>OLPN01002936.1_pt1 | contig 12504 bp, 8 predicted proteins | sample 1672601 | NCBI WGS metagenome assembly OLPN01 (sample SAMEA3136704, study PRJEB25190) | human gut metagenome | reverse complement strand
ATTTAAATGAATATAAAAATACCCCCGGTGCTTGCAGCACCAGGGGCACGTAAAAACATCTTTGTCAGAATTAATCCTGCTCTTCTTCTACATTTTCAACACCGCTAAGGCAAAGTCTCTCGCCATCCTGACCGTCTATTGAAACATTATGAAGTATCAGATTTTTAACATTTCCAATCACAAGTCCAAGCCTGCTTGCCGGCTCGCATCCCATCATCATGGCTGCAACGCCTGTCTGTGCCTCTTTTGCATATGTGATAGAAACATTATCAAATGCAAGACGCTCTATCTTCTGCTCTGGAAGACCATAGATGTACGCACCACAATAATGTGCATTGCGGCAGACAATATTGCGAAACTCAATAGATTCAATCTTTGGTGTACGTTCATCAACTGGAAGCGTCTCTTTTGTTCCAACATACTCTGTACGGCCATCTGGGTCGCAGAAATAAAAGCTGTTTACTACAAATGGTGCCTTTACACCTTCTAACTCAAGATCTTCAAATACAATGCCTTTTAATACAGAATCTTTTCCGCGTCCGCGTCTTGTTTTTACACGAAGACCTCTGTCTGTGTTTGAGAAACGACACTTTGAAATATGAATATCATCAACACCTGCCGCAATCTCACTTCCTACCGTGACTGCGCCATGACCATCCTGCATCCAGGACTGACGAATATGGATATGCTTTGACGGAACCTTAAATTTCTTGCCCATATAAATCTTTCCTGATTTAATTGCAATACAATCATCACCTACAGAGAAATGAACGCCTGCAATCTCAACATTTGTACAGGACTCTGGATCACAGCCATCTGTATTATGAGAATTTGCCGGTCCCTTTACTTCCATATCTAAGAATCGAATCTGATTTGAAAAATATGGATGCAGATTCCATGCCGGTGAATTTTGTACTGTAACACCTACAACAGTAATATTTTCACAATGATTTAGAAAAATCATTCTTGGTCTCCAGGCACGAATCTTGTCCTTTGGACGGCTCCACCAATTCTCAAAATCAGCGCGGCCATCAAGAACACCCTTACCGCAGATAGTAACATTTTTTACATGGATTCCTGTAATCATTGATGCAAAGCTGTCAATAGGATTTCCCTCCCAGCTTCCAAGATTATAGTATCCATCCTCGTTGTCATACTCAATCTGTCCTGGAAGAATCGGTGTACGCGCACGGTCATAAATACCTGCTAACACTGCATTTTCCTGCAGCTCCAGAATCATATCACTCTTTAAAAACAGCGCTGTTACAGGATAAGTGCCCTTTGGAATCAAAACTCTTGCATTCTTAGGGCAACAAAGAATAGCTGCCTGAATTGCGCTTGTATCGTCATGAACGCCATCACCAAATGCGCCAAAATCTCTGACGTTTAATGTGATTGGTTCCGGCTCGGTATGAAATGTAACTGTTTCAGAGGCTTCATTTGCACGCACCAGCATAATCTCATAATCAGTATCTGGAAGCAGCCCATCGATTGTCTGAATCATTCTGTGGAAAACACCCTTTAAGCGACCATTTACCCAAATTTCGTAGCTCGCAGTTTCGTAAATTGCATCCTCATCTAATTCAATTGTTACATGTCGGGATGAGCAAAATAATATATGAAAATTCATGATATACTCCTTTAAATGTAATTACAGTTTCGTTATGCCTCTAATTTCTGCTTTGCCATCTCCATCAGCACCATTGCAGCCTCAAGCTGATCATTATTGCGCTCATGACGGCAAATCACACGATACCATTCTAAAAGTAACTCCTGATATTTATAAGGAAGTAAAATTTTCTGACTGCATGCCTCATAAGCGGCTGCCACAATCAAAATTCTCTGCAATGCATCAAGTGTGGCAAAATTTTCTCTAAGCACAGAAAATGTCTCTTTGAAAAGATCGGTGATCTGAGCCTGATACTCAAAAACACCCTCTTTCATTGCCTTTTTAATCTGTGTCAAACCATACAGATACCAGCCATCACGCTGCGTTTTCTCTACCTGACACAGTTGGCGATAAATATTCTCGTAATACTGGAGTGTACCATATTTAGTCTCATACTCTGTAAAGAAACTAAGTTCGTAGAACACCTGCTGACCTGTTAAGTGAACATCTTTACTATTTTCGCTGCAATATTTCGCAGTCAGCTCTTCGCGAATTTTATTTAATGATTCGCGTCTTTCCGGATTTCGATCAACAGCCCACAACCAAACACTGGCATATTCTACATTTGTCTGCTCGCTGCTTATTGCGCCAAGACGATCTGCAGCTGCACTTAAGCCAAGCTGCTCGTAAACACGCAGAAGTGCCTTTGCACTGAGCGCATCCACCTCCTTTATTTCGTAGATCCAATTCTGGATTTCTTCCTGTATCATGGTAAATCCCCTTTCTTACTGGACATCAATTCCTGTTTATGTTATTATTATAAAATAAGCATTTATGCAAGCAGCCAATTTGCAAGTGCATCCGGTACATAAAGATTTCCCAGTCCTGTCCCAAGCTGAATATCTGGCTTAGGAGTTCCATGGTAATCTGAACCTCCGGTCATGTGAAGCTCATTTTTTACGGCAAGTGTACGAAGTTCACGCTCCTGCGCATTTGTATAGGTAGAGTAGACAACCTCGATTCCTTCTAATCCACATGCCTTTAAGTCCTTTATGACCTTATCTAATACGGTCAGACTAAGACGATACTGCGGTGGATGTGCCAAAACTGGATGTCCTCCTGCCTCACGAATACAGGTAATTGCCTCTTTTGCAGTTACCCCTTCTTTCGGAATGTAGCACGGCTTTCCATCTCCAAGGTAGCGGTCAAATGCCTCTTTTACAGATGATACGATACCCTTTTCGTAAAGATATTGTGCAAAATGAGCTCTCGTGATTACAGATCGGTCAAAACGAGCATAAAATTCGTCCTTGTCAATATTGCAAACGTTTTCGCTGATTAGACGCAGCATTTTCTCGTTTCTTTCTTGACGAAGCGCACCATATTGCTCCAACTTTTTTAAAAATTGTACATCTGTCTCATCAACACCAAGACCAAGAATGTGAAATTCCTTCACAACATTTCCAAGATCATATAGACTGGAAATCTCAATTCCTGGAATTAATGTAATAGACAGATCTTCTGCTGCCTTCTTTGCCTCCTTGATACCACTTACAGTATCATGATCTGTCAATGCAATTGCCGAAAGCTTTTTCTCATATGCAAGTTCCATCAGCTCAGACGGTGTAAGAGAGCCATCTGAACAGCAGGAATGCGTGTGTAGGTCAACTGCCATAGTTCCTCCTTCGTTTTAAGTGAGTTGGATGTTCTTATTATAGCATTAAATGCTTCCATCATGCAATAGAAAGGTCAGGTTTCCATGTTAAAGCATACGACAAAATTTACCTCTTTACTTCTTGCAGCCGGAACTTGTTTTTCCGGCACAATCTGTACATTTGCTGAAAGCACAAGTTCTGCTGACGCTGCAAATGCTACAGAAGTTTTTTCTACACCACTGTATACATCCGGTCTGTATAGTACAGATGAACAACCAGAGGGCGTCAAGGTGACACACAATATCTGTCTGGATTACGACAATAATCTGATGAAAGACAACTATCTGATTCAAAATGAATCCGATACCGATGTTTCGTTTGACATTCTGATTCCACAGATTGCATCATTGGCATCAGAACCAGAAAAGCTGTATAACTTCTATGCACATGCATACGATACAACAGACAGCGATGCACTTAAATTGCTTAATCTGTTTGCAGATACTGATGCTGCTTCCTTTGAGGAATCGTCATACTATTCTCCTTTATTTTCAGCAAACGGACTTGGTGAAAGTACTCTGACACTTGACGAACTGTATCAGGGTCAGATTTACAATACTGCAATCCCAGAGGATAAGGGTGTCCTCTATCACCTGTCAAGACCTCTCACTGATTCTGTACTTGATGAAAAAGTATGTCTGTCTATCTCAGGGCTTAGTGACAGCTGCCATATTTATCCGCTCGGCTGCAGCTATTCCACAACAGACAATGGCTATGAGCTTTCTATTAGTGAAAATTTCTTTGACTGCTATGTTTTCCTGACTGGAAAAGAAAATACTGATTTCACTGTTTCACTAATTGAGAATGAAAATGCTAAGACCGATGCCGAGAAATTCTCAATGGACGATGAATCCTCTGATCTGAAATCCTACCTTGAATTTTGCTGTGACTGGTATCTAGATCAAAATAAAGACAACACACAGGCAACACCAGAGCTTCTTCTTTCCAATCTGGCTGACTACTTTGGCCGAAGCTCAGTAACAGTTTCTATCGATCTGCTTCCGACAATTGACTGGCTGACCCAGCAGAAGCGTTTCCTCGTTCATCAGTATACTGTCACCGTTCCGGCCGGATCTTCTGCATTTGCATGGACCGAGCGTGAAACTGAACTTTCCAAAAAAGAAGTCACATTAAGCGCACAGCTTTCAAAAGATACTGCATCATATGCAAAAGTTTTGGATACTGTAACTGTATCTCTTCCAGATGGCTATTCATCATTGATTGTCAGAAATGCAGAGAGCAAAAAACTCTCTGATGCAGGATCAAGCGGCGATAACAATTTGGTCACGTATTCCATTAAATCATATAAGGGTGACACCTACAGCGTTGCCCTGTTTAAGACTCCGATGTGGAATGCCACCCTTAAATATATGCCTATTTTTATTGTTATTATGGCAGTATTTATGTTACTTTGCCTGATTAGCTACCTCTCCCGTAGAAAGAAGAGCTAACAGCTCATCCTTAGACATCGACGCAATAGCTCCGAAGTCCATGGAAAGAATATCGTCTGATAATGCTTTCTTGGACTCCTGGAGCTTTATTATTCCCTCCTCGAGAGAGTCCTTTGCGATCAAACGGTACACCGTTACTGTGTTTTTCTGTCCAATTCTGTGTGCACGGTCAGTTGCCTGATTCTGTGCTGCCACATTCCACCACGGATCGTAGTGAATTACAATATCTGCCGCCGTTAAGTTTAATCCCGTGCCGCCGGCTTTTAGTGAAATCAAAAATACAGGTGTATCGTCATTCTGGAACTCATCAACAAGGCGCTGACGCTCCTGCTTATCTGTATTTCCTGTCAGACAATAATACTTTGTATTTTGCTCAGCTAAGCGCTCACGAATCAGATCTAACATTGATGTAAACTGAGAGAACAATAATACCTTATGTTTTCCCTTTACAGCACGCTGCACAAGCTCCATACATGCCTCAAGCTTAGCAGAGCTTCCCTGATAATCATCGTAGCAAAGCGCTGGATGACAACAAATTTGACGAAGCTTTGTCAGCTGACTCAAGATAAATATCTTGTTCTTCTCATAATATGCACTGTCAATACCCTGCAGCTGATCAACAAGCTGCTTATGGGCAGCAAGATACAGCTTTCTTTGCTCATCTTCCATTCCAGAATAAATAGTCTTTTCATCCTTTTCAGGAAGGTCTGAAAGCACCTGAGACTTTGATCTTCGAAGCAAAAATGGTGCTGTCATTTTTCGCAGGCGATTTCTCGCCGCTGCATCCTCATTTTTCATGATCGGCATCTCAAATTGTTTTCTAAAACGTGTATAGCTGTACAGATAACCTGGCATCAGATAGTCGAAAATACTCCACAGCTCACTTAAACTATTTTCAATCGGAGTTCCCGTAAGAGCAAGACGATATGCTGCATTTATCTGCTTAACAGCCTTTGCATTCATTGTCATATGGTTTTTGATATACTGTGCCTCATCAAGAATCTGATAGAAAAATTTACAGCCTTCATAGATCTCAAGATCTCGGCGAAGAAGGTCGTATGACGTAATCAAAACATCATACGATGTATATTGCTCAATTAGTTCTTTTCTCTCTTTTGCATTTCCAGCCACAACCTGAATGCGCAAGTTTGATGCAAATAATTCCAGCTCATGCTGCCAGTTATAAATAAGCGATGCCGGACAGACAATAATTGAGCTTCCCTTTCCCTGATCAGATACTAGCAGTGTAATCGTCTGCAAAGTTTTTCCAAGACCCATATCATCTGCCAATATTCCATTAAAATGGTAATCCTGCAGCATTTTAAGCCAACGATATCCATAGATCTGATACTCACGAAGCGTTGCTCCAATAGTTTCTGGAACTGGATACATTTCCAGCTCAGTGCGTTTCATGCGCTCTGCCATGTCGCGAATTTCCTTGCCTGGCTGATAATCAATGCCCTGCATAGACGCAAGCATCTCATCTGCAAATAAGAAGCGATACCCTGGAAGACTCACTGGCCTGTCAACTGCTTCACGGGCATCAATATCCATCACATCCTCAAACTCTGCCAGCTTATCAGCAAACTCATCACTTAGCTTTAAGATTCTGCCATCCTCAAGACGATGATAATGCTGTTTTTCATGGTAAGCCCTAAGCACATCCTTTAACTGCTTTTCACTTAACTCATCACTCTCAAAGCCAAGCTCCAAAAAATGATCCATAAAGCGCATACCGGCCTTGATCTGAGGTGCCTCATCAAAATGAAGATCAGCCAGACCATCTTCTAGCACAACACTTCCAAATGAATATAGCTGCGGCAGGCAAAACTCCAAAAAGCGTCCAATAGCATCTCCATTTTCGATAATATAGCGCTCGCAATCTTCCTGACCATTTTCTTCATCTTTTTCCATGCTTGGAAGATATCTTTCAAGAAGATCCTTTAATGCCTGCTCCTTTTCCACATCACGCACAAGGTTCGTATCTGACTTTTCACCAAGATGAACTATTCTTTTGCCATAGCGTGTCTCCATCTTCAGCTCAAGAATATCCCACAAATTTATGGTAAATTTCACCTGAAGCATTGGCGGAACAAATTCCTCCAGCGACAAGTCGCGGCATTCCAAATTAATATTTTCCTGAATCTCCGGAAGCACATAATGAATAAATGACGGAAAATCACTATTGTTAATATCCATATATCCGCTTCCCGGATAAGCAACCTGCAGCAGATTTCTGTAGAAAATCCTAAGAGCGCGGCTGTAATACTCATCACAAATATAAACTGTATCTTCTCCAAAAAGATAGATATGGCGATTTCCCTCTGCTAACTTCCACTTATCTGGAAGCCACAGTCTTGCGCCATCCTTTCCCTTTTTCTCTAATATCAGTTTTACCTGCGGATTTTCCTTTATAACATGAACCATACGGCTCTTGCCATCCTCGATTAGTTCAAGCTCTCTGCCGCAAAATGCTTTCATATACAAATCGGCAAAGCCTTCCTCAAGCTCAACATTTGAAATTTTCCTATCAAATGTATATTTTTCTTGCTGAGACCAATGATTCAAATAGGAATCAATCTGCAGACAAATGACCTGAATCAATGCTGCCGAATCAGAATCATAGGAATATTCACAGTTTGGATACGAAAGCTGCTTACCAAAAGAAATGTCCTCACCTTTTTGATAGCTCTGTTTAAAGGCAGTCAGATCGCGAATAGGATAAAGATGACGTGTTCCGGCAAAAAATTCCAGCCCGATTTTCTTTCCCTCTGTCACAAACTTTGGTACTACTTTTACATCTGAAATATTGGATTTTTGATACTGCAGCGTATAACGCTTTTCGTATGCCTGAATCATACTTATGCAGGCAGCTGAGGTATGAACACTTGATACAAGCTCTCCCTCACAAAAATATTGCAAAACTGCCGCAATCTCATGACGGCAAAGTTTTCCCGGTGTATGATACTCGCCGCAGGAACATGAAGACTCCTCTATATCAAAGTCTCCCCAATTTCCATCAGCTGCAAGACCTGTTGATTGTATTGTCACCTCTACATCATAGCGTCTGCTTAAATCTCTAACCGTTGCCTGTATCTGTGTTCTTCCATGTGCCTCCTCAGCGCTTGACAAAGCTGCCTGTCCGCGCTGATGAAGGGCACGTCCTTTCTGATATTCCAAAGAGTTTACCGCATACTGCTGCAGCATTTCGTAGGTTTTCTCCATACTTCTCCCCATATACACTAAAGGTTTTTATTTTATAAAACAGTTCCTTTCGTTCAGCCACTTCAAAAAATCCTCATGCAAGCATGGGATTTTTCGAATTTGTCTGAACGCGTGAACTGTTGCATCACATCTTCTCTGGCGCACTAAATCCTAACAGTTCAATGCAGGTCTCCAGAATATCTTTGCAGTAGGAAATCAAAGCAATATAGCCATTCTTCTTATCCTGATCTTCTTCTGCCAAAATCTTTGTCTCATGATAGAAACGATTGAAATCATTTGCTAAATCATAAATATATGCACACAGCTTATGTGGTGCATACTCAGCACTTGCCTGTGCAAATACATCTGAAAATCTTGTCATATCAAGCATAAGTGCCTTCTGTGCGGCACCGTCCGGCACAGTGATTGCAGTTGGAATCTCCTGACCAAACTTCTTTAAGATAGATTTGATTCTTACGATGGTATACAGAATGTACGGACCTGTATTTCCCTCGAAAGAAGTGAAACGATCTACATCAAAGACATAATCCTTTGATGCCTGATTAGACAAATCACCATACTTAATTGCAGAAAGACCAATGATCTTTGCATTCTCGCGTGCTGTCTCTTCATCCTCATCGCGGCTTGCCATGATTTTATCATAAACTGCATCGTTAATATCACGAATCAGGTGCTCAAGACGCATAACACCGCCCTGTCTTGTCTTAAACGGCTTTCCATCCTTTCCGTTCATAGTTCCAAAGCCCAAAAACTGAAGCTTTGTATCTTCCGGAACAAGCTCTGCCAATCTTGATACGCGGAATACCTGTGTAAAATGCATCTCTTGACGCTTATCAACAACATAAATAATGCGGTTTGGCTTAAACAGCTTTTCTCTTTCTACGATAGTAGCAAGATCTGTTGTCTGGTAAAGGCTTGCACCATCTGACTTTAAGATAATACACGGCGGAACTTCCTTTGTATCCTCCGGCTTTGCAACATCAACAACGAGTGCACCATTTGAAATATAAGCCAGTCCCTTATCCTTTAACATCTGAACCATGTCCGGAATATACGGCTGCGCATCACTCTCTTTCTTCCACAGATCAAAATGAACGTCCAGCTTGCTGTAGTTCTTCTGAAGATCTTCGATAGAAACCTTCAAAATGTGATTCCAAATCGCAGTGTAGCCGCGATCCTTATTCTGCAGCATAACAGTTGCATCATGTGCGCGCTTTGCAAACTCCTCGTCTACCTTTGCCTTACCACTCGCACACGGATAGATTTCCTCTAACTCAGAGATTGTAAATGGCGCTTCTTCAGGATATTCACCAGTATATTCATGATCAAAATAAACAAGATCTGGCTTTCTCTCCTTTAACTCAGTAATAATCAGACCCATCTGAAGGCCCCAGTCACCAAGATGCGCATCACCAATAACTTCATTTCCTGCATAACGAAGGATTCTCTTTACGCTCTCTCCGATAATTGCAGAACGCAGATGACCAACATGAAGCGGCTTTGCTACATTTGGTCCGCCGTAGTCAATTACAATCTTCTCTGGTGTTGACAGCTCAATTCCATGCTTCTTACTTGTCTTCATCTGATTAATATAAGATGCCAAGTATTCATTATCAAGATTGAAATTTAAAAATCCTGGCTTTACAGATGCTACATCCTTTACTACCTTTGAAGACTGCAGCTTCTCTGCCACCTCATCTGCTATCATAAAAGGAGCTTTGTGATATTTCTTTGCACCAGCCATTGCGCCATTACACTGATATTCACACAGATCCGGACGATTAGATACGGTAACGCGTCCAAGCTCGCGCTCATAACCGCAAGCTTCAAATGCGTCTCCAATCTCTCTGGAAATAATGCTAAGTAACTTTTCCATATAAAAACCATACCTTTCTCAAATTGTTTGTAAGATCAAAAGTGGAAAAAGATGCTGCCGAAATTCAACAACATCTTTTTCTTAAAATTTTATTTTACGTCCTTCATGCTGAAGCTGAATCTGCCCATCTTATCCTTACCAAGGCATACAACCTTTACAACCTGTCCTAAGGAAAGAACATCTTCAACCTTCTCTACACGCTTATCAGACATCTTGGAGATATGAACCATACCCTCTTTGCCTGGTGCGAACTCAAGGAATGCGCCGAAGTCCTTGATACTGATAACAGTACCCTCAAGAACCTGTCCCTCTTCGAAATCGCTAGTGATGATTTCAATGGTCTTCATTGCCTTTGCAATCATATCGGCATCTGTACCACAGATAGAAACATTTCCATCATCTGTGATATCAATCTTTACGCCAGTTTCAGCGATAATACGATTGATTACCTTACCCTGCTTTCCAACAACATCACCCTGCTGGTTGGTGTAGAAGACAAGATGGTTCAGACTGTTATCGACATCATCAAGGAGTACTCTCACAGCCGTAAGCAGGTGATCCCCAACAACGATCTTTCCTTCGATTTCGACACCAGCATGCCCCTGGAGGTTTCCGTGGGCGGCGCAACCATCTTTGTGGTGGATGTAGATCGGTTTGAAAAGGTCTAATGCAGTTTCCAGGCTTTTATGGAAATGACGGTCTGAAACTGCGGCTGAGCCATGCCCTTTCCGGCGGCGGGTTTTCCCACTTTTATCTTTTGGTGGGCCCCGAGGGTTCCGGAAAGAAAACTCTGGCACGATGTTTGGCGGCAGCCATGGAGTGCACCGGTTCCGGCGACAAGCCCTGCGGCGTCTGCCCCAACTGCCATAAGATTTTGGATGCATCCCATCCGGACGTGATTACCGTGGATTCCGACAAGGCTACGGTTCCCATTTCCGTGATTCGGGATATGCAGACCGACGCTTATATCCGTCCCAACGAGGGAAAAAAGAAGATTTATCTGATTCCCCGGGGACAGGATATGCAGGCCCCGGCGCAAAATGCCCTGCTGAAACTCTTGGAGGAGCCGCCGGAATACTGTGTCTTTCTTTTGATGACGGATAATGCGGAGAAGATTCTCTCCACCGTCCGTTCCCGCGCCACCCAGCTGACCCTGTTTCCGCTGAGTGATGATTTGCTGCGCAGTCGGCTCACTGCCCTCCATCCCGATAAGGATGCAGGTGAGATTTCCTCTGCCATTGAAAAATGTGGCGGCTATCTGGGTGCAGCCATTCAGCTTTTAAACGAGGGCGAAACCCAGGCCGATCAGCAGGCAGCCGCAATTTCCGCTGCATTTGCGTCCGGCGACGAGCTGGAGCTGTTGAATGCCCTGGCTCCTCTTGAAAAATGGAGCCGCCCGGATTTTCTCCAGTTGCTGGAACGGCTTCAGCTGATTTTCACCCGTGCGCTGGCAAAAAAGTCCGGCAGCAATCAGGCGTTTTCCAAGGTTGTCACCGATCTGGCCGCCAAATGCTCCCGGCAAAAGCTCTATCAGGCAGCCGAGGCTCTGACCCATGGCGTTTCGCTGCTCCAGGCAAACGGCAGCGCGGGTCATTGCGTGGGCTATTTACTTGCGACCATGCGGTCTTAATTATTCTATGAACAGAACGGAGTTACCAAATGAACAATCATCCGGATTCCACCACAGAGGAAGTCAAGGCCCCTGTGGTGACCTTCAGTAATATTCCCCTGGATGATGATCCCCCCGTCCCCGCCTTCGATTCCATTCCGGAGCCGGAGGACGTTACCGTGGTGGGTGTGCAGTTCAAAAAGGGCGGAAAGGTCTACTTTTTCGACCCCGGCAAGCTGGACATTGCCACCGGAGATGAGGTCATCATCGACACGGCCCGTGGTGCGGAATACGGTTTCTGCGCCGAGGGCAATCACACGGTTCCTGCTGCCAAGGTGGTGCAGCCCTTGCGTGCCGTCATCCGCATTGCAACGGATAATGACCGCCGCACCCGGCAGGAATACAAGGACAAAGAACCCCATGCCTTTGAGGTCTGCCAGAATAAGATTCTTGACCACAAGCTGGACATGAAGCTGGTTTCCGCAGAATACAGCTTCGACGGCAGTAAAATTCTGTTTTACTTTACCGCCGACGGCCGGGTGGATTTTCGCGATCTCGTGAAGGATCTTGCCGGTGTGTTCCGCACTCGGATCGAGCTGCGGCAGATCGGCGTTCGAGACGAGGCAAAAATGATGGGCGGTCTGGGCATCTGTGGTCGTCCTTTCTGCTGCAAGCAGTTTCTGGACGATTTCCAGCCGGTGTCCATCAAAATGGCAAAGACCCAGAGTCTATCCCTGAACCCCACGAAGATCTCCGGCACCTGCGGCAGACTGATGTGCTGCCTGAAATATGAGCAGGACGCCTATGAATCCCTGATTAAAACCAGCCCCAAGCAGGATTCCATTGTCAACACCTGCGATGGCAAGGGCACCGTCACCGATGTGAGCCTGCTCAAGCAGACCGTCAAGGTTCGGCTGGACAATGACCCCTCCACCGTGAAATGCTACCACAACTGCGATATCTGCATTCTCCGGAACGGCAAGGGCAAGAAAAACGATCCACCCATTCCCGACGACATT
>OLPN01002926.1_pt1 | contig 12556 bp, 8 predicted proteins | sample 1672601 | NCBI WGS metagenome assembly OLPN01 (sample SAMEA3136704, study PRJEB25190) | human gut metagenome | reverse complement strand
ATCGCCCCTCATTTCTATTTTATCTTGTTTGTACCCCTTGTACACCGATGTTTGCCTCCTTTCAAGCTCTTTCCAGTAACTGCCAGAAACACGTCATCCATGGTACCCTGCTGCAACTCAAAGCCTTCAAGCTGATCTGATAACTGATTTAAAATTGGGATTGCTTCCATGCTGTTTTCTAATACACGGATCTCTGATTTTGCTGTTATCGGTATTGTATCATATATTTTTTCATTATCAGAAGTAAGTGTGTGTTTCTCTTGTTTATAATACAACGTCAGTGTATCCTTTGCGTAGCGCATTTTTAATTCCTGTGGTGTTCCAAACTCACAAAGTTTTCCTTTGTCGATAATGGCGATATGACCTGCCGCTGCTGCCTCTTCCATGTAATGGGTTGTCAGAAAAACCGTCACCTGATCCTCGCACTGAAGTGATTCTACGCTGTTCCAAACTTGCTTTCTCGTAGCCGGATCAAGACCAGTTGTTGGCTCATCCAAGAACAAAACCTCTGGATCGTTTAGCAGTGCTGCCGCAATCTCACATCGCCTCTTTTGTCCACCGGAAAGTTTTGCATAACGCCTCGTGTAGATATCCTCCAAATGAAGTCTCTCGCACACTGTTTGAATGCGTTCCTTTTGCCATGCACGCGTTGTCTGATACATTGCAGCGCGCACCTGCAAATTTTCTTTTACACTCAGGCGCTCGTCCAACACATTTTCCTGCCAAACTACTCCAATTTTCTGGCGAATCTCTTCATCATGTACTCCAACCTGCTGTCCTCCAATCCAAATCTCTCCATCTGTCGGAGAAAACAGCGTGCACATCATGCGAATCGTTGTTGATTTTCCAGCTCCATTTACACCGAGAAAACCAAACAATTCCCCTTTTTGCACGGTAAAACTGATGTCATCGACGGCTTTGATTTCAGCGAAGTACTTTTTTAGATTTTTTATGGTGATCTCTGATTGCATATGCGTTCCTCCCTTATATGTTCACGGGCTATCTAAGTTACGAAAGGCTTCGAACGAGGAATCCGGCTGCGAAGCAGACGATTGCCTCAGTAAAGCACAATCGTCGAAACCTCTGCCAAGTTTTTCAAAAGTCTGCTTTGGTTACGGCGTCGCCTGAGTACTGATATCTCATGAATATCATTCACTAATATAAGGATAGCGAAATTAGGAATATACGACAAGCAATTCACGGCAAGATGCGCAAAGGCAGCGGTAAGATGCAAATTGCGCACCTTATCGCTGCCGAAAGGTTTTCTATCTATTATTTAAGGTGTACCTCCGCTCCCTCACGCCAGATCTGCACTGCCATATATGGCTTTGCCGGAAGTGTCACCTTAAACTTGCCAGTAAAGGTGCCTCTGTCATCAATTGTCATATTCCATGTATCAAGTACGCGAACATGCCATTTTGATTGATCATCAAAATGAAACTCACGGAATGTCGGGCGCATAAAGCTGTAATAAATCAAGTAATATTCCTTACAGCCACACTCTGCCTCTCCTGGCGTAATCTCCTGCGGCACAGCACACACTTCATCCCACGTGCGCGAATATGGCATCAGACCAAGACCTGGTGTTTCCTTTAAACGATCTAATAAAAAGCCAAATCGCTTGTGACTCTCGCCATGAAGAATGCCGCCATGTGACCACCACAAAATATTTTTCTTATTTAAATAGGTCTCTCCGTGACCTGGATAGCCGCCCCTGCAGGCTGCCTCCCAGAATCGGCGAAGCATCTCTTCTCCTGTCAGATTTCCCCATCCATGCTGTATATCACCCTCATAAGCAATTTCGTCAAGCACAACAGGCTTATGATAACGCTCACGGAGTTCATTTGTAATTTCAGAACTCTTATATAAATCAGTGCGCTGTACGCTGCAATGTGTAATCCATGGTCTTGAAAAATCGTACAATGACACACAGTTATGTATGGAACGCATATGATGGTATGGATCCTTTTCACACAGAATTGATGCATATCGCTCCCAATCCTGAATTGCTTTATGTGGCATCAGATCATACTCATTTGCCAGTGACCACCATACATTTGCAAAAGCACTAAAGCGAGCAACTGCATAGTTCCAGTAAAGATCGTCCTGCTCTTTTGTCATCTGCGAAAAGCCCCAGCGGTCGTACGGATGCATCATAATCAGGTCTGCCTCTATTCCAAGCTCACCAAGACGACGAATACAATTTTCAATATGTTGAAAATGCTTTGGATTAAAGCGTGTGAAATCCCAGTGATTTCCTTTTGTCTTCCCGGTATAATCCCAGAAATTTTCTGTTGTTAATATGCTAGAATCCATTGGTGTTCCCTCATATGGATATGAACGTGGCTCACGCAGATTGTAATCATAATGCTTCGGAAAAATACAAAAACGAATCTTATTAAACGCACTGTTTTTGAGTGTATCAAATGTTTGCTCAATTAATTCATCACTCTGTAGCTCCCACACATAACAGGTTGTTCCAATTGAATAATATGGCGTGCCATCCTCGTAAGCCATATGATAAGTATTTGCAACGCGCACTGGCCCATGAGCGTTCTCCTTTGGCTTTATAACTGTAAAATGGCCTTCATATTCTTTGCCAAATGTGGTCTGAATCTGATAGGTATACTCTCCCTCAAAGGATGGCATAAAACGAATACGGTAAATGCCATCTCCATCATAAAATCCATCACATGATACGGTCTCATTTATGCTGTGAAATGTTCCCGTCACACGCTGCTCGGTAAACGGATTGCCCTCCTTTGGGCCATCAAGTGCTACCTCATAAATTCCCCATCGGTTGCAGGTGTCCATACCAGACTTCTGCATTTTTTCTTTAAAATTCTCCATTCTACATCTTTTCCTCCTGTTTTTTTTATTTTATGTTCTTAGTAGATTTTCTATATTAAAATACTGACTCTTTATTGGTTTATTTTTCACTTTATCTGACTTAATCTCGTGATCTCTGTCGTCAGCATTTCAATTTCTCTCGTATATTTTTCTTTTCTTTCCGTAAGCAAGCCAATTTTTTCAAAACTTCCCATGGTATCCGCATCTTCGATCTTTAAAAAGCCTTTTGCCACTGCATCTGGAAGCACAAACTTCTTTGTACCGGCTGAAAATTCCACGGTGAGATATTTGCCACTTTGCTCTGCTACTGTTCCTGCCCCATAGCGAATGTTTTTTACGGTCATGCCAGTAAGATCTGGCAGTGAATTTTCTTTTAACTGAGCGTCCACCTGCTCAATCTGTTCCTTTGCCTCATCACGCTGTGATGCTAGTTCCTGTATCCGAATTTGTCTGTCCTGCTTTTTCTGCTCGATGCTGCTTAATTTTGTTTTTTTACGAACTGGAATATCGCCATACAAATTATAGGCATGCGCACAATAAATGATATCATAAGCATAGATATTGTAGCGGCCAGCAACCTCTGTGATTGAGTTTGTTTCATTCTCATCGACATTTGCTTCGGCTTGCAGTTTATCCTCTAAAAGCGCACACAGTTTCTCATTATTTTTAATTTTTTCTGCCAGTTCTCTGCACATTCGATAATACACATCAAGTCTAAACGTCTGACCGCTTCCGATATCTTCCCCAAATTCACAGCCATTTGCAAAGGCTCTTGCCTCAGTTGATTTAAACATGAAATTGTCATCTGGAGAAATAAAACTCAAATACATAATAACAGATCTTCTATCCTGATCATACTTCCATTTGCCAGGTGCAGCATTCTGTAACTTTTCATTAATTGCTGCAGCAAATGTATCAATCCGATCCTGTCTCGCTCTGATATCACCACCATCTGGTGCGAGCAGTTTTCTAAATTCTTCCCGTACTTCCTCTTCTGTTTTCTTATCTTGCTTACACAGAAAAACAATTCCGTTTGCCGGCTGCACAATACTGTTATTTACAATATTAAAGGACTGCTCCATAGCCTGTTTAAACATCTCACCAAATTCATCGGCTTCAAGATTCCAATGCTTCTGAAAATGATTTACCGCTCTCCACTTATAAAGCTCATCGTGTTCCGCATCTGTCAATACATTGTAGCTTTCAATGTAATTATGAAACAATTTAGCTAAGTTTGCCTGATTCATTTTGGTACCTCCATTTTATTTTTCCTTGTACAATTAGTTGCTGATTTTATTATAAACAGGCAGGGCGCAAGCTGCAATGTATTTTTTTTTTAAACATGAGGAGTTTTTTATTTTAAAATCACAAAAGCCTTACTGATCTCAATTTAAGGAAACCAGTAAGACTCTTTAAGCAAAACTTTTCTTATTACCCTTCCGGGTTGCAGTGACTGCACTCCCCATGTCCGCTGCACTTATCACATTTAAGCATCTCTTCCATGGTATGCCATCCGAGCACTGCACACTTTACACGTGCCGGCATATGCGCGATATCCTCAAGCGCAGATGCTTCTTCAAGACTTTCAATTTCTTCTTCTGTAGCTGTTCCCTTGATCATCTTTAAGAAGTTATCTGCCAATTTCTCGGCATCCTCTACCTTCTGTCCGATAATCAGATCGAGCATCATATCAGCAGATGCCTGAGAAACTGCACAGCCCTCGCCTACGAAGGAGCCATCTACGATCACGCCATCTTCAACCTTGAGCTTAAGCCAAATATGATCGCCGCATGTTGGATTTAAGCCTTCCATCACCATGTTTGCATCGTCTAAATCATGCTTGTGACCCGGATGCATGTTGTGATCTATTAAAATTTCATTATAAAAGGTTTTGTTAGTCAACGTAACCCATCCTCCTTCTTACCTGAGCGAGGCTCTCTGCCAGAGCATCAACCTCTTCCATTGTATTATAAAATGCAAAACTTGCACGTGTGGTTGCTGACGTATTTAAATGCTGCAGAAGCGGCTGTGCACAATGATGACCTGCGCGTACTGCAATGTGATCCATATCAAGAATAGATGCAACATCATGCGGATGCACATTGTCAACAAGGAATGTCACAATGCTGTGATGCTCACTTGGATCCTGTGAACCAAGAATGTGCACGCCAGGAATTGCCAAAAGGCGCTTTACTGCATACTGCGTTAATTCTGCCTCACGTCTTTCAATAGTATCAAATCCAATCTCTTTTAAGTAACGGATCGCTGCCATAAGTCCAACTGCACCTGCTGCATTAACAGTGCCTGCCTCAAACTTATGAGGCACTGGTGCATACACGGCACCCTCTCTTGTGACAGTATCAATCATCTCTCCGCCAAATAAAAACGGCGGCATTGATTCCAACAATTCCTTCTTTCCATACAGCGCACCAATACCCATTGGTCCCATCATCTTATGGCCGGAAAATGCCAGAAAATCAACATCAAGTGCCTTGACATCGACCTCAATATGAGGAACGCTCTGCGCGCCATCTGCTACAATCAGACAGCCTTTTCTATGACAGATCTCTGCAAATGATTTAATATCATTTTTCCATCCCAGTACATTTGAAATCTGAGTCACAGCGAAGATTTTTGTTTTATCAGTAATAGCAGCCTCTACCATCTCGGCGGTAATTTTTCCATCCTGTGTGCAGTCAAGATAACGAAGTGTTGCACCAGTGCGCTTTGCTGCCTGCTGCCATACAAGCAGATTGCTGTGATGTTCCATAATGCTGACAAGAACCTCATCGCCAGGACGAAGCACAAGATTTCCTAAACTGTATGCAATCAAATTCAGACTCTCTGATGCATTTCTGGTAAAAACAATCTCATCTGTATTTGCATGAAGAAGCTCTGCAACAGCTGCTCTAGCCTCCTCATAATGCTCTGTAGCAAACTCGGCCAGCTCATAAACACCACGGAATGGGTTAGCATTATATTTTTCATAAAATGCTGATTCTGCCTGAATGACACATGATGGCTTTTGCGTGGTCGCTGCGTTATCCAGATAAATCAGCTCTGGATACTGTGCAAACAGTGGATATTCCTGGCGAAAGCGTGCATCTTCTGCCTTTCTTTCTTCTGTCGTCATTTTACTGCTCCTCTCCAACCGGCTCCTCGCCATCTAACATTTCATTAAGTTCTGCGCGAAGACCTTCAACCGGAATCTTCTTGCAGACAGCCTTTAATCTTGCCTTTGCCATTAGCTCATATGCAGCCTCTTCACTGATTCCTCTTGATTCCAGATAGAAAATCAGCTCATCGTCAAGGCTTCCAATGGATGCGCCATGATTTCCTTCTACATCCTCCTCTGCACAAAGAATCAACGGGATTGTCTGATTCTGAACGCCATCATCCAGAAGAAGTACATCCTCTAACTCATCACCCTTTGCACCTTTTGCACCCTTCTTAAAATCAATGGTACCGCGAAACAGTTTCTTTGCATGATCGCGAAGCACACCATTTGCTGTCATGCTGCTCGTTGTCTTCTTGCCCTCATGAACAGCATTGTAATTCATATCAAGACGATTTTCGCCTGTCACCTGATAGCCTATTGCTGCTGTAAAATCAGATTCCTTTCCGGCAAGTGTTGTCTCTGCACCCATATAGACATTTTTTCCACCGATGATCAGCTGTACAAGTTCGACACCTGCACCATCTTCGCAGTAGGCACCGATATCATTCATGCAATCAAAGCCTTCTCCAAGACGCTCAATCTGAATCAACTTTAACTTTGCATTCTTCTCTGCGTGAATCTTTGTCTGAATTGCAGCAGTACCAGTACCCTCGCTGCTGTGATAATCCATTACAACTGTCATCTCACTATTTTCTTTCAAATACAGATCAATTCTATTTCCCTTGCGGTCAGTATCCTGATATCCAAATGAAAGTGTTACTGGAGCTGCCTCCTTTACACCTTCCTCTGCTGTAAAACAGATTGCCTGTGTTTTAGACTCCTGCAGCAGCTTTGTCATATCTTCGCCCATACCTGTACGAATTTGATTAAGCTGTTCCTCTGATGTTTCTGTCTTCACAATCGCATCTGGACATTGAATCGCAACCTGACATAACGCCAGATCTGCTTCCTGCTCAATGCGAGCATTATTCATATGCAGCCATCTCCATGTTCCGGCCGGCAATTTATTTATCTTCATCTCCAAAACGTGTTCACCTCTCTCCATTATCCGATGCTGCCCTTCATCTCCAGGCGAATCAGATTGTTCATCTCCATTGCATACTCAAGCGGCAGTTCCTTTGATACTTCATCTGCAAATCCGCTGACGATCATCGCTCTTGCATCTTCCTCTGAAATACCTCTTGACATCAGATAGAATACAGCCTCATCGCTGATTCGTCCGATTCTTGCCTCATGACCGATATTGGCATCCTTTGTGCGGATATCCATAGCCGGAATTGTATCAGAACGTGAAATATCATCAAGCATCAGTGACTGGCATGAGACAGCTGACTTGCTGTGCTTTGCCTTGCTGTTTACAACAACACTGCTTCTAAAGGTACTTACACCGCCATCCTTTGAAATAGACTTTGTATTTACATAGGAGGACGTATTAGGTGCATTGTGAACTACCTTTGTACCAGTATCCAGGTTCTGACCCTTTCCGGCAAAGGTAATTCCTGTAAATTCAGCGCTTGCACCCTCACCGTTTAAGATGCTCATCGGGTACAAATAAGATACATGAGAACCAAATGAACCAGATACCCACTCAATCTTTCCGCCTTCTTCAACTTTTGCACGCTTTGTATTTAAGTTGTACATGTTCTTGGACCAGTTCTCGATAGTGGAATAGCGAAGTGTCGCATTCTTTCCAACAAACAGCTCCACGCAGCCTGCATGAAGGTTAGCTACGTTGTACTTTGGTGCAGAACATCCCTCAATAAAGTGCAGATATGCACCCTCATCAACGATGATAAGTGTATGCTCAAACTGACCTGCACCTGGTGCATTCAGTCTGAAATAAGACTGTAACGGAATAGTAACTGATACACCCTTTGGAACATAGACAAAGGAACCGCCAGACCATACAGCACCATGAAGTGCGGCAAATTTATGATCAGTCGGCGGAACAAGCTTCATAAAGTGCTTGTGTACCATATCTGCATACTCGCCATTTAATGCGCTCTCCATATCAGTATAGATAACTCCCTGTGCTGCTACCTCTTCCTTTACATTGTGATAAACAAGCTCGGAGTCGTACTGAGCACCAACACCAGCCAGAGACTCACGCTCTGCCTTCGGGATACCAAGCTTTTCAAAAGTATCCTTAATCTCTTCCGGAACTTCTGACCACTTTGCTGCCATATGAGTGTTTGGACGAACATAAGTTACAATGTTATCCATATCAAGACCCTCAATGGATGGACCCCATTCATCCGGCATCGTACTATTATTGAAAATCTCAAGAGATTTCATACGAAATTCTTTCATCCACTCTGGATCATGCTTCTCGTTTGAAATCTGCTCTACAATCGCAGGATTTAAACCTTCCTTTACTTTATAAGCATCTTTGTCTTCATTTCTAAAGTCATACATGCTTCTATCGACATCTTCTACATAAGTCTTTTCTTTCATAATCGCTTTGCGTCTCCTTCTATTCTATTACAGAAAACGCTCAAAACCGTTTTCGTTGATCTCATCTACTAAAGATCCATCTCCTGATGCCACAATACGTCCATCTACAAGAACGTGAGTAGCATCTACGTGAAGAGACTCTAAGATTCTTGTGCTGTGTGTAATAATTAAAAGACCGCCGTGAATGCTCTTTTGATACTCTTCTACACCGCTTGATACAGTTCTTACTGCATCAACATCCAAACCAGAGTCTGTCTCATCAAGAATTGCAAAAGATGGCTTTAACATTAACATCTGTAAAATCTCAGCCTTCTTTTTCTCACCACCTGAAAAACCTACATTTAAATCTCTTTCTGCATAGGACGGATCCATCTGAAGAACCTTCATCATTTCCTCAAGCTCTTTCTTATATGCAAAGAAACGGATTCTCTTTCCGGTACGCTGTTCTACGCCGCTGCGGATAAAGTTTGTTAAAGATACACCTGGAATCTCAATCGGATTCTGGAAAGATAAGAACATTCCATCTTTTGCTCTCTTATCCGGTGTTTCTTCAGAAATATCCTTGCCCTCAAACAGGATCTTTCCTCCAGTAATCTGATACTTAGGATTTCCCATAAGTGCATAACCAAGTGTAGACTTTCCAGCTCCGTTTGGTCCCATCAAAACATGGGTTTCTCCTTTTTTAATCTGCAGATCAATTCCGTGCAGAATCTCTTTATCCTCTACGCGAACTGATAATCCTTCTATCTGTAATAATGGTGCTGACATCGCAGTGCCTCCTCAAAATAATAATAATGAATATTATGGCGAACCAATAAACTTTTAAAACCTATTCAAACCTATTTCCTACGGTTTTTATAGGTTGATACTGGCTTATTATACAACATTGTTAAAAAAAAGGCAAGCACAGAAGTGCCTACCTTTTTTGTTTTTTGCTTATTTTTCCTTATTTTGCACTGTTTTTCCGGGTTTATCCTTCGCTTTACAGGTTTGTTTCCACTAACCCGTGTGCTTCGAGGCGATAAACCTTCTCGCACACCTCTATGATGTATTTTCGGTCATGGGAAATGCTGATGATCGCCCCTGGAAATGCGGCAAGCATCTGACGGATGACAGGACCGGACAATGGCGAAAAGTTTCTTGTCGGCTCATCAAGAATTAGGACATTTGCATTTGACAAACTCATCTTTAAAAGAAGAACCTTTGCCTTCTGTCCACCAGACAATTCCCGGATAGGATGATCCATCTCATCTGCCGTATATTTGAGTGCGCCAAGATACGTGCGAATCCGCGTCATCTCCTCCTTGTCGCCAGTTGTGTTTAAATATTCAACTGGCGTGAGCGACAGGTCAAGCTGATCTTCGTAATTTTGCGGCATATATTCAGCACGAATGTCCGATCGTTCCATAAGGTCTTTTGCAATCTTTTTTAGAAGTGTTGTTTTTCCGACTCCATTCTTTCCAATGATGCAAATCTTCTCGCTGCCGCGAATGCGAAGCGAAATATGCTCTGCCAACACACGGCCGCCATCCGGCGAGGTCAGCTGATCAAGCGAATAGTCAAGTACCGTTTTTCCCGCCGGAATTTGCGAGTCCTTCGTTCCAAGCTCAAAGTAGATCGCGGTCTCCTCCTCTGGCATGGCGGTCATGTTCTCGTCCTCCCGCTCAAAACGGCGTCCCATTGACTTGACAGCGTGCATCTTTTTCTTTAGGAGACGTCCACCGGACGGATTTTGACGCGTAATTACCGCTTGTGCATGTTCGACGCTCTGATATATTCTTTGGAATTTCTCATCACGGATTTGCTTCTGGCGGCGCTCATCTGCCGCCTGGCGTGCCTGATTCTCCATCTGGCTGCTGCGATTTTTGAGATATTCTGTGTAGCTTGTGTTTGCGATGCAAAAGCGGCTCTTTGTCTTGCGGCGAATCTGCTCGATATGAATAATCTTATTCGCCGTGCGTTCAATTAAGGTTTCATCATGCGAAATATAGATGACGATCTTGTCCCACGATAAAATCAGCTCTTCAAGTGTCTCTAATGTCTCAATGTCAATGTCGTTTGATGGCTCATCGAGCAACAGGACAGTTGGTTCTGCGAAAAGGATTCGCATCAGCTGTGCCTTTACCTTCTCTCCACCAGAAAGCGTGCTCATTTGCTGCTCCCTGTAAAAAAAGTCAGGAGCTATGTGAAATTTTACTGCTTTTTGGTTCAGTTCTTTTGGTGTCTGATTCCAGAAGCTTTCTTGTTCCGAAAAAAATTCATAGACACTTTTTTGCTGATCTTCTTTTGGCAGCTCTTGCGCAAGATACCCGAGCACTTCGCCTGATACAAGGCGCTCCCCCTCTGCCTCACAGTATTCCTCGACTAGTGACGGATCATACAGCCACTTTAAAAGAGTTGATTTTCCGTTTCCTTCTTCACCAATGATTACGGCTTTATCGCCGTTGTTAAATACGCAGGAAAAGTTACTTAAAATTTCACGCAAATCCTTTTTATGTGTCAGTGTTAAATTTTTTATTTGCAGCATATACGTTGTACCTGTGCCTTTCTTGCACACCGAAACAGTCGTGAATCTTTCGTGAATCTTCTCTAAAGCCATGGTGTCAGGTACGGTGGCCTTCAGAGCCACTGTACCTGACACCGTGGCTTTTTGGGCATAAAAATAGAGAGAATGATTCCCGATAAACTGATTCGGCATACACAAACAAGACCTTTACGGTCTTACCATTTTGTTACTCCAAATCAACTTATCGAATAATCATTCCCTCACCGTACATGCATTTCCTATTTCAGGGTATTACATGCCTTTCTTTTTTCTGTTTTTCAGTATAGCAGACTTTTCAGGATTGTCAACCTAAAAAATTGTGCAGTCCGGAAGTTCAACAAACGCATAACATACAAACAATTAGAAGCACTCCGACTCCGAGAAAGCACCACCCAATTCCTGCCGCAGTCAGCGCTGCCGACGCAAATAGTGCCAATATCTCGATGATGCTGACGCCCATATTCAAAACGGATAACGCCGCTGCACGCTGTTCTTTCACGCCAAGCAGATCTACCAGCACATTTTCCTGCTCCATGACAAAATATTCTGGCAGCTTTAAGAGAAGCGGAAGTACAAGCATTAGAGGCAATATGAGGATACGCTTTGAGACAAAGCCGAATGCCAGAAAGCCCACACCACAAAGAATGCCAAATCGACGCGCCCAACTTTTTGAAAAAGATGTTCCAAGTTTTCGGATGATCGGCTCTGCAAGCATCTCTACTGCGGAGTAGCCCAAAATAACAGCAGACATCCATTCTGGTGAAATTCCGCACTCTCCCAATTTTTCAACATAAAAGAAATTGATTAGCAGCCATGATACCTGAAAGATGGAAAGGGCTGACGCAAACAAAAGTGCTCTTGGATGTTTCATGACGGAAAGTAGTTGCTTAATTGAGTGCTCTCCCTGTTTTGCTGTTTCTTCTATTTTGACTGTTTCTTCTATATTAAATGCGTATGTTTCCTTCTTGGCGAAGTTCTTGTTTTCTGCTTCGTTTTCTTTTGCATAGCAGGTCTGTTTATTTTTTGATGGCTCTGGTTTTAGCTTTATGGAAAAGATTGCCGCAGCTGTGCCTGCTGCCATCGTAGAAAGAAGAAGTCCTTCTATGCCACACTGATGATAGATAATTACATAGCTGAGTGTACTGATCAAAAAGCCTGCTGTACCACAATTGGACGCATGTGCTGTTTTGGAAAGATAGGCTTCGTTACCGTACACCTCATACAAATAGGCACTGTCTGTACCAGAAGAAAAGCAATAAGATAGTCCTTCAACTGCTGCTTCTATTGCAAACAATACTGGATTTTTGCAAAGAAAGCTGACAAATAAAAGGCTTCGTGCCAGAAGGAGCAGACTCTGTGAAAGCACAAGGGAGCGCTTATATCCGATTCGATCTGTCAAAAAGCCGGTTGGAATCTCGCCCAGAAAAGTGATTGCAGAAAGAAGCGCCTGCAACAAAAAGAACATGCTCTGTGATACACCTGCCTGTGTGCGCACTAGAAGAGACACGGGTGCAAAAAAGACAAGTCCA
>OLPN01002920.1_pt1 | contig 12605 bp, 10 predicted proteins | sample 1672601 | NCBI WGS metagenome assembly OLPN01 (sample SAMEA3136704, study PRJEB25190) | human gut metagenome | reverse complement strand
TTCGGTAAATTCGGAGCCCTGGACGTTGACGAACCCTGGGATGACGAAGCCCGCCGCTATTTCATCGGTATCGTTGGAAAATACGGCATGCAGGTTCAGAAGCTCCTGAAAGTTGCCGCTACTCTCGATATCCAGACCATCTGCTCCCTGCACGGTCCCGTTCTGAAAGAAAATCTGGGCCATTACATTGAGAAATACGATATCTGGTCTTCCTACTCCGTTGAGGAAGAGGGCGTCATGATCGCCTACACCTCCGTTTACGGAAATACCAAAAAAGCCGTTGAGCTCCTGGCGGAGAAGCTCCGTGACAAGGGATGTCCGAAAGTTGTTGTCTATGATCTCGCCAGATGCGATATGTCCCAGGCTGTTGCCGACGCTTTCCGCTATGGCAAGCTGATTCTGGCTACCACCACCTACAACGCAGAGATCTATCCCTTCATGCGTACCTTTATCGAGCATCTCACCGAGCGTAACTACCAGAACCGTACGATCGGTCTCATTGAGAACGGAAGCTGGGCTCCTCTGGCTGCCAAGATTATGAAGGGTATGTTCGAGAAGAGCAAAAAGATCACCTGGCTGGACACCACCGTCCGGATTCTCTCCTCCTTAAGCGCTGAGAACAAAGACGAGCTGGAAGCAATGGCAAACGAGCTCTGCGAAGAGTATATCGCCCGCTCCGGTGAGGTGGAGAAAAAAGTAGATCCCACGGCGCTCTTCCGCATCGGCTACGGCCTCTATGTCGTTACCTCCAACGACGGCAAGAAGGACAACGGTCTCATCGTCAACACCGTGATCCAGCTCACCGATCAGCCGAATCGCGTGGCTGTCAACATCAACAAGGAAAACTATTCCCACCATGTCATCAAGCAGACCGGTGTCATGAACGTCAACTGCCTCTCCGTGGAAGCTCCCTTCCAGGTATTCGAGAACTTCGGCTTCCAGAGCGGCCGTCAGGCAGACAAATTCGCCGGCTGGGAGACTCCGCGTTCTGAGAACGGACTGGTGATCCTTCCGAAATACATCAACGCTTTCATGTCCCTGAAAGTCGAGCAGTATGTGGATCTCGGCACCCACGGCATGTTCATCTGCTCCGTTGCCGAGGCCAGAGTCATCAACAAGAAAGACACGATGACCTACACCTACTACCAGGAAAATGTAAAGCCGAAGCCCCAGACTGAAGGCAAAAAAGGCTTTGTCTGCACCGTATGCGGCTACATCTACGAAGGCGATGTACTCCCGGATGATTTCATCTGCCCGCTCTGCAAACACGGCGTGGCGGACTTCGTACCGATTGAGTAAATAAAAAACGATTCCCCGGCAGGAAGTGCGATTCGCTTCCTGCCGGGGATTTTTTATGCCTTATGATGTTGTCGTTGTATTCGGAAACGGCCTGCCCGGAACGGTGTCCGGCGCATCATTCTCATCTCCGAAAAGCATTTTCATAACCCAACGGAAATCTGACTGCTCTTTCACTTCGGTATGGATACTCCAGCCGCCGTTTCCATTGTCTCCCTGACAGAGAAGGTGAAACAGCGGTTCGATCAGTTCCTCATTTTCCATATAGGTAGGATATTCACTGTAAAGCTCCATATCATTCAGCGTAGACGGGAAGCCCAGGACAGAAAATCCATAATCGAGGGCAATTCTCACCGAGATATCCTCATTGAAAAAGATCTTATCTTCTGTATACATCCGGAACTCTCCGTCTCCCTGGAGCACCGTTTTCCGCCATTTTTCCTCTCCTTCTCTCTGGAGAACGGAGTAAGCGATGCCGCTGCTTCCGCCGTCGCTCTTGCACACACTCATGCAGGGCCGGAAGGCTCCGTCTTTTGTATACTCGTAAAAATCATAGCCCAGATAAAAACCATCTGCAAACAGAGCATTCGAATAGCTCTCTGTATACAGATAGGTCGTTCCGTCGATTTCCGTGATTCCTGCTGCGAGCCACTCTCCCGTAAGGCCGGAATAGCTGCCTAAGGCCTGTCTTCCCGCCAGGAAAATTTCTCCGTTTTCATCCATCGAATAGAGTTCCGCAATCAGCCTGTTTTCTCCTTCCAGAATGATCCTGCGTCCTTCCTGATTTCCCAGGGCATCGCCCTCCATCGGATCTCCATCCCAGTGACCGAAACGGAATACCAGAAGCTCCTCCACCTCGTCTCCGTTCAGATCTTTAATCGCCGCATCCAGGATTCCATCTCTCCGATCCCAGTTTTCATTCTGATAACCGTTCTGATACTCCAGGAAAATCGAATTTTCCCCGATGTTTGCATATCCATATTCCGGAAGCAGTTTCTCATGGATAAATTCATAGTAATCCGTGAAATTCACCAGCGGAAGAAGCGTTACCTCCGGAGCCGCCAGCGGCCGCTTGGAATACTGGTAGATTTTGTCCACTTCCATAAGCGACGGATAGAGCAGCATGTCATAAGAATAATTGGAATCGCTGTTTGCCACCGTATTGGGAAGGAGACCGTAGCTCCTGGGGATCTTGTCCAGCGTTTTCGTATCCTCCGCCCTCCTAAGCTGCGTCAGCAGCTGTGTGAGCAGAGCTGTGGTCTTTTTCAACTTCTCCTCCGTCGCCTGATAAGCCTCGGAGTTCGCGAAATCGGAGCTCTCCATGGATTTGAGCCCCGCCTCCTGCGTGAGGGCACAGGCTTTCAAATAATTGGCTGCCAGATAACCGCACTCTTTCAGCGCTTCATAGCCATCCAGTCCATCCTGGAGGGCGATTCCCTGGTAGCTCCAGACCAGTTCATTCCAGGCATCGCTCTCATAATACATGCCGTAGGTAGCAAACTGCATGGCCTCCGGTTCCTCCACCTTCGGCAGAAAACTCTGATTTTCCTCAAAAACGCTCCAAAGCATTTTCGTCATCGTCGGTACCAGAGAGTAGCCCGTTCCCAGCGCATCCAGTGCAAAATCCGGGATCAGTTTATTATATGCATTGGACGTCACCTCTGACATACTGAATGCAATCTGACTCTTCAGGAGCGCGTATTGTATATCCAAAGCCGATCTGGCGGTCTCCGGCATCAGAGAATGTTCTTTGGAAGCCGATATGTAACGGTCCATGGCTTCCATCATCTGTTGATCCATATTTTTCGTCTGGTCCAGAATCTCAAATCCGGAGAGGATAAAATAGGCGGCTGTAGCCATGGTGCCCAGCGTCTCTGAACCATCTGAGAGAGTATCGGAAAGCTTTTTATAACTCTCATTCGTTTTCTCAAATTCCTCGATAGAATCCTTGAAAACATTGAAATATTTGCCATCCCAGGTCCAGTTGTTGATAAGCTCCGCCAGCTGTTCCGGACTGTTGACCAGATGTTCCTTCACATCATCCGCATAAACCGAGATAATCGGAAGAATGGAGCCTGCCAGGTTATCGGAAAGCTCTGCGATAGAATCGCTCTGTTCCTCCATCGGCTGCTGCATGGCTGTCAGAAACTTCCGCATAAATTTTCCATCATACCAGGAGCCCGTCTCCTTCCACTCCGTATCGAAAAAGGTGTTGGAAAGTTTTACGATATTATTGTAAAAATCCGTAAAGGGCTGTGTTCCCCAGCTCAGAATCGTGTCCAGATCCAGTGTCACCGTACCGTACAGGCTGTCCGCCACCACCGCCGAAGCCGCCAGCTTAAACTGATCCATACTCGTGAAACCGAAATCCTTCGCAAAACTGAACATCCAGTTCTGGCCGTTGTTCTCCTTAAAAAGATCCGCCAGCGCGTCCAGGAGCGTATACGCCGGATCGCCCACCACCAGAAGATCTTCCTTCGGCTTATAGGTCTCCTCCAACGTTATCGAAAGCGGAAGAACCTGGCAACCCAGATAATAAAGCAGGTCCTTTGCCGGAACCCAGAGCTGTTTCTTCCAGAGAACTGCCTCCGTGGACATCGAAAAAAAGCCCTCGCAGCCGCTGATCTTATAAGCTGTGACATCCGAGCCCGCATGGAAAGCCATCCTCCGGTTATAGAGCCAGATTTCCCCGGACCGATCCTCCTGATCAAAGGTATAAGAATAATTCGGAAAGATTCCCAAAAAGGCCTCTGGATTTACCAGAACCGTATCCTTCTCCTGGTCATAAAGGACCGGCAACTTCACCGGATCGTGATATTTCGTCGGGTACAGCGTCCGGATATAGCCCGGCCGGTAACGGACCTGCGTTGTATTTTCGGAGCTCTCAGCCGGTTCTGAGGCCTGCACTCCCAGTCCTCCAAAGCTTCCGCAAAGCACCAGGCCGGCACACAGCAAACTCAAAAATTTTTTCATTCGTTTCATAACCCACTCCCTTTCTTTAGTAAACTGTTATGATCTATTGTAAATCTCTTTTTGGGAATGAGCAAGGGGATTTTATTATCAGAACACCCTCCGGAATCAGGTTATCTTCCTGCCAGCTCAATACAGGTAAGCTTAACTCCTCTCCGCTTCCGGTCCGCCAGTTCCAGAGGTCCAGAAGCGTTACAGGTACCAGTTCACCACTCTCCTCCCCTGCCGTATGGTTCTTATAATAGGCTGCCAGCTCCAGGCCCAGTTTTTCTTTCTTTTCATCCGCTCTCCGGAGTGTCTCCTCGTCCCCCGTAAAAACCAGGAGATTCCAGGCAAATTCCGGGCGGGAGAGCAGCGTCTCCAGCACGTTGTCCAGCTGCTCCGGATTCTGCGTCAGAGTTGTATCAAGGATCACCGCCTTGGTATGGCTGTAATCCAGCGTACAGGTGCTCGTTCTCTGGCGCTCTGCCAGCAGGCTTTCCGTATCACCATCCGGGACCGTCAGCACCGACACAAAATCCCGGGCTTCCAGCTCCTGGGCGGAGCAGCCGGAGAGAGTCAGCAGAATCCAGCACGCGACAAACCCCGCTGCCCCCAGATGCCTTCTATCATTCAATCCCCTGATTTTCTCTGTCCGCTTTTCTGTTCTTTTCCACACGAAACCGCACCCTTCCTTTCTGTTTTTCTCCCAATACACCGTACCATCACCAGAAACGCCACGCTCACCGGAACCGCCACAAAGCTGTTCCAGATCACATAAATCTTTGCCGCCTTTCCGTTTTCCCCGCACCAGAGAGCAACGAGAAACACCAGCACAGCCAGACCGCCCCAGAGAAGTTTTTTCCCCACTTTTGGAAAAAGCAGCTTTCCAATCAGTCCCAGGTAAAAAAGCGAGCTTCCCGCACTCACCAGAAGCATCGTCTCCAGAAGCCCCGCAAAAATCACATCCCAGCGCTCCAGAAAGCCTCCCGGAACCCTGGCGCTGCTCATAAACGACACCGCAGGCCAGGGAAGAAGCGCCATTCCCCGCTCGCCAAAAGCAGCTGCCACCAGAAGAAACAGGGCTGCAAGAGCGGCCGCCGCCCTCCATAACCCTTTCCTTGCCAGTCCTTTTTCCTGTCCGCTCACATAAGGCGCCAGAAACACATAAAAGCTTAACCCTCCAAAAACACTGAACATCTTCAAAAGCTGCCCCAAAGCCTCCTGATATTCACCAAACACCAGACCTGCCTCGCTGATCCCGGGCTGCTGATGAAAGGCACTGAGCAGCATCAGAAGCAGAATCGGGAAAAAAAGCAGCGGATAGAGCACTTCCGCCGTCCTGGCCCGGACTTCCGCGCCGCCATAGGCCATGCAGACACCAGCCGCCAGCACCATAATCATAAGAACTCCTTTTTTCTCCCCCGGCAGGATAAAAGCCTGTCCTACACTTCCAAATGTATTCAGAAGATACACCAGATTCCAGAAGGCATAGAGAAAAAAGAAAACGAGAAAAATTTTTACTGTTTTTTCTCCCATTTTCTGCTCCGCGTAAGCTTTAAAGTTCCCGCCGCAGTCTCTTCCTATCCGCTCCACCAGTCTCCCGTAGGCGAACACCAGCAGAAAAACGATGAGCAGGCAGCTGATAAATTCCCGGCTGGTCAGCCCTTCCGCAAGAGCCGGAAGAAGCAGGGCTCCTTTTCCGAAAAAATCCAGCGTCAAAAGGCAGCGAAGCTGTCGCGGCGAAATCTTTCCATTTTCTGAAAACACCCTCACTCCCCCTTTCCGGTCCGCACCCGCCGGCCGGCTCTGGCAAACACCGGCCGCCGCTTAAGGAAAATCAATGGAAAGCGGAGCAGACTGTCTTTCCGGTCCGCTCCCTGGTTGAGCTCCCAGGCGGAATAGGGCGCCAGGTAGGAAACGCCGAAGCTTTTCAGATTCGCCAGATGAACCAGCAGAAAGACCAGACCCAGGAAAAAGCCCATAATCCCTAAGCCTGCACAGAGAAAAAGCATGGCGTATTTTACCAGGCGAATGCCTTCGGAAAGTTCCTCTGAAGGGATCGCAAAATCTCCCAGAGCCGTCAGTGCCACAATGACCACCACCATCGGACTCACCAGATTGGCGCTCACGGCTGCCTGGCCGATAATCAGCCCGCCCACAATTCCGATCGTGTTTCCCACTGGCCCCGGCATCCGAAGCCCCGCCTCCCGCAGAAGCTCAAAGGCCAGCTCCAGAATCAGCACTTCCAGCACACTGGGAAAGGGCACTCCCTCCCTGGCTGTTTTCAGCGCCAGAATCAGGTTCGTCGGAAGGATTCCCGGATGAAGCGTCGTCACCGCCACATAAAGCCCCGGCAGAGCCAGCGCCAGAAAAGCCGCCGCATACCGGATCAGCCTTAAAAACGAAACGATTGCAAAATGCCGGTAAGCGTCGTCGCTCGTCTGAAAAAGCGTATTCAGCGTGGTCGGCAGAATCAGGGCCTCCGGAGAATTATCCGTCACCACCACCACTCTGCCATTCAGAAGAGCCTGGGCTGCCCGGTCTGGCCGTTCCGTCACCTGATACTGCGGAAAAGGCGAGTACCAGACATCTGCCGTCAACTGCTCCAGCACACCGGAATCCAGCACACCGTCTCGATGGATTCCGGCCATCTTTTTTTCAATAGCCTTTAAAAATGGCGGATAGACCAGATCCTCCATATAAAGGAGAGCCACCATCGTATGAGAACTCTCCCCCAGCGGCGTCTCTTTTACCTTCAGCCCGGTATTCCGAATCCGTTTTCTTATGAGAGCCGTGTTCGTTTTTTCCGATTCCGAGAAAGCCTCTCTGGAGCCCCTGAGAACCTTCTCCGACTCCGCCTTCTGCACGCCGTTTCCCGGATAGCCTTTGCTTCCGATTTTCAGTGCGAAATCCAGACCGTCCGCAAAAAGCACGGCATTTCCCGCCAGCATGGCCGCAAAAGCCGCCTCCATATCCCAAAGTTTTCCCGTATCCGAAAGTCCCATGCCATCTTTTTCCAGAGTCTCGTAAAGCTCTGCCTGCTCCATGGAGCGAAGCCCGTTCAAAAACCTTCCGATCACCGAATCCTCCAGCATGAGATTGCTCACAGCCGTCTCAATGTAAATCAGAAAACAGGCAGTTTCCCTGTCTTTTCCCAGCATTATAGGCCGAAGCAGTATATCGTCACAGCCCCGGAGCCGCTCCTCCACAATCCGCTGATTTTCCGAAATCTCCTTTGATAAATGTTCCATCGTTTCCCTCCCTGAACAAAATGAAAAAGGATAGGCTATCCACCTATCCTTCTTATGTTTACTTTATCCAGTTATGGGAAAATCATACATTATTTAGAGTTCTTCGTCCTCTTCCTTCTCCGTCAGGCTCTCCAGAATGGAGCGCTTCTGATTGTCGATATGGACACGGATCGCAGCTCCGGCTTTGACTTTATCATGCTTTTTCAGAGCCCGGCGAATGGCATCGTGCTCCTCAATGAGGGTCTTGTGAGTCCGCTCATCCTTGAGATACTCCATGCGGTAACGATACATCTGCTCGCTTAAATTGTTCAGCATCTGAATGAGACGCCGGTTGTTGGTGGCGCTGAGGATCACATCATGAAAATGCATGTCCGCATCCGCACAGGTGACGAGATCTTTGCCCTCCAGCAGCGCTTTTTTAAACTCATTGGAAGCCTTCTTAAGCTCGGAAAGCTGGGCATCTGTGATATGATCGCAGGCATCCTTCACAGCCAGCTCCTCCAGAGCGGTCCGGACCTCCAGCACATCCTCCATATCCTGACGGGTGATCTCAGCAACCTCCGCTCCCTTTCTCGGGATCATCAGTACCAGTCCCTCCAGCTCCAGTTTCCGGATTGCCTCACGGACCGGTGTCCGGCTCACGCCCAGCTTATTGGCCAGCTGGATCTCCATCAGTCTCTCTCCCGGTTTCAGTTCCCCTTTTAAAATCGCCTGCCGTAAGGTGTTGAACACCACATCTCGCAAAGGCAGGTACTCATCCATACGGATTTCAAGCTTGTCCGCCATAGTTGTATCTCCTCCGTTCTTTTATCGTCTGTGCATTCGTCGGCCGCAAATCTCTTATCTTCCGGATTTCCGGTTATTGAAAAAGGTCGTCAGATACACCTGCTTCGCCAGCTCTCCGCCGTAAAGGTTCTCATAGACCGCTTTGGCCTTCTCTCTGTCGTCAAAAAGGCCAAACACGGTCGGGCCGCTGCCGCTCATGCAGGCGTTCAGAGCGCCGCCTTTTTTCATGACATCCTTGATCTCCTCGATTACCGGATAAGCCGGAATTGTCACGGTCTCCAGCACATTTCCACAAAGCTCCGCCACTTTTTTCAGATCACCGGATCGAATCGCCTGAATCTGGCCGTCAATATCCGGGTGGCTCTCCAGCTCATTTGCCTTCAGATTCGTGTATACAAACTTCGTGGAAACATGGATTCCCGGTTTCGCAATCAGCACATAACCAGCCGGTGCCGGCGGCAGATGCGTCAGTTTCTCACCGATCCCCTCTGCAAGAGCCGTTCCTCTGAGTATACAGTATGGAACGTCTGCGCCGATCTTCACGCCCCGCTCCATCAGCTCCTTCTGGGAAAGATTCAGATGAAAGAGGCGGTTCACACCCACCATGACAGCAGCCGCATCTGAGCTTCCGCCCGCCATTCCGGCTGCCACCGGGATGAATTTCCGAAGCCCGATATTCAGGCCCTTCTTTACATCAAACTCATCCATCAGAAGCTTCGCAGCCTTGTATACCAGGTTGTCCTCATTGGTCGGCAGATAATTCAAATTGGTGCTCACCCGAATCCCCGGCGCCTCCGTGGGTTCCAGTTCGATCTGGTCATACATGCGGATCGTCTGCATAATCATCCGCACCTCATGATATCCATCCTCTCTCTTCCTCACCACATCCAGGCCGAGATTGATCTTTGCCATTGCTTTCAACCGAATCTTCTTCATCACTTGTTCCCCTTAGCTCTAAAAATCGTTTGGTACTTTGTATACAATCTGCCCATATTGTATCATTTTTTATGCAAAAGTCAATGAGATTTTATTTGCAGGTTCAGCAGTTTCACTTTGCATAAATACAGATCTTCGCTCCCCCATCTACGCTCTGCAAGATCCTGACCTATTGTACCAGGGTTCAGCCTCTCAACAGTAAATGTGAGGTTATTCTCCATCAATCTTCCCGCTCCTTTTCATCAAAAGTATATCATTTCCCGCAGATATTTCTGATTCTGCTCCAGATCAGGCAGCAGTACTTCCATTCCGATAGTCAGAAGCACTCTCTCCGAAGCCTCTTCCGTCGGAACAGAGCATTCTTTTATATTATTTTTATCGCAGGCCATAAGCTCCTTCACATATTTCAGAAAGTCAAGAGGTCCCAGATCCATCACCACATCGGAAAGAAGTTTGTTTGCCAGCTCCAGAACTTCTGCCGGCGTTTTCTTTTCCAGCAGCGGAAGAATTGCGTTTATACACGCTATTTTCTCCTCTACAGACTCATGCGGCGTTGTTTTCAATTCCGGGAAAAAACTCAGAATTGTATCAAAATCCATGCCCAGATTGTGGGTGATGGAAAGGCCCAAATTTTTCTCAATGGTCTGATCCAAGAGCTTCATGCCGCCGATCTGATAAGCCGCGCCGATCTTGTTGTCCTGATAACCCGGAATCTGCACATAGAGATCTTTTTCTATGGAAATCAAAGTCAGTTTTTTCGATTCCAGGTTGAAACTGCATACCAGAATCAGATCTGCTGGCTGCCTTTTCGCACCTTTTTTCTGCGCCTGATCGATCAGAAGGAAATTGATGAGATTCTTGTCCTCAATCACCGAAAGCCTGTCACTTTCCCAGACGATATCCTTCGGATCTACAATTCTGAGCCCGGAATACTCATTTTCTGTCTCCTCCTGATTCAGCACCTGTACAGCCTCTTCTGCTCCCACCGTCTTTCTTCTGGCAATCTCGTCCAAAATATCCGGATCCACCTCCAGGGCCGCTTCCGGATCAGCCATCAGTTCCACATCATCAAGATCCAGGCGGCTGTTTTTTACTCTGGACCACCCCAGATACCCCACACCACAGACTGCTACGAGGAGCAGCAATAAAGTAACTTTAAAAATTTTCCTGATCATCTGTTACCTCTCCAATATTTTTTACAATATTATATCCCGAAAAATGTGTGATTGATAGGCTTCATCTGAAAAATGTGTTATACTATCCCAAGAAAAGGAGACAGAAAAATGGCAAAATTATATTTTCGATATGGGGCTATGGGAAGTTCCAAGACAGCGAACGCTCTGATGGTCGCATACAATTACAAAGAACGTGGGAAAAAGGTGTTGCTGGCGAAGCCCAAACTGGATACGCGGGAGGTTGGCGTCATACACAGCCGCATCGGCCTTGAACAACCCTGTATCTATGTGGAAGATCTGGTAGAAAAATCCCTGGATGAATTAAATAAATATGACTGCATTATCGTGGATGAAGCGCAGTTCTGCAAAAAAGAAGACGTAAAATTTTTTACCCGCCTCGTGGATGATCTCGATATACCGGTGATCTGCTACGGCCTTAGAACCGATTTCCAGATGAACCTTTTTGAAGGAAGCATGTGGCTGCTGGCCTGGGCTGATAAGATTGAGGAACTGAAAACCGTCTGCTGGTGCGGCCGCGGTGCACGCTGCAATGCCAGAATCGATGCCGACGGCGATATGGTTTCTTCCGGCGAGCAGGTGGAACTCGGCGCAAATGAGCGCTACATTTCCTTATGCCGGAAACACTTCACCGAAAGAAAAACCGGTCCTGTTTAACGCCAAATAGATTTCCAGCCAAAAGTGTCCTTACACTTCTGGCTGAAAATCATTCTGCTTCTGAATAATTAAAATCTGATCTCTTTCTCAGAGATTCTTTTTATTGCGGATAAATACAGATCTTAGCCCCTTTATCCACCGTCTGCATAATTCTGATCATATTGCTCTCACTGACTGCCACACAGCCGCCCGTATAAGGATTACTTCCCGTACAATGCAGAAAGATTGCAGATCCCTTTCCAAAAATACATTCCGGATTGTAATCAATTGCCAGCACATAATTATAATGCGGAACATATGAAATCAGATGTTCACCGGAACATTCATGATGAATCTCCCTGACATCCACCAGGGTATTGTACCACTGCTCATCCCCACACCAGTAAAGATAGGGATTCAGTTTCGTATAAGGAAGCTTCGCTCCGGGATTGTCTTTGATACCGAACGCTTTTGTGAAACCAAATACGCCTGTAGGCGTTTTGCGGTCTCCTTCCTTCACTTTATCGATTCCATTGCCACCAACATATCCCTGACAGGAAAAATCCTCTTTCCAGCTTCCATTTTGTTTTTCATAAAGGATTACCTGCGCATTGCTTCCACCCTGATACTGTACAAAGATCAGCTGATTCACTGAACTGTCATTTTCATAAGTTTCCAAAAGCTGGTTCCATTTATCCTGTTTCAATGTCCCTACTCCTTTTTCATCAAACGTATAGGTCTTTCCATCAATTGTCTGCTCACCTTCAGCCATAACAAAGGTCTTTGGATCAAAATATCTCCTGTTTCCAGCCTCATCTGTAATCCAGCCAGAACAGGCCACACCCCTATCCGGATCGAAATAATACCATTTTCCCCTGATCTTCTTTAAACCTTTACACATGATGCCGCTGAATGGCTGAAAATATCTTCTCTCGCCCTTCGTATTTCTGACCCATCCAGTCACCATATCTCTGGTCGTATTCCGAAAATACCGGACATTGCCGCTTTTCGCTGTCCAGATTCCTCTTCGTGACCATCCCGTCCGGGGCTCAAAATAATACCATTTTCCGCCAACTTTGGCAAATCCCAGTTTCATGGCCCCGGTCCTGCTATCAAAATATCTTCCTGCGCCATTTGAAAGCCGGAGCCAGCCTTTCACCCTCTTTCCATTCCGGTAATAGTAGGTTTTTCCGTTTATTACCCGGAAACCATCTTTGGCAGCCAGCTTTTCCTCTGCCATTATCTCAATTTTCTCCAGCTGTTTCAACTCTGCCGCCTGACTTTGCAGTCCGTTTCTCCCCAATATGACTCCGGTGACAACAAATCCCAGACAAATGATACTCATCCATTTCTTCATACACGTTTCTCCTTATACCCATCGGAAACCAATCTTCACGGTTATAATGCTAAAAAGTCCTGTGAAAAAACTCTGCAGCAGATTTTTTTCTGTCGCAGAGTTTTTATTTAAAACTTAATCACTTTCGGTTCATGGTTAAAAGCAGAAATTGTTGCTGTCGCATTTTTAAAATAGAATACCTCTGTATTTCCATCATCT
>OLPN01002910.1_pt1 | contig 12661 bp, 10 predicted proteins | sample 1672601 | NCBI WGS metagenome assembly OLPN01 (sample SAMEA3136704, study PRJEB25190) | human gut metagenome | reverse complement strand
CTCACTCTAAAGGCGTCCTTTGTCCAACCTCTCAGTCTCGCATCCGCTCGACAGCTCCCCTGGCAGGGGAGCCCTTGGCAAAGAGGTTTCGTTTTCGATGAAACCAAATGGAGCGGCTGCGAAATCATCGAAAACGTGACGGCTCGCCAAAGCCTCCCCTGACAGGGGAGGTGGCATCGAGCGAAGCGAAGATGACGGAGAGGTTCCAACCTGACTCGCAATTCTCTGAACAAGAACCAACATCGCAAGCTGACTGGAGGTGGGCTGTATCACTTGGCAACGTGTGGCGCTGCGGACAGCCGACTTCCTGATCAGTGCGGTGGTGGTGCTGTTCCTCCTCACGGCGGGCGCTTACTCCGCTTACGCGCTGTGGGATAACAACCAGGTCTATGCCGCCGTGGATAACGTGCAGGGCGAGCTGCTGCAGTTCAAGCCTGCCGCCGATGGCGAGAACGGCGCCTCCTTTGAGGAGCTGCTGGCCATCAACTCGGACGTGAAAGCCTGGCTCACCCTGGACAACACCGCCATTGATTACCCTGTGGTGCAGGGCGAGAACAATTTCAGCTACATCAACACCGATGTCTACGGCGACTTTGCACTGGCCGGCAGCATCTTCCTGGATTCCGATTGTGATGGCAGCTTCCACGATCCGTATTCGCTGCTGTACGGCCACCACATGGAAAACAGCAAGATGTTTGGAGATCTTGACCTGTACAAGGACGAGGCGTTCTTCAACGAGAACACCACCGGCACGCTGGTCCTGCCCGACCGCACCTACCACTTACAAATTTTCGCCTGTCTGCTGGTGCCCGCGTCCGAGGATGCCATCTTCGACGTGAACCAGTGGGACGCAAACCTGAACGGTCTGCTCGATTTCGCACAGGAGAACGCGCTGCACCTGCACTCTGACACGCTGGACACTGTCCGGGCGCGGGAGGGGGCACAGGTGCTGGCCATGTCCACCTGTTCCACGGAGTTTACCGATGCAAGAACCATTCTTCTGGCGTGGATGACAACGCCGGAGCAGTAAAGGAGGGGATGAAATGAAGATCCGAAAATTCGCGGCGGCGCTGCTGGCACTGGTGCTTTGCCTGAGCCTGAGCCTGCCCGCGGCCTTTGCGGAAGCGCAGCAGCGTGTGGAGCTGAAAAACCTGACGGTCAACGTCAAGTGCACGGGCAATGCCATCCCCGACGAGCAGCTCACCATCCGCCTGACTCCTCGCAAAAATGCCCCCATGCCCGGCGATGCCGCCGCACTGGAAGCGTTCGTCAACACGGCGGACTGCACCCGTTCCAACGGTTATATGACTACCGCCACATTCCCGGAGACATTCGTCTTCACGGCCCCCGGTACCTATGAGTACGAGGTGGCCCAGCAGAAAGGCGGCTCCCTCAACGGCACTTACGACACCCGCACCATGGTGCTCCGTGTCACCGTGAGCTGGAGCGATGACACGCTGGTGGCCGTGGCCAAGGTCTATGAGTCTGGCCAGTCCTCCAATGACAAGGAAGACAGCATCCTGTTCAACAACACGTTCAACAACTCCGCCCCGGACGACCCGTACGATCCGCCGTATATCCCGGGTGACCCCTACACCCCGGACCCGAAGCCCACGCCTGTGGTGCCTACCCCGGAGACCCCGGTGAACCCGCCGGTCCTGGACGCGCGGCCGGATACCACCCCCACGGTGTCCACGGTGCCCACGGCGCCCGTCGCGGAAACGCCCGTCAATCCTCCGGTGGCTGACGCGCGTGCCCCCAAGCTGATCCAGACCGGACAGCTCAACTGGCCCGTGCCGGTGCTGGCAGGGCTGGGCACCCTGTTCCTGGCGGCTGGCGTGATCCTCCTCACCAAGAAGAAAGAGGATGACAATGCGTAAAGCATCCCCGGGCGTCATCTGTGTCCTGCTGGGAGTCGTCCTGCTGCTGGCGGCGCTGGGCCTCTACGGCTACAACCGCTGGGAGGACGCTCAGGCCGGCGCGGAAGCCCAGACCGTCGTACAGGATCTACAGGAAAAAGTCGTTGAACAAACGCAGAGCGCGGCCTCGGCTCCCGCCATCGACTATAGCTCCCTTGACCCGGAGCTGCCCGTGGTGGAGCTGGACGGCTACGAATATGTGGGCACTGTCTCCATCCCCGCCATTGGCATCGACCTGCCGGTGATGAGCGAGTGGAGCTACCCCAAACTCAAAATTTCCCCCTGCCGCCAGTTCGGCTCCTCCCGCACCGATGATCTCGTCATCGCGGCGCACAACTACGAGTCGCATTTCGGCAAGATCGGCACCCTCGCCCTGGGCGATGAAGTCCGTTTCACCGATATGGACGGCATCGAGAACCACTACACGGTTTCTGCCATTGAAGTCCACGACCCCACCGATGTGGAGGCCGTGGAGCACAGCGGCCACGATCTGGTGCTGTACACCTGCACCTACGGTGGCAAGACCCGCATCGTCGTCTTCTGTGACAGAAGCGCTTGAAGACATTCCCGGATTCCATTCCCGCACCCCCGCACCGGAGACGCCCGGTGTGGGGGATTTGTTTTTGTGGGGACGAAACCTCTCCGACATCTTCGCTTCGCTCGATGCCACTGTCCCCTTTCGGCACTTGCGTGCCACCTCCCCCGGCCGGGGGAGTCTTTCCTAGTAGGGGAGGCTTTGGCATTCCGTGACGTTTTCCGGCAAACGTGTGCATATCCCCAATTCACACAGGCATATACTATACGGACACAACCAAATGGGTGGGAGGGAACGGTATATGTTTGTGGTAACGCTGAAAAAGGCTGGGCTCAAAAAGGTGGGCGTCGGCGTGATATGCTGTGCGTTGGTGGTGTTCAGCGCGGTGCTGGGGCGGTACATCAGCGGGCGGAGCGTCATGGCGGCGGCCGCAGCCAGCGGCAACAAGATCGAGAGCGCCCAGGACATCCAGACCTGGTTCACCGGCTATGGGCTGGACGTGGACGCGGCCACCATCGCCGCCGATAAGGTCAAGATCCCCCGCAGGTGGGACGACAGCTTTTCGGCATTCAACGGGGTGGTGCAGCAGAGCGGCATGGACCTGACCCGCTACAAGGGCAAGACCGTGGAAAAATGGACGGCCCTGCTGCCCGCCGTGAGCAAGGGCGACACCATGAGCTATGGCGTGCTGCTGGTGTACAAGAAAAAGGCCATCGGGGCCTACCTGCTGGAGAAGCCCTCCGGCGTCGTCACCGGCCTGAAAGACGCCCAGACCGCTATGGCCATGCAGGAGGCCACGGAAGTCTCGGGGGAAGATTTCAGCGGCGATTGGGGCGAGCGCCATGACGAGGAGCTCGGCGCCTCCGGGCAGGCCATGGAGACCTCGGGCGAGGATTTCAGCGGGGACTGGGGCGAGCGCCATGACGAGGAGCTGAACGCCTCCGGCCAGAGCCAGCAGACCTCCGGCGAACCCGAGACGCCTCTGCCGGAAGCGGCCCGCTATACGGACCTCCCGCTGGACGCCGAGGGGTACCCTGTCGAGTGAGTGGGAAAGTGAACAAAAGTCTTTCCCAAAAGCAGAAAATTGTGCAATGATGGTACTTTTGAGGCAAGATTATGTTCAATTATACCAAAATTTTCGCGGAAAAATCGGCAATATGAAAGGGTGCAAAAAGAACGACTAAGGTTTATAATAAGAGTAGTAACATCCCGCAATAAACCAGGGCTTTTATTGCAGACGGGGCCGCGCGGCTGGCCCGTTCCGTGGATGGATAAGTAAGGAGAAAATGATTATGAAAGAATTCCAGTATACCGTTAAGGATGCATGCGGCATCCACGCACGCCCCGCCGGCCTGCTCGTGAAGCTGGTCAAGGGCTACGCAAGCACCGCTACCCTTGAAAAGGGCGGCAAGACCTGCGACCTGCGCAAGCTGATGGCTCTGATGGGCATGGGCGTCAAGCAGGGCGATACCGTTACCGTAAAAGTGGAGGGCGACGATGAGGCCGCTGCCGCAGAGGCGATCCAGAAGTTCCTGAGCGAGAACGTCTGATCGCGCGTAATGTCGTGATGAGAAGCCCTCGCGGGAGACTGCGGGGGCTTTTTCGTTCCCAGACGCAAGAGATTTGAGTGATAAGGAGAAATGAACGATGCAGGTGGGTACCGGTAAAAGCATTCTGAACGGCATTGCCATTGGCAAGCTGAAACTCTATAAGAAAAAGAACACGGCCATCTCGGTGGCCGAAGTGGCCGACACCGCCGCGGAGATCGAGCGTTTTGAGGACGCCCGGGCCAAGGCCATCGACCAGCAGACCGCCCTGTACGAGAAAGCCCTTGCCGAGGCAGGCGAGGACATCGCCGAAGTGTTCAACATCCACGCCATGATGCTGGATGATGACGACTTCGTGGACGCCATCAAGGAGATCATCAACGGCCAGCGCCGCTGCGCCGAGTATGCCGTCAAGACGGCAGGCGACAACCAGGCCGCCGTGTTTGCCGCCATGGACGACCCCTATCTGCAGGCCCGCAGCGCCGATGTCATCGACATCGCGCAGGCCATGCTGGACATTTTGCAGGGGGTGGACAACGCCAGCCTGCAGGGCACCGAGCCCAGTATCCTTGTGGCGGACGACCTGGCCCCCTCGGAGACGGTCCGGATGGACAAGAGCCTGCTGCTGGGCTTCATCACCCGGGAGGGCAGCTCCAACAGCCACACGGCCATCCTGGCCCGCAGCATGAACATCCCCGCCCTGATCCAGTGCAAGGATATCCAGGACGACTGGGACGGCAAGATGGCCGTGGTGGACGGCTACAACGCCTGCGTGTATGTGGACCCCACCCCTGACCTGCTCCAGAGCCTCCGCGCCCGCCAGAAAGAGGATCAGAAAAAGCAGGTCCTGCTGCAGGAGCTCAAGGGCAAGCCCAACACCACGCTGGACGGCAAGACCATCAACGTGTATGCAAACATCGGCGGCATGGGCGATGTGGGTGTCGTGCAGCAGAACGACGCCGGCGGCGTCGGCCTGTTCCGGACAGAATTCGTCTACCTCAACTGCAAGGACTATCCCACCGAGGATTACCAGTTTGAGGCGTACAAGCAGGTGGTGGAGAGCCTGGCCCCCAAGAAAGTCGTCGTCCGCACCTGTGACATCGGCGCGGACAAGACCGTGGACTATATGCAGCTGGACCACGAGGACAACCCCGCTCTGGGCTACCGCGCCATCCGCATCTGCCTGACCCGGAAAGACTTCTTCAAGACCCAGCTGCGGGCCTTGCTGCGGGCTTCCGCTTACGGCAACATGAGCATCATGTTCCCCATGATCACCAGCCTGCGGGAGCTGCAGGACGCCAAGGCCGTGCTGAACGAGTGCCGCGCGGAGCTCACCGCCGAGGGCGTCAAGTTTGACCAGAACCTCGAAGTGGGTACCATGATCGAGACCCCCGCCGCCGTCCTCATTGCGGACGATCTGGCCGAGGAGTGCGATTTCTTCTCCATCGGCACCAACGACCTCACCCAGTACACCTGCGCGCTGGACCGCCAGAACGCAAAGCTGGAGCCGTTCTTTGACCCGCATCACCCCGCCGTGCTCAAGGCCATCAAGATGACCATTGACGCCGGGCACCGCCACAATATCTGGGTGGGCATCTGCGGCGAGCTGGGCGCGGACACCGCCCTGACCGAAACATTCCTCCGCATGGGCGTGGATGAGCTCTCGATGAACGCCAAGAGCATCCTGCCCGTCCGCAAGATCGTCCGCAGCCTCGATCTGAGCAAGCCCTCGGCCAAGCAGGTCTGAGCCCCCCTGAAACCAGAAACTTCCACCCCCCCCCGGTGAGGCATTCCCGCCCCGCCGGGGGGATTGTTATCTGGGGGATCTGGCTTAGGGAGAAGAAAATTTACAAAAACACTTTAAAACCGTGAAGTGCTGTGCTATACTGAACAAGACGTGGCTGCCGCGGCAGCCGGGAGGTACGATATGACTCAATTTCTGATCCGCTGCTTCATCAAGCGCCCGGATGATGTGAAAGACGCCGCTGTCCGCACGGCCTACGGCAATCTGGCCAGTCTGGTGGGCATGGCCTGCAACATCCTGCTCTGTATCGGCAAGCTGCTGGCAGGCACCCTGTTTGGCTCTATCGCCATCATGGCGGACGCCCTGAACAACCTGTCGGATGCCTCGTCCAATGTGGTCAGCCTCATTGGCTTCCGGCTGGCGGCCAAGGCCCCGGATGCGGAGCACCCCTACGGCCACGCCCGGTACGAGTATCTGGCGGGCCTGGTGGTCAGCGTCACCATTCTGGCCATCGGCCTCTCCCTGCTGAAAGAATCGGCTCTGAAAGTACTCCACCCCACGCCGGTGGCGTTCAGTTGGCTCAGCATCGGGGTGCTGGCGGCGTCCATCCTCGTCAAGCTCTGGCTGAGCGGCTTCAACCGCGCCGTGGGCAAAAAGATCAACTCGGAGACCCTGATGGCTACCGCCGCCGACAGCCGCAACGATGTGCTGACCACCGGAGCGGTCCTCCTTTCCACCATCCTGTGCAGCCTGACGGGCTACGGTATCATTGATGGCATTATGGGCGTGGGCGTGGCGGCGTTCATCCTCTGGTCCGGATGGGGCCTGGTGATGGATACCCTGAGCCCGCTGCTGGGCGAGAGCCCCAGCCCCGAGCTGGTGGAGCACATTGAGCGGACCGTCATGAGCTATCCCGGGGTACTGGGCGTGCATGACCTCATGGTCCACGATTACGGCCCCGGGCACCAGTTCGCCTCCCTGCATGTGGAGTTCCCGGCCGAGACCGACCCGCTGACGGCCCATGACGTCATCGACAACATCGAGAACGACTTTCTCAAAAAAGACCGGCTGCAGGTCACCATCCATTACGACCCCATCGTCACGGCGGACGCGTCGGTGGGGGTGCTGCGGGCCCGTTTGCAGGAACATGCCCGCCAGCTGGACCCGCGGCTCTCCATCCACGATCTGCGGATCGTGCCGGGGGACAGCCACACCAATGTTCTGTTTGATCTGGTGTTCCCGGCGGGATACACCGGGGACATCGACCAGATGCTGGCAAAGATGTGCCAGTTCGTCAAAGAGCAGGACCCGAAATACTGCTGCGTCGTCAAGGTAGAGCAGAGCTATGCGTCTGCACTGCCGGACAAGAAATAAAAGAGATCCGAAAAGCGAGAGGGGAATGATGATGCTGAACGAAACCTACCGCGCGATGCTGGCCCATAAGAGCGTGATCCGTGAGACCTTTATGTACGGCAAACAGCGGGCTGCCGAGATCGGCTATGAGAACGTGTTTGACTACTCGCTGGGCAACCCCAGCGTGCCCTGCCCGCCGCGGTTTACGGCGGCCATGCAGGACCTGCTGGCCACGGAGGAGCCCATTGCCCTCCACGGCTACTGCCCCAGCCAGGGCGACCCGGGGTTCCGCACCGCCGCGGCAGCCCATCTGGCCAAAACGTTCGGCCTGCCCTATGAGCAGAAGCATATTTTCCCCACCACGGGTGCCGCGGGCGCCATTGCCCACGCCATCCGCGCCGTGACCAAGCCCGGCGACGAGGTGCTGACGTTCGCACCCTATTTTTCGGAGTACGGGCCCTACGTCCGGGGAACGGGTGCCGTGCTGAAAGTGGTGCCGCCCCAGCCGCCCACGTTCCAGCCCAATCTGGACGCCTTTGAGGAGATGCTGACCGAGAATGTCACCTGCATCCTCATCAACACCCCCAACAACCCCACGGGCGTGGTTTACTCGGCGGAGACCCTGACCCGGCTGGCCGAGATCCTGACCGCCAAGAGCAAGGAGTACGGCCACAACATCTTCCTCGTCAGCGACGAGCCTTACCGGGACATCGTTTTTGACGGCAAGACCGTGCCTTACCCGGCGGCATTCTACCCCCACACCCTGACCTGCCTCTCGTTCTCCAAGACGCTGAGCCTGCCCGGCGAGCGTCTGGGCTATGTGGCGGTCAACCCGGCCTGCGAGGGGGCGGACATCCTGGTGGACATTCTGGCCCAGATCTCCCGCTTTACGGGCCACAACTGCCCGCCCAGCATCATCCAGAAAGCCGTCAGCCGCTGCCTGGATGCCACCAGCGACCTCTCCGTCTACGAGACCAACAGGAACCTGTTGTACGACAAACTCACCGAGCTGGGCTTTGAGGTGGAGCGCCCCGGCGGCACGTTCTACATCTTCCCCAAGGCGCTGGAAGAAGACGCCAACGCGTTCTGCATGAAAGCCCGGGAGTTTGACCTGTTGCTGGTGCCCAGCGATACGTTTGGTGTCAAGGGCTATGTGCGCTTTGCCTACTGCATCGACACCGAGAAAGTCAAGCGGAGCCTGCCCGCCCTCGAAAAGCTGGCGGCAGCATACCGCAAGTAACTGCAAACGCTTTGATCCAAAATAAAACCTCTCAGGCCGCGCTTGGGCGCGTCCAGCTCCCTTATCAGGGGAGCCCAATAGAGGAAACAGGAGGGCAAAATGCAGCACCCACTTTCCGAATACCCCCGCCCGGCGCTGCGGCGGGACAGCTTTGAGTCCCTGAACGGCCCGTGGCAATACGCGTTTACCAAGGCGGCACAGTTCCCCACGGCGTGGGATGGGACCATCCGGGTGCCCTACTCGCCCGAGGCTCCGGCTTCCGGAGTGGGGCGGACGCTGCAGCCCGGGGAGTGGCTCCACTACCACCGCGGCTTTACGCCCCCGGCGGGGCAGGGCGGACGGGTGCTGCTCCACTTCGGAGCGGTGGACTACGCCTGCGCCGTGGAGGTCAACGGCCATCTGGCCGGCGGCCACAGGGGCGGCTACTGGCCCTTTACGCTGGACATCACCGATTCTTTGCGGCCGGGCCGCAACACCCTCTGGGTGGCCGTGCAGGACCCCACCGGGAATGGCACCCAGGCCCGGGGCAAGCAGACCCTGACCCCCGGCGGGATGTTCTACCATGCCCAGAGCGGCATCTGGCAGACCGTCTGGCTGGAGCGGGTGCCGGACAATTACATTACGGAGCTGACGGTCACCCCGGACTACGATGCCCGGACCGTGACGGTAAAAGCCCACACGGCCCAGCCCGGCGGGGCAAAAAACCTCTGGGCTGTGGTGCGGGCCGGGGGCGTGACCATTGCCGAGGACTGGGGCGGCGACGAGGCCGACCAGGACGGCGAGGTGACGCTGAACATCCCGGAGAAACATTTCTTTCCGTGGAGTCCGGACAGCCCGTTCCTCTACGACCTGACCGTGGGTACCACCCAGGGGGACGAAGACGGTTTTGATACCGTGCACAGTTATTTTGCCCTCCGCAAATGGAGCTGTGAGCCGGACGCGAAAGGCATCCTGCGCTTCTGCCTCAACGGAAAGCCCATCCTCCTCAACGGCCTGCTGGACCAGGGCTACTGGCCGGAGGGGCTGTATACCCCGCCCTCGGACGCGGCGGTGGTGCACGAGCTGGAGCAGGTCAAGGAGCTGGGCTTCAACCTGCTGCGCAAGCACGCCAAGATCGAGCCGCAGCGGTGGTATTACCACTGCGATAAGCTGGGCCTCATCGTCTGGCAGGATATGGTGAACGGCGGCGGGAAGATGAACCAGTGGTACGTCACCTACCTGACCAACGCCCTGCTGCCCCTGCTCCGCCATACACCCGACGCAAAGCCCCTGTGGGGGCTGCTGGGGCGCGAGACGGAAGCCAGCCGGGAAAGTTATCAGACCGAATTAAAAGCCACTGTAGAGGCTCTGCGGTGCCACCCCTGCATCGGGTGCTGGGTGCCGTTCAACGAGGGGTGGGGGCAGTTTGATGCCCGCGCCGCCACGGCGGCCCTCCGGGCGCTGGATGACACCCGCCTGATCGACGAAGCCAGCGGCTGGTACGATCAGGGCGGGGGAGATGTGGACTCCCGCCACAATTACTTCTACCCGCTCCGCATCCGGCCCGGCGGGCGGACGGTGGCCCTGAGCGAGTACGGCGGCATTGCCTGGCCCATGCCCGGCCACGAGCCGCCCGGCAAGACCTACGGCTACGGCACCGCCAAAGACAAAGCCGACCTGACCAAACGCTATAAAATGCTGCAATGGAAGACCATTCTGCCCCAGCTGGGGCGGGGCCTCTCGGCGCTGGTGTACACCCAGCTGACCGACGTGGAGGACGAGGTGAACGGCCTGTTTACCTACGACCGCGCGGCCCTCAAGCCGGAGGCCGCTGCCGTCCGCTCCTGCAATGCGGCGCTGGCGGCGGAGTTTGCAAAGGTGACTGCAAAATAAGAGAGCAAAAACAGCGCCCTGCTCTGGAGAAGCTTCTCCGGGCAGGGCGCTGTTGTGCTTTTACGGAACTTATTTGTTGACGATCTTGGTCATGGGCAGTTTGTTCATAGCCGAGGTGTCGAGGTGGTTCTCCAGGGAGGCACCGTAATCACTCAGCGCGGTCTTCAGCTCACTGGTCTTCATGTCGGTGATGACCTGATCCCGCAGGTCGTCCAGCGAGGCAACGCTCAGCGGGTCCACTCGCAGGGCCAGCATCATGGCATAGCTGGAATACTGCACGGCGGCCGCCTGCCCGTAGGCAAGGTTCCGGATGGTATCGGCGGAACCGCTCTGGGTGAACGTGGAGTCCAGCGTGGAGGAGCCCAGCAGCTCGGTCTGGGGGCTGGTGTTGTCGGCTGTGCTGCCCAGCACGGCGTAGATGTCCGGCAGGGCGGCCTGAGCGGCGGCGTTCAGGGCACTGACCTGCTCCGAAGCACTCTCATTGGAGGCCAGATTGACGGCCGTGGCGGCCTGCTGGGCCAGCGTGAGCATCTGGGCTTTCTGGTCGTCATCCGCAAAGGCATAGGTGCTGGTGTTGTAGAGCGGGATGACGTAATAAGCCAGTTCCACCATGTTGTTTTCCAGATGCTCCGTCAGGTCGGCGTCCGAGACGGGGGTCTCGCCGCCGTTGCCATAAACGAGGGTCAGCAGGTCATTGCTCTTGAGCAGGATGCGCTCAAAGTGCTGCACGGTCTCCAGCCCGATGCCGTTGGCCTTGTAGGTATCGCCGTACTGGTCCATCAGCTGCTGGGCGTAGCTGTCGGCCTGCTGTTCCTCTTCGGCGGTCAGCTGGCCGCCCAGCTCGTCAAAGCGCAGCTCAGTGGCGGCGTAGGTCTGCAGGTTCTCCAGCGTTTTCCGGGCGACATAATCGCTGACGGTGGCCGTCTCGCCGCTGTCGCTGTCCACGGTGATGGTCTGCTTCAAAAAAGCTTTCACGTTGGCGGCGTCCTGGTCGGAGGAAGCGAGGTCGGCGGCTTTCTGGTAGGCGTCGTACTGGGCCAGCAGATACAGGCCGGAGGAGATCTCGTAATCGCCGAGGGAACCCACGGTGTCCGGGGTGGAGATGACACAGCCTGCCAGGCTGACCACCAGGGCCAGCGCGCAGACCAGTGCAAGAAGTTTCTGTTTCATAGTTGGTTGCTCCTGAAATTTATTTTTGGTTTTTCACAGGCTTGGGCTCGTTTAAAATCTCGCCCATGGCCTTGAGGATCCTTTGCAGCAGCTCCAGCGGCTTTTCGTCGGGCTGGAGGGTGACAGAGAGGTAGGGCTTGGCCCCGGCCCCTGCCGTGACCCGGCCATTGAACGCGATGAGCAGGCCCCGGATCATGCCAAGGTCCAGCTCCTCCACCTGCAGCAGCAGGGTGTCTTTCTTCTGAGTGACCTCGTACACGCCCACGGCGGCGGCCTGCACCCGGACGAGGGAGACATTGACCAGATCGCTGACCGAGGGAGGCGGGTCGCCGTAGCGGTCGATGAGCTCGTCCAGCACATCGGCGGCGTCCTCGGGGGTCTGGATGGCGGCAATGCGTTTGTAGGCTTCGATGCGGCCCGGCCCATCCGCGATATACTTTTCGGGGATGAACGCGTCCACCCGCAGGTCCACAAGGCACTCGCTCTTATCCCGCTGGAGCGGTTCGCCCTTGGCCCGGGCGATGGCCTGATTCAGCATCTTGACATAGAGGTCATAGCCCACGGCCTCCATGTGGCCGTGCTGGCTGTGGCCCAGCAGGCTGCCCGCACCGCGAATTTGCAGATCGCGCATGGCGATGCGGAAGCCGGAGCCGAACGCGGTGAACTCCCGGATGGCGGAGAGCCGTTTCTGAGCAATGTCCGAGAGGGTCTTGTCCCGGCGGAACGTGAAGTAGGCATAGGCCTTGCGGCCGGAACGGCCCACGCGGCCTCTTATCTGGTACAGCTGGGCCAGGCCCATCCGGTCGGCGTCCTCAATGATGAGGGTGTTGCAGTTGCGCACGTCGATGCCCGTTTCAATGAGGGTGGTGCAGACGAGGATGTCGATCTCGCCGTTGAGCAGGTGCTGCCAGACGGGGTTGAGCTCGTCCTCGGTCATCTTGCCGTGGGCGATGCCCACCCGGGCGCCGGGCACCATCTGGCTGACATGGGCGGCGGTGGACTCGATGTTGTCCACCCGGTTGTGCAGATAGTAGACCTGCCCGCCCCGGGCCAGCTCTTTCTTCATGGCCTCGGCCAGGATGACATCGTTGTACTCGAGGACGAACGTCTCCACGGGCTGGCGCTCAAAGGGCGGCTGTTCAATGGTGGAGAGGTCGCGGATGCCGCTCATGGCCATGTTCAGGGTGCGGGGGATCGGTGTGGCCGAAAGGGTGAGCATATCCACCCCGATGAAGTTCTCTTTCAGCTTCTCCTTGTGCTTGACGCCGAACCGCTGCTCCT
>OLPN01002905.1_pt1 | contig 12672 bp, 10 predicted proteins | sample 1672601 | NCBI WGS metagenome assembly OLPN01 (sample SAMEA3136704, study PRJEB25190) | human gut metagenome | reverse complement strand
GAGCCAATACCACGTGCCGCCAAGCTTCAACCAACCAGTCTCGGGCTGGCCATCGCGACCGTAATACCACGTTCCGGCATACGAGACCCAACCGTCAACCAAGCCATATTCGCCAAGCAAGTAGTCTTGTCCATCAATCGTAGCGCACCCCTGCGCCATAGCGCAGCCATTATCGGAATCAAACCAGTACCATGCGCCGCGGATCAATTCCCAGCCGCCAGCCATATGGCCTGAAGCCTTCGCGTAATACCAGGCGCCGCCATCATAAAGCCAACCCGTGGCCATGGCGCCCTGGAAGTCGCCGTCCTGCGCCAAGTAATAGCGCGAACCCGAAAGCTCTATCCAGCCCGTAGCCATTTTGCAGCCCGCCGAGGAATCGAACCAGTACCAGTGGCCGTTGATGTATTCCCAGCCCGAAACGAGCGCTCCATTGCGCACGAAATACCAGTCAGAGCCAACAGCGTTCCACCCCTCGCTATACGAGGGCTGTTCGCCTTGCTCGCCAGAATCTCCCTGGGTCGCTTCGTTTGTCGCCAGCTCGCCGGCAGACTTCGCTTGCGACGCAGCGACCGGCTCTTGCGAAGGCGTGGCAGCAGAAGTAGCCGAAGGCGCCCCTCCCTCGAGCCAATCGGCAGAATTCGCGGAATCAACTGTTTTCTGCTCAAGCGCATCGGGAACCTGGTCGCCACACACGTCGGCGTCGAGCGCGAACGCCGCGCTTGGCACGGCGACGGCAAACGCCGCCGCAGCGAAAAGCGAAATGATTTGAGATTTCTTCATTGTAAAGCTCGTTTCGGAATAGGCATTAGCTTAGGCGATTATACCAAGAGAGGCACCAAGTCGCCTTGATGCCTCTTCTGTTCGCGGCCATGTTTGCCGCGACTGGATACTGTTCGCCGAGTTCGGAAGAACTAATCTTCCTGCTCCACGTAAATGCCCTCTTGCTTAAATACCGTAGCGAAGGTCTTGAAAAAGATCTTCACGTCAAGCAAGAACGACAAATGGTCGACGTAATACACGTCGAGGGCAAGCCTATCGTGCCACGGCAGCGAATTGCGACCGTACGCCTGAGCGTAGCCCGTAATGCCCGGCGTCACTTCGAGCTTGCGACCTTCATCGCCTTGGTACAAGGCCATTTCAGAATCCAAATCGGGACGCGGGCCAATAATGCTCATGTCGCCCTTCAGCACATTCAGGAACTGAGGGAACTCATCGAGCGACGTCTTGCGCATAAACGCGCCAATCTTCGTCATGCGCGGGTCATCGGCACCGTTGTAGGTGCTGCCGTCTTCCATCTTCAAATCGGGCGCGTTCACGTACATGGAACGAAACTTGTACATAACGAACGGCTTGCCATTCTTTCCGACGCGAGGCGCGTTGTAGAAAACGGGGCCCTTGTCTTCCAGATAAATCATCGGCGCGAACACGATGAACACGATAAGCACGAACGGAAGCGCAATAAGGCCAAGCACGATATCGAGCACGCGCTTAAAGAAGTGCTTATACACCCGCAGCCTCGCATTCGGCATACGCTTCGCCGAAGCAGGCGATAACGTAGTCGACCATCTCGTCGGTCATCTTGGTGTTCAGCGGCAGCGAAACCTCATTCTCGAACTGCGCGAGCGCATTCGGGTAATTGGCGATATCGAAGCCAAGATTCTTATATGCAGTGAGCATCGGAAGGGGCTTGTAATGCACGTTGCATGCCACTTCTCGTTCGGCCATTTTTTCAATGAACAGGTCGCGGAACGCACGAGACTTCCCCACAAGGCGCGCCAGGCACAAGTGGCCCGACGAAGTGATGTCCTCGTCGAAGTGATGCAGGAATTGCACCTTCTCGCCGGCAAGCGCATCGGAGTAATGCACGAGCATTTCGTGGCGACGAGCAAGCAGCTCTTTGTAGCGAGACTGCTGGCCCAGGCCAATAGCCGCCAGCACATCGGTCATGTTGCACTTGAAATACGGCGCAACCACGTCGTATTCCCACGAGCCGAGCTTCATCTTCGACAGGGCGTCTTTGCTTTGGCCGTGCAGCGAGAACAGCTGCAGCTGCTTGTACACAGCTTCGTCGTCGATGCCTTCACGGGAACGCCACGTGAGTGCGCCGCCCTCGGCCGTGGTGAAGTTCTTCACGGCATGGAACGAGAACGAAGAGAAGTCGGCCACAGAGCCAACCGGCGTACCCTTGTACGACGCGCCGTAGGCATGGGCCGCGTCGGTAATCACGATGCAACGGTCGAACGCCTGCTGCAGGCCCTCTGCGGGATGATACAGGTCGCGCTTGGCTTCCACAGCCGCGAAAATGCGGTCGTAATCGCACGGAACGCCGCCAAGGTCGACGGGGATAACAGCCTTCGTGCGCTCGGTGATTGCGGCCTCCATGGCGTCGTAGTCCATTTGGTAGCTGCCGGGAGCGACATCGACCATAACGGGCGTTGCACCAACGTGGCATACGGGGCTCACCGTTGCAGTGTAGGTGTACGCGGGCACGATGACCTCGTCGCCCTCACCAATGCCGAGCAGGCGCAGGCACATCTCGAGCGCCGCAGTAGCGGAATTCAGGCAGCACGCTTTGTTGGTGCCGCAAAGCTGGGCAACCTCACGCTCGAGCTCTTTCGTTTTGGGGCCGGTGGTGATCCAGCCCGATTTCAAAGCCTCGACAACCTGGTCGATTTCAGCCTGAGTAATATCGGGGGGAGAAAACTCAACACGCATGGTATGCAACCTTTCTTCGGAAGCCATTCGAGCGACGGCTTCACCAATTCACGCGCACTACTATAAACCGAGCGGACGCGCCATTACAAATAAGCGGAAGACTTAACGGGAATTCCAAATAGCAAAAACGGCACGGAAAACGCTGCTCCCATGCCGTTTCTTTCGATATAAACCCCTAGGGGACGTATTGCCTAAGCGAACGGTCGCTGCACGCCATATACATGGGGATGGATGCCATTCACCGTCGACATAACCGTGACAGACGGCGGCCACGCCTCAATAACCTTGTCATCGCCCAGGTAGATAGCAACGTGGATGATGGTGCCGTACCCATTGTCGTAATAGATAAGGTCGCCGCGCTGGCGGTCGGAATACGAGACGCGCTGAATGGGGAGGTTCCACATATTGCGGGATTCGTATTCGTACGCCGGATTGGAATGGCGCTCGGGGCTCACCGGCCACGGGTCGAAACCTGCCGCATACAGTCCCTGCATCGCAAGGCCGCTGCAGTCGACATAGCCACCAGGGGCCTGGCTATAGCATGCTTTATACGTATCGCCGTAGTACTCATACGCGGTAGAAATCATCGCCTCGATGCGCTCTTCGCGCGTGTTGTTTTCATCGGCCAAAAGCGGGCTCACATACCACCCGCGCGAGCGCATGTCGGAAAGGCGGTTGTTCTCGCCCGCCAAATAGCTCGGAGAGGTGGAATCGGACGTCATAAGGCCATTGGAACCGAAATAGTAATAGTGGCCCGAGTTGTGCCACCAGCCCGTCTGCATGGCTCCCGACGACTTGAGGTAATACCATTGGTCGTCGTCTTCGGTGCCAAGGTTGATCCATTCGCTCGAAACCATGCCGCCCCAACTGCGGAAGTAGTACCACGAGCTGCCGATTTTCTCCCAACCGTTGCTCGACATAAGGCCGGAATTCGCGAAATGGTACCACGCGCCGCCGATCTGCGCCCAGCCAGTTTCCATGGCGCCCGAGTCGCGCAGCCAATACCAATCGTTGCCAAGCTGCAGCCAGCCGGTAGCCATGCCGCCCCAATCATGGAAGTAGTACCACGTACCGCCGATGCGACACCAGTCGCCGGCGGCCATAATGCCCGAGCCATCGAAGTAGTACCAAGCCCCCGAAATAAACTGCCAGCCCGTTTGCATCACGCCGGAGTCGGAAAGGTAATACCAATCGCCGCCAAGCTGTAGCCATCCAGTAGCCATAACATGGGTCATGGGATCGAAATAGTACCAATCGCCGCCATCTTCAAGCCATGCCGAATCGGCGCAGCCAGAACCGTTGAAGTGATACCAGTCGCCATCGATGAGCTCCCAACCGACGGCCATGCGCCCGGAAGCGGAGGGCTTGAGCCAATACAGCTGCCCGCCAAAATCGATCATGCCCTCGTACATCGCATACGTGCCCTCTTGGAAGTAATACCAGCCGCCGTTATACGAGTACCAGCCGCTCACAAGCACGCCCGAGCCATTCGAGCAATACCAGGAACCGTTATCGAATTCCCATCCATACGTGAGCGCGCCCGATTGCGCAAAGTGGTAGCCCATGCCGTCGATTTCAACAACGCCCACAGCCATAACGCCGGTCTCGGGATTGAGCCAATACCACGCGCCCCCGTATTTGAGCCAGCCCGCATACAGGTTGCTTTGCGCGTCACAGTACAGCCAGTTGCCCGATTCGTCTTGGACCCAGCTATACTTGGCCTCATCAGCCGCAGCCAGGGCGTCGCTTTCATCGACAGCCTGGCCGGCATATGAAACTTGAGGAATCGCGAACAGCGTGAAGGCCATTGCGATTGCAAATAATCCCACGCTTCCAACAAGCGCATTTTTCATTTTGGCAGCCATGGCAAAACCTCCCCTTTCAGTTGGGACCATCATAAACGAACCTCGCTGGGATTACGTCGAAAAGACAGATCGCCCTCTGCCCTCCCAATGAGCACGCACGCTCTTCTGCGCACAAAAAACAGCGAGGGCGCCGACACGAACGTCGGCACCCTCGACTATCCCATCGCCTCTACGAAATGCCTCTACGCTACTTGGCAAAACGTTTAAGAACCGGCAGCTTCGCAAAGATGCGCATCATCATCGACTTGAGCTCGGCAAATTCTTGCGTTTTGCGGAAAACCGCCCAAAAGCCCAGAACCGGCACGGCAACGCTCACCACGAGCTTAACCAGAATTCCCGCCATGCCAAGCGAATCGGGCACGGCGGCGCAGCCGAACCACGCCACCAGCGCAAGAATCGCCGTGAAGCCGACATACAGGTAGAACCTCACAAAATACGGCTTCGATGACTTCTTGAAACCGTGCTTGAACAACATGTAGCCCTCGTAAATCGAAGAGACGCACGTCGTGCTAATGATTCCGGCGAAAACAACGCCCGCGACTTCAAACTTCAAAACGAGCAGAAGCGACAACGAGAGCATGACGACCGTCTCGACAACCGCCTTCCATCGCGTATACCAATACAGGCCATACGCGCTCGTAAACGAGAGGGCGGCGCAGCGCATTTCCTTCAAATAGAACAAAAGCACAATCAGCACCACGACGATTTCGGGGAAAGCGTAATCGGGACCAAGCCAAATTTGCGTAATCACGGGATTGAAAAGGCACAACATGGGAATCGAAATGAACGCCGCGATAAAAGCGTTCACGAAGAAGCATGTCTTGAACACCTGATACTGGCGCTCGCCCGATTCGGTGACGCCCAAGTTACCAAGCGGCGCGACGACGGCATCGAAAATCTGGTCGACGACGCGCGTCATGGAATTCACCACGAGCATGTAGTTTCCGTACAGCGCGATAGCGTGAATGCCCACAAAAGAGCTCAGAATAAGACTGCTTGCAGGGGTATTCGCGACGCCGGCAACACGGTGCAGCATCATGGCGAATGTGTTCTTCTTGATTTGGTCGATTGTTTCAGGGTCGACCTTCGGCTTGCCTTTCCCCTTCAAAATGTAGGGGTACATGCGATTTGCGATAATCGAAATCGAGATATTCTGCAAAAGCGTCGAGCCAACCATGCAGCACAAAAAGAGGAAATAGTTGTGCGTCACGAAGAGCACCGCGATTTGCGCAATGCACATCACGATTTGGAACGCATACTGGTTCAACGACACGATATATTTCTTCTGGTCGGCGGCGATGAGGCAGCCCTTGTACGAGAAGAAATACGATATGCCCGTATTGGCCACGAACATGAAGAAGTACAGCTTCAAATACGGAATGTCGGGCGTGTCTTTAATAAGCACGTCGATATACGGGGTAAGAACCAAGCCTGCCGCGATAATGACCAGGCCAATAATCACGTACACGTTTCTGAACAGGCGCATGATGGCACGAACCTGCTCATGGTTCTCTTCGGCCAAAGGCCTATAGAGCGCGAAAATAATCGCGCTCGCCACGCCCAAGTCGGCCAGCGAAAGAATGGTGAGGACGTTTGAGAACAAGTTCTCCAAGCCCATATACTCAAGGCTGAGCTGACGCGCGAAAATGCCACGCGTAACGAATGCAAGAATAATCGAGAATGCCTGGCCGCACAGAGCGACCAACACGTTTCGCGCCGAGTTTTCGAGGCGTGAAGCCATCTATTTGCCCCTCTCGGTGAGCTGCTTTATTGCGCTTTTCCAATCTTCGTATACGCAGTCTTCCGAGAATTTCTGCACGGTTTCCTGCGATGCTTCCGAAAAACGGGCACGCAAGGAATCGTCATCCATAAGCACGGCGAGCTTTTCGGCAAAAACATCGCAATCGTAGCACGGAACCAAGAAGCCGTCGTGGCCATCGACAATAATCTCACTTGGACCGGTTTCCACATCGAAGCTCACAAGGGGAACCGAGAAGGCCTTCGCCTCAAGAAGCACCATGGGCAGCCCCTCGCGAAGCGACGTGAGAGCGAAGATGCCGTAATCTTGGTATCGCTCAATGAGGTTTGGCACCGAACCGCAGAAACGCAGCTGGTCGCCCATGCCTCGGGTATGGGCCTCGGCCTGGCATTCCTCGGGTGTTCTTCCATCGATAAGGCCATCGCCGAACACGTCCCAACTCCAATCGGGGCGCGACGGCAACACTTTTTCGGCAATCTCGAACAGGAAATCGAGACCCTTTTCTGGGTCGAGCCTTCCAGCCCACATAATGCGCTTCGAATTCTTGTTGTAACCAGGCGCCGACGCCAGCTGCCAATTGGGAATCCAATTGGGAATAACGCGGAGCTTTCGGGCGGGCGTGTGGAATTTCTCACGATACGCCTGCTCGCTTCGCTGGGTAAGCACCGCGGTCATGTCGGACAAAACCGAGGCAAGAAAACGAATAAAGCGAATGGGCTTGTTGTTCCATTCGTTCATAAGCGCGCCATGGTCGCAAAACACGAATTTGCAGCTTTTGCAAGCGGGCATAGTGGACATAGTATAGGCGCCCTGATAGTTGCCAATCAGGAAAAGAACCTCGATATGGTTTTGCTCGATATAGTCAATCAAAGGCTTCTTGAGCTCTTTGTTCGCTTCGCGAATACGGGGCTCTTTCGGCAGAATGTTCAATCGGTGAACACGGCTATCGTAGGCAAACGCCGGCTCGCCATCACCCGAATGGTATGCACCGATTACATGCACTTCATAATCTTCGACCATGCGATTCGCCACATTGGCCACAACGCGGCCCGTTCCGCCAGGACTCGAAAGCGTCGAAACGAGAAAGCCGATATGTTGCATTATTGTCCACCCTTCAAAACGAGCTGCCGGTACGCGCCGACATTCACTCGCAAAACGGCGGCCCCAACTTTTCGCGTTGCACGGAAAAACGGGTCATGAAGAACCCTTTTCGTATGGGCGCGAAGATACGAAAGCGTCGCACTGTATCTGGGAATCGACCGGTAGTCCGAAGAGGCAATCATGCGGTCAAACGCCGCATAGTAGGCCCACAGCAAACGAAACTCCGCTTGCGGTTCGATTTCAGGATAATCGGTCGAAACGCGCTTGAATATCTCTTCATAGATGCGAACGACATCGTATGCGCTCTCGTCATACGGTTTCATCATAGCGCTCCCAAAGCACTTCGAGTAGTAGTACATGCGCCTCGTGGTCACAAAAACATTATCGCATTTCGGAAAAAGCCGAGACGCAAGCAGCGCATCCTCGTAAAGAACGCCCTCACGAAAGCGCACATCTCCAAGAAGCTCGCGTGAAATCAGCTTATCGCACATGCTCCCCGAAATGTCGGTTCCTAAAAGCGCAAAGCCAAGGGCCTCGATGCCCGTGCACGAAAACGTCTTGAAGGAGCCTTCTGCATCTTTCGAAGCAGCATCGAGGCCCTCTTCTTCGCGCACACGCATGTTCTTGCATGCCGCAATACCAGCGCCAACCGATTGTGCGCCATTGAAGAGAATCGAGAGCATATCGGGATGGATAAAGTCGTCGGCGTCGACAAACAGGAGGTATTCGCCCTTAGCTTTTTCAATACCAAAATTGCGCGCGGAAGAAACCCCGCCGTTTTTCTTATGGAAAACCCGAATGCGATCATCGGCAGAAGCCAGCTCTTCGCAAAGCTGGGCGGAACCATCGGTCGAACCGTCATCAACGAGGACAATCTCGAGGTCACGCATTGTTTGTGATTGAATAGATTGCACGCAACGGGGCAAATGCTGCCCAGCGTTGTACACAGGAACAATCACACTCACTGCTGGCATATATTTCACTCCTAACTCAAGCCGCGCAACGCGGTAATGATAGTATGGGGAGCTGATTGAAAAAAACCTCTTTCCATAAGCCTGAAAGGAGTTTCAGGGTGGCTCAGGAACAGGCCTCCGAATTGGAGCTCGAAGATTTGAAGCGCATCGAATTCGAGATGCTTTGCGCCTTTGACGATTTCGCCAAAAAACACGGCCTTTGCTATTGGCTCATATACGGCACCCTACTCGGCGCCGCCCGCCATAAGGGCTTCATCCCCTGGGACGACGACGTCGACATCGCGATGCCGAAAAATGACTATTACTGGCTCGTTGAACTCGTCAACAACGGCGAGCGTATTTGCGACCATATCGACCTCGATGCCTGCGGCGTTCAAAATTGCATACCCTACCGACCCTTCGCGAAACTTTTCGACCGAAGGACTTCGGTTGTCCAAAACGAGCTCGTGCCCATGAAAGGCGTGAACGAGGCCGTATGGATCAACATCTTCCCCTTCGTTGGCACCGAAGTGAGTTCTAAGCAGGACGGGGAGCAGTATATTCGATCGTTCGACCTCAACCAGGCCTTGCTCCGTCGATCTAGCTGGCATTTTACAAAAGGCGATAATTTCGTTGGAACGCTGCGCCGACTTGCAGCATGGCTTCCCGCGAAAATTGGCGGGTACAAGCGCTGGGCGGCCACCTGCGACGACATTCAAAAAAGCGCCCCCGACATGTTCGAAAAAGAACACTGCCTGACTCTGTCGGAATCGAGCTACATCTACCCCACGAAGTTCTTCGAGGGTGACTGCGCTCTGCTCGAATTCGAAGGCAGGCAATTCCCCTGCCTTCCGCATTATGAAGATTTCCTTGCCTTCCGCTATGGCAACTGGAAGGAATTTCCGCCAGAAAGCGAACGCACGAGCACCCATAATATGACCGCCCGCTGGGCGAAAGGGCAATAGGACACTACCATGAGCGAAGAGACCATCGACAATTCGAAGGAAGCCGCGCACCGCATTCTGCAAGCATTCGACGCCCTTGCGAAAGCGCACGGCCTCACCTACTGGATCGATTACGGCACGTTGCTTGGCGCCGCGCGCCACAAGGGCTTTATTCCTTGGGACGACGACATCGACCTGGTAATGCCTATCGAGGAATACCAGAAGCTTATCGCGATTTTCAAGGAAAGCCCCGACGTCCTACCCGCGCCTTATCGCGCCGCAGCACCGGGGCTTAACGGCTGCGAAAAGTTTCATTGCCCCTTTATGAAGATCTACGATACGTCGTTCAAAATCAAGCAGAGCATCCTTACGGCCGACATCGGCTTCCAAGAGGGCATTTGGATCGACATCTTCCCCTTGATGGGCTTCGATTCGCCCGAAGAAGCGCACCCTGTGGGAGACAAGTTGTACTCGCTCTATGCCAAAACGCGACTCGCCACGTTCGCCTTCAAAAAAGGCAACTCCCTTTTGGGCACACTTGGCCGCTTTGCGTTCTATATCCCCGCAAAAATCAAAGGCGCGAAGCCCTATATCGATGCATATGTTAAAGAGGAAGCCAGCCATTCGTTCGCAGGCAAAAAACTCGCGATGCAAGGGACCGAACCCTCGAAGCTGTTCCCTATAGAGTACTTCGCGGAAACCATCGAGCTTGAATTTGAAGGGAAGCGCTACCCCGCCCCTGCCGAATACGACAAGCTGCTCACAATCAGCTATGGAGACTGGCACCAGCTTCCACCCGAAAGCGAGCGCAACGGTCACGGCATTATTGTGGAATCGGAGCGATAAAGCCAGGACACGCTTAACCTCAAGCTTGAGTCGCCTTTCGACGGCATATAAAAAAGGGGCACCGTTTCAAACGGTGCCCCTTTTGCTTAGCGATAACTATTTTTTCGAGATGAACACGGCGCCAAGCACCGGAGTGCCCGAGATTTTCATCTGCTTAAGAGCGTTTTCAAGCTGCTTGCCGCTTGCGGCACCCTCTTTCACCGAAAGCAGAATCGCGTCAGATTCGGCAATCGTCGAGACGCCCTTAGTATCTTTCGACAAATCAAACGCCCCCGAAACCTGCACGCCTTCGAGCATCGCCGCAACGTTGCCAGCACCGTCAGCCTCCGTCGCACCGACAACCGCAAGCGACGACAATCCGCTGCGCTTCATAAGAACACGCACATCATCGGCGAGCATCGGGCTCTTCTCGGTCGCACCAAGCGAAGCGATCACAGGAATGTCAAGCAGGCGCTCGGCGTCATTCGCAGAGCGAACGCGACGCGACATGACGTCATACACGGCAAAACCGAAAATCGAAACGCACAAACCAACGAATATGTAAATCACGAGCGATTTCATGCTGATGCGCGAGGCAACCGACTCGGCAGAATTCTCAACTCCGAGGTCGGCCGTTCCCCATTCATTGGCGGTTGAGTTGTCAGTCGCCTTAAGAGCGGCGGAATCAAACACCTCGACCTGGCTCAGGGGAACCGTTTCTTTCGCAACGTCGCATACCTTGCTCGCAACTTCGTCGGCGACCTTCAGGGCAAGGTCGGGATCTTCCGCCGTAACGTCAATGAAGCAGAAACGGGTCGTCCAGCTGGTTTTCGTGGAGGTATCTTTCCAGTCAGGCGTGGTAATGGTGATATCTTCGCCGTATTCCTCGCGAATTTGAGCAGCGACTTCCTTACTCACGACGATTCGACGCACGTCGTTCATCATCGTATTCTCGTTGAATTCGTAATTGTAATCGCCGCCCTGACGAGCATTCTCATCATAGCCATAGCCGGTGACATACAGGCTTGCCTCGGCGGTATACGTCGCAGCGGTCTCGACCTTGCCAGATTTGACAAACGACGAGCCTGCGCCGGCGACAAGAGCGAGCGCGGTAATCAGCACAATAGCGATCCAGTGCCGCTTCACGCTTTCGCAAATCGTGGTGAAATTAAACATCGGTCCTCCCTTTTTCTTGGGCCAAGTCAATACATGCAATGCCATACACATTTGTTTTCGTATTCGCCGCTTTGTCTGAAAGCGGTTTGCATACGGGTAAAGCGCGCGGAAGCGCTACACAGTGCCGAGCGACAGCAGACGGCGGAGACTGTTCAGCAGCCACGACGCTTTGCCGCGTTCCGGTTCGCGAAACAAGTGCAAGCACCGCCGCGAAAGCCATGACCAGCACGAGTGCGGCCAAAAACCTCGTCGTCCAAATGAACGAGATCCACTCGCTCGCAGAACCGCGCGGCATATGGAACACATTCATGGCGGAAATCAGACCGACCATGCCCCAGAACCACCTTTTGCCAATCGACCGCGACAAGAGATAGAACGCGCATGCCATCATAAAGCTGCCAACGGCGATGCCTCCCCAACCGAAGTCGGCGAACCATTCCAAGATATAGGAAGAGCCATAGCCTTCTCCGCCCAGGTAGTTGTAGTGGGCAAAGTACGACATCGTATGCGAATAAGAATTGCCCTCGAGGGCGAGCTTTGCGCTGTTCGTCGAACCTAGCGCCTCGCAACCCAAGAAGGTTTGCCCGATGAAGCCTTCTGTGATGTTTGAAATAAAGGCGCCCATCGTGAAAAACTTGAACCCAAGATCCTGGACCTGGTCATTCACGAGATATGCGCGGCCGAGCACCGTAAACGTAACGCCCTGCTTGAACAGCGCATCTTCGAGCATTTCGGCAAAACCAAGGTTCGTCACCTGGCCTGAGCGTAAATAATTCTGCAAACCCATTGCGAAAATGCCCAACGGCGCCAAAATGGCCACGCCAACCATCATGCGCTTCGTAATCCAACGCTCTTCTTTGTCGGTAATCGAACGGAAAACGAAATAGAGCGCCGCAAACAATATGTCTATGACAAAATCGCCGCGCGAGCCAATAAGCAAAATCGGCACCGAAGTCGCAATGAACATCAAAAAGCAAATCGCCGTGGGGCGCTTGCGGGGCATCGTCGCCAAATACGCGCACAAAACGTATGGCGTCATCGCCCTAAACAAATCGACTATCCACGGAATATGCTCGCTGGAATCAATAAGGTAGTATTCCTCGTACGACATGCCGTTCATGTACGACAGACGAATAAAACCGTCATACATCGCGCCCGCGAAGCACACGATGAAAAGTAAAAAGGAAGCTCGACGAATATAGAGCATCTTCTCGCTGCGCCCTATGTGCAAGGCATAATCGGCCACGACGTTATTAACGGGCTTTGCCGCTTCCACCACGCGTGGCGCCATGCGCGCCTTCCGCTCCCTCACGCATTCATTATGGCGCGCAATA
>OLPN01002892.1_pt1 | contig 12701 bp, 14 predicted proteins | sample 1672601 | NCBI WGS metagenome assembly OLPN01 (sample SAMEA3136704, study PRJEB25190) | human gut metagenome | reverse complement strand
AAAAAAAGGTGAAAAAACTTTAAAATACATATATAAGGGTAAAGTGTATATCAATGCGAATAATAAAAGTTATATTGTTCTTAATGAAAAAGGTGCATCCAAGTCTTATGTGTTTAATTTGGATACGAAAAAGAAGACAAAACAAATGTATTATGAATTACTTGAGCATGCGCATTGAGATTTATAGAGTAATCTAAGAACACTCGTGACTTTAGTCATGCGATGAATTAAATTAGCAGATGTTAGATAAATAATTTAAAAATAAATGATAAATATAGTGCTTTAAATAAAGGTGCAATAATTCAAGAAAATGCATAAAATCCTGTTGCTTTTATCTCTTTTTGAAAATTTTTTGATAAAATTTTGCAATAAAGTTAGTATGGATTATCTCGCGTTTTATTGTATCAGCCGATGCTCAGTTGATTTATAGAATTGTTATTTTTTGCTATTTGATTTTATGCTAAAATGAATATACTACTTGGGCTCATCTACCACGAGGGAGGTGAGAACGTGGCAGAATCAATTCTTAGCTTTTTAGTCTCTGTTGTAGCAAGTGTAGTTGCCTACTATATTTGCAAATGGCTTGACGGAGATGACTGAGTAGTAAAGCATTGTAAAGTGGCCTGGTCAGCCGCTTTTTTTAATATAAAAGGAACTTGATGGTCAATTCAAGTTCCTTTTACGTGGCAGTTATTCTTAGCTTTTGCCTAATTGAATTATAGCATACTTTTTAGCGAATGCAATGCTCATGATTAGGTAAAATTTACTATTTGCATATGACGTATTAGGAATATAATGTATCATAATGAAACTATTCATAATATAATGTAAAATAATTCAATACGATATTGAAAAAAATTACATTTATGCTAGAATCTCTCATAAAGAAGGTGATACGTATGTTTAAAAGCTTAACATTTCTTTGGAAGTATGCGTGGAATGTACAAAAAAGCTATTTGGTTTGTTTGATTTTGTATCAGATAACGAATACGATCCCACCTTTATTGATTATGTTTTTTCCAAAGGTTTTGTTGGATGAACTAATGGGGCAAAATCGAATTTTATATTTACTTACATATATCATTATCTTTTCAATTGTGATTTTCTTAATGAAGTTTTTAAGCGATTTTTTAAAGAATACGGCCTTCTATAAGCGATGTATTATTTTAGAAAAGTTTCAGGTGGAGTTAAATACAAAACTTTCTAAAGTGGATTATGCGTGTTTGGAAGATCCAGAGTTTTTAAATTTGAAACAAAATGCAGAAAAATTTTTATATGCGAATGGACAAGGATTTAGTTTTGTATTAGATCGAGCGATGGAAATCATTAGTAAAGTGATGATTTTCGGTACAGTGATTTGGATCATAGCTTCATTAAATAAAGCAGTGTTGCTTGTGTTTTTGTGCCTAGCATTTCTAAATAGCAAAGCGCAGATGCGATTTAAGAAGGCGTATGCCAAATTGGAAATGGAGAAAAATCCGAAGGAAAGAGAATTGTCTTATTTTATGAATGTGTTTTCGGATGTAAAGTATGGCAAGGAAATTCGAATGAATCAAGGTCAATATGTATTGATGGATTTTTTAAAAGATTGTTTACATAAGCTTTGGAAGTTTTATAAAAATCAGATGTATATTATGGATAAATCCGATTTCTTTATGCATCTTATGGATTTTATTCAAAGAATGGTTTCTTATGTATATATGGTTTTTATGGTATCAAAAGGATTTATATCCATCGCAAATTTTACATTGTATATCAATGCGATTGCGACATTTACAACCTCTATGGATGAAGTGATCGATAGTGTGAATGATATAAATCAGTATAGTTATTATTTTGAAGCTGTTGAGAAATTTATGAATTTGCCTATGGATATATATGATGGAAAGGTCAACCGTAATATGCCTTCTCATTTTGAATCGTTAGAGTTTAAGAATGTTGGATTTAAATATCCAGGTAGTGATAAGTGGGCCTTAAAGGATATTAATTGCCTTATGAAGAGTAAGGAAAAGATTGCAGTGGTTGGAGAAAACGGTGCGGGTAAGACTACGTTTATTAAATTAATTTGTCGATTGTATGACCCAACTGAGGGGATGATTTTATTAAATGGGGTGGATATTAAAGAGTATGATTATGTGCAATATGTAAAATTCATTTCAACTGTATTCCAGGATTTCCAATTATTTTCAATGTCACTTAAGGAAAACGTGAGTTTATCGCGAAAAAGTGATGAAAATCGAATTCAGGGTATATTTGATTCTTTGGGGATTTCTGCATTTGTAAAGAAATACAAGAAAGGCTTGAATGTACGTGTACACAAGGATTTTGATTCAGCTGGTTTTGAACCTTCAGGAGGAGTTGCTCAAAAAATTGCGATTAGCCGAGCTATCTATAAAGATACACCGATAATCATATTGGATGAGCCAACGGCTGCATTGGATCCAAAATCGGAGTCGGAGATTTATGAACAATTTAATGAATTATCAAAAAATAAGTTGGCTATTTTTATTTCACATAGAATGGCATCGACAAGGTTTTGTGATAACATTATTGTCTTTAAGAATGGAAGCATTGAAGAAATGGGTAGTCATTATGAATTAATGAAGGCACATTCTGTATATTGGAAATTATTCAATATGCAGTCAAAATATTATATGAATGCAGAAAGTGGGAAGCTATGATGGAAACTTGGAAATTAGTAGAATGATTGGAATAAGCAATTGATAATTCAATTGAATGATGTAAAAGAACAAAACTCAGTGTTACAGACAAAAGCGAATGATTATTATCATAGTATGTTGACAATGAGAAAGAAGTTGAATAAGTCTGAAGTGAAAAAAATATGTGGATACATTCTTAGTAATCGTAGGATTATTAATTATTGTTGGAACAGTAATCTGTTATTTATTCTAAAATTTAACTTCAACTACAATGTATGCCATCTGTGGAATTGTTTTAGTAATAATGATTTTATTACTATATATTAGAAACTATAAAAACAATCATTATGATGGCACAAATTCAAAAATGATTTTTCTGATGCACATTAGCTTTAATCCAATAATTATTGATTGTATAAATTTAAATTCTCTCAATAAAAGAGTATCACTTGTTGCGGTGATACTCTTTTGCAACTTTGGTTTAAGTGGGCGATTGGATTGCTGTTTATATATAAGACTTTGATATAGGAATATGCTTTATATAAAAATTTAAAAATATCTGTTGTGATAGAACAATGGGAAATATATTTCTTTTCATTGATTTAATGAGTCATTGTATATATCATTGATATTAGAGGTGACACTATAAAATGACTAAGTATATTGAAGATGAACGTACAGAATTAAAACGAGAGTTGGTTGATGAAGTCAAAAGCGAAATGATTGCTTTTCTTAATAGTGATGGTGGAACCATTTATGTAGGTGTGGACGATGACGGTAGCATTGTTGGGGTTAAAGATGATGCTTCTAAAGATAAAGTAGATCTGAAATTAGGAAACTGGATTCAAGAAGCATTCTTTCCCAAACCTTCAGGATTAATTCAATATTATTTTAATAGTGATGATGTTTTGGTCATTAATATTTCTAAAGGAATAAACAAACCATACTATTTAAGAGAAAAAGGACCAAAACCCTCAGGCGTATATATTCGTGTTGGTAGAAGTAAGCGTAAGGCTAATGACGATGAGATATTACGTATGATAATGGAGTCACATAGCTACAGTTATGAAGATGACATTTCTGAGGAACAGGATCTTACATTCAAGAGTTTTGAACGAACACTTGAAGAGAATGATATAAACTTAACGCCTCGATTAATGAATACAATGGGTTTGAAAGCTAAATCAGGTAAATATACAAACCTTGCATATTTATTATCTGATCAATCTGAGATTGTTGTCAAAGTTGCAGAATACGATTCTGAAATGAATTTCAAAATCAAAAAGAGTTTTAAAGGTTCGTTAGTGAATGTTTTAAAAAATGTAGAAGAACAGGTAGAAAGATTAAATGATTTACGAGTTGTGATTGATGGAAGTTCGTTTAAGCGAATTGAAACAAAATCTTATCCCGGTGCATCTATTCGTGAAATGGTTTTAAATGCAATATGCCATGCCAATTACTTTATACGTTCGAATATTAAAATCGAATTCTTCCCTGATAAGGCAAAAATTACTAGTCCAGGTGGAATATTTAATGCATCTATGGATGATATTATGAATGGCGTGCAAACATATCGTAATCCAAGGTTAGTACATGTGTTTGATAAACTAGGTATGATTGAAAACTTTGGTACAGGAATTCCTAGAACGATGGAAAGCTATAAAAATTATGGCGTGAAACCTGAGTTTAAAGCAACGGAAAATTTCTTTTTTGTCACATTACCGAACGTTAACTATCTAAAGAATGACTCAATAACTGACCCAATAACTGACCCAATAACTGACCCAATAAGCGATTTGGGATTAGAAATAATGAAAGCTTTAAAACTGAATCCTGGAATAAACACAATAAAACTATCTGAAATAATCCAAACAAATTTGCCATCAGTTAGCAGGGATATGATAAAAAATGAGTTAAAAAGAAACTTGACTGTTTATGTAGAGCATCGCGGCTCGAATAGAAATGGCGGATATTACTTAAAAAGTAAAGATGATAAATAAAATATAGGTAAGAAGAAATTCTTTTGTTGTGAATTCAGTTAGAAGCAATGGATTTAGAGGAAAATAAAAACAATCGAAATCGATGAAAAAAAGCGGATAATTTACTATCCGTTTTTAATATGCTTTGAAAATTTTTTTGATAAAATTTTGCAGTTAATTTAGTATGAAATGGATTGTGATTATCTGATGGATTTACCTTTCAAAGAAAGTTATAAATTGAATGTATATGATTAAAAAAAGGTATCCAAGACTCCGTTGTTTAAAGACGGAGAGGGATACCAATTTGAATATATACATAAGCAGTAAACTTATGTCAATTCCCACCTATACAAAGATATTAAAAGACTATTTTAAATTTATTAATAAAGAATCCAATGGTCTTCAACCCATTTATTCAATGTTTGATTCCATAATCTTTTATACAATCTTCCGTTTATATCTTTGAATTAACAGACTAGTTTCTCTTTGTATGGAAATATCTGTAGTGACTTCAGTTTCATTTGCTAAAACAGGTGTTATTATGTTCATTGATATAATCAATACTAACATAATCATTATTTTTTTTCACAAATTATTTACTCCTCTATAATCGGAACATCTTTAAAACATTCATCGTTTGGATTTAATATTCCAAGATGAGTTTTGCCTAATACTAATTCATATGTTCCATCTTTATGCTTAATGATATATCCCTTGTCTATATCTGATTGATCATACAAATCCTCGTTGTTTGGAGAATCAAATGCAGATTCCAAAATAATGCTGTTAGTAAGTAATGGAAGAGCTAATACGGCGATCATTAGAATTTTGCTCGTTTTTTTTCGATACATTCCATCCATTAAATAATTTATACGATATTCTAATACATGTACATTATCTTGAATCATAAAATGTGTAGATTGTCCCTTGAATTCATTTTTACTTTGAATGTTTTTTTGGATTTCTATAAGTGTATACATATATTTCATTACTTCCTCTTTAGAAAATGGACTTGTTGTTTGATAGTCTACACGCATTTCCAAAAATAAATCAATTTTATCTCTTAATCTATATACTGGAATAAACCACCAATACATGATAACTAACAGATTGATAATTTGTTTAGTGCACACATCATGGTTTTTAATGTGCCATGTTTCATGAAGCAATATATTTTTTAAATTTTCTTGTGAAAGGTATACGTCTGGTATCAATATAGTTTTATTAAAGCCCATGACCATAGGGGAAGAAACATAGTTTGTTTTTAACACCACATAATTTTCTTCTTGATAGTTATCAATAAAATCGCTTATATGATAAGGTTCTGAATGATTTTCAATACGTTTGTACATGTCTTTGGTAATTTGAATTGCGCGAATCCATTTAATCAGGTTCCATATAATACCTAATACCCAAACTAATAATAAGAATTGATATACTTGCACATTTGCATAAATTTTATATTGCAACAGTACAATGATTGGATTCATGATTGTGGGCACTATAATGGTTTTAGTAAATTTGAATTCAAGTGGCACAAACATTCTTACTACGACAACAACAATTAACACTGTTATAAAATCTGTCCGAAATAATTTATAACTTTTCTTGTATGAAAGTAATATGTCTAACAGAAGAATCAATAAAAAACTGATGCACAAAGTAATGAAAAGAGATGATGCAGAAAATCGCATTATTTTAACTCTTTCTCTTTTTCTTGAATCAATTTCTTTAATTGTTCAATCATCTCTAAATCATTTGTGTGTTCAACAAAATAAGCTGAAATTTTTGCACGTGTATCTTCACCAATAAATGAATTCACATATTGAGCTTCGGATATAACTGGTCTATATAATCTTGTGATTGCCTTCTTGTTCTGGCCAATTCCTGCAACTTTGATATATTTGATCTCCAATAATTTTTGTAGCGTTTGCTGAATCGTATTGATACTCAAATTTTTGGAAGCTAATTTAATATCATTTGCAGACATTGCAACATCATGCTTCCATAAAATATCCATAATCTCATTTTCCTTCTTAGTAAATTGAATGTATTTCATGTAAGTTCCTCCGCCTAAATTCATTATAGCAACTCGTATGTATTTACACAAAGACTTTCATAAATATAAACGTTTATTCATTTTAACACTCTTTATAAAAATAACGATTGTAATTTTCTAAATTGTATATTATATTTGAATTAGAGATAGCGCTATCCATAAAAGAACAAAATATATGAAAATAGTAATTAGTTATTTTACTTCCTTATTATTGTACATGCATATTATTCCAATATATGTAAAAGAATCCATATTTAAAATGAAATACTAAATCAGATTATAGGAGGATGTTCTAAAGATGAGATGCGAAAATTTATCTAAAAGACTAAATAGATATACAATATTATTTTTAATAATGGATTTGATTATACTTTTAATTGATTTATTCAGTTGTCATAATCATACTAAATTTTTGCTTCTCATATTGACAATATTCATTATTAATTGTTTATTTTTCGATTTCTGTAAAAAACATATTGCTTATACCAAAATATCAATATTTTATATTTGGCAATTTACGGATGAAAATGCGATTTTAGGATTTATAAAGTTATTGGTCTTGATTCTGATTAGTATTTGTTATTTTGCTTTTTATGATTATAGTGTTAAACCGATGATAATCTTAGCACTTATTGGTATCTGTATTATGTTGATTGTGATTAAAAGAACATTAAAACTTAGAAAGTTATGATTTTAATAAACAAGTCGTATGACAGATGTTGCTAGACCATGTTTATTAGATCGTGATCAGGTTGCTTTGGTTGATGTTGTCATGATAGTGAATAGAGGAGGTGTGGTATATGACAGACGAACAAAGAAAGATGATTGATAAATTGAATGAAGATAATCGAAAATTAAATGATGTGAACAAAGGGATGAAAGAGTATGCTAAATACAGATTAGTTGTTGGTATTCTCGTAGTTACTATAATAATCGTCTTATTTTTTGTTCAGCATAATACCTGATTTAATGATGGGGAAAACCGTAGAAACAGGTGGAGAAGCGAATAATTTGGAGGTTGTAGTATAGCGATGTAACTATTCAAGCGAGATAATATTATTTAAAATAAGAAAGAGGGTGTAAAAAATGAAAAGATATGTGGATACATTTTTAGTAATCATAGGATTATTGATTATTATTGGGACAGTAATCTGTTATTTATTCTATAATTTAAATCCAACTACAATGTATACCATCTGTGGAATTGTTTTAGTGATAATGGTTTTATTACTATATATTAGAAACTATAAAAACAATCATTATGGTGGCAAATTCAAAAATGATTTTCCTGATGCACATTAATCCAATTATTATTGATTCTTTTGTATAAATTTAAATTTCTCAATAAAAGAGTATCACTTGTTGCGGTGATACTCTTTCGTAACTTTGGTTTAAGTAGGAAATAAGGTATAAAAAAAGCACCTGGCAAATGCTAGGTGCAATCTTTGACAAATGGTGGTCTCAGTCGGAATCGAAAAGCTATTTTGTTTATAACGGATTTTATTGTTGTTTCTGCTTTATATAAAGGTGCAATAATTCAAGAAAATGCATAAAATCCTATACTTTTTATCTGTTTTTGAAAATTTTTTGAAGAAATTTTGCGATAAAATAATGATGAACAATATTATATTTTATGGTATTAGTTGATTTATAGAATTATTATTTTTGTCCATTTGATTTTATGATAAAATGGACATACTATTTTGCAACTCCTCTCTCGGTAACGGGAAGGAGGTGAGAACGTGTCAGAGTTTTTCTTCAACTTTTTAGTCTCTGTTGGAGCAAATATGGTTGCCTACTATATTTGCAAATAGCTTGATAGAGATGACTAGACAACAAAGCATATAAGAGCATGACAACCTGCTTTTTTTTGTAAAAATGCAAATTATTTAATTGTATCAAAAAATAATTAAAAATATCATACTTAAATAAAAGTGAATAATCTTTTATAATGAAAAAAAATAAAAAGATAAATATCGAAAGTAGGTGGAATATATGATTATAAAAGTGAATGATTCAAGCCTTTGTCTACATTATTTAGATGGTTTTCGGTTCCAAGTTGGTGGAAATGAATATTGTGTATTATTAGATACAACAGACATTGATTTATATCAATATGAAATTTGGAAAAAAGATGGCAATAATTTAACTTTTGTAAATAATGTACATGTTTCGTTGGATAAATTTAGGGAGTATTATTTTGCAGATGAAAGATCAACAAATTATAAAATAATAGAGGAATTGATTATCCCAACAATAATCAAAGAGAATAGTGAAAAGAAGTATACTATAACTCAAGTAGACAAAAGTACAGATTAAAAGCAACATTAAGAAAAAGTAAATAATCAAGATGATTTCTATGTAATTTTTGAAAAAGATGATTGTCCTTCTTGTCCTAAGTTTATAGAAAAATTTAATGAATTGGCTAAAAACAAAAATATTTTGTTTTTTTGTAAAAAAAGAAGAACTGATTGACGAATTCAGTTCTTCTCACGTGGCAGATTCATCTTCAACTTTTGCCTATTCAGATTATATCATGAACTTTTTAAAAGTAAACGTCCGAGACTTAGCAAAAGCTAAGTACGAGGACACGTACTTATTGACTACCTTTAAATTGTATCATGTATTTTAGATCACTAATAGCCTGTGTTTTTAAATTTATACTTGTTAAAATTTCTATATAAAGATACATAAAGTATGAAAAGGAGCTGTGATACAAATAGTATTTAAAAAAGTGTTAGATACAAAATTTAGCAAATATTTAAGGAAAGAAGGACAAGATATAATGTATGTCCATTTTAGAGGTGTTTTATGAAATATTTAGTTCTATTTGTTTGTTCTATGATTATTCCTGCAATGAATACATCTGCAGTATCAATAGCACTTTCGAATAATATCGTAGATTTAATTTTTTATATCATTGATTTTGGAGTGTTTGGATGGGGTATTCAACGGTTAAAAGAGAAGGATGAACACCCTATTGGTATTATATTGGCTGTAACAGCTATAGAAGATTTAATTATAAATTTATTATGTAACATAAAACCAATCACTTATATTATCCAAGGAGTTATTATTATTTTATTTGCCGTTTATATAAGTTATAAGAATAGAAGTATAAAAGGGTAATCAAATAATCTAGATATTTTCAAGAAAGAGTCTAAAAATATTTAATACAATAACCAATAAAAAAATAAAGAGAGAGAATTCCTGTCCTCTCTTTTTATTTTAGTGTTGCCACCAAATTTACCTACTTGAATTATATCATGAACTTTTCAAAAGTAAATGTCCGAGACTTAGCAAAAACAATTTAAATAAATTAATTAAAATTCTAGATCCTCATTATTTGAATTATAATTTTGAAAATTTTTATTCATTGCTTTAGAAAAAAAAGGAGAACTCCTTTTTTTGTTGTTTACCTTTTACAAAATCTTCTAAGCTATCATAGGGTTGTTGTCCTATTAAAATATCTTTTAGTTTATGATTACTAAAAGATAAAATAGTGAGAACATATTCTATGTTATATTTTTTTTTGCTAAAATATATAAACTTAATAAAATTAATAAACCTATAATAACCTGGAGAAAACGATTAGCGGAAAATAAATCAATATCAAAAATATATAGTATTGATATGATACTTAGAAAGATAATTGCAAATTTTTTTTCATTGAGTCCTCTCTTTTTTCATGTTCAGTTATTGAACATCTTTATGTACTACTTGAATTATATTATGAACTTTTCAAAAGCAAACGTCCGAGACTTAGCAAAAGCTAAGTACGAGGACACGTACTTATTGACTACCTTTGAATTGTATCATGTATTTTAGAGCATTAATAGACTATGTTTTTAAATTTATACTTGTTAAAATTTCTATATAAAGATACATAAAGAATGAAAAAGGAGCTTTGATACAAATGGACGGTATAGTGGCTTTTATAGTTGGGACACTTATTGGAGTAGCTATTCATAGCTACATAAAAAAAAGAAAGGAATAGGACTAATGTCCTCTTTATAATAATTCTTTTTCTTTTAAGTCTTTTAAGATAAGACTTGTAATATAGGATGTAACGTTACGTGCTTCAGATCCAGCAGCATCCTTCACTTTTTCTTTCAAAAAGCTGACAGAAAGGGGTTTAAGATACCAGATTATGTTATAATTTTTCCTGGAGGTTGGCTTTATGAATTCAGACCTTCAAAGAGAACGCTTTTGTAATGCTTGGTTATTGTTTTATCTTTATGTACTCAGAATTTTTAACATTAGTAGTTTTGCTACTAATTATTCGAGAACTAAAGAAGTAACATAACCAAGACAAAACATTGCAGAAGTGAAAAAAAGAGAGGACGGGAATCCTCTCTTTTCTCATGTTCAGTTATTGAACATCTTTATGTACTACTTGAATTATATCATACTTTTTAGCGAATGCAATGCTCATGATTAGGTGAAATATTATTGGGTCCATATATATTCGATTCGTGCTTTCAATATAGTTGTTTTTCCCTGTCATATTCTTTAATTGAAACAATAAAATTATAGATTGTTTCAGGGAATATGATACTGATTTATACCTTGAGAAAGTATCGCTTAAAACATACAAACTTAGTATATTAGATAGAATTATTTGCTAAGCAAGTTATATTACATATGAAAAATAACAAATGATACGTTTGATTGAAAATGAAATAAAAGTAGTATGAAAACGGTTACAGATATGTTAATATGAAATTAGAAAAGGAGGACATAGTAAGATGACATTAGATTGGTTAGTTTACGCATTAGGTGTAGTAGCTGTTGTTTTCTTAGTTGGTATGTTCTTCAAGTATAAAAAGCACAATCGATATGCCGATAAATTTGAAGACACATATCCAGATGCAAAGTAGGGTTATAGGATAATAAGTTTCCAAAACTGCAAGATAATATAAGTCGAAGTGGTTTTAATATTCCATGAAAATAGAATTTTATGATTATACACAACATTATAGGTGCAGATGATAAATAATAATTTTAGTTTCAAAAGAAAGGATAATTGTTTACGGCTATAAAAGTAAATATGGATATATTTCATGAAAAAAAGATATTTTATATTATGTGGTGTTTGTGTGATTATCTCTTTGTTTTTCTTGATTTATCAAGGGACTACATATTTTATGGTGTTGTCAAAATATTTTTCAGGTAAAGAACAATATTTGCAGGCCTATAGAGAAGCGTGCGTTGCTTATGGTGGAAGTTGTGAAGAAGTTAATGGATTAGTGTCATTAACGATACATTATTTTGATTCTGAAAAAGGAAATTTTGCGTATTTTATAGATCATGGAACAATGGCGTATGGTTATCTTGTTCCATTGTTATGCTTGTTTTCTGGGTTAAACTTTCGTACATATTTAGATACAATATTTTCTTTAAATGCATATAGAAAGAAAGATTATGTTCGTTTTACATTGAGTGAAATGAATAAGGAATGTTTAAGATGTGCTCTTTCAATTTATTTATCCTATTTAATTTTATGGCTATTTGTTGGAATTGTTATTAATCCAGCCAATTCAGGAGAATTAACAAAATATTTTTTATCTGATATTTTTGGAAAGAATCTTTATATAGATCATCAAAGATGGTATTACTTGGTGGAAGGAACAATTCGTTTTTTCTTTGTTCCTTATGTATATGCGTTTTTAGGGACTACGATTGCATATACGTTCAAGAGAAAGGTTGATATTGTTATATTGCCTTTAGTTTTTTATTACGGTGTTAGTTTTGTTGCTCAATTTTTGATTACCTGGAATATGGCATTTATTTATGTTGATCCTATAGCTATTATGGTCAATGGTGCAATTAGTGGATACAGTAGTTTGCTTCTGATGTTATTTACAATTGTGATTTATGTTATATGCATAATTGTTGTTACATTAAAGAGTAAGAAGTGTGATTGTTATGCTAAATAAACTAAAAAGAATGGCGCAATAAATTTGGATGGGGTTAGGTGAATTTGCTCTCCAAGAATTTAAG
>OLPN01002882.1_pt1 | contig 12726 bp, 10 predicted proteins | sample 1672601 | NCBI WGS metagenome assembly OLPN01 (sample SAMEA3136704, study PRJEB25190) | human gut metagenome | reverse complement strand
TCATCGCTTAACTCCGATCTCTTGATGATTGGCAGTATTCAGGCGGCAGGCGGAGTTATGGATACACTTATTAGATTTTTTGAAGAGAATATTAAAATCCACTGACTTTTAAGGTCGGTGGATTTTTTGCATAGCAACAAGTTATTTCGCAGATTAAACTGCAAAGTAACTGATAAACATAAGTGGTGACGTAAGGAAATTGAACAGAAAATGCGGAGCAATACTAATTTGTGATATGATAACCTCAGATATAAAATCTGCTGAAAGTGGATTTTACCTTGCCTTGCATGGCTTGCGGAAAACCGCCATACGTTTTAGGAGACAAAAGCGACAAAATACATAAAACAAAAACCTCGCAGATCTCTCTGCAAGGTTTTGTGGTGGAAATGTCCAGAAATGCTTCCGCAGTGACAATAACTCCGTCAAAGCCGCTCGGATCAAAAAATCGTATATGACATTTTCAAAATTGAGAAATTAGTCCCTTATCCGGTGATTATAAATGTTTGAAAACACCGCCACGTCCGTATCCGCGGCAAATGCCGCCTCGGCTATTCCGCATATGATATCCTTCTGGGTGCGGTCGTCGGCTCTTGCGGTTATTACGGCAATTATTTCTTGACATTTCGTTCGTCCTTTCACGCATTCATAAAAAGCCCGTTCCCGCAGCCGCTCAACTCTGTTCTGCGGTAAATTCTGCCGCTGACGGGGAAGGATTTTTGACGCGTTCGGCGACAGAGTATGCCGGAAACAAGCTTTCGTATAAATTATAACTTATTCACGTTCACGCAGTTATGTCAAACGAAAAGGTGCATATTATGATTAAAAGGTGGACAAAACAGATATCGGCTGTTGACTTTGTGTTGTTTATTGGTATAATAAACTTAAAGGTATCTTTGGACACGAGAAACAAAACGGAGGTTTTAACGATGAAGATCACAAGTAAATTCGCGGCTATTTTGTGTGCGGCGGCCCTGTTTATGACGGTGGGTTGCTCGAACGGCGGCGAAACAAGCAGCGGGAGCTCCGAGCCCAACGCTTCCGGCAACTCCGGAACCGCAGACGTTTCCAGCGCTTCGAATTCCGAAACGAATGAAAGCGGCACGGTATCAGAGGAGAAAATTATGGACAGTCTGAACAACGGCATAATTATCGACAGCGTAAGCGGTAACGTTTATAAGAACGAGATGAACGCAAATCCCATCTCGCCGAACATATTCTGCGCCGATCCCACCGCGGTGGAATATAACGGAAGGCTTTACGTTTACGGCACGAACGACCAACAGCAGGCGGAAGAGGGAACAAAGAACGACTACGCCTATATCAAATCGCTTGTGGTATTTTCCACCGACGATATGGTAAACTGGATATATCACGGCAGGATAGAGGTCGGAGAGATCGCACCGTGGATATATAACTCGTGGGCACCGTCGATAGTTTCCCGCGTTGAGGACGATGGACTTACGCATTTTTACCTTTACTTCTCAAACGGCGGCTCTGGCGTGGGCGTGATAACCTCCACCGACCCTGTGGGACCGTGGACCGATCCGCTCGGCGAGCCTCTGGTTTATCAGAATATGCCTGGGCTGGAGAATTGCCCAGCACCCTTTGATCCGGGCGTGTGCATTGACGAAAATGGCGTAGGCTGGCTCGCCTTCGGCGGAGGCACACCGGCGGACGGCAACACTATGCACAGCAAGATCCCGAAGATAGCAAAGCTGGGAAAGGATATGCTGTCCTTTGACAGCGAATTTGTTTCCATTGACGCTCCCTACTTTTTTGAGGCGAGCGAGCTGAACTATATCGACGGGGTATATTACTATACATACTGCACCGACTGGCAGGATCACAAGACCGGCTGGAAGGAGTACGAGGGGGTCAAAGTTCCGCCCGCGTGCAGCATGGCGTATATGACTACCAAGACCCCTCTCGACGCGGATAGTTGGGAATGCAGAGGACCCTATTTCTATAATGCGGGAGAGAACGCCGACGGGGCCTCAGGACTTCGCTGGGCTAACAACCACACTCATTTCATTGAATATAAGGGCGTAAACTACATCATTCACCATACGCTTCTTCTGGAGGAGCTTATGGGAGGAAAAGCGGGCTTCCGCAGTATGATGGCAGACTATCTGCCCATGGACAAGGCAACGGGCGATATTCCCATAACTGCGGCAAGCAAGAAGGGCGTAGCGCAGATAAAGCTGGTCGACCCCTATACCAATAACAGCGGTGCGCTGATGTTCACCAGTGCGGATATCGGATACGACAAGGTAAATGATCCTGCCGCAAAAAGCACTGCCAACGGCGCGTGGATATATGTAAGAGGAGCAGACTTCGGCTATGGGGCATCAGAGTTTATCGCTGAGGTCAAGGGCAAGGGAAGAATAGAGGTTCGTCTTGACGATATCTCCTCCAAAGCCGCTGCGTTCGTCGAGTTCGACTGCGCGGATTATACCAAAATACGCTCGGACAGCTTTGCGCAGTTTGACGGAAGAAATCATGACATTTATTTCGTATTTTCCGGCTCCGATATAGAGCTTAAGTCGTGGAGGTTTTCGAAGGGCGACGAGCAGCTTCGTCCTGAAGAGAGCATAGCCTCCACCGAAATACCCTACAAGACGCTGGTAATATCGGGACAGACCGAGCCCGGACCGAGCCCCTCTGCGATGCTCGACATTCCGAAGGACGGGGACTATTCCATAAAATCCTCTTCTTTTGAAAAGGACAGCGCCATAGTCAACCTCGGGTTTATTAATACCGATACCAATGCGAAGTATAAGGTGCTTGTGAGATCGCTGACGCTGGCAACCGAAAACGGAGATGTTGAAGTTCCCGTAAATAAGGAACTCGATCCCACAAGCTCGTCGGAAAACGGGCTTGAAAACGGCTGGGGCGGCTCCGAGGTCGGATCGCTGATTTACGGCACGGAGGAATGTGGAATATTCGCAGCGAAAACAGACATAACATGGACAAACTATCGTCTGGCGCTTAAAGTAAACGGCGAAGAGACGCCGTTCACATCCATCACCTACAATGTCACCGTAAGCGGTCTTGAGCTTGACAGCTGACGGAGGCAACGGAAAATAAGGAGGGAAAAATGAAAAAACTTGTTAGGTTCGCAGCGGCGCTGATGGCGGTATTGACGCTGACGGCATGCACGGCGGAAGTTGGCACGAGCTCCGTGACGTCGACGCCGATGTCGACGACGACGTCGACATCAACGTCGAATCCGCTACCGAGCGTCACCACCGAGCCCGGAAAAGAGGAGGACCCCAAAGTGCTTGATAAGGATATCATAAAATCCACGATAACTTCAACCGACGACGGCAAGGGAAACTACACAAATCCCGTTATTTTCGCCGACGTGCCCGATATTGATATAATCCGCGTTGACGACGCGTTTTATATGGTTTCGACGACCATGCACCTGTCTCCGGGTTGTCCCGTAATGAAATCCTACGACCTTGTAAACTGGGAAATAGTAAATTACGTTTTTGATACACTGGAGGACAGTGATAAACTTGCCTTAAGAAACGGGGAAAACAATTACGGCAAGGGTCAGTGGGCGACTACCCTCAGATATAACAACGGTGTGTATTACGCCGGCTTCACTTCCTTCTCCACCGGAAAAACTTATATCTATCATACCGACGATATAGAAAACGGAAAATGGGACAGGTTCGTGTATGACGAGTGCTTCCATGATATGAGTCTTTTGTTCGACGACGACGGCAAGGTGTATCTTATCTACGGCGGCGGAGAGATATGGTGCGTTGAACTGGAAAAGGATCTGAGTGCGGTCAAGCCCGGAACCAAGAGAAAACTCATCAACAACGCGGGACTTGTCAAGGGCTGCCTTGCCGAGGGTTCTCACGTCTATAAGCTGAACGGATATTACTATATTTTTATCATAACATGGCCACCTAATAGCAAAAGAACGCAGCTTTGTTACAGAAGCGAAGCGCTCGACGGCGAGTGGGAAAGGAAAGTGATAATCAGAGATAATATGGGCTTCAGAAATGATGGTGCCGCACAGGGCGGTATCGTCGACGATAAGGACGGCAACTGGTATTGCTTTGTATTTCAGGATCACGGAGCGGTGGGCAGGACTCCCGTTGTGTCGACCATGACATGGGAGGACGGCTGGCCGGTAGTCGGAGTTAAGGGAAAGGTGCCAACGACCGACAAGATTCCTATCGCGGGTCACGAGAAAAAGGGCATCGTCACAAGCGACGAATTTATCAACTCACAGATAGTGAGATCCTATCACAGCTTTGCCGACACGCCCGAGGAAGCGGGCGAGAGCGATTATAACGGCTCTAACCTCGGGTTGGAATGGCAATGGAACCATAATCCCGACAACCGCCTCTGGTCGCTCACCGAGAGAGAAGGCTATCTGAGGCTGAGAACGGTCAATGTCTGCGGCACAGTTGCCAATGCGAGAAACACCATTTCGCAGCGAACCTTCGGACCGGAATGCGGCGCATATATAAAGCTCGACGTTTCAGAAATGAAAGATGGCGATGTTGCGGGGTTTGCCGCCTTCGCGGAGAAATACGGTTATGTCGCCGTAAAAATCGAGGACGGGAAAAAATATATCGTAACGGTTTGGTATGACGATAACGACGACGTTGAAAAGGAATTTGAAACGGAAAGGGTCGAAATAACGGAAAACGAAGTGTATCTGCGGGTCGACTGCGATTACAAAAACGCGGCGGACAAGGCGTATTTCTATTACAGCCTCGACGGCGAGAACTGGACAAAAATAGGAGACACGCTGCAAATGAATTATTACGGTCTGCATTTTATGGGATACCGTTATGCGATATTCAACTTCCCGACAAAGCAGACGGGAGGTTATGTCGACGTGGACTATTTCAGGGTGGAAAACAAACTGCTCAAATAAACTGATACATTCAATGCGTTTCAGCCGCACAGGGGGTAAGACCTTGTGCGGCTTTTTCTTTTTCGGGCTGCTGTTTTTTCTTCTTTCGGGAGGAAAGAGTTTTTTTCATTGAAAAATAGCGGCTTTGTGTTATAATTTAAGTACGGTACTGCGGCAGTAACTGCAATACTGCTAAGAAGGAGAAAAAGTAAAGCCAAAATTTGAGCAGCATTAAACAAAGAAAACGGCTGCAAAAACCACCCACCTCATAATGGTGCGGGTTGTTCATATTCAGTTAAATTAATAAATTTTATCTAATCCTGCTCCACCTTAACGCTCGTCTTGCCGAAGCCTCTTTGACCCCAGAACATCAAGGAGGGAGAATTTGTTGTTGCCATCGTCTTTGTCATTTTCAAACACCTCAACATATCTGTTGTAATTTTTGTAATCACTCTTCTGAGCTTCACGCTTTGCTTCGATTTGCTCTGGTGATAAGAAGTTATCCGGCACATATTTTAAAAACCTTTTGTCAGTGGGGTTGACATTTGCAAAAAGTTGTGATAAGCTAATAGTAAAATCAGCTACCAGAGGGTTGGATATGTCGGTATTGCCGTTATGTTCGCCCTTTATGACGGCTGGTTCTTTTATTTTGCTTAATACAACGTTCAAATATAACCCATTTGGTTAATTTTCAAAATTTTTGATGTTGTATAATAAAACTTGACACCCCACGCTCAAAAGAATATACTAAAATCAGGAGGGTGAAGGACATGTCAGAAGCAAAGAAATACGACAGGAGCTACAAGGAGCAGTCAGTAAAGCTGGCGCTGGAAATAGGAGTAAAGCGAGCCAGCGAGGAACTGAAGGTACCGTACGGAACGCTGTACGGGTGGGTGCAGGCGGCAAAGAAAGGTATCTATACCGACACAACGAAAACAAAGAAGTCCCAGATAACGCAGAAGTACCCGCAGTACGTTATTGATATGCTGTGGGAGCTGAGAAAGGAACAGGACGAACAGTGCGCCGGAATTGGTGACAAGTGGCAGGACTACGACCGTCTGTTCATCAAGTGGGACGGAAGCCCTATGAACAATAGTGCTCCCTACTTCCGGTTCAAGGAGTTTTGCAAAAAGAACAGCATAAGGTTCTGCGACATTCACTCGTTAAGGCACTTACACGCAAGCCTGCTCATCAATGCGGGCGTTGATGTGGTTGCAGTATCGGGGGATTTGTGACACTAGCAGGCTTCAACGACAACGAACATCTACTGTCTTATGTTCCAAGAAGCACAGGCAAGGACGAGCCGGGCAATCGCCGACGCACTTATCTTTGACAAAAAAGAAAAGCAGGGCGGCGAAAGAGCCGAATTTCCTGCTTAAAGACCATAAATTAAAAATAAGAACCTCTGCTGTTAACGAAATCAAAGATTTCGAACAGCAACGAGAACCTTGTTGCTTTGCAATAAAGACCAAATAAAGACCAAGACCAAAATCCGTACAAAAAGAAACACTCCCAAACGGCTCTGTAAAGCCATTTAGGAGTATCGTAGTGTGGTGACCCGTACGGGAATCGAACCCATGATTCCGCCGTGAAAGGGCGATGTCTTAACCGCTTGACCAACGGGCCGTAGAAATGGTAGCGGCAGTCGGATTTGAACCAACGACACCCTGGGTATGAACCAAGTGCTCTAGCCAACTGAGCTATACCGCCATATCTTTCTGTTTTTGTCACTCTGTATCAGCGACTTTTATATTATATCACAGCGTTTTGCGTTTGTCAACACTTTTTTTAAATTTTTTTCGATTTTTTTCGTTTTTGAAAAACACCGTGATATTTTATATAAAAATCAGCTAATCAGACCTCTGCGTACTGCTTTCTGCCTGTTTCAAAAATGTTGCCGCCGACAGCGTCGATTGCAACGATAAGAGGGAATTTGTCGAAAGTCAGCTTTTTCACACTTTCACAGCCCAGATCCTCAAAGGCTATTACCTCACACTCGGTTATGCACTGACAGGCAAGTGCACCTGCACCGCCTATGGCACAGAAGTATACCGCACCGTTGCGTTTTATGGCGTCTACTACGGCAGGTTTGCGTTCTCCCTTTCCTATCATTGCGGATAACCCCATATCGAGCAGCAGGGGAGCGTAGGGGTCCATTCTGCCCGATGTCGTAGGGCCGCATGAGCCGATAGCCATGCCTTCTTTAGTGCCGGTAGGGCCTGCGTAGTAAATAGCCGCACCGTCTATTTCAAAGGGCAGTTCTCCGCCTTCGTCGATAAGCTGTTTTATACGCTTGTGAGCGGCGTCACGAGCGGTGTATACAGTACCGCTCAGTTCTATCTTGTCGCCGGCTCTGAGCGTTTTTGTCTTTTCTTTAAGTTCGCTTGTGTTAAGTTCCAAGTTTGTACTCCTGTTCGCATTGAATTTATTATGCCGGAAAGCATACACTTTCCGGCATACGATATTTACTTTTGATTAAAGGTCGAAGAATCCCACATTATCCGAGCTCATCTCGTCGTCGTCATCGTCATTGTCTTTAAGACCTTCCATCATCTTGAGATCCCACGAAGGATCATACTGGGCTGTGTTGGTGGTCATATTGTCGTTTATTCCGCCGAGCATGGACGAATAATCGGACATATCGATCTTTTCTTCCTTAGCGGAAGCTGCGGGAGCGGCAGGATCGTCAAACGAAGATGTCATTCCGTCATCGTCAGCCTGTTTATGTGCAGGGGGAGGAGTAATAGACATACCGTTCATCTGTGCTTCGAGATCCTTCCAGGGATCGTTCACCTTTTCTTCCTTGCCGGCAACACCCATTGAACGACTTTCGTTCAGCTTTTCCTTAGGTTTATCGCCGCTGCGGTCGGCAGTCCGTTCGGTCTTAGCTGCGGGAGCAGGTTCATCAGCAAGAAGGTCGCTGAAATCATCGGCTGCAGGAGCAGGTTCTGCCTTAGCTTCGGGAGCGGGAGCAGGTTCATCTGCAAGAAGATCGCTGAAATCATCGGCTGCAGGAGCAGGTTCTGCCTTAGCTACGGGAGCAGGAGCAGGTTCTTCTGCAAGAAGGTCACTGAAATCGTCGGCTGCAGGAGCAGGTTCTGCCTTAGCTACAGGAGCAGGAGCAGGTTCGTCTGCAAGAAGGTCACTGAAATCGTCGGCAACAGGAGCGGTGTCGGCTTTGGGAGCAGATGCCGCAACAGGTTCCTCAGCAAGCAGGTCAGCCATATCGTCTGCCGCAGGAGTTTCCTCAACGAGCAGATCGCCCGTATCTACGTTATCTGCAGAAATGTCATCGTCACCCGATACTATCTCAAATGAACTGAGCAGACCGTTGTTGTCTGTCAGCATATCGTCATCATCGTCATCGTATGTCTGAGCCGGCATATCCAGCTTAAGCTCAAAGTTATACGGCTCGATTTCCATAGGAGCATAGGCGTCAAGCTCGCTCTCGTCAAGTCCGCCGATATTTTCAAGCTCGCTCTTTGCGTTGATAAGCTCCTCATCATCGGACAGCTTTTCTTCGGGAACGTCAGCCGTGTTATCAGTGGCTGTTTCTGCCTGTGCGGCTTCTTCAACAGCCTTAGCGAGAACATCGTTTACAGCCTTTGTATCTTCAACAGCCTTTGCAACCGCATCGTTTACGGCATTAGCTCCGGCAAGTGCTTTTTCAACGGCTTCATTTACTGAGGCGGTTATGTTGGCAAGAACAGCCTGAATATCTATTGCGGGAGCCGCCGCACCTGATGTAACGCCGTTTGCGAATGTGCCTGCCTTTTCAAGCACAGACTGCTTGTAATCGTATGTTTTCTTTACCGTATCGGCAAAATATGCCTTTGCGGCCGTGATAATCTCGTTTGCCTTGCTCTGAGCGTCATCGATTACAGCGTTTGCGTCGGCATTTGCTTTTGCGGAAATCTCTGCAAGCTGAGCGGGGTCAATTGTTCCGCCGCTGTGCTTTGCTTTATCTATTTTTGCAGCTGCCTGCTTTTTGAATTCTGTGAATTCTTCTGTCAAGGCAGAGTATTTGTCCTGCATAACGTGCAGTTCTTTTTCGGTCTGCGCCAGCTTGCGTCTTTCGTCAAGAACCTGCTTTCTGCTCTCAAGAATCTGTGCGTCAAGCTCAGCCTTTTTCTTTTCAAGCTCGGCTGTAAGTTCGTTGTTCTGACCTTCGTTTGTCTGCTGTTTTTCTTCGAGCGCTCTTTTCAGCTCGTCATTTTCTTCCTTAAGGGCTTTACGCTCTTTATTGTGCTGTACTATGTATGCCATTACTTCGGCTTTGTCGAAGCCGAGCGGCGAGGTTTTGAATTCGCCGTTTGTAGATGGCGCTTTTTTTTGTTCTGCCATTATTGTACCCCCTGAAAAATCTGGTTATTGTTATTATACCAAAAATTATTCAATAATTCAATAGTGAATTGTAAAGTTTTATCAATCACCCAAAAATGCGAACAGCTATTGGTGATTTTAACGAAAATTTGCTATCGGCTATTGTATTTTATTGAACGGTAGTGTATAATAGTATAACAACCTTAAAATAATTTCGGCTTTTTAAAGATATTAACGAAAGGACTGATATTGATGATCGACAAAACTATGCCGTTTTCGCTCAAGGATGAAAGAGAAAACGAGATGAAGGAAATACTGACAACGGTTTACGGTGCGCTCAAGGAGAAGGGCTATAATCCTATAAATCAGCTTGTCGGCTATATTCTGTCCGAAGATCCTACCTATATAACTACATATAACAACGCCCGCAGCCTGATCCGCCATATTGATCGTGACGAGCTTTTACAGGCAATGGTCAAGACTTATCTCGGCAGCTGACGAAAGCCGCCATTTATTTCAATGAATTACAACCGCTCCTTTACGGATACTATATCTGTAAAGGAGTGATTTTTTTGCACAGAAAAATGTCAGCCGCAGTATTTACGGTATTGACGGCAATGTTCATGTGCGGATGTACGTCCGATAAGAATACTGTCGAACAAAGCACAGAATATAACGGCAGGGGAGGCAGAACGCCTGCCGAAACAGCTTTTCTGACGGACGGAAAAGAGAAGGTCTGCTACGGTCAGGGCTATGAAACCGATAGCGATAATCGTCCTGTAGGAGCAGTACAGGCGCAGGAAAAATACGGGTCATACGGCGGAAGATTCATATTCGGCAAAGACGACAGGACGATCCGCCTGACGTTTGACGAGGGCTATGAAAACGGCTGTACCGGAAAAATACTGGATATTCTGAAGGAAAAGAAGGTTACGGCAACGTTCTATGTGACGCTTGATTATGTAAAAAGCAGTCCGGAGCTTGTACAGCGTATGATAAACGAGGGTCACGAGGTCGGAAATCACAGCTGTACACACCCGTCACTGCCGGATATAAGCGATGATATAGTATTTGAAGAAATACACGGACTTGAAACTTATATTTCCGATAATTTCGGCGGATACAAAACCGTTACGATGCGTCCGCCTCGAGGAGAATTTTCGGTCAGAACATTACGCATTGCCAAAAATATGGGTTATGATACTGTGCTGTGGTCCTTTGCGTACAACGACTGGAATACGGACAATCAGCCCGACAGGGACACGGCGTACAGGCGAATAACCTCCGCAACGCACAATGGGGCTGTATATCTGCTCCATGCGGTATCCGAAACAAATACGGCGATACTGCCCGATGTCATCGACTACTGGCTTGATAACGGATATACGGTAAAAAGCATTTCGGGATAAAAAAAGAGCATCGGCACATAATAATGCAAGCCGATGCTTTTGTATCACCGCAATTAACACAAAAAAGAAAACGCTCCCGCAGGAGCGTTACGTTAAATCGTTATTCTCAGGAAACAGCGTTTAACTTCTTAGCAAGCTGAGATTTCTTTCTAGCTGCAGCGTTCTTGTGGATAATACCCTTTGCTGCTGCCTTGTCAACTGCTTTAACTGCAACCTTAACGTTGTCAGCGTTAGTATCAGCGTCAACCTTCTTCAGAATAGTCTTAAGAGCGGTCTTGTCAGCCTTATTGCGAGCCTGCTTTGTAGCAGATACTAAAACTCTCTTCTTGGCAGATTTAATGTTAGGCACTTACGGCACCTCCTTTATACAGATCTACATATAATCATAGTTATATTTCACAATACACTTTATTATAGCACGTCCAAAACGAAAATGCAATACTTTTTTACGATTTTTTTGAAAAAATTCTTCGGGAGGAAATTTTATGCAGCTTACGGGAAGAACAGATATGGCGGCCGAGTTTGTAAAGGGCAAAAACGGAATAAGATGTGAAAGCTATGAGCTTTACGGAGAGAAGATAACCGAAATAATCGTTTCCGAAAAGGAAACCGCTCTTTTTAACCGCCCCTGCGGAAGATATTTTACCGTTGACAGTACGGACGTTCCTTATGCGGACGGTCAGATCCATGCACTGTGTACGGTGCTTAACAAGCTCCTTCCGGAAGGAAAATGTCTTGTCACGGGGCTTGGAAACCCGTCTGTAGCGTCTGACAGTCTTGGTTGGAGAACGGCAGGCAGGGTGCTTGCGACCTCGCATTTCATTGAAAAAATGCACAATGCGGACGGAATAGGGAATGTGTCGGTAATAAGGACGGATGTTTCGGCAAATTCCGGTATAGACAGCGTCTGTCACGCAATATTCTGTGCGGAGAAGATAAAAGCGGACTATATTGTAGCGATAGACAGCCTTGCGTGCAGTGAGCCGGAGCACCTTTGCAGAAGCATACAGGTCACGGATACCGGCATAACGCCCGGCAGTACCGCTGGCAACAGGAACCGTCTTGACAGTGCGGCGGCAGGCATACCGGTAATCGCTGTAGGCGTTCCTACCACTATGGAATATGAAAGCGATAACGACAGATTTTTTGTGACAAGATATGATATAGATGTTGAGATAAGCAGGTACGCACATATAATATCCTGTGCACTGAACCGCAGCCTGTGTCCGTCACTGTCATACAGCGACATATCAATGCTGATGAATTATTCCTGAATATTTGCGGAAAATGAATCATAAGCTGTAACAAGAAAAATCCAACCGTGAAAACACTTGGCGAAAGGAAAGGCTTATGAGAGGCAATAAAAACAAAGGTATTGTAAAGGTTCTTGGCATAGGGCTTACTGCGGCGGTATTATCGTTTACCCTGACGGGCGTAGCTGAAAACGCCGTTACGGGAGCGGTAAGCGGCAAAAGCGTTTCGGACGGACTAAGACAGCTTACCGCACTGAGCGTTATGCTTGCTGTTCCTGTAAACGAATTTGACGGCAGGGATGAAGATACGGTTTCATCCGAGCCTTGCACAGAGAAACCGGACAATGAAACAAAGACTGAAAAGCAGGAGCAGCAGGAGCAGAAAGTGCCTGCGACCGATAATCCGTCAAGCAGTACGCAGGATATTTCCGGTGAAACGCTGGTGCCGGTCGACGCTCCCGCCGATGTAAAAACACGGCTGATTTCCGTCAACATAAGAAAGGACAAGGACGATCTTACACAATATACGGCAAAGGACGGTACAGTAAAGGAAAAGCACTACGGGAAGATCAGCGGCGACAATGTAATAGACCTCGAAAACGGTCAGATAAGGAACTGCACCAAACTTCCGTCGGAGCTTATAGGTGCTGAGGCTGAGAAAAAGCCTTCTGTCACGCTGTCGGACAGCAACGAACCTCAGGTGCTTATAATACATACGCATACGACCGAAAGCTACGAACGTGACAGTGACGGATATTACGATACAGATTATGATGGCAGATCGCTTTGCCCTGCAAACAGTGTTGTGGGAGTAGGGGCGGTGCTTGCACAGACGCTTGCTGACAACGGAATAAGT
>OLPN01002879.1_pt1 | contig 12737 bp, 10 predicted proteins | sample 1672601 | NCBI WGS metagenome assembly OLPN01 (sample SAMEA3136704, study PRJEB25190) | human gut metagenome | reverse complement strand
GCTTTGCGCCAAACACCTGCACCGGGTAGAGGTGGAGCCGCTTTGCCACCGGGCCGTCGTCCGGCTCAAAGAGCTGGTCCGGCGTCTTGATCTCCTCGGCATAGCGGCGGAGCAGCGCCGTGACGCTGCCCTGGGCCGAGCGGTCGCTCAGGAGCAGGAACTGCGCTCGCTGCACCGCCCGCTTGCGGTAGCGGATGTGGCTGTCGTCGATCTGGCGGATGAGGCCGCTCATCTCTTCCAGCGCGTCCCGCTGCTTCTGGATGAGGGCCCGCACCCGGGGCGCGGCCTCGCCGGGGGCGCAGCGCTCCACCCGGGCATAATCCAGCGCCAGTTGGGGCAGGTACTTGTTCTCGCACTCGTCCAGCCCCTCTTCGAGGTAGGCGCGGTAATTGAAGAGGTTATCACTGGTCTTGAAGCGGTGGTACGCCGCCGCCACCACCTTTTCCTCATACTGGTCAAACAGCTCCAGCACTTCCTGCGGGGTGCGGTTGCGGGTAAGACGGTCGATGTAATGCCCGATGGACGCGTTGAGGGCCCGCAGGGATCTGTTCAGCGCTTCCAGGTCGGACGCCACCTCGTGCAGGACATTCTCGTAGGGGCTCTTTTCTTCCCCGATGCCCCGCAGCAGCTGCCAGGCTTTGTAAAGCTTGCCCGTGTAGGTGACGACGCGGGGGTTCAGGATCTCCTCCAGCGCCTCCAGCAGCGGCGTCACCTCGGGCACAAAGGCGAGGGTGGGCTCTTCCTCATAGCTGCCGGGCTGCTCTTCCAGCCAGCCGGTGCGGCGGAGGCGGAGCAGAAAGCCCAGCGCCAGCAGATGCGGGTCCCGGGTGGGCTGCTCGTCCTCATCCCCCGCCCCATCGGCATCCAGCGCCAGCGGCTTTGCCACAGCGGCAAAGTAATCCTCCGCCCGGGAGACGGCTTCCGCCCGGGAGAGGCTGTAATCCGCCGTGTGGCGGCACTCCTCCCACAGCAAAAGCAGCAGCTCCGCATAATAAGCCCGGTTGGGCCCCGCCAGCGGGCGGAAAAGCTTGGGGCTGACCAGTTCAAACAGCTGCATCAGAAGCTTCCTTTCTTTCGATAAAATCCAGTTTTTATTGTACCACATTTGCCACGCTTTTGCCATAACGACAAAAAGCCCCGGGGAGCGGGGTGCTCCTCGGGGCGGGGTGCGGTTCAATTATTTTACTGAGAGAGCTTGTTGATGTCAATTTCCATCTTGAAGCCAAACGCGGCGTAGGTCTTGCCGTTGATCGTTTTGGCCGCAACACCAAGACCTGTCACTTTGCAGCCCATCGTCTCATATTTTTTCAGCATCTCATTTATTTCTTTAATATCTTCAACAGGAATATCAGCTGCTTTCAGCTCTGCCAGCATTTTCGGCGTAATTTCCATTACGGTATAATAATTATAATTATCGTTTGCATCAGCATCCGGAATCGGCATTGCAATCATAATTTGATACTTAGCTTCATCTACAGTAATGCAGTGATCTTCAAAATCTTTTTCGTAGAATTTTCCGTCTTTGACATATCCAAGAGCGGTCTGTGCCAGTTTCTTTGCTTCGGCATCATTGGTCTTTACGCCAAAAGCCTGACTGTAAACAGAAAAAACAGCATCTTCTACTTCAGTCGCAAAGCTCTTGGAACCACCACCGCCGCCACCGCAGGCGGTCAGCATTGCCATTGCCATAACGCCCACCAGAATGAGCGCCACGAGTTTTTTGAACTTTTTCATAAAATTGCCTCCTCACAAATTGTGCAACTTTGGGTTGAACTTATTTTACCCCCCCCCCGAATGTTTTTGTCAATTTGCAAATCAGCTGAAAATAATTTCGTTTTTTGGCAATTTCGTTCAATCAATCCTTTCGAAATAAAAAAGCACGGGCCAACCGAACAGCTGTTGCTGCTCTGCTGGCCCGCGAGGCGCTCCCCTATTTCCAGAGCGGTGCTTTGCAACGCGCCGCGGCTCTGGCAATCTTCCGGGGCCTGTGCCGGTGCGTAAACGAGTACGCGCGGGCAAACCCCTCAAAATTAAGTTGATTTTAGCACACACCGCGCAAAGTGTCAATAAAATTGCTGCATTTTGACATTCTTTTTTGGGAAAAATCGCCCCAAGAATTTCCGCAAATTACACAATTCTACCACGATTGTATGCTATGCTATGTTCAGAAACCAGAAGAAAGAAGCTCTCTGTGCACCGGCCCTATTTTCCCGCCAGCCAGGAACCGCTTCTCTGTCCGCTGGACCTGCGTCGCAGGCATCCGGTCTGGCGGCCAACGGCACTCTGGCTGCTCCTCAGCTTTCCCGGAACGCTCCCCTCCGGGCGGCTCTCCCTCCACAAAAACTTTGCAGGCTAAACTGAAAAGCCCCCGGAACGCGGTGTTCCGGGGGCTTTAAGTTTTGTGTTTAATAGCCGCGCACCGAGAAGCCGCGCTCCCAGGGGTCGGGGGCAATGTCTTTCTGGCGGATGGCGGTGATCTGGATATAATCGCTGCGCTGGATGAGGGCAAACAGTTTCCGGAATTTGACGGGGTCGCCCTGGACTTCCAGCGTGACGGAGCCGTCGTCCTCGTTTTCCACCCAGCCGGTCAGCTCCAGGCTCTGGGCCGCATACCGGGCCCGGTAACGGAAGCCCACGCCCTGCACCTGGCCCTCGATGGAATAGCGCCGCCGCACCGTGCCCTCGGGCAGAGCGGGCGGCTCCCCTTTTTTGTCTTTCAAAAATTCAAACATTGTCAACCTCCTGCTGTTGCCGCGTCTCACCGCAGGGCCCGGCAGTTTTCCAATACGCGCAAGCCTGCCCGGCCTGCCAAGGGCTCCCCTCATCGGGAGCTGGCAATGCGAAGCATGGACTGAGAGGTTTTACAGCTCCTGATATGCCGTCATCAAGGCGGGGATGAACTGCTTTTTGCGGCTGACCACGCCGGGCAGGGTCCAGCTGTCGTCGGCGGCGGGCTCGATCTCAAAGCCGCTGCGGAGCATCTCGTCGGCATGGCGGCCCGCGCAGATGACCACGCTCTCCTCCTTGGGCACGTCGGTCAGCAGCATGTAGAGGTCTTCCACATTCTGCTTGTTGCGGGCCTCTTCGAGGTAGGGCTGGAGCAGTTTCTGGGCCGCCTGGAGGTTCTTGCGGGTCATGTAGCTGCCCTGTGCCACGCCAAAGCGGACATCGCCGCACATGAACACCTTGAAATCCTGCAGGAAGACTTCCTCCGCGGTCTTGCCGGCCAGATTCTCGCCTGCCTCAAACATCTCAAGGGCAAACTCGTCGATGTCCACACCCGCGATCTTGGCCAGCCGCTTGGCGGCGGCCACATCAATGGGGGTGCAGGTGGGGCTGCGGAACACCAGCGTGTCCGAGAGGATGGCTGCCAGCAACAGGCCTGCGATCTTGGGCTCGATCTCCACGCCGTTTTCATCGTACATCTGGGTGATGATGGTGGCGGTGCAGCCCACCGGCTGGTTGCGGAAGTAAACCGGGCCGTCCGTTTCCAGGCTGCCGATGCGGTGATGGTCGATGATCTCCAGAATTTCGGCCTGGTCAAAACCCTCCACGGCCTGAGTGGCCTCGTTGTGGTCCACCAGAATAATGCGGCGCTTGCGCAGGGCAATGATGTTGCGGCGGCTGACCATGCCGCAGTATTTGCCGTCCTCATCCAGCACCGGGAAATACCGATGGCGCACCTTGGTCATAACGCGGGTGACGTCCGACACCGGGGTGACGAGGGTGAATTTGACGATATCGTCTCTTGTCATGTAATAGGAGATGGGCGCGCACTGGCTCATGAGCTTACCGGCGGCGTAGCTGTCGCAGGCAACGGACATGATGGCCACGCCCGTTTCCTCGGCGATGCGCTGGATGGTACGGCCCACCTTGGCCCCGTTGCAGATAATGAGGAGCGAGGCCTCTTTCTCAATGGCGCAGAGCTGGCTCTCGTAGCGGTTGGTCAGGATCACGATGTCGCCTTTTTCCACGGCGCTTTCCAGCATTTCCGGGGTGGCGGTGCCGATCTTGATATGTCCCGTGGTGCAGACGGCGTTTTCGTCGCCCACCACCATGGTGCCGCCCAGCGTCTCCAGAATATTCTTATAGCTGGTGCGGCTCTTGGCCAGCACCTCGGTATCGAACACGTCCATGTTGGCGGTGGCGATATCCTTGACCGTGATGAGGCCCAGCAGCTCGTTGTCGGCGTCCGTGATGGGCAGGGTGTCGATCTGCTTGTCGCGCATGATCTCCCAGGCCTTGCGCAGGCTGGTGCTGCCGTTGATGCCGGGCATCTCACGGAAATCCACGTCCCGGATCTTGGGGTTGACATCGGTACACATCCGGGGCGGTGTGACCCCGAATTTTTTGAGCACGAATTCCGTCTCCTGGTTCATGCGGCCCGCGCGGCGCGGCTCGCAGACCAGAGAGCTGGTTTTATTCTTGAGCTCCGCATAGGCAATGGCAGAGCAGATGGAGTCGGTGTCCGGGTTGCGATGCCCGATGACCACGACTTTGTGGGCTGCTTTTGGCATGGTTGTTCTTGCCCCCCTTGTGGGTTGTTTCTATTTCCTTCTTCGCTTCGTGTGTGCTTGCTTTGCGCGGCCGCTCCTGCACAGCGGCTGCCGGGGAGCCGACAGGCGCTCCCTCTCCATCCCATTTTAACACAAGTGCGGGCGGGGGTAAACCGCATGGAGCGGGAGTTTTCCTTAAAATTTTGCGAGAAACTTGTATACATCTATTGTTTTTTGAAAGAGGGCGTTGTATGATTAGGACAACGCATCATTCACGGCATAGGAGGAACCATGACGTCCACAAAATTCCATTCCCAACCGCTGTTTACCCGCAGGCAGCTGACGGCCCTGCTGCTGCCCCTCATCGCCGAGCAGGCACTCAGTGTGACCATTGGCCTGGCCGACACCCTGATGGTTTCCTCCGTCGGCGAGGCGGCTGTCTCGGGCGTAAGCCTTGTTGACACGTTCAACACTCTGATGATCCAGATCATGAGCGCGCTGGCCACCGGCGGCGCGGTGGTCGCCAGCCAGTACATCGGCCACCGGGAAGAGAAAAACGCCCGGGCCTCCGCCGCGCAGATCCTGTTCATCCTCTCGGTGTTCAGCCTGGCCGTGGCCGCCGTGGTCGTGGTGGGGCGGCACGCCATCCTGCGGGGCATCTTCGGCTCCATCGACGCCGACGTCATGAAATACGCCGAGACCTATTTCCTGCTCTCGGCCCTGAGCTACCCGTTCATTGGCCTGTACAACGCCGGTGCGGCGCTGTTCCGGGCACAGGGCAACAGCAAGGTAAGCATGATGTCCAGCCTGGTGATGAACGTTGTCAACATCGGCGGCAACGCCATCCTCATCTTTGGCTTCGGGATGGGCGTGCTGGGCGCGGCCCTCGCCAGCCTGATCTCCCGCGCCATTGCCTGCATCGCGGTGCTTTTCCTGCTGCAAAAGCCCGGCTGTATGCTCCGCATCGAGGGTCTTGCCGCTCTCCGGCCCAACGGCAGGCTCATCCAGCGCATCCTGCGGGTGGGCATCCCGGCCGGCATTGAGAACGGCATGTTCCAGATCGGCAAGCTGTCGGTGGCCAGCCTGACCAGTACCCTGGGTACCGCCGCCATTGCCGCCAACGCCGTGGCCAACACCACCTCCACGTTCCTCAACATCCCGGCCAGCGCCGTGGGCCTTGCCGTGCTCACCGTGGTGGGCCAGTGCCTGGGCGCAGGCGAGAAAGAGCAGGCTGTCTGGTACGCCCGCCGCCTGCTGCTGCTGGCCTATGCGGGTGCCTGGATCATGAACCTGTCCGCGTTCTTCTTTGCGGACAAGCTGGCGCTGACCCTCTTCCATCTCTCGCCGGAAGCGCAGGCCATGGCCCTGCAGGTGATGCAGTGGTTCAACATCTTCTCGATCTTCTTCTGGCCCTCCAGCTTTACCCTGCCCAACATCCTCCGCGCGGCAGGCGACGCCTCGTTTACCATGTCGGTCAGCATCGTGTCCATGTGGGTGTTCCGGGTGGGTTTCTGCTACCTGATGGTACTCTGCTTCCACGGCCAGCTGCTCAGCATCTGGATGGGCATGTTCCTGGACTGGGTGTTCCGCTCCGTCTGCTTTATGGTCCGCTTTGTGCGGGGCAAGTGGCTGGAACAGCACGTGATTTAAAGTTTCACATTTTTCGATGCAAGATTTTGCCCCTCTGTCTCGTATGAGAAGACAGAGGGGCTTTTTCGTCAGCCTTGCACAAAATCTGGAGCACTATTTTAGGAGTGTTGTCCAGTTTTCGTCTTGTATTTTTCATAATTGGGGCGTATAATTTTTTGCCGTTGAAAGGTATTTCAACCACCCCGTACAAAGGAAGTGTGTTTTGATGCGTAATTGGTTTTCCCGCCATCCCGTCTGGTTCATGGCGTTTTACATGGTCTTTTATCTCACCGTCTTCCACTGGCTGGAAGTCCATGTCACGGTGCCGGACATCTGGGTCCACTGTCGGCTGGACGATTTTATCCCGTTCTGCAAATACGCCATCGTGCCGTATCTGGCGTGGTTCGGCTGGATCCCGTTCACTTTGTTCTATCTGCTCTGGAAAGCGCCCCGGGCAGACTTCTGGCGGCTCTGCCTGCCTTTGTTTGCGGGCATGACCTTTGCACTGGCCTGCTATATCGTCCTGCCCACGGGGCTCTACCTGCGGCCCTACCGGGTGTATGGCAATGATATTTTTGCGCAGGCCGTGCGGCTGCTCTACGCGACAGATACGCCCACCAGCGTCTGCCCCTCCATCCATGTCTTCAACTCGGTAACGCTGATGCTGGCCTACTACCGCAGCCGCATCTTCGATGCCCCGCAGCGCCGCTGGATGCGCCCGGCGGCGGCCGTGCTCTGCGTGTCCATCGTGCTGGCCACCGTGCTGCTCAAGCAGCACAGCTGCATTGACGTGATGATGGGCATTCTGCTGGCCCTTGTCCTCGACTCGGCCATGACCCTCCGGGACAACGACACCAGCCGCGTGCCGGAGCGCCTGTAATTTTTCCGATCTGCCTTATCTATCCAAAAACGCCCGCTCCCGCAAGGGAACAGGCGTTTTTTGTTAGAATAAATTTTCCGGCAGGCAGATATCTTCTTTGGGCACATTCTCCCAGCTGAAATCTGTAACGAGGCTCTCCGGTGTGCGGGGAGCAGGCTCGGGCTGCAGGCCATACACATAGGCCAGCCTGCCCACGATCTCCTCCGCCGTGTACTTGGCACGGAGATTTTCCAGGCTCTGGTCGCCATCCCGCTTGGAGAGGCGGCGGCCATCCGGGGCCAGCAGCAGCGGGCAGTGGGCAAAGCGGGGCGCTTTGAGCCCCAGCAGACGGTACAGATAGAGCTGCCGGGCCGTGGAGGAGAGCAGGTCGGCTCCCCGCACCACCTCGGTAACGCCCATCCGGGCATCGTCCACCACCACGGCCAGCTGGTAAGCAAACACGCCGTCGGCGCGGCGGAGGTAGAAATCCCCGCAGTCCCGCAGGAGGTTCTCGGTGTGGGGGCCCATGCAGCCATCCACAAAGCGGACATTCTCGTCCGGCACCCTGACCCGGTAAGCCGGGGCTTTGTGCTTCCGCTTCTCCGCGATCTCCTCCGGCGTCAGGTCCCGGCAGGTGCCGGGATAGATGACGTTGCCGTCCGAGGTATGGGGCGCGCTGGCGGCATGGAGCTGGGAGCGGGAGCAGAAGCACGGGTACACCAGCCCCTGTGCGGCCAGCTTCGCGTAGGCCTCCTCATAGACGGGGGCGCACTCGCTCTGGTAATAGGGGCCGTGGGGCCCGCCGTGGCTGCCGCCCTCGTCCCAGACAAGTCCCAGCCAGCTCAGGTCTTCTTCCAGCTGGTCGGCATATTTGCGGGGGCAGCGCTCGGCGTCCAGATCCTCAATGCGGAGGACGATCTTTCCGCCCTGATGCTTCGCACTCAGCCAGGCCAGCAGGCTGCAGGCCAGGTTGCCCAAGTGGAGCCGCCCGCTGGGGCTGGGGGCAAACCGCCCGACCGTGCCGCTCACAGGCCCAGCTTCCACTCCCCGTCTTTCGGCTGGAAGATGGGGGTGTTATAGTAGGCGGCCACGGCCTTTGCCATGTACTCGGCATCGGCGCAGCTGGCGGTCTCCATGGCGGAGTGCATGGCCAACTGGCCCAGGCCGATGTCCACCATGGGCATCAAAATCTGATGGCCCAGCAGGTTGCCCAGCGTGGAGCCGCCCGGCACATCGGCGCGGTTGGCAAAGGTCTGGACGGGGACGCCCGCCTTTTTGCAGATGGCGCTGAACGCGGCCCCGGTAAAGCCGCTGGTGGTGTATTTCTGGCTGGCGTTGGTCTTGAGCAGGATGCCGCCGCCCATGACGATGGGGTTGGCGGGGTCGCTCTTCTCGGGGTGGTTGGGGTGGGTGGCGTGGCCGTTATCGGCACTCAGCAGCAGGGTGTTGGTGCGGGCGCGGATGCTCTGCTCTTTCGTCACGCCCAGGCTCTCCTCAACGCGGGAGAGCACGTCTGCAAACAGGGTGCCGCAGGCCCCCTGACGGCTGGAGGAACCGACTTCCTCGTTATCAAACATGACCCAGACATCGCCGCGGCCCTCTTCCTCGCCGCGGCCCTGCAAAAAGCCCCACAGAGTGGTGTAGGCGCACTCCAGGTCGTCGATGCGGCCAGACATGAAATACTCGCCGTTCAGGCCCAGACGCTCGGCCTTCTCCCGGGTGCAGAGGACGATGTCGGCGTCCACGATCTCTTCGGGCTTGACACCGGCTTCCCGCGCCAGCACAGCCCGCAGGCTGCCGCCTGCCGCGCCGAAGATGGGCTGCAGATCGACCTGGGGGTTATACTTCATGCCGTTGTTCAGGTCACGGTTGAAGTGGATGCAGAGGTTGGGGATGCAGGCCACGGCGCGGTCCGGGTGGACCAGACGGCTCTCAATGCCGCTTTCCGTCTCCACCAGCACGCGGCCGGCCACGCTCAGGGGACGGTCCAGCCAGGAGGGCATGATCATGCCGCCGTAACCCTCGGTCTCCGCCTTAGCAAACACTTTATCCTCGGCGCAGTCCAGTTTCTTGACCCGCCAGGTGGGCGAATCGCTGTGGCTGGCCGCCGCGTGCCAGCCGGTCAGCGGGCCCTTGGGCATCCGCCATGCCATGATGGCAGAGCCGTTGCGGGTGGTATAATATTTGCCTCCAGGAGCCAGCTGCCAGGCAGCACTCTCAGGGCAGTTCTGGTAGCCGTTCTCTTCGAGGATGGCTGCCGCCGCCGCGGTGGAGTGGAACGCGCTGACGCCGGCGTTCAGGAAGTCAAACAGGCCGTCGATGGAAAATTCGTGGTTCATACGATGCTCCTTGGTTTTATATCCGTTGGATTTTTGTTGGATTCACGTTCGGTGCCTATTATAACTGCTTCTGCTTTAAAGGTCAATCGCAGTTGAAATTCGTCCCACGAGCGCCGATTGACAACCGCCGGGGAGAACAGTATACTAGAAGTAAGACCCAAAATGCTCCCCCGGCGGCGCGCCGGGCATTGATAAAAGGAGGAATCCGCCATGATCCAAAAACGGTTCGTTTCGCTGCTGCTCTGCGCGGCACTGGCCCTCTGCCTGCTGGCTGGCTGCGACACCGCCGCCAGCGGAAGCACCGGCTCCGCTTCCGCCCCGGCCAACAGCTCGGCCAGCGCGGCCAGCGAGAACATCCCCAGCACCACCAACGAGGCCAACACCTCCGGCCTGCGCCCGAATTTTGATGAGAACTCGCTGTTCAGCATCACGGGCACGTCCGATGCCTTTGAGCCCTGCCTGGGCTGGGGCCCCGGCGTTTCCGGCTGCTCCCTGAAATCCGTGCTGGCGGCGGCTTCCCTGCTCCAGTGGGCCGAGCAGACCAACCTGACCAGCCGCACCACCGACGCCATTGAAGACGCGTTCAGCCAATGGTACGACGCGCTGGACTCCATGGACCAGGAGAGCTTTGCCGAGGCCTGGCCTCTCATCAAGGACGACGCCAACGCCCTGCTGACCGACAAGGACAGCCTTTCCGGCCTCATCGAGGATGCCGGCCTGGACCCCGCCGACCTGCCCGGCTGCTCCGAAAAGAACTGGGACGCTTTGCAGGACGTCATTGACCGCCTGACCCCCGAGGCAAAGGGCGAATTTTGAGCAAAACAGCAAAAGAGGCATCGTGCCGTGCACGATGCCTCTTTTTTGCCGTTTTGCCGTTTTAGACTTTTTTCAGCGTATACTTCCGGCTGCCCATGCCGATCTTCTCCGCCTGCTCCAGAGTGGCTTTCCACTCGATGTTCGGGTTGGAATCCTTGAAGTTGTCGTGGTAGCACTTCCAGTCGGACTTGGCCAGGTTCTGGCCCAGCTGGCTGTTGGGCAGGGGCTGGGCTGCCAGGCAGGCGTCCACGCAGGCCTGATCCAATGCCACCGGGTCAAAGGAGGCAAACATGCCGATATCCGGCAGGATGGGCGCGTCGTTCTCACAGTGGCAGTCACAGTTGGGGCTGACATCCTGCACCAGGCTGATGTGGAAGCAGGGACGGCCCGCGCAGACGGCAGCGGCGTACTCGGCCATCTTGCGGTCCAGCATTTCATTGGCGCTGTCGCACTGGGAATAGATGGCGTCATAGTTGCAGGCACCGATGCAGCGGCCGCAGCCCTTGCACTTGTCCTGGTCAATGACGGCCTTGTTCTGCTCGTTGTACGTAATGGCGTCGGAGCCGCACTCCTTTGCGCAGCGGTGGCAGCCGCGGCACAGCCCCTCCTGCACCTCCGGGTGTCCGGCAGCGTGCTGCACCATCTTGCCCGCGCGGGAGCCGCAGCCCATGCCGATGTTCTTGAGGGTACCGCCAAAACCGGTGGACTCGTGGCCCTTGAAGTGGGTCAGACTGATGAAGATATCGGCGTCCATGATGGCGCGGCCGATCTTGGCCGTCTTGCAGTACTCCCCGTTGGGCACCGGCACTTCGACCTCATCGGTGCCGCGCAGGCCGTCGCCGATCAGGATCTGGCAGCCCGTGGTCATGGGCCAGAAGCCGTTGGTCTGGGCGCAGGTCAGGTGCTCCAGCGCGTTTTTGCGGCTGCCCGGGTAGAGGGTGTTGCAGTCGGTCAGGAACGGGAGGCCGCCCTGCTCCTTGCACAGGTCCGCCACCACTTTGGCGTAGTTGGGGCGCAGGAACGCCAGGTTGCCCAGCTCCCCAAAGTGCATCTTGATGGCCACGAACTTGCCGTCCATGTCGATGTTCTTGATGCCAGCCGCCAGGCACAGCCGACGCAGCTTTTCCGTCAGACTGGTGCCCACCGGACACCGGAAGTCGGTATAGTAAACAGTCGATGCTTCCATTGTTTTCTCCTCTGTTTTGCAGTTGCGGCGCACTCCCCGCCGCAGGGTTCTCTCTTGGTTTTGATTATAACACACTGGGAATAGAGGCGCAATAAAGGTAAAGTTGGGTTCAGGGTAAATTTCAGCACATTCCGCAAAACGCTTTTATTGTATGATGCAATTTGACGGGAGGACTTTAAAGTTTTGGGAACGAGACATACAAAAGGGCCGCCCAGCGGGCGGCCCTTAAGATAAATTATTTTTTACTTCTTGCTGATAAGACCCTTTTCTTCGAGCTGCTTTAAAACGTCAGCATCCATCATACCATTTTTATACTCAACAATTACTGCATCGCTCGGCAGATTAAACACGGAAGTATCAGACACATGGTACTCGAAAGTCTTTACCCGAGTGATATATTCCTCTTTCTTTCCATCTTCATTAACGGAAGTAGAAATCATTGCTTTCGGCTTGCCACTCTCATCAAAGCACCAGGTTTCCGAATTGTTCTTACTGAAAACAATCGTTTCTGCGTAGTAAGTCTTTTTATCCAACTCACGCGTACCAACCTGTACCGTTGGCATTGTTACAGTACCATCCGGCTTCTCCGATGTTCCACTGTTAATCACCGTATGACCGCAAATCGTCTTTGTCATCTTTGCCGTATCATATCCCATATTCTCAATGGCTTTTTTGAGCGATTCATAAATGTATGTGCCCGGACGAACGATAGTATAGCGGTCTTTTCCTTTCACCAGTTCCTCATTTGTCATTGTATGATTGTCGTATGTAGACTCATACTTGGAATATGCATTTTCACCCTTTACAGCAACCAGATTCTGTTCTCCATCGCTGTCAATCGTTACGACATAATATTCTTTCAGCGTTTCAACCTTATAAATTTTGCTCTTGGTAAGGGGGATCTCCGTTACTGTCGTGCCACTATCGCTACCAGAAGAACTGGAGCCGCTGCCAGAGCTGGAGCCGCTGGACGAACCGGAGCTGCTGCCAGAGCTGGAGCCGCTGCTGGAAGAGCTGCTGGAAGAGCTGCCATTGTTGCTGCCAGAAGAGCTGGAGCCACCATTGCTGCCGCCGCCACCACCGCCGCAGGCAGTCAACATAGAAACAGCCATGACCGCAGCCAGAGCAACTGCGGCAATTCTTTTCGATAATCTCATGATTGAATTCCTCCTGTTTTTTGATTCAATTCCAAAACAAAACCCCAAATGTCATTGCTTTGTACGCTCATCTTACCCCCCCCCCCGCCACTCTGTCAAGGGAATCCAATAATTTTGTCGGTTTCTGCAAAAATCTTCATTTTATATGGTGCAACATGACAAATACACACCTTGCGGGCAACACAAAAGGGCCGCCCGTTGGGCGGCCCTGAGATGCATTTTTGATCTTGTTTTATGCGATGGCCGTAATGGCGG
>OLPN01002878.1_pt1 | contig 12739 bp, 8 predicted proteins | sample 1672601 | NCBI WGS metagenome assembly OLPN01 (sample SAMEA3136704, study PRJEB25190) | human gut metagenome | reverse complement strand
TGCGCGCACTTGACACAAACTCGACATGCGCAAAAAGCGTGCGCAGAAATGAGCGGAAAAAATGAAAGAAACAGGAAGCTATTTGTTGGATGTACTTTTTATGGGAGGTCTGATTGTAGCCAGCCTTTGTGATTTTAAGAAAAGAAAGATTCCGGACGCGATCACGGGATTTCTGTTCCTGACCGGTGTTGCTGCGCTTTTTTGGATGCCGCAGCCTTCTATAAGAATGCGTCTTGCCGGGGCGTTTATTGCCGGATTGCCGCTTTTTGCGGCAGCTGTATGCAGGCCGGGAGCAGTCGGCGGCGGGGATGTCAAGCTGATGGCGGCAGGTGGTTTCTTTTTGGGATTGTCTGCTGTCTGGGACAGTCTTGCGTTTGGAATGGCGCTTGCAGGGGGATACTGTCTGTATCTGATGTTGTTTCGAAACGGGAGAGAGCAAAAGATTGCGCTTGGACCATTTCTGAGTATGGGGCTTATGTTTGGAATGTTCCGCTCTATGGGAGCATGATTGGGAATAGAAGAGCGGATCTGTGACTTTTTCGTGTAAAGCCTTTACAAAGCGGGAGAAAAGTTGATACAATACCGTCTGTATGCGCTGACACCAGAAACAGCCGGAAAATCCGTTGGTTTTGGCATCGGGGCGAAAGAAAGACAGGAAAAGGCAGAGATCTATCATGTGGAAAAAAAGAGGAAAAAAATTAGCGCAGAAAAGGAAAAAAATCGGAATCGCAGCGGCAGCAGTGATTGTGGCGGCAGCAGGTTCTACGCTGATTTATCATAATTTACCGCAGACAAAGGTGGAAAAGCAGCTGACCCTTGCGGCAAAATATATGACGGAAATGAATTATTTAGAGGCGCAGGAGGCTTATACGGAAGCGCTTTACATCGATGAAGGCAGCGTGCGTGCTTATCGTGGGCTGGCGGATGATTATGCAGCGCAGGGACAGCTGGATGAGGCGGCAGAAATTCTGCATCAGGGATACGAGACGACACAGTCCGAAATTCTGCTGCAGAACTACTGTGCGACCGTATTGAACAGCGTAGTGGAGCATGTCAATGAAAAGACTGCCGGTCTGGACGATATCAGGAGTTGTCTTACCGTGCTGGAATCAGATCCGGATAATGAAAGTGTCAGAAGCGTTTTAGAAAACTGTGTCCAGCAGGTCACAGTGCAGGAGGATACTGCGTCCCTGATGTTAGACGAACTGGATGGAACCTCTGATTTTGACGAATATGCAGACGTTGCCGAAAAGCTTTTGGGGCTTGCCGAAAAGGACAATAGCTACCAGGAAGCAGCATACAGATTTATAATACCGAAAGCACAGAAGATTTATTTAAGCCTTTCGCATCGGGACAGCTGGAAGAAACTAGTAGAACGGGCGCAGGCGCTGGGAGATGCAGAGGCAGATGGTATTTTGGCATGTCTTTCCAAACAGCAGGAGATAAGCGATTACTTCGCGCCGATGTTTGAGGCATTTGAACAGGAAGGCTACGAGGCGGCGCGGAATTTTATCGTGACGGATCAGTACAAGGCCATCCGGGATGCGTTTATCAATCGCACGATGGAATACTGGACGGGCAATACCTATGTGCCGGTCACGAAAGAAGCGATCGTATTTCTCCTTACAGATGACGGCTGGAAGTTTTCTTTTGTAGAAGATGATTCTCTTGCACAGCCAAGTGGTACAATTCGGGTGCTGGGACAGAAAATGGAGGATCTCGGCGTACAGAGAAGCAGCATCGAGTATGTGCCAGCTTACGATCCGGCGGCATATTATCCGCATACGGAATATGAAATCGTGTACTGGAATACAATGGTAAGCGGGATTGCAACGGACAATACAAACGTTGTATCCCGGATGAATTACCGCTTTGCAAAAAAGACCTACACGGCGGAGGGCTCGTCGGCGGAAATGATTTATGACTGGGGCGGAGAAAACGAGAAGCGTCAGAAGGAGTAAGTAGGCTGCCACAGCGTGGAGGTATCATGCAGGCGGCGCAGATGGACAGAAGGGAGTGGCAGCATGCAACGGTGTATCTTAATTGGAGCAGGAGACTGCAGCGTTCAAAAAATCGAAACAAAGCCGGAGGATCTTGTGATCGCAGTGGATGGCGGTTACGATACCTGCAGAAAATATGATATAGTTCCGGACCTGATTGTGGGCGACTTTGATTCCGCGCAGGAATCGGACATGCCGCAGATTGCGGAGATCGCAAAAATTGCGCCAGATCATGTCGTTGTTCTTCCGACAGAAAAGGACGATACGGATATGCTGGCTGCCATCCGTATAGGTCTTGGAGAAGGCTGTCAGGAATTTCGCATTTACGGCGGGATGGGCGGCAGACTCGAGCATACGCTGGCAAACCTGCAGTGCCTGATTTATTTAAAACAGTGCAGCGCAGTTGGGTATCTGATGGATGATAAGACAACGGTATTCGTGATGCAAAACGAGACGGTCTGGTTTAAACCGGAAGCGAAAGGCTTTCTGTCCCTGTTTTCTCTTTGGGAAAAGGCATCAGGCGTTACGATTCGGAATTTAAAATATGAAATGCAGAACGGTGAGATTACAAACAGCTTTCCGATCGGGATTTCCAATGAATTTATTGGAAAACGGTCCAGTGTGACGGTGGAGCAGGGAATGCTTGCAGTGATCTTATCCGAAAAAGAATAACGGGCGCAAGAAGGGGCAGAATAGAAAGAAGGCACAAAAAACGGCGCTGTCTGGAAAATGAAATTCCAGACAGCGCCGTTTTGCTCGTGGTGCGGCACAACAAAATGATATCGTCTTTATGCCGCGGTGCAGTGATTTACATCACATTTTTAAACTGACTCATGTACAGATCGTAGTAGAAGCCTTTCTGCGCAAGCAGCTGCGCTGCATTGCCCTCCTCGATGATGCGGCCGTTGTCGATGACGAAGATCCGGTCGGCCTTCTGGATCGTGGAAAGGCGGTGTGCAATGACAAAGGAGGTACGTCCCTTTAAAAGCTGTTCAATGCCCTCCTGCACGAGGATTTCCGTGTTGGTATCGATACTGCTGGTTGCCTCGTCCAGAATCAGGATGCGGGGATCGGATACCATCGTGCGGGCAAAGGCGAGCAGCTGCTTCTGACCGATGGAAAGACCGCCGCCGCGTTCGGATAATACGGTGTCATAGCCTTTTTCGAGCTTTAGGATAAAGTCATGTGCGTTGACTGCCTTTGCGGCTGCGATGATCTCTTCATCCGTCGCATCGAGTTTTCCGTAACGGATATTGTCCTTGATCGTGCCGGAGAACAGGAAGTTATCCTGCGTCATGACGCCCATCTGCTGCCGGAGGCTTTCGATGGAAATTTTCTGTACGTCGTAATCGTCGATCAGGATATGACCGGTCTGGATATCGTAAAAGCGGCTGATCAGGTTGACGATCGTCGTTTTGCCTGCGCCGGTAGGACCGACTAAAGCAATCGTTTCGCCGGGTTTGATCTGGAAGCTGACGTCGTCTAAAACGCGCTTCTCTCCATCATAGGAGAAGGAAACATGATCGAAGGTAACAGCTCCTTTGACCGGAGGCAGCTTGGTCACGCCGTCAGCATCGGAAATTTTAGACTCTGTGTCCAGAATCTCAAAAATACGTTCGGCTCCGGCGATATTGGTGATGATCTGGTTGTAGAAGTTGCTCAGGTTCATAATCGGATTCCAAAACATCGAAATATAGGAGCCGAATGCGATCAGGATACCGAGGGAAATCTTATCGGGACCGAGAAGGACAATGCCGGTAAAATACAGGGCGAAAGTGCCGATTGCCCAGCAAATATCGATGGCGGAACCGAACGCGTCATTTAAGCGCACTGCGTCGATAAAAGAATCCCGGTGCTCGTCCGTCAGCTGATGGAACGTAGCCATCGTTTCCTGTTCGGCGGAAAAGCTCTGTATGATACGGATTCCGGACAAATCCTCGTGGACAAACGCGTTTAAGTTGGAAGATTTTTTGCGGTGGATCTGCCAGCGTTTATGCGAGTACACCTGGATAAACCACATGCAGAAGATCATCAGCGGCAGGCTGATCAGGGAAGCCGCTGCGAGAACCGGATTTTTGAAAAACATGATCACGACGACGGCGCAGATTGTGAAAAAATCCGGGATCAGCGTCGTGACGCAGTTGCCGAGCACGTCCTTTAAGGAGTTGATGTCGCCGATAATGCGGGCGAGGATCTTGCCAGTGGGACGGCTGTCGAAAAAGGAAAAATCCAGGGTCTGGATGTGGGTATAAAGCTGCTGGCGGATCGTTACGAGGATACTGTTGCAGACCTTTGCCATAATCAGCATCCGCAGCTTGACAAAAAGGATCATGATCACGTTCAGCACAACGGCGATTCCAATCAGTTTTGCCAGTCCGGGAAAATCGCCGGTGGAAATATGTTTGTCAATCGCATTTTCCATGATCAGAGGGTTTATGAGACTGACAAACACGCAGAACGCCATGATCGCCAGAACAGCGAGGATCTCTTTTTTATAGTCCAGCAGATAGGAAAACAGGCGCATCAGCGTCTTCATTTTGCCGACGTCTGTGCTGTGTTCGTCCTGCTTATAAGAATTAACAGCCATAATCTGTCACCTCCTTCTGGTCAGGCATCATGCCAAATTGAGCCTGCCAGGTTTGATAGTAAAGCCCGTGAAGGGCAAGCAGTTCTTCGTGGGTACCACGTTCTGCAATGTGTCCGTTTTCCAGGACGATGATTTCGTCTGCATGACGGACGGCACTGATACGGTGCGCGATGATGAGCTTGGTCGTATGGGGCAGCCGGGTGAGGGTCTGCTGGATGGCATATTCCGTTTCCATATCCAGTGCGCTGGTCGAATCATCCAGCACCAGCACAGGTGTATGCTTTGCAAGCGCCCGCGCGATGGAAATTCGCTGTTTCTGACCGCCGGACAAGCCGACACCGCGTTCGCCGATTACGGTGTCATACTGATCGGAGAGTCGGTCGATAAATTCCGAAGCCTGTGCGTCGCGGGAAGCGAGCCGCACGTCGGAAATGTTTAAGTTTCCTTTCTGACCGAGCATAACGTTTTCCTGAATTGTATCCGAGAACAGAAAGACGTCCTGCATGACGGTGGAAATACAGCTGCGCAGCTGGCGCAGGCTGAGTTTGCGGATATCCACGTTGTCGAGATAAATCGTGCCGCCCGTCGCGTCGTAAAGGCGGCAGAGCAGCTGGATCAGGGACGTCTTGCCGCTTCCGGTCGCGCCCATGATACCGATCGTTTTGCCTGCCTCCACATGGAAATGGATGTCATGAAGAATCTCATGCTGGTCCTCCTTATGGAAAGAAACGTGCTCGAAGCGGATATCGCCGGTCACTTCCGGCAGGACAATCGGTTTTTCAGGTTCCTGAATCGAAGGCTTCTGGTCGTACACTTTGCGGATTTTGCGGTAACTGCCGACCGCGGAGGAAAAGTCGTTGGACAGCCAGCCGAGCATTTCCATCGGCCATACGATGTTGGTGGAATATTGTACGAATGCACTGAGTGCGCCGAGCGTCAGCTCTCCCTGCAGGAATAAGTAACCGCCGATCAAAAGCACCAGAAGCGGCAGCAGTTTTCCAATCAGGGAAAAGTACGGAGAGTAGCGGACAAACACGCGGGACTGCGTCATGTTCAGCTCGTAGTAGCGCTTATTGTGGGAAAGAAACTTTTTGATTTCGAATTTTTCCCGCGCAAAGGCTTTGACGGTGCGCACGCCTGCAAGGTTTTCTTCTGCAACGGTGTTTAATTTTGCGTTTTCCTCACTGATCTCTTCGTAGATAGTTCCGAGTCTGTTTTCCATCAAAATCGCAAGGACAGCGCAGAAAATCATGCAGAGCGTGGGCAGGATCGCAAGTTTCCAGTTTAAACTGTACATGCAGAATAAAATGACGGTGACATGGAACGCAACCTCCATCATCAGCATGCCGACGTAGCCGAGCGCATTCCAGATGCGGTCGATGTCGTCCTTGACGCGCGCCATCAGCTCTCCGGTGCTCGTCTTGTCAAAAAAGTCGGCGGACAGCGACTGAATGTGCGCGAATAAATCGCGGCGCATGTCTGTGGCGATGGTAGAGGAGATTTTGTCGAAGGTAAACTCCTTGGTGTACTGGAAAATACAGCGTCCGATGCCGATGAGTAAAATCGCCAGCAGCAGATATTTGAGCTTCCCCATCTGACCGCCCACAAGGACGTCATCGACAATATGCCGGGTCACCTGCGGGGTGAGCAGATCCAGGCTGACCGCGATAACCATCGAAAGGATGGCAAACAGATAGCCCGGAATGTGCTGTTTTAAGTAGTAGGACAACTTTTTCATGAAAATAAATTCCCCCTTCTTTTGAAGTTGATATATGTGGAAAAAATCCCGCCAGACAGGATTTTTGCTCCATTTGTAAAAAACATAACGTCGAAAGGGACGTTTGCTCATAATGCCTGCAAAGGCAGGACATACCCCTGGGTATAAAAAAACGCAGAAGCATGAAAGCATGTTCTGCGGCAAAAAATCTCTTTTTCAGGAAAGCCCCGGAGCTTTCTGAGAGCGGTAAAGAAACCGGATCAGACAAGAGGCAGGCTGCCCTGATTGACAACAAAATGCCTGTTTTTCAACATTCTGTTGTATAAAAAAAGCCACAGCATGAGAATGCCGCGGCTCTTGTCAGACGAATCAAAACGTCAGTTTGGGCGGGAGGCATTCTTATGATATTCAAAATAGCTTCGATTTGATCCGACGAACAATAACATCATAACATACCTCCTTTCCTTTCTTTTATCAGAAAATCCCTTCCGGATCTCCCGTGATTGTTAATGTGTATCGCATATGCCAACCTTAACACTGCATCATACAGTTGTCAAGCAAAAGATTTTTCAGTCAAACTCACACAAAAGTTTTTAAAACGAAATCACGCCGAGGTGTTCCAGCAGAATCTTTATGCCCATCAGGATCAGGACAAGACCGCCCGCAAATTCTGCGCGGGAGCGGTTTTTTGCGCCGATGATGTTGCCTGCCTTTAAACCGATTGCGGAGAGCAGGAAAGTGATGCAGCCGATGAAGCTGACTGCCGGAACGATGTTTACCCGCAGGAAAGCGAAGGTAACGCCGACGGCAAGTGCGTCGATGCTGGTTGCAACAGCAAGCGGAAGCATGGTTTTGAAATCGAAGCGGTCATTGGATTCATTTTCTTCATCGCTTCTGGCTTCGCGGATCATGTTGAAACCGATAAATACCAGCAGGACGAAGGCGATCCAGTGGTCGATGCTCGTGATCAGAGAGGAAAACGTGATGCCCAGAAGATAGCCGAGAAAGGGCATCAGCGCCTGAAAGCTGCCGAACCAGATGCCGACGGTGAGTGCCTGTTTCATACTGCCGCGGCGTACGGACAGGCCCTTACAGACGGATACGGCAAAAGCGTCCATCGACAGACCGACAGCCAGAAGGAATAATTCGAGTAAGCTCATGATAAAAATTCTCCATTGTAAAAGACGAAATAAGTGGTAAGATTGAAAAATAAAATTTTTCAATCACGAGATTTGTGTCTGCGCTCACTTGACACAAACTCGGTATGCGCAAAAAGCGTGCGCAGAAATGAGGTAAAAAACGATATTACACACGGAGCAGAAGGTCCGCTAATTTTTGTCGATATTGATCACACAGAAATAGGACGGATCGATCTGCTTGATCCGTTTATCGAGCCAGCTGCGCAGCTGGGCATCGGTCATTTTAAAATGAAACGGAACCACAACATCGAAAATGACGTTTGTATGGGTAGGACCGCGTATAATACGAAAATCGTGAAGCGTCAGCTGCTCATCGAGCCGGTAGACAATATCGGTTACTTTATGGCGCAGCTCATTGATCTCCGGATCATCGGTGATGACCGGGTCCATATGGATGACAGCACTGCAGGAAAGCTTCTGCTGCAGCTCGCGCTCTATGTTATCAATCAGATCGTGCAGCTCCACAAAGCTGCCCTGGGCATTGACCTCCGCATGCAGGGAGATCATCCGCCGTCCGGGACCGTAATCGTGAACGAGCAGGTCGTGAATGCCCATGATCTGTGGATGGGAAAGCACAATGCTGCGGATTTTTGTGACAAACTCCGGGTCGGGAGCCTGACCGAGCAGCGGATTGATGGTATCCCGGGCAGAGCTTACGCCGGAATAAAAGATGAAGATCGCGACCAAAAGACCGCACCAGCCGTCGATGGCAAGACCGAAAATCCACCCAATAACAGAAGAAAGGAGGACGACAAAGGTAGCGAGCACATCGCCGAAGGAATCAGACGCTGTTGCGTTCATCGCAGAGCTGTCGATGGCACCGGCAATTTTGTGATTATAAAAATACATATAGAACTTGACGAGAATGGAAACGACCAGAATCAAAAAAATAACCGGAGAAATTTCCGGCAGGGTCGGGTGCAGGATCTTCTCAAAGGAGGATTTGGCAAGCTCCGCTGCCATGATGAGGATAATGGCAGAAACGGAAAGCCCGGCGAGATATTCGATTCTTCCGTGCCCATAAGGATGGTCGGAGTCTGCCTCCTGTCCGCTCATCTTAAATCCGATCAGCGTAATGACCGAAGAACCGGCATCCGACAGGTTGTTGAATGCGTCCGCAGTGATTGCGATGGAATGGCTGATCATACCGGCGACGATCTTTAGCACAAATAGAAAAAAGTTAAAAAAAATGCCCACCGAACCGGTGAGAATGCCGTATGCCTGGCGAACCTTCGGGCTGGAATAATTCTCGTAATCCGGGATGAACAGTCTTGACAGAAGCGTAATCATGGTGTAATCCCTCCATAAGTTTGAAATGCTTCTTGAAATTTAAGTTATTTTTTCAGTATACCATTTTATGTGAAAAAAGCAAGGAAAAGTGATAGAAAAATCTCTTGACAAGAACCAACATTCTGTATATATTCAAAGCGTACTAATACTGATAATACACTTAATACAATCAATACAGTTCTGGATCGATAAAAAATCAAAAAGAATCGGAACAGAAGAAGGAGGAAAGATTGAAAAATAAAATTTTTCAATCACGAGATTTGTGTCTGCGCGCACTTGACACAAACTCGGCATGCGCAAAAGGCGTGCGCAGAAATGAGAGGAAAGGATGATTATACTGGATTACCGGGATACCAGACCGCTGTACGAGCAGATCGTGGACAAGTTCCAGATGCTGATTTTAAGCGGTGCGCTGGAGCCGAACAGCCGGATGCCGTCCGTACGCTCCCTGGCGGTGGAGCTGTCGATCAATCCGAACACGATTCAGCGGGCATACAGTGAGCTGGAGCGGAACGGATTTTTATATACAGTAAAAGGAAAGGGCAATTACGTTGCCTACAGTGACAGTCTAAAGGATGTCCGGAAGCAGGAAATTTTGGAAAAGCTCCGGGATCTGAAAAAAGAAGCGCTGAGCATGGGGATGACGGTTAAGGAGCTGACCGAGTTTCTGGAACAAGAGGATACAGCTGCGGCAGGGCAAAAAGAGACCAAAGCCCATGCAGCGGAATGAGAGGAAGATTGAAAAATAAATTTTTTCAATCGCGGGATTTGTGTCTGCGCGCACTTGACACAAACTCGACATGCGCAAAAAGCGTGCGCAGAAATGAGCGGAAAACATGATAGAACTGAAAAACGTGAGCAAATCCTTTGACGGGATTGAAGCTCTGAAAAATGTAAGCGTGACAGTCCGGGAAGGAGAGGTTTTCGGGCTGATCGGGACAAACGGCGCGGGCAAAAGTACGCTGCTGCGCCTGGCGTGCGGGGTATTTAAGCCGGATGACGGATTAGCGATTGTGGATAATATGCCGGTATACGACAATGTGCATGCAAAGGCGAAGCTGTTTTTTATCGCGGACGAGCCGTACTTTTTCAACGGTGCGACGCCGAAGGACATGGAGCGTTATTACAGCAGCGTGTACCGGAATTTTGACCGGGAACGGTTTTACTTATACTTAAACAGCTTCGGGCTGGAATCGAGACGCAGGATCAGCACCTTTTCCAAAGGGATGAAAAAGCAGCTCGCGATTCTGCTGGGGTTGAGCGCAAAGACGGAGTACCTTCTGTGTGACGAGACCTTTGACGGGCTCGATCCTGTAATGCGCCAGAGTGTCAAAAGCATTTTTGCAAAAGAAATGCAGGAGCGGCAGTTTACTCCGGTGATCGCCTCCCATAACCTGCGGGAGTTGGAGGATATCTGCGATCATGTAGGGCTTTTACATCAGGGCGGCGTGCTCTTATCGAAGGATCTGGAGGAGATGAAGTGCAACATCCAGAAAATCCAGTGCGTCTTTTCTTCCAAAGAGGAAGAGAAGCGGCTGTTAAAGCAGCTAGACATTGTAAAATGCGATAGACGGGGATCTTTGTTGACTCTGACAGTCAGAGGAAGCAGAGAAGAGATGATCGCCATGTTTGCAGCGGCAGACTGTCTGTTCCACGAAGTGCTGCCCCTTTCCCTGGAAGAAATCTTTATCAGCGAGACGGAGGTGCAAGGTTATGATATTAAAAAAATCGTACTGGGCTAAATGGCTGGAAAATAACAGAAGAAGAAGCTGGACTTTTTTGCTGTGCCTGGTGATGGCACTCTTTTGCGGTCCGCTGTATCTGATGGTTGTACTGACTGGTTTACAGAACAATTATGCAAATGACAGTTTTTACAATGCAGCGCAGGCCGCAGAGTCCCTGCGGGAGCTGATTCAGTCCAGGATCACGGATGTGATCGGCTTTTCCTTCATACACGTCCTGTTTGCTGCTTTTTTTGCAATTCTATTTGCTGTGCAGGGCTTTTGCTGGCTTTACAGCCGCAGAAAAACAGATCTGTACTTTTCGGTCCCGGAATCCTTAAAAAAGCGTTATATGCTGATCTGTGGAAACGGAATTTTGGTCTATAGCTTTTCTACCCTGACAGCACTTTTGCTGGACTGGATCATTGGCGCAGCATTTCATGGAATGACGGGAATTCTGGCGGCACAGTCGTTGCTTGCATGGTTCGTGGAGCAGCTTGCGTTTATTGCGATGTATCAGGTGGCGCTTGTGGCAGTCATGCTGACCGGAAACATCCTGACGGCGCTGTTGGGATGCGCGGTGTTCTTTTCCTATGAGCTGGCAGTGAGATTCCTGATCGATGAATTAAAAACGATGTTTTTTGCCAGCTATTGCAGTGCAGATGCAAGACAGTGGATGCAAAAAAGCTATCTGACACCCTTTGCAGGCTTTTGGGACTTGCTGAGTCATATCTGGTACAGAGACGAAGGACGACTGTGCAGCTATAAAAATGCAGGCGGCTGGGGCAGGGCTGTGGGGGTAGAATGTATTTTGCTTCTTGCCTGTGCGGCGGCTGCAGGCCTGTTTGCATTCTGGCTTTACCGCAGGCGCAAAACAGAAAGCTATGAGCATGCCATTGCATTTGCACCCCTCAAGGGTATTTTGGAGGCTGCGATGGCAGTGCCCTTTGGCATTGCTGTTGGCATGATCATTTCCCGTGTAGCAGCAAATAAGGGGCTGTTTTTATTTGGTGGCTGCATTGTAGGTGTCCTTGTCGGACATGTGGTGATCCGCCTGATTTACCGATGCGAGTTAAAAACCATATTGGATGGAAAGCTTGCCGGAATTTTCAGTATAGCGGCAGCGGTTTTGATCCTTGCAGGCTTTCAGTTTGACTGGGCAGGCTATGATCGCTGGATTCCGGAGAAAGGGAACATTGCAGCCGTGTCTGTGACGATGGAAGATGACTATACGGCTTTTGGTTATTATCAGGGCGAAAGCTTCGGCTCCGATGACATTATGTATGAGGCTTTCGATGATCGGATGCTCCGACGGATGAATTCAACCGAGGAAAAGACGATCGATGCGGCAATCCGGATGCAGAAGAGATGGCAGGATGCCGGAATGCCGGGGAGCTTTAGGGAGGAGGAAGCGCAGACAGAGATTTCTGCAGAGAAAATTAACCCAAAGGAAGAGAAACGCTATGTCAGATGGGTGGTCTGCTATACCATGGAGAGCGGCAGAAAGGTATACCGTCGCTTTTTGGCCGATTCAAACGAAAACCGTTCTGAAATTGATACTGTAATGCGGGATGCTTCCTACCAGCGGGAGCGATATCAGTTAAATGACCCGGATTTTCTGGCAAATGTCGGTAAGATGAAAGTAAGCTATTATAATGGCGTTACGGAAAGCTTTTACACTGGAGATAAGCAGACCCTCTTAAAGACGCTGCAGGAGGAAATGAAGAAGTATGATTACAGTCTGATCTCGTCGGAGCTTCCAAACGGAAGACTGACCTTTGCTATGGCGGATCCGGAGGAGAAGGATGCATCGATGATGACCACCTGGACCTATCCGGTCTATGGGTCCTATTTGGCCTTAAACGACCTGCTTGTGCAGGATGGTGCTGAGGTTTATGCCCGTGCCGGCCACCAGAGCGCAGATGACATCGAATCGATCAAGGTAGATTACTATTATTATGACGATGACAGCGAAGAGGAAAACAGTGACAGCTTCTTTGAACCCGGAGAAATCTCGGATCAGGAAATCCAGGTGACCCTTTCCGATCAGGAGGATATCGAAAAAATGCTTGACGCAATCTATCCGGTGGAATTAAGCTGGATTAGTGGAGAGGAATTCGGCGTTTACAACTGGGATTATCGGATTGATGTGACAGTTGTGCCGAAGGAAAGCAGCTACAGCAATCCGGATGAGCAGGTGCGGATCCTGATTGCTGTAGCTGCTT
>OLPN01002877.1_pt1 | contig 12741 bp, 8 predicted proteins | sample 1672601 | NCBI WGS metagenome assembly OLPN01 (sample SAMEA3136704, study PRJEB25190) | human gut metagenome | reverse complement strand
CAGCAGGCGCAGGCTGAACGGCAGGAAAATCTAAAGAAGAAGGAGGAACATGAGCATGAGTACCAACGGTGAAACCGCTGACCTGATGGTGCGTGAGGGCATCCAGATCACCGAGAGCGCCCTCAAGCTGGCAGGGCTGGGGGCGAAAAATCTTGCCGCCCTTCTGATTGCCCTTGCCAACGACAATCAGAAGCTCGCAGGTAAGACCAACCTCAAGCGCCTGATCCACGACGGCGAGGAGCTGACGATCTTTTCCGTCAAGCAGGAGGACTTGAAGGGCTTTCAGATGGAAGCCAAACGCTACGGCGTTCTCTTTTATCCCATCGTCAATAAGGTGGAAAAGACCGGCACGGTGGAGATCATGGCGAAGGCCAGGGATGCCAAGCAGATCAACCGCATTTTTGAACGCATGGGCTATCCCGCCCCGGTGAAGGAGGATACTGCCGCAAAAAAAGAGAACGCCCGCGCTCCGTCCGAGAACAGCTCCAAGGAGCGCGGGACTGGTGCGAGAGCGTCTACGGAACCGGCTACGGAGAAGGCTGACGCCCGCCCCTCCGTCCGCAGCCGTTTGATGGCACTGCAAGCCGCGGCAGAACGGGATGGCACAGCTCCCACCAAGGACACCGTGCGGGAAGCCATTCAAAAGGCTATGCCTACGCGGGAATAAATTGATTTTGAGAAGGAGAAACGAACATGGCAAAGTTAGACGATTTGATCCAGCAGAAGCAGCAGAGGGACGAGGACTGGAAGGCAAAGAAAACAGCGGAGCGCGAGGAATTGGGACAGCTTTCCGACGATGCGGTCATGCACGTCACCAGTGAACCCGGCGCATACCTCCACTATCTGGACACGCAGGCCATCAACCCGCGATACAGCGCATCCAATGTGATGCTGGCGATGGCGCAGAACCCGGAGATCACCTACATCAACAGCCTGGAGGTGTGGAACCGGCTGGGGCGCAGCGTCAATCGTGATGAGAACGGCATGAAGATCCGCGTGTCGGATACCTACGTGAAGGACGGAAGGGAGTATCACGGCTATAAGATCGGGCGTGTGTTCGATATTTCCCAGACCCACGGCAAGGCCGGTGTTCCGGCGCTGAGCCTGAAAGACAATACACCGGAAATGGACGCCGCCCTGCGCCGATTGCTGGACAGCTCCCCCGTTCCCGTGGTCACCAGCAGCACCATGTATCAGGATGCCGTTTATGATCCTAAAACGCAGAGCATTACGGTGTCCAGCCGCCTGATCGACAGCAAGATCTTTGCGGCGCTCTCCCGTGAGATCGTCCACGCCGGCATCCATGACCACGGGCGCTATCCCTACTATACCCGCGAGGACTGCGCCATGGACGCCGAGAGCGTCAGCTATATGCTCTGCCGCAATTTCGGCGTGGAGACCCCGCAGCCCGATGTGAGCCGCGTGGGGCAGGTGTTTGACGGTATGGAGGTGCAAGATCGCCGTGGCGTGGTGGACAGCCTGCAAAAGTATTTCCGCAAGCTGCAAAATGACATTCAGCGTGAGATCTCTCCGCAGGAGCGCAAGCAGCCGGAGCAGAACCGGCCTGTCCGTTGAAGGGGGTGAAATCTGTGAAAAAGAAACTTTCGCTTTTGCTGTGCATAGCAGTGACATTGTGCGCTATGAGCAGCACGGCTCTGGCCGTTTCCGCTGAACCCATCAAGGAGGCTGATCCGGTAACTGCCATGATTACTGCCGCAGATACACTCCCCGGCATTTCCGCCTATCCCGCCGAGGTCAGAGCCAGCGAGGAAAACGGCGTCTATCGTTTGGAAAAGGTCTACTACCTGACCGCGAAGGACGATCCCGCCACGATTCCCACCGCTGACTTTGAGCGCGAGGGACGCACCTATACGCTCCTTGATTTGCTGAAAAATGACCAGACAGAAACGGACACGCGGGAGCATATCGAGGTGGTCACGCTGGAGAGCAAGACCAAAGATATGGCGGAAATTCTGAAAATGCTGGAGCCGAAGCTGGAGGTCAAGACCGAGGACGGCTATGAGGGTGTCCTGTCCCTTGACCATACTACCATTCAAGTGGAGGCCGCGGGCTACGGGACCAGCAGCCGCACGGTGACGGCGGAGCGCACCTATCCCAACCTCTCTGACGCGGATGTGTCCCTTGTCCCCAAGTCTGTGAACGAAAATGGCCGCACCCTGACTCTTGCCGATGTGAGCTGGCAGGAGGCGGCGGTCGATCCCACGGACGGCTATGACATTCCCATTCGCTATACCGCTGTGGCAAGCTACACCGGCACCGCCACCAGCAAATACGCCACCGGCTACACCGTCACGGCGGACTATAAGGGTGACGTCACCCGCGCAAGCTGTGATACGGTGGTCTACACCGCAGTCTTTTCCAGCGTCGGTAATGAAGCAGCAACGGACAGCAGTAGCTTTAACTGGCTGTGGCTGCTGATCCCCGCGGGAGCTGCGGCGCTGGGCGGATGCGGTTATGCCGGTTATAAAGGCTACAAGCACTACATCAATAAGAAAAGAGGGTACGCCGCATGAAAAAATATCTGACCACGCTGCTGGCCGCCTGCTGTATGCTGGCGGCTTTTTCCAAGCCTGCATCGGCATTGGAGTATCACTTTGACGGCCCGGACGCAGGGCTGTTCGGACGCCCCACCTCGGACGATACCATTTATGTCACGATGGACAAGCCTGCGAATACCGACCGCAGCAAAAACGCCGCCTACATCCCGCCTGCTTTTGGTTCGCCTACCTCCTATACGCTGAATGCCGGGGAGCTGCTGACACCAAACCTTGTGAGCGGTTCAGTCGAGGGAACGACCAGCGGCACAGGCGGTGTGACCGTCCTGCCGCCTACGACTTCGGGCAGTAGCAGCGGAAATACCGGCTCCTACACGCCAGTGAAGTACACCGCGGTCACGAAAGACCTCTATTACAGCGGCGGCTACCTCGGTACACTGAAAATTCCCACCCTCGGCCTGTCTGTCAAGGTGTATCAGGGGACGGACGCGGACGCGCTCCGCAAGGGCGCAGGACATTTCGCCAACACTTCCATTTGGGAGGGGAATGTGGCGATTGCGGGCCATAATCGGGGCGTCAACAATCACTTTGGCAAAATCCACACCCTTGACATTGGGGACACCATCAAGCTGACCACCCAGCTCGGCACACGCAGCTATGAAGTGTACTCTGTCAGTAAGATCGGCGTGGACGATACCAGCGTCCTAAACGACAGCACGGAGAACATCATCACCCTTGTCACCTGCGTGATGAATCAGCCGGATTACCGCTGGTGTGTGCAGGCTCGACAGAAGTAGTATTGATGTGAATAATTTCGACAAGAAAAAAGTTATTCACATTGATGTTAAAAACTTTACTTGACGCAAAGGGGGTGATATAATGGCTGACAAAGGTGGTGACAGAATCATGGAGTTAAAAAACAGATCGCAGTACCTTGATAAGCTCATTTCCGTTCAGGATATGGAGGTCATCAAGGTCGTGACCGGAATCCGGCGTTGCGGCAAATCCAGCCTGCTGAAATTGATGATGGCACATCTGCGGGAACAGGGCGTCATGGAGGAACAAATACTCTCGATGAACTTTGAGTCCATGCAGTTTGCAGACATGGACAGCAAAAGCCTTTATCAGTATGTGATGGAGCGTGCACCCAAGGAAAAGCGGCTCTACCTGTTTTTAGATGAGGTGCAGAAGGTTCGGGACTGGCAGGATGCCGTGAATTCCTTCCGCGTGGATCTGGATTGCGACATTTATGTGACCGGCTCCAACGCCTACCTGCTTTCCTCCGAACTGTCCACGTATCTGTCTGGGCGGTATGTAGAGATCAAGATGCTGCCGCTGTCCTTCCGCGAATTCTTGGACTTCCACGGCTATCTGCTGGAGGAGTACAAAGCGCCCAACGGAATGACGAAACAGCGCGCCAAGGGAAAAGACGGCGAAGCGTATGAGCTGCGAGACCTGTTTGAAGCCTACGCACAGTTTGGCGGTATGCCGGCGCTGGCCGAGGCGGAGCTGGATCAGGAGCGCGCCAATATGCTGCTGGACGGCATTTATTCCGCTGTTGTTGTGCGGGATATTCTGGAACGCGGCAAACGGAAAGAACAGCGGGCCGTTACCGACGCGCTGCTGCTCCGCAAGATCATTCTGTTTCTGGCTGACAACATCGGCAACAACACCTCGGCGGCGTCCATCGGGCGCACCCTTGTCAGCGAGGGCCTGCTGGACGATGGCAGAAAGACCAAGCCTGCGGTGCAGACCATCTCTGCCTATATCGACGCACTGTTGGAGTCCTATATCTTTTATGAGGTCAAGCGTTTTGACATCAAGGGGAAGGACTATCTGCGGACGCTGGGCAAATACTATATCGTCGATCCCGGCCTCCGCACCTATCTGTTAGGCAATCGCGGCGGCGATGTGGGACACATTCTGGAAAATATCGTTTATTTTGAACTGCTGCGGCGTGGCTATGAGGTGGCCATCGGCAAGGTCGGTGAAAAGGAGATTGACTACATCGCAACGAAGATGAACGAGAAAAAGTATATCCAAGTCACCGACAACATGAACGCCCCCGAAACCCGCGCACGGGAGCTTGCGCCGCTGCAAGCTGTGCAGGACAATTACGAGAAGATCGTGATTGCCATGGACTGCGACCTTATTAGCGACGTGGACGGTATCAAAATCGTAAAGGCGCTGGACTTCCTGCTCAGCGAAGTGTAACTAAAAATCCGCTCTGAAAAATCAGGGCGGATTTTTTGACACACGGCGGTATCCGCGATACCATGAAGCCATCAAAGAATTTGGAGGTACACACCATGAAGCGAGGAAGTTTTGCAGCCGGTTTTCTTACCTGCCTGCTGTTGGCTGGCGTCACTACCACGGCGTATGCTGCCGGAATCGTGGCGGAGCGCAGTCACCATCGCATTGTCGTAGATGGAAAAGAAGCGCAGATGGAAGCCTATGTCATCAACGGCAGCAACTATGTGCGGCTTCGGGACATCGGCAAGGCTGTTGGTTTCGAGGTTTATTGGGATAGTGAGAACGGCTGTGTGCAGGTGGAGAGCGGAAAACCTTACACCGGTGAAGCCCCTGCAAAGGCGGAACCCGACAAACCGTTATCGCGGCCGGAGGACACATCTACCACCATCGATGTGAATGCACTGAAACAAGACATCATTGACCGCACCAATGCCCTGCGCAAAGAAAATGGCGTTGCTGTGCTGCGCGTCAACGACAGGCTCATGCAGGCGGCGCAGGTCCGCGCCGATGAGATGGCTGCGCATACCGTCTATTCGCACACAAGACCGAATGGCGGAAAATTCAATACCGTCACGGATTGTCCCTACATGGCCGAAAATATCCATCGCATCGCAGATTGGACAATGTCCAACCAAACACTTGCCGAACGGGCCGTGGCGGATTGGAGCGCTTCGACAACCCACAACAAGAACATGGTCAACCCAAAGCTATCTGAGATTGGCGTTGGGCTGGCAAGAGGTGTCAATGACACTGGTGACCCGTGCTGGTACTGTGTCCAGCTTTTCCTCTACGATGGATGCTCCGTCACTCGGGTGGATACCCCCACAAACAAATAAATCATCAACTTTCACGCAAGAGCAGGTCGTCAAGATCTGCTCTTTTTATTGCGCTTTTTGGAAAGGAGAAAGACATGAAGTCAATTAAACATCGCTTGTTGTCACTGCTTTTGACGCTGGTGACAGTCTTGAGCCTGCTGCCGACTGCGGCTTTTGCCGCGTCGAACACGGGTTCCGGCCTCAAAATTACCACCAACCAGGCATATTGGAGCACGCGCCTGCTCGCCAACGGTACCCCATACAGCTACCGCCCGCCGCTTGTGGACGGTAAGCTCGTGTACTGCATGGATAGCGGCCTCGGCTATCATTACGTAACGCCTTCGTACCTGAATTCCTTTACATGGACGTCCGGTACCGGCGCGGACGCAGATGCCGTATTGCAGTCGGCTGTCACGAACAGCGGCCTCAGTGAAATGGACGCCGTGACCGTCGAGAACGTCAAATGGATGATGACCTACCTCAACGACTGCAAGGCATCCAATGTTGGCCAGCTTTTTATGGCCGTGCAGACGTATGTGTGGGATCACCAAAGCTATAAAGGCGAGCCCGGTGGAGACGGCGACGCGGGCGGCTACGCCAACGCTGACACCTATGATCTGTATCTGAGCCTCATCGACTGGCTTTTGGAGCAGAAATCACAGGAGGACGCCGAGTTCCAGCGCCAGATTGAAGAGTACACTGCACAGGGTAAGTCTGCATCCATTGTGGAGGACGAGAGTGCGAAATGGGCGGTGTACGCAATTTCCAGTAACCGCAAAAATCAGTCATTCTTCAATTATTATGGTCCCCGCAAACTGGTCACTCAGGATAAGCCCGGAGGCGGCGGAGAAGAACCTGCACCGCCTGCAGGCGTTGGCAAGATCGTGCTGAAAAAAACTGCTGGTGGAACCACAACCGGTCTCGCCGGTGCACGTTTCAGCATCTATTTCAACGGGCAGATCGTCGGCAGCGACATCACCAATGCGCAGGGTGAGATCTATGTCGAGGACGCCGCGACCGGCCTTTGGAGCTTTGTCGAGACCTCCGCGCCGGACGGCTTCTGTGTTGATCCCACGCCCAAAAGTGTTTATGTAGATGTTTCCGAAGGTGACCGCGAATACACCGTTGCGGCGACTAATTATGAGCTGCCCGATATGAAGATCATCAAGCGCGACGCCATGAGCGGCAAGCCCATCGCTGGCACGGTCTTTTCCATTAAGTCCGTTACCGGAAGTTATTCAACCTCCGTCACGACTGGCACGGACGGTTCCGCAACGCTCTCGGCCATTCCTGCCGGTGCCTATGTTGTGCGTGAGGAATCCGTTCCCGAGCCGTACATCGTAACCAATACCGAGCAGACCGTGGCGCTGCGTCCCGGCAAGACCAGCGAGGTCACCTTTGTGGACTATGAAAAGCCGGGTCTTGAGATCATCAAGAAAAACATCGCCAACGGAGAGCCTATCGAGGGCGTGACCTACCGCATCGAGCAGATCGACGGCAGCTTCTCCACCAGCGCCACCACCGATAACCATGGCCGCATCTTCCTCGACTCTGTCCCGGTCGGCACATTCAAAGTGACGGAGATCAATGTCCCCAACCATGTCATTCTCTGCCCCATTCCGCAGGAAGTAGCGCTGAAGGCTGGTGAGACATCTACCGTCACCTTCTTCAATGCCCTCAAGCCCAGCTTGGAGATCCGCAAGGTAGACAGTGTCACCGGCGATCCCATCAAGGGCGCCAAGTTCCAGATCTGGTATGGCAGCAACCATACCGACACCGGTGAGCTCAACGACCTCGGCACTTACTTTTCTGACGCAAGCGGAAAAATCATTCTTCCTGAGATCAAGGATGGCTGGTACAAAGTAACTGAATTGGAACCGGCGTCCGGGTACGCCATCAAGGAGCCTGCCACGCAGGAATGCTTCATCTCCGGTGGCGAGAGCAAAGTCCTGACCTTCGAGAACACGCCTCTTTCCGCCATCATCATCCGCAAGGTGGACAGCGAGAGCGGTCAGCCGTTGGAGGGTGCATGGTTCCGCATCCGCTACCTCGGCGGCACCTCCGGTACAGGCGGCACTGTGGTTGGCGAGTACAAAACATCCAGCAATGGCACCATCGTTGCAACCGGCCTCAAGGCAGGCACTTATGTCTGCGAGGAGATCTCCGCGCCGGACGGGTATGTGATCACCGACGCCACGGAAACCGTTTATCTCTCCGGCAAGGATCAGGATGTGATCACCGTGACCTTCGGCAATGATAAGATGGGTTCCCTCCTCATTGTCAAAAAGGACGCCGTGACCGGCGCTCCCATTTCCGATGTGGAGTTCTTCATCACCGATTCGGATGGCAGCGTGATCGGCAACGCCAACGGAAAGTATGTGACCGACAGCGCGGGCACCATCCGTATTGACGGCCTGACACCCGGCATGACAGTCATCGCCCGTGAGGTGCGGGCAAAAGACGGCTACATTCTGGATGATACGCCGCAGAGCATTAAAATCAAGCGCAATGCCGTGATGACGCTGGAGTTCCGCAATCAGCCCAAGGGCGGCGTGCTCGTGAAAAAGGTGGACGCTGTGACGAACGCTCCCATCTCTGACGTGGAGTTCCTTGTCACGGATTCCGAGGGCAATCTCATCGGCAACGCCAACGGCAAGTTCGTGACGGACAGCGCAGGCACGTTCACCATTACCGACATCGCTCCCGGCACCACACTTGTCATCAAAGAAACCCGTGCGAAGGACGGCTACATTCTCGACGATACGCCGCAGACGGTCAAGGTCAAGTCCAATGAAGTTGTCACGGTGGAGTTCCGCAATCAGCCCAAGGGCAACCTCATCATCGTCAAGCAGGATTCCGTGACAAAGGAGCCGCTGGAAGGTGTCGAGTTTAAGATCACCTACGCAGATGGCTCGTATGTAGATGCCGAGGGCGGCACGCTGTCCTCCACCGGCCTGTACTGGACGGATAAAGAAGGAAAAATCACCATTTCCGGCATTTCCGGCACCGTGGTGGTCACAGAGGTCGAAACGATCCCCGGTTACACCATTGATGAAAACACTCGCACGCAGACTGTTGTGGTCAATCCCAACGACACGCAGACGCTTTATTTTTACAACACGCCTGTGGGCGGGTTGCAGATCATCAAGAGCGACAAAGACAGTGGAAAGCGTATCGCTGGGGTCAAATTCGAGATCCGTAAGATGAACGGTGAAATCATCGGTGCCTATACAACGGACAGCGATGGCGTCATCTATCTCCCCAAAGCCGAAAGCGGCTGGTACACCGTGACGGAGCTGGAAGCTGCGTCCGGCTACCTGCTGGATACCACACCACATCGTATTGAGGTCAAGGACGGTCAGACGGCCACGCTGGAGATCACCAATCACAAGTCTTCCCGAATCCTGCTCCACAAGGTGGACAAGGCCACCGGCAAGGGAATTTACGGCGCGGTGTTTCTGCTTTACGACAGCAATCACAATCCCATCGGGGAGTATGCGACCGATCAGGATGGCTATATCTACGCCGACGAGGGACTGGCCGATGGCCGCTATTATCTGCGTGAGATCAAAGCCGCCCCCGGTTATGTGCTTGATCCTGAACTGAAAACGATCTATGTCCGTTACGGCTCCACCACAGAAATCGAGTGGAGCAATACTGCGGAGTGCGGCCAGATCCAGATCATCAAGAAATCCGCAGACGATAACGCGACCAATGGCCTGCCTGCCGGTACACTGCTGGAGGGCGCGGTGTTTGAGATCTACGACAAGGCGGGTAATGTGGTGGACACCATCAAGTCCGACCGCAACGGACGCGCCGTTTCCAAGACGCTGCCGTTGTCCCGCTATACCGTCCGCGAGATCAAAGCGCCTGCAAATTACTCCATCAACCCCACAGTGATGACCGCCTATCTGGAATTCAACGGACAGATCGTCACCTTTGAAGTGCAGAATACCAGCGTTTCCACCGGCGTATCCATTAAAAAAACCGGCCCTGTGCAGGCTGTCCCCGGTCAGCCGATCCGCTACGTGTTCTCACAGATCAAGAACAGCTCCAACGTTGCCCTCGACTCCTTCTATTGGCGCGATCAGCTTCCCGCGCAGGTAACGCTGAGCAAAATCGTCACCGGCAGCTACAACCAGCCGCTTTCCTACAAGGTGGTCTATAAGACCAACCTCTCCGGGGACTACCGCGCTTTGGCGGACAACCTAAGTACAAGCAAGGTTTACGTATTGGACGCCCGCCCCGCTGTCCTCGGCCTTGCCGCCAATGAGCGCGTCACCGAAGTCATGTTCGTATTCGGAAATGTAAAGGCGGGCTTTGCACAGGTAGAAACGCCGTACATCTACGCCACTGCTCGCAGTGGCCTTGCCAACAATGCCAGCGTTGTGAATGTGGCAGATGTGGGTGGCCTTTACAATGGGCAGTGGATTCAGGCAGTGTCCCGCTGGCTCACTACCGTCTACGCCAAAACAACGGTGAAGCTGCCCAAGACGGGGTACTAAGCCTTGCGGCAGAATGACTTTCGCAGCGCCGCCCCTGTGTGGGCGGCGCTTTCCCCATTGGTTCTCTGGCTGGCGGCAATCGCCGCCTATGCCTACGAGGACGGTATGAACCTCTTTCAATGGATGGGGCGTTTCAGCCAAGTGCTGGAGCGCCCCTTTTCCATAGGCTGGACGCCCTACACACTGAAATGTATGCTGGGGAGCCTGCTGCTTTACGGCTGTGGCATTGCGCTCTACTACTCCAGCCGGGAGAACCGGCGACCGGGCGAGGAGTACGGCAGCGCTAAATGGGGCAATCCCAAGGAACTGAACCGGAAGTATATGGATCACCAGCATAAGGACGCCAACATCATTCTGACCCAGCGCGTCCGGTTGGGCATGGACGGCTACATCACCCAGCGCAACATGAATGTTCTGGTGGTGGGCGGTTCCGGCTCCGGCAAGACAAGGTTTTTCTGTAAGCCTAATATTTACAGTGCAAATTGCTCCTACCTTATCACAGATCCCAAGGGCGGTGCGACACGTTCCTAACTGAAAAGGTTAGGCGTGGAGCCAAAAGAAATGAAGAACGAAAGGAGCTTCTGAAAAAATATGGTTTCATAGAACTGATTATCCGACAGGTGGAATGATGGGGTAACGCCCGGAAACGCCTGCTCTAATACTCCGAATGGCGTGGCGGCAGCTAAGTGCCAAAGCGTCATAAGCTCGGTGAAGTCGGCTGAGAGCGTACCCTAAAGACGCGAAAGCGGTACAGGAACAGCGAACCAGAGGTGGTCGAGTGCGTGATAGGCCGGGAGTCCAAGTAAGCATCTATGGTTAGAATCCGCTATGCAACAACATGGCGGAGGCGTATTCTCGATTGTACGGGTCTAAATCGGGTATTGGTCTAACCGGCCAATCTCACCATCGTGTGAGGCCTGTGGGGATGAGTAAAACTCTGCCTTTATGAAAGTCCCTGCGCCGTTACAGGCGGCGGCAAGCAGGCAGGCTTATAGAGAAGACCTACGGATGCCGAATAAGGATAGGGTAATCGGAACGTGGTAAGCCAGCGACGCGGAGAGCTTGACCTCTGTGAAGCGGCGGCAGGGAAAAATCTTCGGATACAACCTGCCTTGCGCTGGTGAATGTGGCGGCATAGTACCAATGAAGCGGAGCTAACAAAGCCGTGGAGGGATAGCCGCCAGTCAGTGTTTTACAATAAATCGAATTTACAGTTCAAATGAACAAAATCATTCTGCATAAGGTTCGAGTATGACTAAGAGAGGCGAACTTCAAGGAAATGGAGCAAGCCGACTTATGGCAGTCAATCAACCAAAGAAAAAGCAATCACTCAGAAATAACGAGTATTATAACACCCAAGAAATATTTGACGATTTGTACGAGAAAAGTCAGCACGGCGAAGTCTTTACACACTTGATGGAGTTAATTACCAGCGAGCAAAATATCCTGCTGGCCTATCGTGCCATCAAGAAGAACAAGGGCAGTAAGACCAAAGGTGTAAACTCGACCACGATTGTTGAAATGGGCGAGAAACGACCGGAGGAACTGGTTGCCTACGTGCGGATGCGGCTGCAAAATTTTCATCCTCACGCAGTACGCCGTGTTGAAATTCCAAAACCGGATGGACGTATGCGCCCGCTGGGTATCCCCACCATGGAAGACCGCATGATTCAGCAATGTATCAAGCAAGTGTTGGAGCCAATCTATGAAGCAAGGTTCCACAAACACAGCTATGGATTCCGGCCCAATCGGAGCGCCCATCATGCGGTAGCAAGGGCGATGTTTCTTGTGAATATCTCAAAATACCGCTATGTAGTCGATGTTGACATTAAAGGATTCTTCGACAATGTAGACCACGGGAAACTGCTGAAGCAGCTCTGGACGCTGGGCATACAGGACAAACGGCTACTATGTGTTTTGTCCAAAATGCTGAAAGCACCCATTCAAGGTGAAGGTGTGCCCCAAAAGGGTGTACCGCAAGGCGGTATTCTCAGCCCCCTGTTATCCAATGTGGTACTAAATGAGCTGGATTGGTGGATTGCCAGCCAATGGGAAGCGTTTCCAACCAAAACAAATTACACACATGAGGTATCCCGCTACCAAAATCTCCGTAGGACAAGCCACATGAAAGAGGTTTTCATTGTACGGTATGCGGACGACTTCAAGCTGTTTTGTAAATGCCGCAGTGATGCAGAAAGAATATTTACCGCAACGACAATGTGGCTGAAAGAACGGTTGGGGCTGGAAATCAGCCCGGAAAAATCCAAAATCGTCAATCTGAAAAAGGGATATTCAGACTTCCTCGGTTTCAAATTGAAGCTCCGCCCAAAGAGCGGGAAATGGGTGTTGAAATCACACATGGCAGACAAGGCACAGAAAAAGTGCAGAGAAAACATACGAGAGGCCATTGGTCGAATCGGCAGAGAGCCGAACCAATGGAGCGTTATGCAGTTTAACGCTATGGTGTTGGGCCTGCATGAATACTACAAAATCGCAACCAACGTATATCTCGACTTTGACCGAATCGCCTTTGATGTCAGAAAGACACTTTTATGCAGAACAAAAAGTCATCGCAGCAAAACCGGCCTGCGAAGTCAGGCATTTCAGCAATTCTATGGTGATTTTACAGGGAAAATATTTAATGTGGCGGGG
>OLPN01002864.1_pt1 | contig 12776 bp, 10 predicted proteins | sample 1672601 | NCBI WGS metagenome assembly OLPN01 (sample SAMEA3136704, study PRJEB25190) | human gut metagenome | reverse complement strand
TTGCAAATATCCGAAAAAATATCATTTTCAAAAAGTATTTCAAAACCGTCTGCCGGCTGAAATCTGCCGTTCAGGATCTCTTTTCCATGAAAGGATATTTTTCTTACTTTGTTCGCCGCATCTTTCACTTCGATCTCGCAATAAGAAAGCAAATAGGCACAAATCGCCGTTGCATGAGAAACCACGAGTGCTGTTTCTCCTTCTTCCATCTGTCGAAGAATGGATTTCATCGCTGCTCTCATTCGGATTTTTGTCTGATTTAACGATTCTCCGCCTGGATTGTGAAAATCATAATCTTCATACTGTTTTAACCAGAAATCCTCCCTGGCCTCCCCGATGGTTCTTTCATGCAGATCTTCTACAACAATCGGCTGACCCGCAATCAATTCGGCTGTTTCCCTTGCTCTTCGATAAGGCGAAGAAAAGCATTTGTCCACATTCGCGAAAATATTGCGTTTTGATATGGCAAGGGCTCTTCCCTTCTCAGATAAAGGAATCTGCTCATTCGGCATATTTCCTTTTTGAGGGATGGAATGCCTCAGTAAAAATATTTTTTTCATTTGTAACCTCCAAAATAATGATTCGGACAGGCACCAAAACCGCCTGTTTTTCATAGGATAGTTCCAGAAAACGTAACAGAAAAGATGTGTTGTTTTTGCGTAAGCAAACCCAATATCTCTGGCGCAATGATTTTTCTTCTGAGGATGAATTTGAAAAGGAACGCAAGAAATATGCGGATCAGGGCTTTCGGGTTGTCGCGTTTCTGGAAGGGGATTCAGGTGCTGATCTTTGTGACCGTATCCGGGCCCTGCTTGAAAAGCACCGGGATCCCAGCGCAGAATGCCCCTAAATATCCATATCTTTTAAAATCATATCAAATTTCATACTTTTCCGCAATCAGGCGGAATGGCATCCGCATACAATTTAATAATTCCCTTCTGGAAAGGATTCTCCATGAATGCAGGCTATGTCCGTCTCTCCAGAGACGATGATAAGAGAAATTATGTTTCCATCGAAAATCAGAAGCTGATTATACGCCAGTACGCCGAGACACATGGCGCAGTCATCAACCGGTGGTATGAGGATGACGGCTTTTCCGGCTATATTTTTGACCGGCCGGGCTTTCAGCAGCTGATGACTGATCTCGACAACGGCATCGATACCGTGTATGTCAAAGATTTTTCGCGCCTTGGCCGGCATAACGCAAAGGTTCTTCTGCTGCTCGATGAATTTCAGGAGCGCAGCAAACACCTGATCGTCATCGATGACAATTACGATTCCATGAATTCCAGCGACGACATGATCGGGATCAAGACCTGGTTTAATGAACGATATGTAAAAGACACAAGCCAAAAGATCAAACGCGCCATCAGCGCCCGGCAAAAAGAAGGAACGCTCCTCACGCGGCCTCCCTTCGGCTATCAGCGCAGTCCCGATGACAAAAAAATTCTGGAAATTATCCCCAAAGAGGCAGAGATCATCCGTGAAATCTACCGCCTTTACCTCTCCGGCCTAGGCTATCGGAGGATTGCCCTTTTTCTCACAGACCATAGCGTGCCCACGCCTTCCCAGGCGCTCCACGAACGGGAAATCAAGCTTGGAAAACTCTCCAGGCGCTCCGTTGCCTACCGCTGGTCCGATGGTATGGTAAAGGAAATCCTCGACAATGATTTTTACACTGGAGTCCTCCGCCTAAAAAAACGCTCCCGCTCCACGGTTCACGGAAAGGATAAGCGCGTGCCAAAAGACGAGCAGCATTTTTTCCCTGACCACCACCCGGCTATCATTGATCCCGCCAATTTTACCCGGGTCCAAAGAGAAAAAGCCAATCGCTCCAGAACCGCTTATCGCGGCGCTTCCCCCTCCCGCCCTTTCGTAAATCTCCTGTTCTGTCAGGACTGCGGCCATCGGCTCACGCCCATCCATCGAAAAACCTCCTCGGGAGAACGGAACTATTATATCTGCTCCACTTATAATTCCAAAGGAAAACGCTACTGCCCCAAAGCCCATCTCATCGAGGAAGAAGCTCTGATAACGGATGTTCTGACCTTCCTTCACCACTGCCGGGAAACTCTCACAAAAGATCCCATAAAACTTACCTCTTACGGAAATGGCGGTTCCCTTTCTATAGAAAAGGCCCGCCAGGCCCTCAACGACCAGAAAAAGCAATTACAGCTTCTTCTGAGTCAGAAAATAAGAGACCTTTCCCTCGCCCCCGAAAACGAAGTCCTGATTCAGGAAGCCTACTCTATTCTCCAAAAAGAACGTTCCGAAAAAATCCTGGCTCTGGAAAAGGAACTCCAGGAAACAGAAGCCTCCCTTTCCACGAAACCGCTTCCTTTCAAAGACCCGTTGACGCTTCTGGATCAGCTCATCGAAAACCGCTCTCTCACCCGGAAAGATCTGGCTCTTCTTATCGATCGCATCGAAGTGAGTGAAACCGGCGATGCAAATTTTTATTTACATGGAGCCCTGGCAGCCAGGCGGCATGCCGGAGATGGTGTTTGAGTATATCCTGAATCAGAAAGGGCTCGACCCGGCCGCAGATCTTTCCATCGACCAGAGCATCGACTTTGGCTCCACGGCCGCTGCTTTTTCCGGCGGAACCGGAGATTTCACGGTGGAGTTTGAGCCTGGGGCCACCTCCCTGGAAAAAGAAGGAAAAGGCTATGTGGTGGACTCCCTCGGCGTGGAATCCGGCTATGTCCCCTACACCGCCTACTGTGCCCGCGGCAGTTATCTCAAAGAAAATGAAAAAACCATTCAGAACTTCGTCAATGCCCTGAAAAAAGGCATGGAATATGTCAGCTCCCACACGCCGGAGGAGATCGCCAAAACCATCCAGCCTCAGTTTAAGGAGACCGATCTTGATGTCATCACCCGCATTGTCCGCCGTTACGCCGAACAGGACACCTGGAAGACCGATCTGAATTTTGAAAAAGAAAGCTTCGAGCTTCTCCAGGATATCCTCACCGACGCCGGTGAACTGAAAGAGCGGGTCCCCTATGAAAAACTAGTAACGGTCAAATACACAGAAAACCGGAAATAGTCACAGAGGGAAGGCTTTACTTTTTCTCCCTTTTTGTCTATAATGACCTTAGAGAACAAAAAGAGAAGGTACAAAATATGAAAGACATTTTGGATTCACACACCCACACGATTGCCAGCGGCCACGCCTACAGCACGCTTCATGAGATGGCCCGCGCCGCGGCGGACAAAGGGCTGGAGCTCCTAGGGATCACCGAGCATGCCATGGCCATGCCGGGAACCTGCCATGAATATTATTTCATGAACATGCGGATTCTTCCAAGGACCATGTATGGCATCGAGATCCGCCACGGAGCTGAAGTCAACATTATGGACACGGACGGCAGGATCGACATGGACGAATATCTGCTGCAGCAGATGGATGTGGTCATCGCCAGCATGCATACGCCCTGCATGCAGAAAAACGCCGGCAAGGACGGAAATACCCGGGCAGCCATCAAAGCGATGGAAAATCCCTATGTAAACATCCTGGGACACCCGGATGACAGCCGTTTTCCGCTGGATTACGAGGCCGTTGTGCGTTCCGCCAAGGAGCAGGGGGTACTCCTCGAGCTGAACAACAATTCCCTCCATCCGCTGGGAGCCCGCCAGAATCCGCTTCCCAATGATATTGAGATGCTGGAATACTGCATGAAATACGGCTCACCTATTATATTAGGAAGCGACGCCCACACCCAGGAAGATGTGGGCAATCATAAATTCGTCCAGATCCTTCTGGAAGAACTGGATTTTCCAGAGGAACTCATCGTCAACCGCTCCGTGAAGGAGTACCAGAAATACATTAACCGGAAGTAAGCTGGAAACCTCGACTTTACATTAGTCGTTTAATGTGTTAAAATGTGAAAATAGAAAGCGGTTTTGCCGTATTTCAACGGAAAACCGTGGCAAAGGAGATAAAAGGGGTAACATGAGCAAAAACGTAAGAACCAAGGAAGTAGACGCTTTATTTGATGCTGTGCTGAGTCTGAAGGACCGTGAAGAGTGCTATCTTTTTTTTGGAGATGTATGCACGATCAACGAGCTGCTCTCACTTTCACAGAGATTTGAGGTAGCAAAAATGCTCCAGGATGGAAAAACCTATCTGGAGATTGCCGAGAAAACCGGCGCATCCACCGCTACCATCAGCCGGGTAAACCGTTCTCTGAATTACGGAAACGATGGCTATGCAATGGTCTTTGACCGTCTCAAAGACAACGAATAAACGCTTTTCAAAGACTGCCGTATGGAGTAACCATGCGGCAGTTTTTTTGTGTTCTAAAAAATTTTCAGAAGTTTTTTCAAAAAGTTCCAACACTTTCCGTTTTCCATCCGTTATATAAGTGAAAACAGATGAAGAAACGGTACCTTTTCTCCAAAAACAATCCTGTAAAAGAACTTTTTGAAGGCTTATTATGAAAACAGATCTTAAATCAATTGCAACACAGCTCAGAACATTTTTCCGCACCTCTCGTTATGAAGTCTACTTCAAGAAATGTGAGGCCGACATGCTCTCTGCTTCCCGGAATCTATTCTACTCCGATCCGGGACAGAACAGCTCCGGAAATCAGTTCTATCTATAGAAAGGATATTTTGTCACATGCTTGAAGAGCTTTACCGGGATCTCCGGGACGAACTGATCCGCTGGTGTACCACCATGACTCAGGATCGATCCACCGCTGAGGATCTGGTGCAGGAGGCTTTCTGGAAAGCCATCAACAATGAAGCAATGCTTCAGACCATGACACCGCCCCAGCGCCGGGCCTGGCTTTATCAGGTCGTAAAAAATCTCTTTATCGACCGGACCCGGCATGCCGCCTATGAAGCAGTGATGGAAGAGCTGCCGGAAACGGCCGGTGACGAGCTTCCTTCCGAGTATGATTCTCTCCTGAGCCAGGATCTGCTCCGCCATCTGCCTGAAGATGAACGTGTACTCTTTGTTCTGCGCTATATTGAAGGCTATAATTCCACAGAGCTTGGGAAGCTTTTTTCCCTCTCACCCGGGGCGGTCCGGGCCAAGCTCTTCTCTGCCCGCCAGCATTTAAAGAAAGAATTGGAGGATTAAACTATGGAAAAACAGGAACTCAGCGTCAACTGCGCCGTCTGCGACGCCAGAAAAGTAACAGAAGAAACACTCTCATCCTATGCCTCTGTCTCCATCAATACCGGCGTCCTTCTGAGCAACGCCAGGAGTCGGCTGCTTCTCGGGCGCTATTCCGTCAACGTAAACTCTGCCACCGTCATTGACTGGGAGCAGGAGGAAGCGCCTGCCTTTTCCACTTATAACGGTTCCTATGAGATTAAAGCAGGTACTCTGCCCGCCAGACCCACGATCCTTATCGTGAACGGAAAGCTCTCCATCTCTCCTGATGCGGCCTCTTCCCTTTCCTCCTATCTGAAAATTGTGGTAAATGGCACGATCTACTGCCCGGAAAGTCTCTCTTCCTCCCTAGGAAATGTGGAGATCAACGGAAAACTCATTGCTTATCCGGATAAGGCCATCCTGACAAAATCGGTCTTTCTTCCCAACCGGTATTTCCATCGCACCGCAAAAGAAGGAAGTCTCTACTACACGCCGAAGCTTCTGGTTCTTCTGGATTCCCAGCTGGATCTTCCTGCCCTGGTCGAAAAGCAGGTTCGTTTTTCCGCTCAGAAAGTTGTGCTCCATGACAAGGATCTGGAGACTGTTCTGGAGCTTCTGGAAAACCCGGACACTGCCGATCTGGCAATTCTGCCGGACAATGGTACTTATATGGAGGACGATGCTGTGCTGAACGATGCCTTCCTTCAGAAATACGGCCCCAGCTTTTATATCAACGGAAACCTTTCGCTGAATCAGGCTTCCACACCGCTGATTTCCCGATTGAAAAATCCCCATATCGACGGCACTGTGCTGCTTTCCGCCGACCAGGAGGCTGCTTTTCTGGCCACTGATCCGGTCTACAAAGAGCTGAAAGTCCTACGGGGCCAGATCCTCACAGACCGCATCTCCGTCACCATTGACCGGAATCTTCTATCCCTCTCCCCGGATGGAATTTCCTGTACGGACTGCGTCAGTGTCGAACTGGATCCGTCGATCACTCCGGAGGAAATCCATTCTCTCCTGCACTTCTCCGACTGCGTCAACATCAGCTGTACCGAAGAGCAGAAAAGCGCTGTCATCTCCGTAGCCGAAGACTATGTCTCCATCGGACCTTCCCTGGCCTCCAAGGCAGAAAACCTGGCCGGTTCCATTCTTGGAAACATCTTCGGCAAAAATGACGAAATGCCCGAAATCAACGCCCCTGCCCCCTGTATCATCAACACCACGACCTATGTCCTCTGACTGTAAAAGTCGCGCTTTGCTGCCCCTCAGACGGATTCACCATGAATATTCCGGCAAAATGCAACTTTAACCCTCTTCTTTTCGAAAATTATTGTGCTGTATTTTCTGGACAAGATTATGAAATGTCAGTATACTGAAAGTAATGGGATTTTCTGTCGGAGTATGAAAGCTCCGGCAGACCACATTCATCTTAAAGGGGGATATAAATCATGAATGAATCCGATTACGAACGTATGGCTGAGCGCCGACGGGCGCGCCAAAAGAAAAGGCGGCATCAGGTACTGATGATGAAGGGCATCATCCTGGCAGTCCTGGTCGTAGTACTGGTTATCGCCAGTTCCGCAGCGTGGCATTTTCTGTCACCTTCCGGTGATGCCAAAAAGAATCCGAAAGACAACAACCTGACAGCCAGCTCCGACACCAAAAACACAGAAAACACTTCTGCCGGCGAGACAGAAAGCGAAACCAGTTCTGAAACGGAGACGGAAGGCACTTCCGATCCGATTGCCGAAGCCCGGCTTCTGGCCGCCGGTTACGACTATGACGGAGCTATTGATCTTTTAAAGAGCGTGGATTCCTACGAATCAAACACCGAGATCATGGCAGCCATCCAGGAATTTGAGACGACAAAGGCTTCCTGCGTGGCAGTGGATGTCACCACAGTACCTCATATTTTTTACCATTCACTGATCAACGATACAACTCGGGCTTTCAATGTCTCAGTCCTCGGCCAGAGCCAGGTAGATGGCATGAACGCCTGGATGACCACTGTAGAAGAGTTTGACAAGATCACCCAGACCATGTACGATAACGGCTATGTTTTCGTACGGCTCCGGGATCTCGTGACAGAGACTACCGATGAAAACGGCAATGTCACCTTTGCACCGAACCAGAACCTCATGCTTCCGCCGGACAAAAAAGCGGTCGTTCTCTCCGTGGATGACTTAAGCTACTACCATTCCTACCAGAAAGCCGGTTATCCGGACAAGCTGATCCTCGATGAGAACGGCGATGTGAAATGCCATTATATCACTGCAGACGGCACCGAGGAAGTCGGCGATTTCGACGTGGTTCCCCGGCTCAATACCTTCTTAAAGGAACATCCCGACGGCGCTTACAAAGGTGCCAGAGGTCTTATCGCTCTCACCGGTTACAACGGAGTCTTCGGTTATCGTACCGACTCCGATTATGAGACAAAAGAACATCTCCAGGAAGATCAGGCAAAATGGCTGGAAGAGCATCCGGATTTCAACCGTCAGACAGAGATCCAGGAAGCCACTGTCATTGCCAATGCCCTCAAAGAGGAAGGCTGGGAATTTGCAAGCCATACCTGGGGCCACTTAAGCGTGACTGATAAGACGGTTGACGAACTGAAAACCGACAATGAAAAATGGGTAGCCAATGTTCAGAACATCGTCGGCGCTGTGGATACTATCATTTTCGCCCACGGAAACGACATCGGTGACTGGCATGACTACAGTGACAGCAACGAAAAGTACCAGTATTTCAAGAGTGCTGGCTACAACTTCTTCTGCAATGTGGATGCCTCTCAGCCCTACTGGGTACAGATCCGCGATCACTACGTCCGCCAGGGCCGTATCGATCTGGACGGCTATCAGCTCTACAAATCCAGCCTTGGTCAGACCACAGTTCTCGACAACATGTTCAAGGCTTCCGAAGTCTTCGATCAGCGTCGTCCTACCCCGGTAGTTGCCCACGGCCAGTCCTAAAGCTTCATATCAAAATCTCAAACCCATCTAAGATTCAAGTCCCTGCCTTTTGTATTTTACTGGGCAGGGACTTTCGTTATTTATACTTGCAAAAGGAGAATCTTATTTTATGAAACAACCTCCAGAGACTCTGAAAGAACCACGAAAACACGGCAATATGGAATTTCCCTGTGCCTTTTATAATTCCATCCGCACCATTACCAGCGTCTCGCATCACTGGCATGAGGAGATGGAGATCCTCTACATTGAGGGCAGCGGTTATTCGGTTGAAGTAGATACTTATGATGTCACCACCGAAGAACCCTCCTTTTATTTTCTCAACCAGGAGCAGCTTCATTCCGTGGAGCTTTCCGCTGACTGCCTGGAATACGCTATGCTTTTCCGCCCGGATATGCTCTCTTTCTCCTCCTATGACCTGACCCAGCAGCAGCTGCTTCTCCCCCTTCTCGGTCAGAAGCTTCTCTTTCCCTCCAGAATTCCCCTGGCTTCCCCTGCCGGTCAGGAGTTGAAAACCTCTCTGCTGCCACTTTTAAAAAGTGCTCCTGCTCCCTCTGCAGTCTCCCTTCTGCATGCAAAGGCAGTTCTCCTGGAAACCATTGCCATTCTCAGCTCCCATGAGCTTTTCCTTTCTTCCGAATCAGGCAGTGGAAGAGATTCTCAGCGGATTCTCACAATCAAAAGGCTCTTAAGCTACATCCATGAAAATTACACGCACCGGATCTATCTTCATGAGCTTGCCGATCTGGCCGGTATGGATCCCCAGTATCTCTGTCGTTTTTTCAAAAGATCTCTGGGCAAAACCCTGACCGAATACATCAACTTCCTTCGTATCGAAAAGGCCTGTCAGTCTCTTCGTGACACGGATGATAAAATCCTGGATATCTGCTATGACTGCGGTTTTCAGAACATGGGCCACTTTATTTCCTGCTTTAAGCGCCTCACACGAAAGACTCCTTCCAGCTATCGGGAAAGTTTAAAATTTCAAGAGAAGTCAATATTCCGTAACTAATAGAAAAAATTATGGAAGAAAAATGAAGACAGGCGTGATAGGATAAGGATACTTTCATTCAGAAAAGGAGCATTTTGACTATAAAAAAACAATGATGGCACAACATTCCCGAGGAGGACTACTGCTATGAGAGCGTCACTTCTCTGGCGACCGCTTCCATTCTGCTCCGTGGTCTTCCCATGCTCTATCAGGGCCAGGAAATCGGCATGAAGAACTGCACCTTCCACTCCATCGATGAGATCGACGACATCAGCACTCTGGGCCAATACCAGATCGCTCTGGACGCCGGCCTGAAACCGAAGGAGGCCTTCCGCTCTGTTCTTCACGGCTGTCGTGACCACGCCCGTACACCGGTACAGTGGACTGCCGGAGAGAATGCAGGCTTCACCACCGGCACTCCCTGGATGAAGCTGAATCCCTGCTATACCACCATCAATGTAGAGGCCAAGAAAAAGATCCCTCTTCCGTTCTCAGCTACTACAAGAAGCTGATCGCCTTCCGAAAAGCAGACGAGCACCAGGATCCCCTGATCTACGGAAAGACCGTTCCTTTCCATCCGGAGCTCTCCAAGCTCTTTGGATACCAGAGAATCGGTGAGAAAGAGACCCTCTCAGTGCTCTGCAGCTTCTCCACAGAAGAGATCCGGGTTCCCTTAGACACCCTTACACCGAAGGTTGTACTCAATAATAAAGAGACCTTCACGATGAATGGCACAGACCTTGTCCTGGCTCCCTACCAGGCCGTTGTTCTCGCCTCCGCCGCCGAGTAAGTTACTTAAAAGAGAAAAAGCTCAGGAACGCTGAAAGCGTTCTCTGAGTTCCTCTTCTCCCTTTCTTAAGAAGTTATCCAGTTCTTCGGATGCCCCGAATATCTCTTGAAAGGTTCTGTATTCATCTTCAATTCCTTTTCCGTGGGGCACCAGATAGGCTCCCGCGTCACTTCCAAGACCTAAGATCGCACCTTTTTCTTTTCCCAACCGTAGATTCCGGCAGTCTTCCTCATAGAGACGTTTCACAATTTCATCCGGGAAACGGCCGCAGCCCAGGAGATTCCGCACCGTCACCACCGTGGGAACCCAGATCGTATGATATTCCGCCATGGCTTCTATGGCTTCCTCATCCACATATCTTCCGTGTTCGATGCTGTCCGCTCCACATTCCGCGGCGTTTCGCACAGTCTCTGCCCCGTTGGCATGAACCATAACAGCCATACCTTTCTCGTGGGCGATATGAAAGAACTCCCGCATCTCTTCCCGGGTAAGCGGCGTCGATGTGATGACTCCATATCTTGAAAAATCCACAATGCCGGAAACCATAAGCTTGATAAAATCGGCTCCCCGCTTTTTCGCTTCCAGCACCAAACTCTCGTACTCTTTCACCGTATCAAAGCCTTTTCCCACAATGGAGCCATAACAGCCATTCTTATGGATCGCAAAGGCCGGTGTCCGGTAATCGATTCCGTATTCCGGGGCGATGGTCTTCACAAAGGAAGAAACTCCCAGATCATCGCCGCCGTCCCGTATAAAGGTCACGCCCCGTTTCCGGTACTCCTCCAGGTAGCCCCGGAGGACTGTCTCCTCGATATGCCCTTTATGCGTCTCCACGGCCTTCCGGTAATCATAGCCGTTCATAAACAGGTGAGCATGCGCTTCTCCAAACATTGTTTTGCCTTCTTTACATGGATTTCCGCTCGGCGATCTCCGCCATCTTGGCTTCGTTCAGACGGGTGTCTCCATGGACACGGCTGTAGGATAGATAGCCGTTCATCCGGTCGATCTTGGTCAGGTTTCTGGAACCGCAGATCGGGCACACATCCATCTCCAGCTCCTGGTGACCGCAGTCGTCACAGTAGGCCAGGGACAGGTTCACACCCTCATAGTATCCCAGATCCATGGCTCTTCGGATCAGGCTCTTGATGGCCTCGATGTTGTAATCGATGGGATAACGGACATACTGGATCTTTCCGCCGTTGCAAAGCTCCCAGAAACGGCCTTCCAGGTCCTGTTTCTCGATGGGAGTCAGATCCTCGGTCACATGGCAGTGGAAGCTGTTGCTCACATAGGGACGGTCGGAAACATTCTCGACGATGCCGTACATTTTCCGGAACTGCTCCACCTGGAGACCGCAGAGACTCTCTGCCGGGGTTCCGTAGATGGCGTAAAGCCAGCCGTCTGCTTCCTTGAACTCATTGACCTTTTTGTTGATATATTCCAGAACTTCGAGGGCGAAAGCGCCGTCCTCGGCGATGGACTTGCCATTGTAAAGCTCCTGAAGCTCATTTAAAGCCGTGATACCGAAGGAAGCAGTCATAGGCTTCAGTAACGGTTTGATGCGCTCGGAGGGCTTCAGATGGCCGCCGTAGAAACCGCCCTCGCAGTAAGCCAGCGGATTGGTGGAGGCCTTCATATTGCCCAGATAATCGTAGGTCCGTTTGTGAAGATTCCGGATCATCTCCAGATAGTAGTCCAGTACCTCATAGAAATCTCTGCTCTCGGAACGGGATTTTGCCAGGATCATCGGAAGATGCAGGCTCACGGCACCGATATTGAAGCGCCCCACAAATACGGGTTCATCCTTGTCGTCTGCCGGATGCATGCCGCCCCGCTTATACCAGGGGCTTAAGAAGGCCCGGCAGCCCATGGGACTGATGACTTTCTTGTATCTCTTGTACATGCTGGAAATATAGCCTTTTCCGCTCATGGAGAGCCAGTCAGGATACATGGTCTTGGAGGAACAGGCCACGCCCGCCTCGAAAACATCCTCACAGCATTTTCCCGGTCCGTGAATGTTCTCATCGTAGAGGAAGACGATCTTCGGGAAAAGCACGGGTTTTTTATTTCCCGGCTTGCCCTGACCGCCCATATGCACGTTCAGAAGAGTGACAGAAGCCATTTTTTCAAAGCGTTCCGTACCCAGGCCGATGGTCACGGTGACGAAGGGATAATCTCCTCTGGAGGAACCGACCGTGTTGAGTTTATACTCAATGCCCTGCCAGCCCTGGTCAAAGTCACGTTTTACCTTGTTCATGGCGTACTGCTCGGCTTTTTCCTCGGCTCCCTGCCAGGAGGGATCTGCATATTTCAAGAACTCTTCCTTATATTTCCGGTAGCTCTTCTCTGCGTAGGGCGCCAGAACCTTATCCGCCTCCGGTACGGTAAAACCGCCGTACTGCTGGGCCGCGGTGCTCAGGATGATATCACCCATGACGTCGAAAGCCGTATCCAGGGTTTTCGGCTCATTGTACCAGACATTTCCCATCTCGAAACCGCCGCTCAACACACTTCCGATATCAAAGAGACAGCAGTTCATCGTATCCAGGCGGGCGGACTGGTCGTGGATGTAGATGTAACCGTCCTTGCAGGCCTGAAGTTCGTCCCGGTTCATGAAGAATTTCCGGTAGAGCTCCTTGTTCAGCTCGTTGAAGATCAGGCTTCGCTTGGTGGCCACCAGAGCGCTGTCGGTATTGGCGTTGCTCTTATCGCCGATGTAACGGATGGACTGGCTCTTGGTGTAGACCTCATCCATCATGTGGATAAAGTCCTGCTTGTAGTTCCGGTAATCGCGGTAGCTCTTGGCCACAGCGGGATTGACCTTGTCCAGGGCTCCCTCCACAATGTTGTGCATCTCCGGAATCGTGATGCCGTCTTTGCTTCTCTCCTTCGCTTTCTCCTTGGCATATTCACAGATAA
>OLPN01002860.1_pt1 | contig 12792 bp, 9 predicted proteins | sample 1672601 | NCBI WGS metagenome assembly OLPN01 (sample SAMEA3136704, study PRJEB25190) | human gut metagenome | reverse complement strand
ACCATTCTCATGGATATCTCTCTGAAGATTGTATGGATCAATATCTATACGTATGATCTTTGCACCTCTGGCAAATTCATGTACTTTGGTTCCGATCTGTCTGGTACACAGAGAAATGCCAAAACAGAGAAGCAGATCGCTTTTTGCATTGGCGATCATATTTGCATAACGGTGTCCATAGGCACCGCCGATGCACCCGAAATTCAGCGGATGATCGTATCCCAGAACTGATTTCGCCAGAACGCTGGTGATGATCGGAATCTGTCTCTTCTGTGCAAAGCGGATCAGTTTCTGCTGGCTGAAGCTGCTGTCCACGCCATGGCCCAGCATGATCACCGGACGTTTTGCCTGTTCCAGTGCTTCCAGAATCGTATCTGCCGCCTGCTGTGCTGCAGCTGCATCTGTATGTTTGTCCTCAAAAGTCATGTCATAGACCGGATTCTCCACTTCACTTCTCTGGATATTCATGGGAAGATCGATGAGCACCGGTCCTCTGCGTCCTGTGGTTGCAATATGGTATGCTTTATTTAATTCCTCCACAATGTCCTCAGGGTTTCGTATCTGGACAGCATATTTGGTGATCGGTTTCGCCATTGCCACAATATCTGTCTCCTGAAATCCCTGCTGACGCAACCCCTTAATCCCTGAATACTCATAAGTGTTCAGCTGTCCTGTGAGAAAGATCACAGGCAGGGAATCATAATAGGCATCTGCCACACCGCTCAGAAGGTTGATGGCTCCCGGTCCGCTGGTAGCATAGGCGCAGGCACATTCTTCCTTCGCCTGTGCGTATCCGCAGGCTGCGAAAGCTGCCCCCTGTTCATTGTAACTGGAATGATTCTCTGTCTCCGGATTTCTTTCAATGGAGTCTACCAGATGTGCAATCATGGTTCCCTGATAGCCGAAGAAATGGCGGATTCCTTTTTTCTGCAAAAACGTAACAATATAATCTGAAAGTTTCATGTTCCCTCCCGTCAGATCAGCGTGCCGATCTTACTTCTCTGTACTGTCTTTCCTGTTTTCTCCAGTACGTCTACATAGATGTCAAAAATCTCTTCGTCCTCTGCAAAGAGTTCATTCTTCTGCAGACTCTTCTGCATCATCTTGAAATAGGGACGAAATACCCTCTCAAGTGTCATATAATCTTCATTCTTATACAAGTTCTTAATGTAGTCTTTCTGCTTCTCATAGGAAACACTCAGATTCAGGCGCTCCCCACAGAACTCTACATAATCCCAGCATTCATTGAAATAGTCTTTGTGCCGCCTGCTTCTGGCAAGTTTGCGGGCATTTTTCATTCGCTCTTTACAGTATTTCTCAAAGTTTCCGGATTCTTTCCAGAACTGTGTATAGCTTACCCTCGCACTGACTGCCAGCGCAATGGGTGTCACATAGCGGGGTTCCTTTGCATCTTTATAATTCTTTCCATAGCTTATGGTAAGATACTCTGCGGTTTTTGCCGGAACCTGGAGTTCTGCACCTTCCAGAGTGACACGTTTACTCTCCGCAAAAATTTCTGCAGGGAAAATGGTAGTCTGTTTTCTTCTTTTGAGGATATATTTATTTGCTCCGGGCTGCTGGCAGGATCTGACAAGCCTGTCATACAAATGTGCAGCCTGTCCCTGGCGCCCGGTTATCATACACTGCAGCCGCATAATTGTACGGTTCACCCTGCTCCTGAAATTTCTATCTGCATAGTTGATATGACAGAGCTCTGTCCATGCATTCTCATCTCTGGATAATCTGCGTTCTGCTTTTACAGAGGCTGCCGGCGTTCTGAGCGGAAAAATACTGACTCCTATTCCCGGGAATGCGTAGTCTCTGGTGTTGTCCAGATTCAGGCACAGAGTATCTGTATTGGTGTATCTCAGATAAAATCCTGAGAACCATTTGTGGCTCTTCATGGATTCCAGTGCTCTCTTTTCCCTTGGATCTTCATCCACAGCCAGACGGAACCGTTCCATATCCGCTGTTTTCATCAGCACAACTCCAAACATGGGATTCTGTGGGAAAGGATGCCCTTCCACTGCGCAGAGTGTCAGTCGTGGAGAGAGGTAATATTCTATTTTATTCCGGCGGCATATTTCATCGATTTCCTGTAATAATGATAAAATCACCTTTTGTTTTTTGTTCAACTCTTTACTCCATTTCTATTGATGTCACTTAACAGTTACAGTCTGCACGATCTTCTTAATATCTTCAATACTTTCATATTTATCAAGCCATTTATCAAGCACAACTGTAATATCCGTCTTCTTTCCAAAGCTTTTCGCCTGTCTGCTGCCGTCGTTCAGATCATTGATAAAAATACGGTACAGCTCTGTTCTTACATAAGAAGGCATCTCATATTCCAGTGCTTTCTTATAATTTGCAAAAGCCTCCCTGGTCTGTCCCTGTTTCATCCTGACATCACCCACCAGCTTATAAGCGCAGGCTTTCTCTTCTCTGCGAAACTGACGGTTTCGTACCTGTTCTGCAAGCCACTCCAGTTCGCTCTCCTCACCTGTACAGATGATCTGGGTGCGCAGTTCTGCAAGCTCATTGGAATACCCCAGCCGCTTCCATGCTCTTGTAAGAGCTTTCCTGTACATCTTATGTTCTTCTGAAACTTTAACCTGTATATCCGCCGGCGCTTTAACTTCTTCAGTTTCTGTTGACGGATCTGATACTTTTTTATTCACATCATCAGCCGATGTTTCATCTGATGTTCTATCTGATTTTATCTGTTTTCTGCTTTTTCCCGGATTTTTCTCCACACTGACTGGCGTGATCATCTGTGTGCCGATCACAGCCCGGATTTCACCGATTTCTTTCTCTATCTCGCTCTGCGTACGTGCACACACTGTTTTTGCCAGATATAATGCTCCCTGGATATCATCATCCTCAGGTATCAGACGACTCCACAGTTCCATCAATGCGAGAGCCTCCTTCTTGTTGTGGTTTGCAATAAGCTCTTCACAACTTTTCAGGATTTCAGATTTGTATCCTCTGAAGAATCTGTCCATCTCCATCCATACAATTCCGTTAGTTGTCTTATTCTTTACCTGAAGATAAAGCTCTGCCGCTTTCTGCATCTCGCCATCCATCCAGAGGATATCTGCCTTATATTTCAGGAAATAACCATCCTCAGGAAACATCTTAAGAGCCTTATCAAGAAAACGTTCTGCTTCGATCCGGTTCTCTCCCGCATCCTCCATCAGGAACCTGCACTTAAATTTCATAAATCCCGGATGTCCCGGATATTTCTGCAAAAGGTCGCTGATGATCTGCTCTGCTTCCTTCATCCTGTGAAACTCATAGTGATCCGCTGCTTTCCGGAAAAGCTCAATATCTTCCTTCAGTTTCTCCATATCAGAGCTCAGATGATCCCATTGCTTACGGATCTGCAGCATTCTATATGCCTTTGATACACGTTCTGTATAAAACAGAGTCAGCATTGCTGCATAGAATATATCATCCGGTATTTCCACAAGTATCGGATGATAAAAGGCATAAATATTGGTATAGTCTTCCCTTCCGATAAAGTCAGCACTGAGCTGATTCTTATAATAAGAGCCAAAAAGTGCACTCAGCTTACGGAAAGATCTGCTTTCCACCAGCTCACTGATCTTAAGTCCTGATTCATCGATCGCTCTCTGCAGGTCCAGTGCAACAGCGCGGGCTTTCATTGCAAGCCCATCCTGGCGGACCTTATGGCTTTTTTTCGCAATGCGCATATTGTAGAACTTTCGGAACACACTGTCCCAACGCAATCTTTCCTTATTGATCTTCGGCATGTATTCTTCACGTAGCTCCTGATAAGGAAGATCATCTACACACACTGCTACATGACCCTCCCTCTTATCATGAGGAGGCATATATGACCACTCGTCTCCATAATGCCAGATCAGATAGTCACTGCACTTATTTGGAATCATTGCCTTTTTTCCCTCAAAGATGCCCTCCTTTACAGGGAACATCATATCCTTATCAAAAAGAAATGGGCAGCCGCCCCAACGCATGGCATAACGGTCACATTCCTCTTCTTTATAAGAGAACATGATCTTCTCAAGCTTTGCCAGTGTTCTTTTTTTGCCAAGAAAAATATAAGAAAGAAGATACTTCAGATACATGGATGCAGGTATCTCCCAGCGGTCGCTGTAGCCTACAGAAATATTGATAAGATCTGAGTAGATCATCATGTGTGTTCTATATTTCTCGTATTCTTTGTCGTCAGCCGGAACAGGATCCAGTGTAAGAATGTCTATGATTTCTCCGCCGCAGTCCTTCCCGATAATCTGGCTCTTATGGATGGCACAGGTATTGGTGGATGCGTAGCGCGGAAATGAATTTGTATAATTTCTGTCCACCTCCGAACACTGTATCTCTCTGTCAGGCGGGAGTTCTGTTTTGCATATCTCTATGAATTTCTCCCAGTCCGGACGTGGCATATAAAGGTCTACATCATCATCCCAGGGAACAAATCCTTCATGTCTGAGAGCTCCGATCAGGGAGCCTCCTGCCAGCACGTATCTGAGGTTATGTTCTCTGCAGATTTCATCAACCTCCCTGAAAAGCTTCAGGAGGTATTTCTGTTTCTCCGTCATGAATTGTCCTTTCTGTTGATTGTTTCCAAAATTTCTATTATTCTTACCGACTCATCATAGAAAAGCCGGGTACATTCTGTCCGTTTGTCTCTGATCATAATCATCAGCTCCTGCAGCAGATAGCGGAAACCATTTCCCTCGAAGTTAAAGCTGTACCTTTTCAGAAATTCTTTTCCTGAAATATTGGCTTCAAAGTATCCGGTGTTCCACCAGTCATTAGGGATAGTTACCCTGCCGTTGCTTCCGATGATCACAAGTTCATTCTCAATGTCAACCGTTGTTCCGATCTCAATAGTCGCCAGTGCACCGGCGTATTTCATGGAAATCATATCATATACAAAACGGCCTTCCTGATTGCGGATCGCATTGGTGTTGATATCCTGGCACTTTTTTCCCAGCAGTTTCAGTACTGCGCAGATAGCTGTGCAGACCGTCTCATTAAAAGTCCTGCCGCCCTCGAAATCATCCTGGGAGATTGCACATTTGACACTTACCAGATCTCCCACCAGGTTACTGTGTACCAGCCATACCAGCTGATTAAACGCCCGCAGGTAGACCAGTGTGGTCCGTTCAATGAGAACTACATTGTTCTCCCTTGCCACCTGAAACAGGTAGCGCAGTTTCTCTGAGGAAAGTGTCATGGGCGAATCACTGATCACATATTTTCCTTTTTTCAGCGCTCGCTCGATATATTCCGCTCTCCGGTTCAGCGATGTCTTGATATAAACAATATCTACATCTGCCAGAAATTCATCATAGCTGTTCCAGCAGGAACCTAACTCATATTTATCACAGAATCTCTGTGCAGTCTCGTGATCCTCGCTGAATACACGTTCCACATGAACTCCGCTGACATATTTGGATTCCTCCACAAAATCATTATCCCGGATGTCATCCGTCACGATTCCCATATTAAAGATAACACCTTCACTGCGAAGCTTTGTACTGGAAATATTCTTGGTCCTTTCCAGATAAACTACATCACAGTAGTTCTTAAGGTAATCGAATTTCCCTCTCCAGTCAGATCCTACCACCAGGACATCAATATCATACTTAATGATGTCATTGACCTTCTGTCCCTGATATTCCTCAATGATGATCTCATCTGCCAGCCCCGTCCTTCGCACATTCTCGATTCTCTTAATGAGGCTGTCCCGCACATTGAGTTTGCCCCGCTCAATATCAAAGCTCTCACTTGTGACACCTACGATCAGATAATCACCAAGTGCTTTTGCTCTTTTGATAATATTGTAGTGGCCTTTATGAAAAAGATCAAAAGTGCCATATGTGATTACTCTCTTCATTCTTCTGTCATAACTCCCCTGAAAAAAATATTCTTATTTTGCCGAACAGTTTTCCTGCTCCATACGTTACTGTTCACTACGTTCACAGTAACCTCCATACGATAGATACTTTGATTATATCATACTTCCCAACTTCCGTCACCTGTCCGTTACAAAAATGTTAAATTCGCGTTAACTTTACAAAAAGAAGAGTTTTGAAATACTGTTTTTGTATCTCAAAACTCTTCCTTTGTGTTTATGGTTCTTTATTGTCGTCCATCGTTCTGGTAGTAGCTTCCAGTTCCTGGATCAGGTCTTCCAGCGAAAGCTCCTCTTCCCCTTTGATCAGTTCATCAGGGATATCATCCAGATTATCTTCTTCAATCTCCAGCTCCATGCCGGCCACATTGCTGAAGCCTTCATGACTGTCGGAAGAAGTATGATCCGGTGTATCCTCGTCCATATTTATTTTCTCCATATGTCCGTCCTGCTCACTCTCTGAATCAAGCGTTGCCGCAAGCTCTGCGATGGCTTTCTTTCTTCTGAGAAGTTCATATTCATCATATTCGCTGTCATACTCTTCTTCCAGGCCTTCATCTCTGACTGTCTTATCCTTCTTGATCAGGATAAATGCGATCAGATTCAGAACACCCGTATAAAGCAGATCCACAGGCAGACTTCCCAGTACAAGTACAAATACCAGTGATACTCCCAGAAGCACCCATACATTGTTCATTGCAGGAAGCATCAGGATATATAAACCATTCATAATGATCATGATCGGATAATGGAAGAAATAAATCCCCATTGTATGTCGTCCCACATAGGTGAGTGGCAGTTTGATGTCCGGCACTAACGCAAGCATCGTATAGACAACTACGAAAGATACCAGATACATCAGCAGTCTGAGGATCACTCCCTGAGGATCCGTCAGGCCACAGAGCTGATATCCATGATTACCTCGGAAAATAGCAATTCCCATTTCATTTGGGATCATATAATTCGGTATCGCCCACAAAAGGACTCCGGAGATTGCCACCAGAATCCATTTTCCCTTAAATTTACGGATCGCTGTGATATATTCACTCTTCCAGAGATACCCCGCAACAAAGAAAGGGAAAAATACCACGATTCTTGATGATGACAGGAATGTGGTAAATTCCGGTCTGGTTCCTGCCCATAATGCGAACAGGATACTGAGCGGAACAATAAATCTGATCTTACCCAGGGCCTCAATGGTAAGACGGTAAATAAACAGTGCCAGTATATACCACATGACACTTCCGGTAGGACGCAGTATCTCATAATCTACGGATCTGCCCAGCCATATCTGTGAATACCAGGTTAAGGTATATCCCAGAACATAAGGGATCAGCAGGTTCTTAAAATTCTTCAGCACATTCTGAGGTTTCTTTGACAGATATCCTGAAATAAAAACAAATGCAGGCATGTGAAAAATCGTGATCGCATACCACACATATCTCACTACAGTGTCTACCTTTACAAGGTTAAATGCAATAATATGGTTAAATACTACCAGAAAGATAAGCAAAACTTTAATGTTATCAATCAGGCAGGAGTACGGCACCGCCGCTCTCTCTTTTTTTATTTTCATGTTTAAGTACTATCCTCTAATCATATTTCTGACTTCTGCTGTGTGAACATACAACCCCATTCTGCCAGATTCTTCAGATGACCGGCAGACAAAAAACGCACAGCAATGTAACGGGCAATTAACCGCAAAGTCATATTTACTGCAACAAGCATAACATATTTTTACGATTTATGGAATAGAAACTTAACATTTCGGTCAATGGAAATATTTTGTTACTGTTCACACACCACTATCCCGCGAGGTGTTTTGGCATGAATATGCCAAAATCCCGAGACATACAAGCCAAAATTCCATTGCCGCAGGCAATCTGGAATGAATTTTGGCTACGTTACTGTGAACGAAGTGAACAGTAGCAATATTTCCATATTCCATGTACAGCATAAGAACAGAAAAAAATACAGCTTCTGATCCTGCCGTAACCGGCGTATCTGTAGACATTGTAAGTCATGGCTGCTGATTTCAGTTTGTTTCTGGATTTGCCGCCTTCGCTGAGACGATATTTCAGATAGGGTTTGTTGATTCCGGCAGCACAGCCGTATTTTCTCAGGATTTTCAGCCAGGTGATATAATCCTCATGGCTGTCGTCATGCTCCATGGGAAATTCACGCGCCACATCCCTTCTGAGTATTACCGAAGAACAGTTGATGCTGTTATGTTTCAGAAGTTCTCTGTAGGTGATCTTCTCTTTTACAGGGATTGTCCGTCCTGTACTGCTTCCGTCCGCTTTCATCAGTTCCCGCCCTGTAGAACACAGCACGTATCCTGTCTCTTCCAGACGTTTCAGCTGTTCTTTCAGCTTGCCTGGCTCCCACCAGTCATCTGCATCCAGAAAAGCAATGTAGGTTCCCTGTGCCAGCCCGACTCCTCTGTTTCTGGAGCCTGCAGCTCCCATATTCTGTTCATTCTTAATATACCGAAAGTCCTCTCTGCCCTCATAGGCAGACAGGACTTCCTCTGTATGGTCTGTAGAACCATCATCGATCACCAGAAGTTCCAGCGAAACTCCCTGTTCATAGACGGATTCCACAGCCTTTCTAATATATTTTTCTCCGTTGTAAACCGGCATGATCACAGATACCAGCGGTTTATTCATTGTCATTCCTCCGTTTTATTCTCTGACACTCCGGCGTTTTTCCCGGAATCCTTCAACGCATTTACCTGTCTGTCATCTACTCCCTCAGATACTTCTTTCTGGAAAAAGATTTTAACTGTCATAAAGATCAGCTTGATATCCAGCAGGAAGGAATAATTCTCAATATAAAACAGATCCAGCTTTAATTTGTCATAAGGAGTTGTATTATACTTACCGTAGACCTGCGCATATCCGGTAAGACCTGCTTTAACTTTCAGACGATAATAGAATTCCGGAAGCTCTTTCTCATACTCAAGCATGATACTTTCACGTTCCGGACGCGGACCTACCAGAGACATATCTCCTTTAAATACATTGAAAAGCTGAGGAAGCTCATCCAGATGAAGATTTCTCAGCACATGACCTACCGGTGTGATACGGGAATCATGCTTGGATGCCAGTCTTGCACCGTTTTTCTCCGAATCTACGCACATACTGCGGAATTTACAGATCTTAAAGGGCTTTCCACCCAATGTCAGACGGTCCTGAAAATAAAACACCGGACCTCTGTCGTATGCTTTTACCGCAATCGCTATGATCAGCATGATCGGTGAAGTGATTATAATGCCGATCCCTGAGATCAGAATATCCATAACTCTCTTTGCAGCACGCTGGTCTACTGCCAGTCCCATATTTCTGGATACCAGAAGCGGTGTGTCAAAAAGATGGATGCGTTCACTTCCCATAAGAATGATGTCCGAAATCTTCGGACTCACATAGCATCGGACAGAATGTGCAAAACAGTATTTCAGATAACGGTTTCTCTCTGTTGAATGCAGATCCCAGATGATCACGCCGTCATAATCCTGCATCATCTGATGGATTTTTTCTTCTCCCACACTGATGTGTACCTTGCCGCTGATGTCATATTTGTCCTTTCGGGAATTCATCTTATGGATCAGGTCGTCCCCCGGATCCCGGTCACCGTAAATGACCAGAAGCCGGCGTGCGCGGTAAAGTCCGGAATAGATATACCTTGAACCAAATATCCAGATAATGATCAGCACCAGCTGTATTCCTGTCATCTCGATCATAGGCCATACGCTCAGGAACCACCTGTTGATCAGGGTGATCTCCAGATATTCCACCACATTGGTACACAAAAGTGCCAGTGTCAGCGAATAAAATACATCAATCCTCTTAAGATATCCAACCTTAAGTCCTCCGTACAATTTGGCAAACAGGGCAAACATCAGACCGTAGATTGCGATCAGTACCCAGTTACCTTTGCGCCAGAAAGGCTCGTCGATCTGTCCTCTGTAAACGGAATACCACACCCATGCAAAGACCGCCGCCTGTGCCAGAACCACCAGACTCGCCAGACAAAATACGATAAATCGTTTATAATCTTCTCTTTTACTCACGTGATAACCTCTGTTTCTCTGTAACTGTTCAGTATTTTCACAGTTACGCGTTTCTTCTATAAATTCCTACCTATTATAGCGTAAGAACTATTATACGTCCACCCGTTTCACTTAAATTTGTGAACAAATGTTACTGTTCACACAGCATTATTCCGCGAGGTGTTTTGGCATGAATATGCCAAAATCCCGAGACATACAGGCCAAAATTCCATTGCCGCAGGCAATCTGGAATGAATTTTGATACGTTATAAGCATAATTTACAAATATCTTTAATCCCCTGTCATGCGATTCGTCTCGATATTTGTATATAATGTATAATTTTTCGTCGATTTTACTTAGTTTGTAGCAAAGTTTTTACATATTTTTTTCAGAAACCTATGGAAAAATGTCAGGAAAAAATGTATAATATTACCTAACAAATGAAAGCGAGGGTTCACTATTATGAAACAAAATAGTATGTTGGCCATGATCCTGGCCGGCGGTCGTGGCAGCCGTCTGCATGATCTTACCAATAAAGTGGCAAAGCCGGCCGTTTCATACGGCGGTAAATATCGTATCGTAGACTTTCCTTTAAGCAACTGCGCCAACAGTGGCGTTGATGTTGTAGGTGTACTTACACAGTATGAATCAATCCAGCTGAACAGTTATGTGGCAGCCGGCGGACGTTGGGGTCTTGATGCTAAAAACAGCGGTGTTTACGTTCTTCCTCCACGTGAGAAAGCAGATGAGAATCTGAATGTATATCGCGGAACTGCAGATGCAATCTCCCAGAATATTGATTTCATTGATAAATTTGATCCTGAATACGTTCTTGTTCTTTCCGGTGACCATATTTATAAAATGAACTATGACAAGATGCTTGCAGCCCACAAAGAAGCAAAGGCAGATGCAACCATCGCAGTTATCGGAGTTCCGATGAAAGAGGCAAGCCGTTTTGGTATCATGAATACTGATGAATCCGGACGTATCGTAGAATTCGAAGAGAAACCTGAGCATCCGAAGAGCAACCTTGCATCCATGGGTATCTATATCTTCACCTGGAAACTCCTCCGCAAGATGCTGATGGCTGATATCAAGAATCCGGATTCCAGCCATGACTTCGGTAAGGATATCATCCCTACTATGCTTAACGATAACAGAACTCTTTATGCATATAAATTTGAAGGATACTGGAAAGATGTTGGTACCATCGACTCTCTCTGGGAAGCAAACATGGAGCTGTTAAGTTCCAAGAATGAACTGGATCTGGGTGATCCGTCCTGGAAGATTTATACAGAAGATGTTACCGCACTTCCACAGTACATCAGCGCAGAAGCAGATATTAAAGATGCATATATCACACAGGGCTGTGTTGTTCAGGGCGAAGTTAAGCATTCCGTTCTCTTTACAGGTGTTAAGATTGGTGCAGGTGCCAGAATTATCGACAGTGTACTGATGCCGGGTGTTGTTGTAGAAGAAGGTGCCGTTGTTCAGCGTGCACTTGTAGCTGACGGTGTCCGCATCGGTAAAGGTGCAGTTGTCGGTGCCGCAGACAGTGAGCACATTGAGCTTGTAGCGAAACGCGTAAAGGGGGCAGAATAATATGTATAAAGCATTTGGAATCGTAAGCTCTTCCGGGAGAAATATTTATGTAGATGGTATGCAGGATTATCGCCCAATCGGTGCGTTTTCTTTCCTTGGCAGATACAGAGTCATTGACTTCCCTATCTCCAATATGACCAACAGCAACATTGAACGTATTCAGGTCTATATCAATAATAAACCCCGTTCTGTTGTAGAACATCTTGGAACAGGACGTCATTACAATATCAACTCCAAGAGCGGCAAACTTCAGCTTCTCTTCTCAGAGCACAATAATGACAATGATATCTATAACACCGATATCTCCTGCTATCTGGACAACATGGAGTCCCTCAGCAGAATGAATCATCCGTATGTTGTCATTGCCCCGAGCTATATGGTTTATTCAATTGATTTTGACCAGTTTTTACATACACACATTGAGTCCGGTGCAGATGTTACTCTCCTTTATCACGCTGTTGATAATGCAAAAGAGGCTTATCTTACCTGTAATGTTCTGGGACTGAACCGCCAGAAAGGTGTGGAATCCATCGAACCGAATCATGGTAATAAGAAGAATCAGTATGTTTATATGGATACCTGTGTTATGAAAACAGAGCTTTTCATCAGCCTGATCAAAGAAGCCAAGAATCTTTCTTCCATGTATACACTGGCAGATATCCTGAATGATAAATGCGAAACTCTGGACATCCGCGGCGTTGCACACAAGGGATTCTTTGCAAGCATTACAGACTTCCCAAGTTACTATGCTGCAAACATGGCTCTCCTTAATTACAAGTCAGCTCAGGAACTTTTCCATGATAACTGGCCAATCTATACACGTACCAATGATTCCTGCCCGACTCAGTATTTCAATACTGCAGATGTGAAGAATTCCGTAATCTCCAACGGTTGCCAGATTGAAGGTACTGTTGAGAATTCCGTAATCGGTCGTGGATGCGTCATTAAAAAAGGTGCTGTTGTAAGAAACAGTGTTGTTCTCGCTGAAGCTACTGTAGGTGAGGGTGTTCACGTAGAGAATGAAGTAGTCGACAAATGGGCGAAACTCGTTCATAAAAAAGAAATCGTTTCCCCGACTGAACAGCCTGGTTATATCAGAAGAAATGATACTCTGTAATTAATGATTAATTAGATTAAATGCAAAGCCCCCCCCGGAAGCGGTCACTTCCGGAGGGCTTTGTTTGTGTTTACTTAAATTTCACAAACTCTTCACATTTTCCTCTTGCATTT
>OLPN01002854.1_pt1 | contig 12820 bp, 9 predicted proteins | sample 1672601 | NCBI WGS metagenome assembly OLPN01 (sample SAMEA3136704, study PRJEB25190) | human gut metagenome | reverse complement strand
GTGTCTGAAAAAGGCTTTTTGCAAACTGGGACTCGCAGGTTGCGGAAATGATTTTTCAGACACGCTCTAAGGGGTAAAATATTATTTTGGGGTGGCGGAAACTGTGGTTGTGGTTCTGGTGTGAAAGTGGTCCCAGAGTTTGTTGCAGAGGACTGTGTAGGCAGCACCGAAGATGTTGGTTCCGATACGGAGGGCCAGGGCGTAGGGGAGACCGAAGAGGGTGGTGGCGATGGAGAGGGCACCAAAGGTGTTGAAAACGGTCTGCCATGGATAGCTTGCAGAGTAGCCAACGCCGATTCCGCCGATCATTCCGATGTAGGGATACATGTTTTCCGGGAGCAGGAGATAGAGAACCAGAAAAACAGCGCATCCGATGATGTTATATAATCCCCTTGGAACAGCACGCTGTTCACAGTCTTTTGTAAAAGGAAGACATACGGACATACAGGCGATTCCTGCCCACATGGCACGGGGAAGGCCGGCCAGGTTCATAAAAAGCATGGCGCTGGATACGATAAAGGTCAGTTTCAGGTACCAGCGGCTTCTTGCGGAATGTAAATCAAATTCCCGGAAAAGATCTGAGAATGTTCTGCGATAGGGACGATGTTTCTGGTTTTTATAGAAGATTCCCATACACAGGAGCATTCCCGCAAAAAGACCGATGACACGAAGCAAGAAGGCATATCCCTGCACATCATATCCGGTCAGAAGGAGATAACCAAGAACAAAAGTGGAATGGTTATACATAATAACATTATGACATCCGAGAATCATCAGCAGAAGGATGCAGGTCAGATGTACCGGAAATGCTGCCAGGGGAGGAAGCATATTTGCCAGACGCGGACCGGTCATGAGAATTGCAAAGAGGAGGGCAATAACGCCAAGTCCATGGGTGGTGCGGATTCCGAAATCAGCCTGTCGGAGAACTAAAACCGCCAGAAGTACGGTAACACCTACGACGCTGTTTTCGCTTCCGAGAAATCTGCTGAACAGAGAGACTACCGCCACACAAAAAGCCATGACCAGATAAACTTTAAAATTGTAAACCAGAATATGGCGTCTTTTTTCTTGGGGATTGGTTGTCTTATGAATCAATTGTTTGGATCCGGCAGAGCTTAACTGTAGTTCCTGATAAAAAGTCATATGATTTATCATCCTTTCTTTTTTGTTGGTTGAAAAGTAAAACGTAGAGGGAACTATAACGCAAAACAGATGAAAGGTCAAGAGAAAAATCATTTTTTAGTGCCTGGCACTACTCCTGTGCATATACTATCCTGAGCCTAAAATTATGAGGTTATAATAAAATGTCAACCACGCTTATAAAATCTGTGCAATCCTATACCGACCACGGCAAGCTGCAGATCCAGCTTGTCTCTCAGATCCAGAATCGGCCTGTCCAGGGAGCGAAAATCAGTATCAGCTACACCGGAGCCCCCGGGCAGCCACTAGAACAATTACGGACCAACAGCAGTGGTCAGACCGAAACCATCGAACTGGCGGCACCACCGGTGGAGTACAGCCTGCAGCCATCGGAAGAACAACCTTATTCGGAATATACTCTGAAGGTGGAAGCCGAAGGCTATGAACCCATAGAAGTATCCGGAAGTGAGATCCTGTCCGGTGAGATCAGCAGACAGAAAATAAAACTCCGGCCGATCAGCGATGGTAACTATGAAGATGTGGTGATTCCGGATCATACGTTGTTTGGTAATTATCCGGAAAAAATACCGGAAGAAGAAGTTAAACCGGTCAACGAATCCGGAGAAATTGTGTTGAGTCGTGTAGTGATACCGGAATATGTAGTAGTACACGATGGATCACCAGCAGATTCCACTGCTGATAATTATTATGTAAGATATCGGGATTATATAAAAAACGTGGCATGCAGCGAGATATACGCAACCTGGCCACCTGAGACGATCAAGGCGAATGTTCTGGCAATCATGTCTTTTACTCTGAACCGGGTTTATACGGAGTGGTACAGAAACAAACAGTACGACTTTACCATTACATCCTCCACTGCCTTCGATCACAAATGGATATACGGTCGCAATATTTTCGACAGTATATCCAACATAGTGGATGAACTCTTCGAAAACTATTTGTCACGTCCGAACGTCCGTCAGCCGATTCTGACTCAGTACTGTGACGGACAGCGGGTGACCTGCCCGCAGTGGATGAGTCAGTGGGGAAGTAAGTATCTGGGTGATCAAAATTACACAGCCATCGAAATCATCAGAAACTATTATGGGGAAAGTATGTATATCAATTCAGCAGAAGAGATTTCGGGAATCCCGGCATCCTGGCCGGGCTACGATCTGGATATCGGAGCAAGTGGTATGAAAGTCAGGCAGATTCAGGAACAGTTAAATACTATCGGGGAGGTTTATACAGAAGTTCCCAGGGGACCGGTGGATGGAATATACGGAGAGCGAACAAAAGAAGCAGTACGGCAGTTTCAGTCCGTTTTTGGACTGGGACAGACAGGAGTCGTTGATTATCCGACCTGGTATAAGATCCAGGAAATCTATGTGGGAATCACGAGAATCGCAGAGCTATATTGAAAGAATTATTCCTGTTCACTGATAAGATCCCGCGAAGCGTGTTACCGGGAACGGAGTGAACAGGAACAGAAAAAATGTCGGTAATTGAAGTATTACATTTTTGACATGGGCAATGAAAAGGATTATAATTAATAACCAGGGAAGTATACGTAACGTGAAGTAACAGGAGGAAATACCAGAAAGTGATAAGAAAAGAATGGAAACGTATGCTGGCACTGTCTATGACATATATAATGACTTTGTCTGTGGCAGCGCCAGTTAAGGCTGCTGAAGAAGAACTTAGTGTACCGACAGCTGAAACAGCGGCAGAAGTACAGGAAACACCGGAACAGTTTGAGGCAAGAACAGGATACCATTTAACAGAGGGATATACTTATGTACTGAATAATGGGTTTGTGATTCTGCAGGCAGATGGTTCGCCACAGATCACACCGGTTGCTACCCCGGAACCAACACCAAGTGAAACGCCAACGCCGACGCCGACACCGACAACGGAACCGACTGTAACACCGACGCCGGCAGGAGAGAATACTCCAACACCCACACCGGGTCAGGAAGGGGCAGAACCACAGGAAGTGACAGAACAGCCCACGCCGGAGCCTACACCGGCACCGGAGACCACACCGGAAGCTGCGCAGGAGACTGCGGTGGAAGAAAATATCCCGGTTATTACAGCATTTCCACAGTCTGTGGAAGTACCGGTGACGGTGGAGGATTACCGTTTCTGGACAGTATCTGCCAGCAGAAAAGCGGCACAGGCGAAAGTGGTTCAGGAGATCAAAGAAGAGAAGTCACAGGATTCCCGGAGTGTGGGAAGGCTGGAAGAAGGCGGTATCTGTTATATTTTAAGAAAGGAAGACGGATGGTACTACGTGGAATCCGGAACCGTTCGTGGTTTTGTGGAGAAAAAAGCGCTTCGCAGAATCGGAGATAAGAATGAGGCACTGCTTACTCCGGTATATGCAACAGAGCTGGTTGCGCCGGCAGAAAATCAGGCATATGCATATTACCGGGCAACGATTCAGCAGACTGCAGCAAAGAAGCATTATGCACTCTGCAAAGGAGATGAACTGAATATCAGGGCGGACAAGAGCACAGACAGTGAGATTGTCGGTACGATGAAAAAGGGAAATCTCTGTTATATTCTTGCAGATGAGACAGAAGAGTGGGTATATGTGGAATCCGGAGAAGTTCGTGGGTTTGTAAAAAAGGAATATCTGCAGACAGGCAGGAAAGTGAAGAAAAAAGTGAATAAGACCGGAGCGGATCGTTTTACGCTGGCGGTTGCCAAGGTAGATCCGAAGGAAAATCCGGCACGTTATTATACGTTGACTTCGGTGAAAACGGGAATTCCGGACGGGGCGATCCGTGATTCGATCGTGGATTATGCCAGTGGATTCCTTGGAACTGTCTGGAAGGAAGAAGGAACCAGCCTTTGCGAAGGAATTGATACCAGCGAGTTTGTTGAGCAGATTTATGAGGCATACGGATATAATGTTACGGATAAAGACGGAAATATACAGGAACAGGGAAAGGTTTCTGTGGATCAGGCAAAACCCGGTGATGTGATCTGCTATGGATCCGGGGAAGAAACAAGTGCAGCCGGTATTTATGTGGGTGACGGCAAGATGGTACAGGCTTCTGAGACGAGAGGCAAGGTGGTAACAGTAAAGATAGATCCGGAACAGGAGAGCTTTGCCCTGGAGCTTTTTGAAGATACGAAAGTGATTGCAGGAAGTAAGGATATCAGTGAAGTGAATGCAACGGAAGCGATGTACGGACAGGATCTGGGACTTTTTAAGCTGACATATTACTGTGCGTGTGCGAAGTGTTGTGGAAAGGCAACCGGAATTACTGCTTCCGGAGCGAGGGTTGCGGAAGGGGAAACGATCGCGGTGGATCCTTCAGTGATTCCTTATGGAACGAAAGTTATTATTAATGGACATATTTTTACGGCACAGGATTGCGGCAGTGGAGTAAAGCAGAATCATATTGATATCTATGTGGATGATCATGAGCGAGCTCTGGCACTGGGGTGCAATTATGCGGATGTGCATTTGATGAAGTGAGAAGAGACTGTCACACTCTGGGTAGGGTGTGGCAGTTTTTTACTTTACGGGAAATTGCTTTACAGTAAAGTAGAAAACGCTCCGCGAAGATGCTCCAAGGCACATTCTTTGTTCCTGATCAGATAAGAACACTGCGTATCGGAAGAAACCGGGTGAGGATTTCGACAAATGTATACACAATTAAGTGAAAATCAGGAAAAAATTGGAAAATAAAAAGGATTTTGTGAGGAAAGAGTGGAATATATTTAACAGAATAGATGAAAATAGAATGGTTTTTGCTGTTTTTGGTAATAGAAGGGGTGATGTATTTGAATATCAGGGAACAGGCAGAGGAGCGGGAGTTTCAGTATCTGAGCCGGTATGCTTCACACAGCAGAGAGTCGAAGGGCAGAGAGCGTGTGGAGGAGGAGTGTGATATCCGGACGGTGTATCAGAGGGATCGGGATCGGATTATTCATTCGAAGGCGTTTCGACGGTTGAAGGATAAGACACAGGTGTTTCTTGCGGCGCAGGGAGATCATTATCGGACCAGACTGACACATACGCTGGAGGTATCACAGACGGCGCGGACGATCGCGAAGGCGCTGGAGCTGAATGAGGATCTGGTGGAAGCAATTGCGCTGGGGCATGATCTGGGGCATACACCGTTCGGACATGCCGGTGAAGCGGCTCTGAATGAAATCTGCCCGGAAGGATTTGCACATTTTAAGCAGAGTGTCCGGGTGGTGGAACGGCTGGAAAAGAACGGGGAGGGACTGAATCTGACCTGGGAAGTAAGAGACGGGATGTTGAATCACCGGACATCCGGCACACCGCATACCCTGGAAGGTCAGGTAGTCCGACTGTGTGATAAGATTTCTTATATCCATCATGATATGGATGATGCACAGAGGGCAGGAATTTTTCAGGAAGATGATATTCCGATCACAATCAGGGTGACACTGGGAGATTCCTGCAAAGAGCGGTTAAATACGTTGATCCATGATACGATCCGCAACAGTTACGGAAAAGATAAAGTCGAGATGACACCGGAGATTGCGGAGGCGATGCGGGAACTTCGCACATTGATGTTTCGGAGCGTTTACAATAATCCGGTGGCGAAAAAAGAAGAAAGAAAAGCCAGGACGATGCTGCAGGAGATGTATCTGTATTATAGCAGGCATCCGGAACAGATGTCCCGGGAATACCAGAAACTGATCGCAGAAGGCGAGAACAGAGAAAGGGTGGCATGTGATTATATCTCCGGCATGACGGATCAGTATGCGATGGCAAAATTCAAAGAAATTTTTATTCCTTCAGCCTGGGCGGTATACTGAACTGCAGGGGAATCGTTGCGAAGAAGAATAAAAAAAAGCATATTTTGTCAAAGAAAAAGAGAACCGGGACAAATAAAAAAGGATATTGTCGCCGGACGGGGAATATATATATACGTGGGTAAATGACAACAGTGGATAAAGGAGAGAGAAAACATGCGTTATTCGGATGATCTGATCGAAGAAATTCGAATGAAAAACGATATTGTAGATGTGATTTCCGGTTATGTGAAATTGCAGCGAAAAGGAAGTTCCTATTTCGGACTTTGTCCCTTTCATAATGAAAAATCACCGTCGTTTTCCGTAAGCCCCGGAAAGCAGATGTATTATTGCTTTGGATGTGGAGCTGGTGGTAATGTATTTACCTTTCTGATGGAATATGAGAACTTTACTTTCCCGGAGGCGCTGGAGATGCTGGCGGACCGTGCAGGAGTGGAACTTCCCAAAATGGAATATTCCAAAGAAGCGAAAGAACAGGCAGACCTGAAATCCGCACTTCTGGAGATAAACAAGGAAGCGGCGAAGTTCTACTATTATCAGCTGCGCCAGAAAACCGGAGAACAGGGGATGGCATATCTGAAGGGCAGAGAACTCAGTGATGAAACCATCAATAAGTTTGGTCTTGGGTATTCCGGCAAGTTCAGCAACAACCTGTATCAATATCTGAAGGGAAAAAACTATTCAGATGAGCTCTTACGGCAGTCAGGGCTGTTTAATGTGGATGAAAAACGTGGCATGTATGATAAATTCTGGAACCGTGTGATCTATCCGATCATGGATGTGAACAACCGTGTGATCGGATTCGGCGGCAGGGTGATGGGAGATGCAAAGCCCAAATATCTGAACTCACCGGAGACGAAGATCTTTGATAAGAGCCGAAATCTGTACGGACTGAATATGGCGCGTTCTTCGAGAAAGAAAAATCTGATCATCTGCGAGGGGTACATGGATGTGATCTCCATGCATCAGGCAGGATTTAACAATGCAGTGGCGTCTCTGGGAACGGCTCTGACCTCTCAGCAGGCCAGCCTCCTGAAACGGTATACCGATGAAGTCCTGATCATTTACGACAGTGATGAAGCAGGTGTGAAAGCAGCTCTCCGGGCCATCCCGATGTTAAAAACCGCCGGACTTTCCACGAAGGTCATCAATCTCAGGCCTTACAAGGATCCGGATGAATTTATCAAAAATATGGGAAAAGAAGCCTTTCAGGAGAGGCTGGATCACGGAATGAACAGTTTTATGTTTGAACTGAAGGCACTGGAAGGGCAGTATGATATGGAGGACCCGCAGGGTCAAACGGACTTTTTTAAAGAAACGGCAAAGCGGCTGCTGCGTTTTGAAGACGAGATTGAACGAAGCAGTTATATCAAAACCATTGCCGGAACTTATCAGGTCGAGCCGGAAGAACTCAGAAAGATGGTGAACCGGCTGGCGATGAAGGGCGTGGGAATGACAGATACTGTCAAACCAAAATCGGGTCTGAACAGGAATAAGGAAAAGCAGAACGGATACGAAGTATCTCAGAAACTGATGCTTACCTGGCTGACTTCTTATCCGGAGATCTTCGGAGAGGTAAGCCGTTATATCGGACCGGATGATTTTACAAGACCCCTCTATCATCAGGTGGCTGAACTGCTATATGAGCAGTATCGGCAGGGCGAGCCAAACCCGGCGAGACTGCTGAACCGGTTTACGGACAGCGAGGAACAGACCGAAGTGGCGGCTGTATTCAACGCGACGATCCCGCTGGACTCGGAACAGGAGAGGGAGCAGGCATTACTGGATGTGATATGCAGAATGAAGGAAGACAGTATCGCCCACCGCACAGAGAATCTGGCGCCTACAGACATGCAGGGGCTGATGAATCTGATGCAGGCGAAAAAAGAACTGGAAGAGTTAAAAGCCGGAAAGCTGCATTTGCATATTTCTTTTTGTTAAGGATAAAATATAAACAATATATGGAAGGATGGAAAAACAGATGGAAATGGATAAAGCCCAATTTGCAGAACAGTTGAAAAACCTTGTGGAATTAGGCAAGAAGAAGAAAAATGTGCTGGAGTATCAGGAAATCAATGATTTCTTTAAAGGAATCACCCTGAATAATGAGCAGATGGATCTGATCTTCGAATATCTGGAAGCCAATGGCGTGGATGTACTCCGGGTAACCGAGGACGACGCACTGTTGGATAATGAAGATATGCATATGGAAGAGGATGAGGTGGATCTGGAAAATATAGACCTTTCCGTACCGGAAGGGGTCAGTATCGAGGATCCGGTTCGTATGTATCTGAAAGAAATCGGTAAAGTGCCTCTTCTGAGTGCAGAAGAGGAAATCGAACTGGCAAAACGGATGGAAAACGGCGATCAGGCGGCGAAAAAACGTCTGGCAGAAGCCAATCTTCGTCTGGTGGTCAGCATCGCAAAACGATATGTGGGACGCGGCATGTTGTTCCTGGATCTGATTCAGGAGGGAAATCTGGGTCTGATCAAAGCAGTGGAAAAATTTGACTACACCAAAGGATATAAGTTCAGTACCTATGCAACCTGGTGGATCCGTCAGGCCATCACCCGTGCGATCGCCGATCAGGCAAGAACGATCCGTATCCCGGTGCATATGGTAGAAACCATCAACAAACTGATCCGTGTGTCCAGACAGTTACTGCAGGAGCTGGGCCGTGAACCTACGCCGGAAGAGATTGCAGAAGAGATGAATATGCCGGTGGAAAGAGTCCGTGAGATCCTTAAGATTTCTCAGGAACCGGTTTCTCTGGAAACCCCGATCGGTGAAGAAGAAGACAGTCATCTGGGTGACTTTATCCAGGATGACAACGTTCCGGTACCTGCAGATGCAGCAGCCTTTACACTGTTAAAAGAACAGCTGGTAGAGGTGCTGAGCACACTGACCGAGAGAGAACAGAAAGTACTTCGTCTGCGTTTCGGCCTGGATGATGGAAGAGCCAGAACACTGGAAGAAGTAGGAAAAGAATTCAGTGTCACAAGAGAACGTATCCGTCAGATCGAAGCGAAAGCATTAAGAAAACTGCGTCACCCCAGCCGCAGCAGAAAGCTGAAGGATTATCTGGATTAATGGAATTATCCAAAAGACTTCGGATGAATGCTTCTTTTGTGACACCGGGAAACCGGCTGGCAGATGTGGGAACGGATCATGGATATATTCCGATCGCTCTTTGCCTGGAAGGCGTAATTCCATCAGCTCTGGCTATGGATGTGAATCCGGGACCACTGGAGCGCGCAAAAGAACATATACAACAGTTTGATCTGGAAACAGATATACATACCCGCCTCTCCGATGGTGTACAGGCTTTGTGCCCCGGGGAGGCGGATTCTGTCCTGATTGCCGGAATGGGCGGGGCACTGACAGTGAAGATTCTGGAAGCAGGTGAAAAGGTGCTTGCTTCCGTAAAAGAACTGATCCTGCAACCCCAGTCAGAGATCGACAAAGTCCGGTCATACCTTCTGACTCATGGATATGTGATAGCCGGGGAAAAGATGGTATATGAGGACGGAAAATATTATCCCGCCATGCGGGCAGTACATGGGGAAATGCCGCTGTGGCAGGAGGTGGAGTTACAGTATGGAAAATATCTGCTGGAAGAGAAACATCCGGTATTAGAGGAATATCTGAAAGACAAACAGAAAACCTGCAGGAAAATACAGGAAAAACTCGCAGCAGACGGAAAGAAAGCAGAAAAGATCACCGCACGGCAAAAAGAGCTGGAGGACGAACTTCGGCTGATCGGGCAGGCACTGGAGGTGTATGAACGATGATATGTAAAGAAGTTATGAGAAAGCTGGAAGAACGGTGGAATCCTTCCTATGCACTGGAATGGGATAACGTAGGACTTCTGGTGGGAAGAGAAGAAAAAGAAATCAAAAAAATATTTACAGCACTGGATGCTACAGAAGAGACGATCGCACAGGCACTGGAATTCGGCGCGGATCTTCTGATCACCCATCACCCGATGATTTTTTCACCGGTAAAAAAAGTGACCAGTGCAGATTTTATCGGCCGCAGACTGATTACGATGATCCAGGCGGATCTGTGTTATTATGCAATGCATACGAACTTTGATGTGAAGGGGATGGCACAGCTGAATCAGGAATGTCTGGGACTTACGGACTGTGAAGTGCTGGAAGAAACCGCTCCCGGGGAAGGCATCGGAAGAGTAGGTGCGCTGGAAGGGACGATGGATCTGAAACAATTTGCCGGAAAAGTAAGAAACGACTTTGAGATCCCGGATGTACGGATGTACGGAGATCCGGCAGCGATCATTCATCGTGTGGCAGTGAGCAGCGGCTCCGGAAAAAGTATGATCCGTGGTGCGATTGAAAAAGGTGCCGATGTGATCGTTACCGGAGATGTGGATTATCATTCGGCAATTGATGCCGTTGCGCAGGGAATCGCTGTAATCGATGCCGGTCATTATGGAACTGAATATGGATTTATCGCATATATGAGACAGGAACTGGAAACTATGTTTCCGGAGCTTGCGGTAGGCACTGCCAGAGTGCATCATCCGTACCGGGTGGTGTAGCGGCAGCTGAAAGGAGTGGTGAAGATGGGACTTAAGATGTGTAAAGTAACAGTGGGTTCCAGGGAGAAAGCATATCCGGATGGAACACCTTTTGGAGAAATTGTCAAAGATTTCGATCAGGATTGTAAGTATCCGGTGGTTCTGGTAACGGTAGACGGAAAGCTTCGCGAACTTCATAAAAAGATTCACCGGGACTGCCGGATCTCACTGGTGACGGTGGAGGACAGTATCGGTCATAAAACATACAAAAGAAGTATGAATCTACTGCTGTTAAAGGCGGTATATCATGTGGCAGGACATGAGAAGATCCGGAAGATTGTCCTGCATTTTACGGTGGGAGAGGGATTTTACTATACGATCGATGGAGATGTGACGATCGATCAGCCATTTCTGGATCAGGTGGAAACGTATATGCATGAGCTGGTGGAAAAACATGCACCGGTGATGAAACGGAGTGTGTCTACCGCCTCTGCGCTGGATCTCTTTCACAAATATGGCATGTATGACAAAGAAAAACTGTTTCGTTACCGGAGAAGTTCCCGCGTAAATATCTATAATCTTGAGGAATTTGAGGATTATTTTTACGGGTATATGGTATGGCATACCGGATATCTGAAATATTTCAAATTGTATCCGTATGACGAGGGCTTTGTGATGCAGATGCCGACCCGGAAAGACCCGGAAAAACTGCCGCCGTTTACGCCGTCACCGAAGATTTTTCAGGTGCAGAAAGAGGCGGAAAAATGGGGCGAGATGATGGGAGTTTCCGTGGTAGGGGAACTGAACGAGAAGATTTCGAAAGGGAAAATGCAGGAACTGCTGCTGATCTCGGAAGCTCTGCAGGAGGGAAGAATCTCAAAGATCGCAGAGCAGATCATCGAGCGTGGCGGTGTAAAATTCGTTATGATCGCCGGACCATCCTCCTCAGGAAAAACCACATTTTCTCATCGCCTGTCAATCCAGCTGGCGGCTCACGGGATGAAACCGCATCCGATCGCGGTGGATAATTATTTTGTAAACCGGGAAGATACGCCGCGGGATGAAAACGGGAACTACAATTACGAGTGTCTGGAAGCTATCGATGTGGAACTTTTCAACCGCGATATGAATGCGCTGCTTAAGAGCGAGCGGGTGGAACTGCCACGGTTTAATTTCAAACTGGGAAAACGGGAATACAAAGGGGATTTCCTGCAGATGCAACCGAACGATATTCTGGTGATTGAGGGAATCCACGGACTGAACGACCGGCTGAGCTATTCGCTTCCGACGGAGAGCAAATTCAAGATCTATATCAGTGCGCTGACGCAGTTAAATATTGACGAACACAACCGGATTCCGACGACGGACGGACGATTGATTCGCCGGATTGTCCGGGATAACCGGACGAGAGGAACGAGTGCGAAAGCAACGATTGCGATGTGGCCGTCGGTTCGCCGTGGAGAGGATGAAAATATCTTCCCCTATCAGGAACAGGCAGATGCAATGTTTAACTCGGCACTTCTGTATGAACTGGCAGTGCTGAAACTGTACGCGGAGCCGGTACTCTTCCAGATCGGTCCGGACGAACCGGAGTATCAGGAAGCGAAGCGGCTGTTAAAATTCCTGGATTATTTTGTGGGGATCCCCAGTGAGGATATCCCGAAGAATTCTATCCTGAGGGAATTCGTGGGCGGCAGCTGTTTTGATGTGTAAAATAATGTGCGAAAAATATATATTTATAAAAGATATATGAAAAAATGTCAGGGGTGAAAGTGATTTTGTCCCTGGCATTTTCAAAAGAAAGGGTGGAAAGTATGAAAGTATTGATGTTAAACGGAAGCGCAAAAAAAGAAGGCAATACATACCAGTCTCTTCTGGAAGTAGGAAAGGAACTGGAAAGACAGGGCATCGAGTATGAGATCTTTCAGATCGGCAGTCAGCCGGTGAGAGACTGTATCGGATGTGGACAGTGTAATGAAAATGGCTGTGTGTTTGCGGATGACAAAGTCAATGAATTCGTGGCAAAGGCGAAAGAGGCGGATGGATTTGTCTTCGGTACACCGGTCTATTATGCACATCCAAGCGGACGGATCCTGTCATTTCTGGACAGAGTATTTTACAGCAGCGGCAGAGCATTTGCCTTCAAACCGGCGGCTTCTGTAGCAGTGGCAAGACGCGGTGGATGCAGTGCTTCCTTCGATGTACTGAATAAATATTATGGCATCTGCCAGATGCCGGTAGCCGGCTCTACTTACTGGAACATGGTACACGGCTGTGAACCGGGAGTTTCCCATAGTTAAAGATACCACACCAAATATGATGAACCCACGCTTATA
>OLPN01002853.1_pt1 | contig 12822 bp, 8 predicted proteins | sample 1672601 | NCBI WGS metagenome assembly OLPN01 (sample SAMEA3136704, study PRJEB25190) | human gut metagenome | reverse complement strand
CCATGCGGTTGTTCACCTTGCAGCCCACCATGCGGTTGCCCACCGCCGAATGGATGGCGTAGGCAAAGTCGATGCAGGTGGCACCGGTGGGCAGGTTGATCACATCGCCCTTGGGGGTGAAGGCAAACACTTCCTCCGGCAGCAGGTCGCTCTTGAGGTCATGCAGCAGGTTGCCGGAATCCTCGCTGACGCGCTGGTTTTCCAGCAGCTGGCTCACCCAGGCCAGACGCTCGTCCAGCTTGTCGTGGCCGCCCAGGCCCTCCTTGTACTTCCAGTGTGCGGCAACGCCGTACTCGGCCTGCTCGTCCATGGCACGGGTGCGGATCTGCACCTCGAAGGGGATGCCCTCGTGGCCGATGACCGTGGTGTGCAGGCTCTGGTAGCCGTTGGGCTTGGGGGTGGAGATATAGTCCTTGAAACGGTTGGGCAGCGGGTGGTACATATCGTGGATGAGGCCCAGGGTGCTGTAACACTCGGCCAGACTGTCCAGAATCACACGAACGGCGTAAATATCGTAGATCTCATCAAAGGACTTGTTCTGCATGATGGTCTTGCGGTAGATGCCGTAGATGCTCTTGACCCTGCGCTTGATGGTGGCACCCTCGATGCCGCTCTCGATCAGGCGGCGCTCGATGACGCCGGACACCTTGGCCAGGAACTCCTCCCCGGCCCGCTCGCTCAGCATCTTGCTGATGTCCTCGTAACCCACGGGGTCGAGGTAATGCAGACTGCGGTCCTCCAGCTCTTCCTTCACGTTCAGGATGCCCAGCCGGTTGGCGATGGGGGCATACACCTCCATGGTCTCCCGGGCCTTGTCGCGGCGCTTCTGCTCCGGCCAGGCGTCACCGGTGCGCATATTGTGCAGCCGGTCGCACAGCTTGATGATCATCACGCGCACATCGCGGCTCATGGCCAGCAGCATCTTACGCAGGTTCTCGGCCTGCAGCTCCTCGATGTTGGAGAACTGGATCTTGGTCAGCTTGGTGACGCCGTCCACCATCTGGGCCACCTCGGAGCCGAACTGCGCGGTCAGGTCGTCCAGGGTGGTGGGGGTGTCCTCCACCACATCGTGCAGCAGGGCGGCGGCGATGCTCTCGGAGTCCATGCCCAGATCCAGCACCAGACGGGCCACGGCCAGCGGGTGGCAGATATAGGATTCGCCGCTGCGGCGGCACACGCCCTTGTGGGCGTCGTTGGCAAGGTTATAGGCCTTTTCGATCATGTCCATATCGTAGGCCCTGCCGCTGGCCTTGATGGCCTCGCAGAGTTTCTCCCAGGTGACGATCTCCGGGCGCACCTCGGAGGGCAGAGCACCTTCCGGGGCATCTGCCGGCTGCGCCGTGGCAGCCACGGTGGCCGTCTCCTGCACCGGCTGGTGCAGGTGGGTCTTGGCCGAATACGAATCCTCCTCCCGCACCGGGGCGGGGGCAGGCAGTTTCTTTCCCTCAGGCATTTACATTCCCTCCAAACATTTCAGGATCGGGGCGTCGGCAAGGTTTTTCTTGCCGGCCGTGGGCACCAGCTCCCACACTTTGGCTCCGCCCTTTTCTGCAGCAGCGATCAGCCCCACCTGTTCCAGTGCCGTGACCGCCACCAGCGTTTTGCCGGTATTTTCTTCTCCCAGCTTCGCGCACAGGGGCTGCAGATCCTCCGCGTGCCAGCGGCGGGCCTGCAGCTCCCGGTATACCGCGATGATATCGCTGCGGGCCGGGGTGATGAGATTTTTCTGTTCTGTGGTGAGCGGGGTGCCGCGGCGCAGTGCCTGCACCAGCGCTGCCTGCTGCGGCATGGCACTGCCAAGGCCCGCCGGGTGCAAGTCGATGATGCGGCCCGAAAGCTGCGCGCCACGGGGCGCATCGTAGACCGAAAGATTCAAGGCAGTGTCTACCACGTCGCCCGTGGCATAGGGCAGCTGCTCCGGCCGCATGCCGAACCACACGGCGTACAGGCTGGCATTGCCCTGCCGCAGACGCAGGCGGCTGTGTTTGCCGTCCGACACCGGGTATACCCCGTCCAGCACGGCATTCTGCAGCAGGAACACCGGGGTGGGGTTCTCAGCCCCGAAGGGGGCCAGCTGATCCAGACGGCGCACGGCGTCCACCGTGACCCGGTCCAGATGGATGGACAGATCGCAGGTCAGCGGCGGGATCTGCAGCACGGGGCACTCCCTTGCCGCCCACTCGTTCAGGCGGCGTCGCAGGGCTTCCAGATTTTCTTCCCGCACCGAGAGGCCCGCCGCCATAGCGTGGCCGCCGTAGCGGATGAGCAGGTCGGCGCAGGCCCCGATGCAGGCGTGCAGGTTGAAACCCTGCACGCTGCGGCCGCTGCCCTTGCACTCGCCGTGCTCGTCCACCGTGACCACGATGACCGGGCGGCCGGTGCGCTCCACCAGCCGGGACGCCACGATGCCGATGACGCCGGGGTGCCAGTCCCGGCCCCACAGCAGGATCACACGATCCTCCAGCCGCTCCGGCTGCTGCTCCAGCAATTCCTCAGCGGCCTTGAAGATCTGCAGTTCGGTCTCCTGCCGTTTCGCGTTGATCTCGTTGAGTCTATGGGCCAGCTCCTCGGCGCGGTCCGGGTCCTCACACAGCACCAGCTGCAGGGCCGTCACCGCGCTGTCCATGCGGCCGGCCGCGTTGATGCGGGGCGCAATGGCGTAGCTGATATTCTCCGCTGTGACGGGTTTTCCGGCAAGGCCCACTTCTTCCAGCAAGGCTTCCATGCCGGGGCGGTCGGTCTGCTGCAGCTGCCGCAGGCCGGCCTTGACCAGGGTGCGGTTCTCTCCGGTCAGGGGCATCACGTCCGCCACGGTGCCCACAGCGGCCAGGTCGCCGCAGTAATCCAGCATTTCCTCCGGGGTGCAGTCGTCCAGCGCGGCGCACAGCTTAAAGGCCACGCCTGCGCCGCACAGCCCTTTGAAGGGGCTGGTATCGTCCTCCCGGCGGGGGTCCACCACGGCCACTGCCTTGGGCAGGGTCTCGGGCGGCAGATGGTGGTCGGTGATGATAAGGTCGATGCCCAGCTCTGCGGCAAAGTCGGCCTCGGCTACAGCGGAGATGCCGTTGTCCACCGTCACGATGAGCCGATAGCCCTTGTCGTGGATGGACTGGATGGCGTTGCGCGACAGGCCGTAGCCATCGCCCTCGCGGCTGGGCAGCATGCACTTGACGGCGGCGCCCATGCCCTTGAGGTGCTGATACAGCAATGCCGTGGCAGTCACGCCGTCCACGTCGTAGTCGCCGAACACCACGATGGTCTCGCCATTGTCGATGGCCTGCCAGATGCGCTGGCAGGCTTTTTCCATATCGGTGAGCAGGGCAGGGTCGCTCAGCTCCTCTTCCCCGGCCAGCAGGGTGAGCGCGTCGGCCGGGTCGGTGATGCCGCGGGCCGCCAGGATGCCGGCCAGCAAGGCCGTCTCCTTCTGCTGGGCGGCCAGCGTGGCGGCATATTTCTGTTCGCTCCAGGGCTCCTCGTCCATGGCGCTGTATTCCAGTTCTTCGGTACGCTGCTCCGCGATGGCATGGGTCAGCTCCCGGACGGCGGCGCGGTCCAGCGTTTTCAGGTCCCAGGCACGGTAGGTCATTGGAAATCCCTCCCGGTCAGGCCGTCGTTGGCCAGCATTCCCTGCAGGGCTGCGATCTCGCTGGAAACATCCATGGCCACGTCCGACAGCAGATTGTCGTAGAGGTTGTCAAAGGCCTGGTTCAGGGTGTGCAGAATGCCTGCAATGTCCCGGCGGATGTTCTCGGCGTTTTCCCCCTGCTGGCCCTGGACATCGTTGTAGGTGTACAGCAGCTTGAGGGTGGTGGGGATATAGTATTCCGCAAAGCGGCGGGCCTTGGGCAGGCTCTCCGGGTGGGCTTCCAGCCAGTCGCAGATGGCGGCGGCAGTCTTTTGCATCTGCTCCAGTTCCTCCCGGGCCTGGGGGTCCTGCATCAACTGCTGCTCTTTTTCCAGCACCTGGACAAAGCGTCGAGCAGTGTCCAGGTTCAGGGGCACAGCCTCCGCCTCCGGCTGCTCCGGTTTCGGCTGGGGAGCCGGGGCCGCTGCTGCCTCCTTGGCGGCGCGGTAGTCCTCCACCGTCAGGTAGAGTTTTTCGGTCTTTTCATCCAGCCAGGCGGCAAGCCAGCCCTTTTGGATGTATTTGCGCAGTTTTTTCAGGGCCTTGGCCTTTTTCTGGTGGGTCAGGTCGGCCAGCATCTCCACCGGCAGGCCGTTCTTATAGTCCTCGCCCTCGGCGGCATCGGCCAGCAGCCGCAGCTTTTTGGAGGCCGACAGCCGGGAGGCACCGGCGGCGATCATCGCGCCAAAGCCGCAGGCGACAAGGGTCAGCACATTGCCCGTGATCTCCAGCACCGTCGTGGCCATAGAAGCGCCGGTGGTAAAGGTATAGGTCATGCCCTCCGGGGCCGTGGCCACCGTGTCACCGATCATGGTCTCTGTAATAAGGTCGGGCAGAAGGGCATCCGACGCCGCGATGCAGCCAATGCCGCCCAGACCGAAGATCACCGCAAAGGTGATGCCCACGGCCAGCAGAGTGCAGCCCACGCTATAGCGTTTTTTTGCGCTGATACGGATACTTTCCACCGGGGTCGGCTCCGGTTTTGCAAAAATCTGCCGGAACCAGCCGGGCATCCCGCTGGTGTCGGCCTCCGCATAGCCCTCGTTGAAGGTCTGCTTTGCCCAGTTCTGCCGTGCCTCGCCCCACGACTTGCGGAAGGCCCTGCCCGCCTCCCCGATGCCATAGTTGGCCGCATGGACGGCCGCCCTGCCCACATCGTAGGCGCGGTCCCCGATCTCCATGCCCCGGCCCTCAAAGCCATGGGCAAAGGCGTCGGTCATGGTGTCGCCAAAGGCGCGCAGCTGGTCCTCCAGCTCCTGCTGCACCTGACGGCCCTCGTCCTTGATCCGGTTGTCGTTTTCACGATCGTTCATCAAAATCTTCTCACCCTTCTGCCGGTGCATACCGGCTGATGATGGCGCGGGCCACCCGCAGGCCATCCACGGCGGCGCTCATGATGCCGCCCGCATATCCCGCGCCCTCGCCGCAGGGGTAAAGCCCTGCCAGCTGGGTGCACTCGAAGTTCTCTTCCCGCTTCAGCCGCACCGGGCTGCTGGTGCGGGTCTCCAGGCCGGTGAGGATGGCATCCGGTGCGGTGTAGCCCGCGATCTTGTGCTCATAGGCACGCAGACCGGCCCGCAGGGTGTCGGCCAGCTCCGCAGGCAGCAGACTGCCCAGGTCGGCTGCGGTCACGCCGCGGTCATAGGTCGGTTCCACGCTGCCGATGTGCAGCTGGCCTTTGCCCTCCAGAAAGCTCCGGATGTTCTCGGCCGGGGCGGCGTAAGGCCCGGCAGCATGGCCTGCCGCGTAGGCCTTTGCTTCCAGCTCCCGCTGGAACGTGATGGCCTGCCGGGGGTTGTTTGCAAAGTCGGTGCCGTTCACGCTCACCACCACGGCGGCGTTTGCATTTTTGCCGCTGCGGGCATGGTAGCTCATGCCGTTGGTCACCACACGGCCTTTCTCACTGGCCGAGGCCACCACCTGCCCACCGGGGCACATGCAGAAGGTATACACGCACCGCTCCCCCACATGCTGGGACAGCTGGTATTCGCCGCGGGGCAGGGCCGGGTGGCCTGCCGCCTCGTGATACAGGCTCTTTTCGATCTCGCTCTGCAGATGCTCTGCGCGGAAGCCCACGCTGAAGGGCTTGCACTCCAGCACAAGGCCGCTGTCCATGAGCATGGCAAAGGTATCGCGGGCCGAGTGGCCCACCGCAAATACCAGTGCTTCGCAGGCAAAGGAACCATCCGTTGTGAAAATTCCGGTAATGTGTCCGTTTTTCTGTTCCAGACCGGTGAGGGCCGTGTTGAAATGCACCTCACCGCCCAGGGATTCGATCTCTTTGCGGATGGAGGTGATGACCCCCCGCAGCAGGTCGGTGCCCACATGGGGCTTCTGCTTCCAGGCGATCTCCGCCGGGGCACCGTGCTGCAAAAACACTTCCGTGACAAGGCCGCACAGCTCGTCACCGATGCGGGTGGTCAGCTTGCCGTCCGAGAAGGTGCCTGCGCCGCCCTCACCGAACTGGATGTTCGCGTTGGGGTCCAGCTCGCCAGTGGTGGAAAAGTGTTCCACCGCCTGCACCCGCTCGTCCAGCGCCGGGCCGCGCTCCAGCACGATGGGCCGGTAGCCCTGCCGGGCCAGCAGCAGCGCCGCAAACAGACCGGCAGGCCCCAGGCCGCACACCACCGGGCGGTGGAGCAGCTTCTGCGTGCCCCGTTGCACCCGGAAGTCGGTCCTGCTGTGCAGGGACACGTTGGCCGATGCCCCGGCGAAGGCGGGTTCTTCGGCTTCGTTTTTCAGGGTGACAGCCACGGTGTACACCAGCTTGGGCTGGCCGCGGCGGGCGTCCACCGACAGCTTTGCCACGCCCAGATGCTGCACCTTTGCGCGGGGGATGCGTGCCTCCCGCAGGGCCTTTTCAAATGCCTGCGGTTCCCCGGCGGAGAGCGGCAGACGGATGTTGCGAACGAGAATCATAGTACAGTGTGTTCCTTTTTATCAGTTGCTTTCAATGCGGCACTGCAGCACATAGCTGCCCAGTGCAAAGATCTTGCCGTTGGAGGGCACATACAGGCGGCAGGCGATGTTCTGCTGGCCGGTGGCCACCGAGAAGTCCTCCGCGTCGATCTCCACGACCACCTGTTCCGGGGTCAGGGTCTCCAATGCAGCCTTCGGGCCGCAGAGGGTCACGTTCATCAGCCGTTCGGTCTCCACTGTAAGCTGATAGGTGGACGGCAGATTCACCACCTGCACACAGCTGGAAGGCAGGTTCATGGTCTTGGTCTCCAGACCGGAGCAGTCAAAGCTGAGGGTGATGGTGGAAATGTTGTCCAGCAGGTAGATGTCGCTGGGCAGCTCAATGGGCAGCTCATAGACCTTGTTCAGTGTGAAGGTGGACAGGTCGATGGTGCCGATGGACAAGGTGGACAACGCGTCGATCTTTTCTGCCGGGCCGGCCACCTTGAGCTGCTTGCGGCTGAGCTCATACACCAGCACCGACTCGTCAAAGTCGCGGGGCGCGTTGATGAAGCTCACGTTCACCGGCAGGGTGGCCATCTTGTACACCTGCAAGGTCACGTCCACGCTGCTTTCTTCCAGCTCGGTGTACTCAAAGTTCACTTCCGTGCCGCCGGAGGTGTAGAACCGCAGCGGCGTTGCCAGGGTGACCGAGCTGTCCAGCTCGCCGGAGTAGGTCACCTCGGCGGTGCAGGTGGTCACCTTGTCCAGCTCACTGCTGGGGCCGGACAGAGTGACCATGTCCTTGGACACCTCGGTGCTGTAGAGGATATACCCGTCCGAGATGGCCAGGTAATTGGTGGTCACGGTGACGGGAAGGGTCTTTTCCTCCACCACATCGAACACCACGTCCACCATGTTGTCGGAGCCGTCGATGGTCACGGTGACGCCATTGAGCATGCCGTTGGGCCCCCGCACCAGCAGGCGCAGGGTCTTTTCACCGCTGTCCCGCACGCTGGACCAGTCCGGGTAGACCACGAAATCGGAGGCCGTCAGGCTGCCGATGGTGTAGCCGTCGCCGGAGATCTTCAGGTTCACCGTCTTGTCCTCGGCGCTGACGATGCTCAGTCCACGGGAGGTATAAACGGAGGAATCGTAGGTATAGTCCACCGGCACATTGTAGATGGTGTTGGTGGTGCCGGGCTGCACGATGATGGTCACGATCATCCAGGCCACAATGGCACCCAGAATGGACAGTGCCAGCCGGATGCGGCGGTCGTCCAAAAAGTTCTTTTTGTGGGGAACAGCAGGCTTTGCGCCGCTGGTATTCTTGGGTTGATTGGTCATTGCTGCTCGTCCTCCCCTTTCTGGCTGACCCACTTCATCAGGCTCTTTGCGCGGTCCTTCCAGGTGTCGGCCGTGCTCTTTTCCACCACAGGCTCCTTGGGGATCATCTCGTCGATCAGGCGGGTGTACAGGGTCTGGCGGTCAAAATGACGGATCAGCACGCCATTTTTTGCCATGGAGATGATGCCCGTCTCCTCGCTGACCACGATGGCGATGGCGTCCGAGTTTTCGGCAATGCCCAGGCAGGCGCGGTGGCGGGTGCCCATGTCCTTGCCCAGATCCAGATTATTGGAAAGCGGCAGCACGCAGCCTGCGGCCTTGATGCGGCCGTTCTCAATGATGGCGGCACCGTCGTGCAGGGGAGTGCCCTCGTAGAAGATGGTGCCCAGCACTTCCAGATTCACCGCGCTGTTCACCGGGGTGCCGGTGCGCACGATCTCAGACAGGTTGGTGTGGCGTTCCAGCACGATGAGCGCACCGGTCTTGGTCTCCGAAAAGCGCTCTGCCGCGTCGCAGATGGCAATGATGGCGCTGCGCCAGGCCCCTTTCAGGCTGGGGTCGTTGTAGCGGCCTTTCACGTTGAACAGCTTTGCGGCCCACTGGTCGGTCTGGCCCATGCGCTCCAGAGCACGGCGGATCTCCGGCTGGAACAGCACCACCAGGGTAAGCAGGCCCACCTGCAGCAGCGAGTTGAGCAGCCAGGTGACCGTGCGCATGTTCAGCGTTTCGGCCACCAGATAAACCGCCATGACCAGCAGCGCGCCCTTGAACAGCTGCCCGGCGCGGGTGCGGTTGACGATGCCCAGCAGCTGGTAGATCAGGAACGCAATGATGATGATATCCAGCAGGTCAACGAGCTTGAAGGTCTGAAAATTGGCAATGATCGCATTCAGTGTCATGGACGCACACTCCTGTTACCGTGTTTCGATCAGGGCGACGGCGTGGGCGGCAATGCCCAGTCCCTCGCCGGTAAAGCCCAGATGCTCTTCCGTGGTGGCCTTGACGCTCACGGCGTCCACCGGCAGGCCGAAAGCCGCCGCCAGATTGGCCCGCATGGCCGGGATGTGCGGTGCCAGCTTAGGCCGCTGGCAGAGGATGGTGGCGTCGATGTTTTCCACCCGGTAATCGTGCTCCGACAGGATGCGGGCCACATGGCGGGCCAGCTCCAGGCTGTCGGCCCCGGCATAGGCGGGGTCATTGTCCGGGAAATGCTGGCCGATATCCCCCAGCGCCGCCGCACCCAGCACGGCGTCCATCACCGCGTGGGCCAGCACATCGGCGTCCGAGTGGCCCAGCAGGCCCTTTTCAAAGGGGATCTCCACGCCGCCCAGGATCAGCTTGCGGCCTTCCACCAGGCGGTGCACGTCATAACCATGTCCAATGCGCATTCTCGTTTCCTCTTTCTGTACCGGGCGGGGCAGGTCCTCCCGCGTGGTGATCTTCAGGTTGGCGTAGTCACCCTGGGTGAGCTGCACCGAGCGGCCAGTGAGCTCGAACAGGCTGCAGTCATCGGTGACCAGCCGGGCTTTTTTGGCATCCAGCTCCTGCAGGGCGGCCAGATACTGCGTCCGGTCAAAGCACTGGGGCGTCTGCACCGCATACAGGGTACTGCGGTCCGGGGTGCTGCGCACAAGGCAGGCTTCCGGCACCGTTTTGCCGTCACCGGGCACGGCCTGCTTGATGGTGTCCTTGACCGGCACTGCCGGGGCGGCGGCTCCGCAGCGGGCAGCGGCTTCCAGCACCGCCGCGATGACGGCCGGGCTCACAAAGGGCCGAGCCGCGTCGTGCACAGCCACCAGCTCCCCGTGGGCTGCCAGCACGCCATTCTTGGCGCTCTCGGCGCGGGTGGCACCACCGGCCACGATCTGCACCGGCTTGGTGCAGCCGACGGCCTGCTGCTCCACGAAAGCACGGTTTTTGCCCGCCACCAGCACGATCTCGCCGATCTGCGGGCACTGGTCAAAAGCGCGGATGCTGCGGTGCAGCACCGTTTCGCCGCCCAGGTCAAAGCTGAGCTTGTCGAACCCCATCCGGGTGGAAGAACCTGCCGCCACCAGCACGGCCGAAATCGTTTTTTGCAATCTGCACACCTGCCCCTGCTGCCGCCGCGCCGGTGTTTCCGGCTGCGGCTGGCTATAATAAGTCATCTTTTATTATAGCGTATCGGCCCGCAAACTGCAACCGGTTCCGCCCAGCAAAAAAGCCCTTTTGCACCGCCGGGCAGGCGGGTGCAAAAGGGCTTTGGGACCTTATTTCAGTGCGGTTTATGCCAGGATGGGCTCAATGGCAGCAGCCAGGGCATCCTTCTGGGCCTGGGCATCGGCCAGATCCTTGCCCAGGGTGGTGAAGTAGGTCTTGATCTTCGGCTCGGTGCCGGAGGGACGGACCACCACAGTCGCACCGTTCTCCAGTGCGTAGATCAGCACGTTGGCAGCCGGCAGGCCGGTCTCCTCGGGCTTCTTGTAGTCGGTGACCTTGACCACCTTGTGGCCGGCCAGCTCGGTGGGCGGGTTGTCGCGCAGCTTCTGCATGATGGACGCCATCTTCTCCATGCCGGTCAGTCCGGGGAACTCGAAGCTGTCCACCTTGTTCAGGTATCGGCCGTACTCCTTGTAGATCTCTTCCAGACGCTGCTTGATGGAAGAACCGATGCTGCGGTAGTAGGCAGCCATCTCGCAGATCAGCATGGAGCCGATGACGGCGTCCTTATCGCGGACATAGGGGCCTGCCAGATAGCCGTAGCTTTCCTCAAAGCCGAAGATGAAGCGGTCCACTTCACCGGCAGCTTCCAGATTGGCGATCTGGTCGCCGATCCACTTGAAGCCGGTCAGCACGCTGCGCATCTCCACGCCGTAGTGGGCGGCAATGGCATCGGCCAGCGGGGTGGACACGATGGACTTGACGGCCACGGGGTTCTTGGGCATGGTGCCCTTCTCGATGCGGCCTGCGCAGATGTAATCCAGCAGCAGAGCGCCCATCTCGTTGCCGGACACCAGCTCATAGCTGCCATCCGGGCACTTCATGGCGATGCCCACGCGGTCGGCGTCGGGGTCGGTGGCCAGCATCAGGTCGGCACCGGTCTTGGTGGCCAGATTCAGGCCCAGCTTCAGGGCGTCGAAGATCTCAGGGTTGGGGTAGGAGCAGGTGGTGAAGTAGCCGTTGGGGTACTCCTGCTCGGGCACGATGGTGATATCGGTGATGCCCATGTCGTTCAGCACATGGGTGACCGGAACCAGACCGGAACCGTTCAGGGGGCTGTACACCAGCTTCAGGCCGGCGGTCTTGCACAGGCCGGGGCGCACCTGACGGGCCTCGATGGCGTCGTACAGGGCCTTCTTGCAGTCATCGCCCACAAAACGGATCAGGCCGTTTTCCACGCCCTCGGCAAAGGAGATGTACTTGGCACCGGTGAGCACATCGGTCTTCTGGATCTCGTCGTACACGATGGCGGCGGCGTCATCGGTCATCTGGCAGCCGTCCGGGCCGTAGGCCTTGTAGCCGTTGTACTTGGCCGGGTTGTGGGAGGCGGTGACCATGATGCCTGCATTGCACTGATAGTAGCGGGTAGCAAAGCTCAGGGCCGGCACCGGCATCAGGGCATCATAGATGCGCACCTTGATGCCATTGGCTGCCAGAACACCGGCAGCCGTCTTGGCAAAAACGTCGCTCTTGAGGCGGCTGTCGTAGCTGATGGCGACGGTCTGGCTGCCGCCCTGGGTCTTGACCCAGTTGGCCAGGCCCTGGGTAGCCTGACGCACAACGTAGATGTTCATGCGGTTAGTACCCGCGCCCAGGACGCCGCGCAGGCCTGCGGTGCCGAACTTCAAAGCCACAGCAAAGCGATCCTTGATCTCGTCGTCGTTGCCCTCGATCTTTGCCAGTTCGGGCTTCAGATCCGCATCGTCCAGCTCCGCTGCCAGCCAGCGCTTATATTCATCCAGATACATGTTGCACACCTTACCTTTGTTATTTTTTCCCAAAAAAGGAGACAGTTTATTCAAACCTAATTATACTATAAACGCTTGTGTCCATCATGTCAATTGCATATTTTGCCACAATCTTACCGGTACAAAATCAGCAAATGACACAAAAACAGCCGCTCTCCGGGTGGATGTCGGCGGGCTGCTGTGCTTCCGGCAGCAGCCGGTAGGGCTGGTGCACGTCCTCCAGCACCTCCAGCCACTGTTCCGGGCCGATGCTGTTCTCGCACAGATAGCGCATGATCTGCATCATCCGGGCAAAACTGCCCTGCGGAGCCAGCACCGTACTGCACTGTACCCGGCCCGCCTGCTCCCACCGCAGCTGGGCCAGCACGCCCCCGGGCACGGTCTGGGCGCAGTACACCACCGTGTGGGCCCGCTGCAGCCCCTCCAGCTCTGAATAAGTACGGATGTACCGGCAGTATTCCTTGCCTGTCATCGTTTGTCGCTCTCCTTTCCGCTGCATTGACATCTTTCCTGCCCTTTACTATAATGAAATCGACCGGGAGATGCTGTCGAAGGCTGACGGTTCCTCCCAAATTTTTCCACCCAATTTTCGACCGTTTTCGCGCAGAAAATGCAAGCGAGGTGCACCCATGTATTCGGTAACAAAGAGCTTTGGCCTGAACGGCCTGCGCGGCTTTGCCGTGGCCGTGGAGGCCGACGTTTCGGGCGGGCTGCCCGCCTTTTCCATCGTAGGCCTGCCGGATTCCGCCGTGCGGGAAAGTGCGGACCGCGTGCGTGCCGCCATCAAGAACCTGGGCTTCAAGTTCCCGGACCGGCGCATCACGGTCAACCTGGCCCCCGCCGATGTGCGCAAGACCGGCCCGGTGTACGATTTGCCCCTGCTGCTGGCCGTGCTCACGGCCAGCGGCCAGCTGGAGGATGTGCCGGAGGACGCCGCCTTTCTGGGGGAGCTGGCGCTGGACGGCACCCTGCGCCCGGTATCCGGCGTGCTGCCCATGGCACTGG
>OLPN01002843.1_pt1 | contig 12858 bp, 10 predicted proteins | sample 1672601 | NCBI WGS metagenome assembly OLPN01 (sample SAMEA3136704, study PRJEB25190) | human gut metagenome | reverse complement strand
CATCCGTACCCCAGAGGATTTGGTGGAACTCTCCCGCCGTTGTTCTTTAGACAGCTGGTCCCGGGGGAAAACAGTCGTTTTATCTGCGGACCTTGATCTCTCTGATGTGGAATTCTCTTCCATCCCCACCTTTGGCGGCACATTCGATGGGCAGGGATACACCATCTCCGGGCTTACCATAACAGGCAGCGGCAACGTGCGGGGACTGTTTCGTTACCTGCAGTCCGGCGGAGTGGTGCAGAATGTGTCCCTGGAAGTGACCATAGAACCCACAGACCTCCAGGATTCCCTGGGTGGGCTGGTTGGCAACAACCGCGGCAGTGTACGAAACTGCACTGTCACGGGAAGTATTCAGGGTGAAACCAATATTGGGGGAATCATCGGCGTCAACGAATCCAGTGGAAAGATCATCAACAGCACTTTTTCCGGCTCCGTCACAGGAGAACACTATGTGGGCGGCATTGCGGGGCAAAACCTGGGCAGCATACTGCAATGTGTCAATCAAGGGAAGATCAATACCGTCGCAGTGGAGGGAGAGGCCGACCTGGAAGATTTGGATAGCAGGCCCTTAAACTCCACGGAAAATCTCCCTGCCTGCACGGACATCGGCGGAATCACAGGTTTCTCCACCGGTGTTTTGCAAAGCTGTAAGAACACAGGTCCTGTTGGCTATGAGCATGTGGGATACAACGTCGGTGGAATCGCCGGACGGCAGTCCGGTTACCTAAACGGCTGCACCAACCAAGGCGTCATTCTGGGCCGCAAGGATGTCGGCGGGATTGCGGGACAGCTGGAGCCTGAAATCTTTCTGCGGTATGGCGAAGACCTCTTAAATCAGCTTTGGAGCGAACTGGGTACCTTGGGCGACCAGGTTGATCACCTTCTCTCTGACCTGAACAGCACCAACACCTCCACCACAGCACAGCTGCAAATGCTTTCTTCCCACGCAGGCACAGCTCAGGATGCCGCCGGAGAGTTGATGGATGCGGCCAAAGATTGGGCCAACGGGAACCTCAGCACCGTGAATGATCTCTCCGCCCGGATTTCCTGGAGTCTGCAGCAGCTGGAGCCGATTCTGGAAACCCTGCGTCCTCTGCCGGAGGAACTGACCGACGCAGTAGACGCTTTAGAAGAAGGGCTTGATCAGGCAGAACAAGCTGGTGACCTGGCCAGCGACGCTGGGCAATCGCTGCGCACGGCGCTACAGGAGGCCTTGCGTGCCGCTGATCACATGAACGAGGGACTGGAACACATCCGCGCCAGCCAAGATGCTCTCAAATCGGCCTTAGGTGACCCCAATGAGATCAAATTGGCGTTGGAACAAATGGCCAAAGGCATCGGTCAATTGGGCGATGGCACCGTGGCATTTTCCGAGGCCATGGAACATCTCCGGGATGGCTGGGCAGCTCTGCCTGATGTATCTTCCATTGACGCATTCCTCCAGGCCTTCGAAGACCTTTCCACAGCCGGCACCAGCACCGCCAACGGCCTGAAAAATATTCAGAAGGCCTTTATCCGTCTGAAAGACACGATTACAGCCAATGGAGACCCCACAGAGGCCTTGAAAACCGCGCTGCAAGAACTTGAAAAAGCCGCAGCGTCATTCCAGTCTGGGGCAGATCAACTGCAAACCGCTGGAAAGCACCTTTTATCCGCCTTGGATACGTTAGAGGATGCCGGGATTTATCTGGATGGGGTGGTAGACGCCTTCCGAGACGCCGGAGACGCCTTCAACAACGCCTTCTCTCGATTGGGAGAAGGTGCCGATGCATTCCATGAGATGGTGAAAACCCTGGCGGAGGAACCTTCCATCCAGTTCACCCCCATAGGCAGCGATATGACAGCCCGGGGAGACGCGCTGGACGCCGCCCTGTCTGATTTACTTGGCAGTGCTGACGATCTCGGTGATCTTCTCTCCCAATCCTCGGATACGATCTTAGGGGATCTCAGCGCCGTCAGCCAGCAGCTGCAATCCATCACAGACCTGCTCCGACAGGAAACCTCCCTGAAAAAAAGCGGGGAAGGGGACCGGATCGAGGACATCTCCGATCAGGTAGACGGTCGGAGTCAACGAACCGGCTGCCTGTCCGACGCTCGGAATGAGGGCGTGGTAAAAGGCGATGTCAACGTAGCCGGAATTGCCGGCTCCATGGCCATTGAATACGATTTTGACCCTGAAGATGATTTGGTCGAAGTGGGGGACCGTTCTTTGGACGTTCGCTACCAAACCAAGGCCGTTATCCTATCCTGTATCAATTTGGGAGAAGTAACCGGAAAAAAGGATGACGCAGGGGGAATTGTCGGCCGAATGGACCTGGGGCAAGTTTCCCACTGTGAGAACTACGGTTCTGTCAGCAGCGCAGATGGCAGCTATGTAGGAGGCATCGCTGGTGCGTCTTGGGGAAGCATCCGGGACAGTTGGGCTCGCTGCACGCTTTCAGGAGACCACTATGTGGGGGGGATCGCCGGTTATGGCTCCACCTTGAAAAACTGTCACACACTCATCACCCTCCAAGAGGGGAGCGCCTATGTGGGCACCGTAGCTGGATCCGTTGATCCAGAGGGCACTGTCACAGGCAATACCTTTACCCAGGAAGCTCTGGGGGCCATTGACGGAATCAGCTATGCCGGTCAAGCTGAGCCAGTAACGTTTGGTGCACTCTGCGCCGCCGGCGCACCAGAGACCTTTGCTCAGTTGGAGTTAACTTTCCGGGCCGATGGAAAAGAAGTCGCCGTGGTGCCCTTCCAATATGGCAAAGGGATTGCACGTCTGCCAGAAATTCCCGCCAAGAAAGGGTATTCCGCGGCCTGGCCTGATTTGGATTACTCCCACCTGACCGCCAGCCAGACCTTGGAGGCAATCTACACCCCGTACACTTCCTCCTTAACCGACGGTGGTGACCTGCCTGATATTTTGGTAGACGGCAGCTTCAGCGCCCAGGCAAAGGTCTCCCATACGACTAAGGAAACTGCATGGACCGATTCCAAAGGAGAAAGCCACCAGGGCACCGCTTATACCGTCACAGTGAAGGACCCCGTTTTAGACGCCGTCTCCTACACCGTTCACTGCCGGCTTCCAGAGGCCAATGGACGGTACGCCGTTTGGGTCCAAACGGGGGAGAACTGGCAGCGGCAGGACAGCGAGAAAGACGGCAGCTATCTTCTTTTCCCCTCCACAGAGGAAACCATCACCTTTTGCTTGGTAGAGGAGGGGAATTCTCTGGTCAAATACCTTCTGACCTTCACCGTTCTGGCCGCCGGCCTTTTTATTCTGTTCTGGCGAAGAAGGATGCAAAAGAAAAAAGAACACGCACAGCAGCCCCCAGCCAGCAGCCTTGAGTCAAAGGAATAAAACCTCCCCCAAAACGCCGCAGTCCCCGGAGACATCTGTTTCCGGGGACTGCGGCAAATGTGTCGTGTGTGGAGGGGTTATTCGTCATAGCAGGATTCCGCCGTTGCTCTCCAAGCAAGGAAACCCCGCCATTTGTTAGCAAAAGCTAATTCTTTGTCTGTCATGGTATCATAAAAAACCGACATTTGCAACGATTATTTTCTGTTGTTCCATTTTTCCGCAGATGTGCCCAGCAGACTGCCTATACAGTTGCTGGGCACATTTTGCTCCATCCTTTTTTGACCTTTTACAAATTATGAATCGTGGTCCAACAAATTGGTCATGCTCCGCAGGCTTACGCCCAGAGTAGAAAGATTGTGCAGCATGGCAGAGGTGGCCGGTGCCAAAACGCCTGCGGTTCCCAGGCCAATCAAGCTTCCGTTAAAACCAATCACAAAACGGTAATTGGACTGGATTCGCTTCATCAGCGCCATGGAAATTCTGCGCAGCGTAACCAGTTCCTCCAGGTTATCCGCAGAGATCGTGATATCCGCGATTTCCCGGGCAATGGCCGCACCATCACTGATGGCAATTCCCACATCGGCCGCAGAGAGGGCAGGGGAGTCGTTGATCCCATCTCCCAGCATAACCACCACACGGCCCTGGGCCTGCTGCTCCGCAACATAGTTTGCTTTGTCCTCTGGCAGAACCTCAGAGCGATAGTCATCTACCCCCACCTGCGCCGCAATCGCGGCCGCAGTGCGTTCACTGTCGCCAGTGAGCATGACCGTTTTCCGAATTCCCAAAGCGCGAAGGGTATCAATCACTTCTTTTGCCTCAGGCCGCAGAGGGTCTGAAATGCAGATGACCGCAGCAAGGACCCCAGCAATGGCCAAATACAAATGGGTATACTGATCCGGCAGTGCATCAAACTTCTCCTGCTCCTCCGGCGGCACTGTGCAGCCCTCATCCTCAAACACAAAATGTGCGCTGCCAATGATAACACGCTCTGGTCCCACGGTACTGGCAATGCCGTGAGCCACCAAATAATCCACTTGAGAATGCATCTCCTCGTGGGAAAGGCCTCTGTCCCGGGCTGCCTGTACCACCGCATTGGCCATGGAGTGGGGGAAGTGTTCCTCCAAACAGGCCGCCAGGCGAAGCATGTCTGTCTCACTCCTCCCACCAAAGGGAATCACTTCCACCACCGTGGGGCAGGCTCGGGTCAGGGTACCGGTTTTGTCAAAGACAATGGTGTCCGCATGGGCCATTGCCTCCAGGTACTTTCCGCCTTTTACCGTCACATGTCTTCCGCTGGCCTCCCGCATAGCAGAAAGCACCGCCAACGGCATGGCCAGTTTCAGCGCACAGGAAAAATCCACCATGAGAACGGAAAGCGCCCGGGTAACATTTCGTGTCAGCAGATACGCCAAGCCGCTTCCCAGCAAAGTATAGGGTACCAGTGTATCCGCCAAATGGGAAGCTTTGTTCTCCGCGGCAGATTTGAGTTTCTCCGACTGCTCAATCATAGAGACAATTTTGTCATACCGGCTGCTGCCGTTCTGCTGGGACACCTGTATGATACACTCGCCTTCTTCCACCACAGTGCCGGCGTAGACCATCGTGTTCGGCCCCTTGGGAACCGGAACGGATTCGCCGGTGAGCGAGGCCTGGTTAACCATGACCTCCCCTTGGACAATCATGCCATCCACCGGAATCAGGCCGCCCATCCGCACAGAGATGGCATCCCCGGGCTGGATCTGGTTGAGAGGAACCAAGACCTCCCCCTCCTGTGTATGAAGCCAGACACGATCCACATTCAGTGACATGCACCGTGCCAAATCATCCACAGATTTTTTATGGGTCCATTCCTCCAGCAGTTCGCCCAGGCTCAACAGGAACATCACAGAGCCCGCCGTGGAGAAATCCCGGCGAGCCATAGAAATTCCAATGGACAAACCATCCAGCAATTCAACCCGAAGTTTTCCCTGCAACAGGCACCGAACGCCTCGGACCAGGTAGGGGATGGATTTGAGAACCGTATACGCCGCCGCCAGGGGAGGCGGGAGGAAACATTTCCGTATAACCTTAAAGACGACCTTGCCGACGAGCTTTTCCTCATAAGCCCGGTTCAAAGCCCGTCCGCTATGCGCAGGCGCCAGTTTGGCAATCTCTGGTGTGTCGTAAGAAAACCGGCTCAGAAAAGTCAGCAGGGCGGATCGTTCTCCGCAATACTGAATCACCGCGCAGCACGTCCGTTCATGTACCGCCGCCTGCCGAATGGCGGGGCTGTGATTCAGATAGGCTTCCAATAGGTCCGCTTGCTCCAAGGTCATCCGTTTTTGCATCACTTGAATGCGGACCCGTCCACGGGACTCGTGAACGATCTTAAATTTCATAGTAAGACCTCCAAAGGGAAACAGAGAGGGCTCCCGCCCCCTCTGTCTGCGTCATATCTGCCGTTCTTTGAGATGTACTCAGGCCTCCGGTGCTGCCTGAGTCTCCTCTGCGGCATCCTCCACAATCTCTTCCCGGGCGGCTCTTTCCTGGTTGATATCCTTTGCACTGGCCAGGATGTCAGCCGCATTCTCCTGTACTGTGGTGACAGTCCCCATCACACAGTCCTTCATCCGCAGCGCAGCCGCCGTGGTGTGGGTATAAACCTTCTTCGCGTCTTTGCTGGACAGCAACTTAATGCCCGCAGACCCAAACAACACGCCGCCGGCAAACAAAGCTAAACTCTTATAATAATTCATTTGGAACCTCCCGTGCGTTACTTATGTTTGTACCCAGTGAGCATCACCATGATCATACAGAACACAGCACTCCATGCCCAAAAACGATGTTTTTTCAATGGGACACCTCCTCAAAGCAAAACACTTTGTTTAACTCGCATATTGTAACGTGTTTCCAAGAGAAAAGCACACGGATTCCGTCAGAATTGAATGGATTCAGACATTTCTTTTGATAATTTGCCTGCGATATTGCGCGGGAGGAAGCTGATAGTGCCGCTTAAAAATTTGTGAAAATTGGCTGGCACTCTCATATCCTACGGCGACTGCGATCTGCAGCACCGTTTGGTTGGTGGTACGGAGCAGCTCGGACGCCTTATCCATCCGACGCATCTGAAGAAATTTCCGGGTAGACTGCCCATACATCTGCCGAAATCCTTCCTTCAAAAAGGTTCCTGAAATATGAAACCGCCGGGCTAATCCCTCAATGGTCAGAGGCTGGCCCAAATTCGCCAGCATATAATCGTGCGCCTGCCGAATCGCTTCAATCTGGTCTCGGTCCCAATACCGCCGGCCACGATGCCCCATCGGAGAAAGCCCCTTTCCGCACAGGAGATAGAGAAGCTCCACACCTTTGAGTACACAGTACTCTCCCCGTTTGTCCGTGGGAAGATCCGTCAGCTGAGAAAAAAATGCGCTGTTCCAAAGCCCACTGGGGAACAAAAGCCATCCTCCGTGGGCCTGTAAGCAGACATCGACCTGTTCCGCCTGCAAACGGGTCCCAGGGACCGGCCAGAACTTGGTCAAGGCGCAAAGAGCCTCTTCTCCGTCCAGAGTCATTCGAATGCCGCAGGAGCAGGGGGCTGCCGACTGAATGCGCTGAATACAAGCGCCCGCAGAGAGAAGCAAAATATCGTGCGGATTCAAGTCAATGACCTGACCATGATCCAGATAAAATTGCATCCCGCCAGTCTGACAGAAAAGAAACGCGCAAGGAGACAGCAGAGATTCCGAAAACCAGGACGCTTCTTGCCCCCCCTCAAATTGACAAACCTGGAGGCCCGGCAGAGCAAAAGACCACTGAATATGAACATCCCGCGCCGAAAGGCTTCCTTGATCTGCCATGGAACTTCCTCCTCCTGCTTTCTATTAGCGAAGACTAACATTCAACCAATAAAAAAGCCCATCTATAAGATGAACCAGCCAAAAATTAGCGACAGCTAACGATATCACATTTTTTGCTAAATTGCAAGCAAAATCAGAAAAATTCTGCAAATTTTTCTTTGTATTTCACCCCTTTATTCCGAAAACCAGGCCCGCACAGCACATGCGTACGCTGCAGACCTGGTTTGCATTGCGGCATAGGAAGCGTTCTCTCCTGTTATTTGGTGCAGTCCATAGGCTCTTTTCGGTTTGGATTCTTGGGAAACCATCCCTTCTCTACCCGCTGCGCCTGTTCCTGCAGTTCCCGGATACTCCATAGACAGGAAACACCAGCCAGCCCTAAAATCATAGACAGCATCCCCTCTGTAAACAGGGCAGCCAGCAAAAAACCGATTCCAGCCGCTAAAAACAACGGCCAGATTCTGTGGGAAAAGTAATATTCACACTTGATGACAATGGGATGAAATACTCCAATCATCACCAAAGCAACAATTCCCACTACCACGCCTTCCATATTGACCTGCATCAAATCACCTCAATTTTATTTTATCATAGAAGTCTGGAAAGGAAAATAGAAAAATCTTCTTCAGGAGATCTTCGTTTCATCAAATTGAAACTGGAAAGGATCATATAGATAATATATCATTACAGAGCAATCCCTGTCGAAGCGGTCAACGGTGGCCCCGACAAGGATTGCTATGCGTAAAATACTATTCGGTTTTATCCGTAGGATAGCTGTCCATCTCCACCCATAAGGGTGGTCATTTCCTCAATCTTTTCCAATGGAAAGGGTGGTTGGGAGAGAGGTTTCATCGCAATAGACATTAACTTCATGGGATTGTCATCTGCCGCTACACGATTTGAACTTAGGTGGCCACATCTCCTGCAACGATGGATGAGCGCCCACTCGCCATTCTTTCTGACCCAAACGCCCACAGGTTCCATAATCCCTCCGCAGTCTGCCTCTCGATCTCCGGGCTCAATATCCAAATGCAAACTGCTAAGACAGTTTGGACAATGATTGCGGTGGTTACTGCCTGCTCCGGTAGGTACAACCAGTCTGCCGCATACCTTACAGGTAAAGCTGTCACTACACCCATGTGTTTTATAGTATCCTTTTTCAAACTGTTTTCGTTTATTTTCTCTGTTCATAGCTGCTCCTTAATGAGTGGCAGCAGACACGATTACAAATCTTCACGCAGATGTTTTTTCAATGCGTCGCGGTATGTTTGCGTCAACAGAATATACTTCTCCTGCTCCTCGGCTGTCCACTCATTCCATATCTTATCTTCGATTTGAAATAACGGGAGAATTTTTTCGGTGGAAAAGTTGCTCCCTTTTTTGGTCAAACAAACCATGGTGTTTCGGCCTTCTCCCTGCTTCAGATAGGCGATCCCATCTCGTTCTAACTTGCGGATTGCCGAATTGATTGTTTGACGACTGATTCCTGTCAATCTGAATATGTCACGTTGGAGGCATTGTCCCTCTTTTTCGCAAAGCACATACAGGATATTCAAAACAGTATCAGAAATGCCTATTTTTACGGCTGCCTCATGATACAAAGACGTAATTTCTGCAGACAAATAGGCATACATTCTTGCTTTTTCGTAAACCATCACGGCCTCCTTAATATCCGATTTCATATATAATATATCCGTTTTCGGATATAATGTCAATAGAGTTTTTCGAATATTGTCCACATCATCTATCTTGAGGTTATTCTTTGCTATATTTTTAATGAATACGATAAAAACTGCCCTGCTGATTTGCGTTCAGCAGGGCAGCTTTTCTTACTTCTCATGTCCGCACCGAGTGGACGAGAATCGCACCAGCCCAGTATCAAAGATCTCATGGATGCATGGATGGACAAAAGAAACTGTATTCATATAGGTTTGCGCCGTCTCAAGCGTCATTCCCACTCAATGGTTCCACTGGGCTTCGGGGTAAGGTCAAAGAGAACCCGGTTTACCCCTTTCACCTCTGAGGTAATCCGTGCGGTAATCTCCTGCAGCAGGGGGAAGGGGACATCCTCCACTGTGGCCGTCATGGCATCCACGGTATTGACTGCCCGGAGAATCACCGGCCAGTCAAAGGTTCTGGCATTGTCCCGCACACCGGTGGACTTGAAATCCGGCACCACGGTAAAATACTGCCAAACCTTGCCCTCCAGTCCATGCTTGGCAAACTCCTCCCGAAGAATCGCGTCGGATTCCCGCACCGCCTCCAGCCGGTCACGGGTAATGGCACCCAGGCAGCGAACGCCCAGGCCGGGACCGGGGAAGGGCTGACGGAACACCATGCTGTCCGGCAGACCCAACGCTTTTCCCACCACGCGGACTTCATCTTTGAAGAGGAACTTGACCGGTTCCACCAACGCAAACTGAAGGTCCTCCGGCAGGCCGCCCACGTTATGGTGGGCCTTGACTGGGCCGCTTTCCAGAATGTCAGGGTAAATGGTTCCCTGGGCCAGGAACTCAATGCCCTCCAGTTTCCGGGCTTCCTCCTCAAACACACGAATAAACTCCGCGCCAATGATCTTCCGCTTGGTCTCCGGGTCTGCTACACCGGCCAGCTTGTCCAGGAAACGGTCCACTGCATCCACATAAACCAAATTGGCGTCCATCTGATTCCGGAATACTTCCACCACCTGCTCGGGTTCTCCCTTCCGCAGAAGGCCATGGTTGACATGGACGCAAGTGAGCTGCTTTCCCACCGCCTTAATCAGCAAGGCCGCCACCACAGAAGAATCCACGCCGCCAGACAGTGCCAGCAGGACCTTTTTATCTCCCACCTGTGCCCGGACAGCTGCCACCTGCTCGGCAATGAATTGTTCCGCCAGGGCAGGGGTTGTAATCCGTTCCATCGACTCGGGACGCTTATGATCTGCCATATTCAGTTCCTCCCTCTATGTGATCCAATGAATTGCAATGTTTTGACGGATTATTATAGCATAAATTCTATGGAAAAGGGTAGTCATTTCTCAAAAAAAATACAAATTTGTTTATAAAGGCAGACAGATCACCAGTTCAAACCGGCCATTGGCCGCCACCACCTCGAAAGAGCCTCCATACCGTTTCGCAATCTCCCGCATACCCAAAAGGCCAAAACCATGGGCAGTTTTGTCTTTCTTCGTGGTGGAGAGATCCGGCTTTTCATCCCCAGCCAGTGCATTGTCCACCTGGAGCATAAACAGGCCTTTTTCCGCCCGACAGCGAACCCGGACCGTCTTGTCTGTACTTTTCTCCGCCGCCTCCATGGCATTGTCCAGGGCATTGCCCAAAAGGGCACACAAATCCATCTCTGCAATCAAAAGGTTTCGAGGCAGGGAAATCTGAAACTCCCCCTGTATCCCTCGCTGGCGCATCTCCTTTGCCTTGGCCGTCAGGACCACATTGGCTGTCTCATTGTCACTGAAGGGCTTTCCTCCTCCAAGGGAGGAGGAATCGGTGATCTGCTCCAGATAACCGATGGCTTTTTCTGTTTCTCCCGACTCCAGCAGACCCCGGAGCACAGTCATGTGATTTCTCAGGTCATGACGGAGGGTTCTCACTTGAACCTGTTCTCTCTGGATGCCTTGGTAATAGACCTCCCGCAAGCCGGCCAAATGGACTTCCTGCTCCAGTTTTTCATGGTTGGCCAGGGTTAAAATGACAAACAAAAGAATCAGCGCCGTCACACCAGTGAAGGGGAGAACCACCATCCCCTGGTTCATGGCCATGGAGTTGGCCACCATCGAGTCCCACTTGCGATAGGTCAGCAAAACCACTGCCATCAACGCGCACAAGGGCATGAAGGACAAGCCCAGAATGAGCTTCCATAACCGGCGGGAGAGGGAGATCACCCCCACCGGCATCCGCCGCCGGATCAGAAGATAGAGGAGGGCAAAAAACAACGGACGCATCAAGCGGCATAGAAAATCGCTGGTATCAATGGTAAACAGGTCAAAAAGGGCAATGTACGTGTCCAGGATGGCACAGACCGACATAATGATACAGAAGAAAATGATGGTAACTGCCAGCCGTCCCATCCAGTCTCCTTGGGTGCTGAGCATGGAAAAAAAGACGAAGAGAGGGAACACATAGAGCAGATTAGGATCTCCAACCCAGATCACCATGCCTGTGGAGATACCAAACGTCAGGAAAAGGATGGCCTTTCCCCATCCTAACGACCGAACCGTTAAGAATCGCCGGGCCGTTCCATAGAGAGCCAATCCGCTGCATACCAGTGTGACGCCATAGGTGAGACAAATCAATGCTTGTTGGGGCAATGTCAGGCCGTCCATAGTCACTCCTCCAGCGAGGCCCGGGTGAGGGCAATCATCGCAGCCTGTTGACAGGACCGGCTGATGGGCAGTGTCTGCCCACCCACTAAGACTTGGCTGCCCGAGATCTGCTGTACCGCCTGTGTCCGCACCAGATACCGCTGATGAATTCGTACAAAGGAATCCTTCAGTTCTTCTTCCACCTGATCCAGCTTTCCATAAAATGTATAGTGTTTTTCCGTTGTCACACAGGTTACCTGCCGCCGGTCCGATGTAAAATATAGAATCTTCTTCCGGGGAATTCGATAGGTCACATCGCCGCGGCGGCAGAGATAGACCTCCTCTTCCTCTCGGAGCAGCGCCGCAGCGGCCCGGGACAAAACTTCCTTCAGCTGATCCTCCCGCACAGGTTTGAGAAGATAGCCCAAAGCCCCCACCGTGTATCCCTCAAAGACATGCTCTGTATAGCCTGTGACAAACACCAACGGGAGACTTTCCTCTATCTGACGCAGACGCCGGGCGGTCTCCATCCCGTCCAGCTGCCCCATTTCCATATCCAAAAAAATCAGATTCAGCTCTCCGGGATGGTTCTCCACCCAGCGCAGCAGCCCTTCTCCCGAGGAAAATTCCAGGACTCGGTCCATGTCTCTATGTGGCTCTAAAACCCGTTCCAACCTTGCCCTCAGGTGCAAACGAGCCTCCTGACTGTCATCGCAAATCCCAACGCAGAACAAAGATCGTTTCTCCCTTCCTCTTGAGTATCCTACGAATGCACCATCGTGTGGTACAATCTAACCTCTTTGATTGTACCACACAGGGCGGCTTCCGCCAAATAGAACTTGACAGAAGCCGCCCCAAGTTTGACAGAAAACCCGCCAAACTTGACATCCCGTCTTCTGCGCCTGCCAAACTTAGCATCCATCAGGCCGAATATGACTGGGGCAGTTGCTGTCAGAAACTCCATCGGTTATGGTGGAGACAGAAAGAAGGGGAGAACAGCTCATTTCTCCCTTCACCATCAGAGAAAGGAAGGAATCGTCAATGCTGACTGTACACAATCTTCACAAATCCTACCAAGTGGGAAAAACTACCTATGAAGTTCTCAAGGGTGTCTCCCTGGAGGTGGGAAAAGGGGAGTTTGTGGCCGTAATGGGACCGTCTGGCTCCGGAAAGACCACACTGCTCAACTGCATCTCCTGCTACATCCCTGCAGACAGCGGAGAAATCACCTTGGGCAATCGCCAGCTGGCCAAGCTGGATGAAACCGCCCTGGCCTCTGTTCGAAACAAACAGCTTGGGTTTGTCTTTCAGGATTTTTTGCTGTTAGATGGCTTAACCGTCCAGCAAAACATTCTTCTCCCTGCCATCAT
>OLPN01002834.1_pt1 | contig 12896 bp, 9 predicted proteins | sample 1672601 | NCBI WGS metagenome assembly OLPN01 (sample SAMEA3136704, study PRJEB25190) | human gut metagenome | reverse complement strand
GTAACTGTTCATGATAGTTTGGAGTATCTGCGTAATGAACAGCTACGGGAAAAAGAGGAATAGTTATGTTATTGGTAAAGAATGCAGAGGTTTACGCACCGGAATATCTCGGAAAAAAAGATCTTTTGATTTGCGGAGGAAAGATTGAATGTATACAGGATTCCATCGGAGAACTGCCTGTGGAATGTGAGATACTGGATGCAGAAGGAAAAATTCTTACACCCGGATTTTTAGATCAGCATGTACATATTACCGGGGGCGGCGGAGAGGGAAGTTTTCATACGCGGACACCGGAATTACAGATGTCGGAGCTGGTAGAGAACGGTATCACAACAGTGGTGGGACTTCTGGGTACGGATGGTATCACCAGGAGTGTGGACAATCTTTATGCGAAGACCCGGGTACTCTGTGAGGAGGGCGTGAGTGCTTATATGCTCACAGGTGCCTACGGATATCCCAGCCCGACTATCACAGGTGAAACAGACAGGGACATCGTATTCGTGAATGAGATTTTGGGTGTGAAGCTGGCGATATCTGATCACCGGGCACCTAATGTGACTGGTGATCAGTTGGTTCAGATTGCAAGTAAAGCTCGTGTGGCGGGAATGCTCAGTGGAAAGCCAGGCATTGTGGTGCTTCACATGGGAGATGACAAAGATGGTCTTGCGCCGGTATTCCGGGCATTGGAGGTGAGTTCTGTTCCTGTACGGATTTTCCGTCCCACTCATGTCAACCGGAATGAAAAGTTGCTGGAAGAGGGCTACGAATTTCTGAAGCGGGGAGGTTATATTGATCTGACCTGCGGTATGCACACTTCACCGGGAGAATGTGTTCTGGAGGCTAAAAAGCGGGGATTGCCCACAGAGCATATTACCATGAGCTCTGACGGACATGGAAGCTGGTCTAATTATGCTGAGGATGGCAGCCTTTTAGAGATAGGTGTGTCTGGTGTGGATGCGCTTTATAAAGAGTTGAAATATATGGTGCAGGCCCTTGGAATGAATCTGGAGGAAGCATTGCCTTATATGACCTGTCAGGTGGCGGAGAGCCTGGATTTACAGGGAATCAAGGGAATTGTGGCAGAAGGGGCCGATGCAGATATGTTGTTGTTTGATCAGAACCTGACGCTGGATACCTATGTGGCAAGGGGAGAGATCTTTATGAAGCATGGAGAGGTACTCCGAAAAGGAACTTACGAGAAATAAAAGATAAAAAGAGGTAACTGGTCAGAAATCGAACTGCTATGAAAAGAGAATAAAAACGAAACCGGATATATGGTTTCCTGCGGGAAAACTGTATATCCGGTTTTTTTGTCTGGAAATCAGGATGGCAAGGTATCAATAAAGATCTGACGTTCTGCTGGCGATACACTGTCGATGACGAGACAGGAAGCCAGAATATTGAGCATGGCCATGGGCACGGTCATGGAGTTGTAAAACAGCTTCGTAGAGGTGGGGCAAAGCAGCAAAAGTGTGCTGTGTGCTGCCGCCGGAGAAGTATCACTGTCGGTGATGGTCAGAATCGGTACACCTGATTTTGCCGCTTTTTTAGCAATATTTCCAATAGGAAAATAATAACGGGGGAAAGAGAAAAAGATTACCAGATCACCATCCGTCAGCTGTTGGATAGTCTTCTGGGTCAATTCCAGATCTGATAAATCAATCAACACAGCATTAAGGTACAGGATTTCCAGACGACCCTGCAGAAATTTACCGGGTACCAGGGAAATATCATGGGCAAAAATGTAGATACGGCTGCTTTTTCGGATTTCATCAGAAGCCTTTATCACAGATTCCAGATTGATGTTAGCAATAAAATCAGAGAAAACTGTAGCCTCTGTATTGCAGATTTCATGAAGGATCCGTTCTCGTTCGGAGGCTTCGCCTGAGGTACGCTCTGGCAGAAAAAAGGAAGAAGAGGAGGCCTGCTTAATCATTTTTTGGGTATAGTCCCGAAACTGCTCCTTTAAGTCCAGAAAGTTGGAGTACCCCAGTTTTTGACAAAAACGAAGCAAAGTCAGCTCGGAGGTACCGGTCTGATGGCTTAGCTGTGCCAGTGTAATGTAGCTGATTTCCTCCGGATTAGCAATTAGATAATCTGCGATTGTTTTCTGCTTTTTTGTCAGGGCAGGATAAAGTTTTTGAAGATGCTCTAAAATATCCATAGATATTACACGATGTCCTTTCTTTGCATGGCGCATGCAATGTTTTATATTTTTTTCATAAAAATATAAGTAAAAACTTTACAAATTTATTATAGCATGTATAATGGAAAATATAAAGTAAAGTATATACTTAACAAAAAATCGAAAGAAAATCATAATATATAGATTTTCTTTCGAAAGCAAAGGAGGAAAAAGGTTATGAAGAAACTTTTTGAGAAACACTTCGAACGGACATGGTTGATTATTTTTCTGGTTATGTTTGTATTCATTATGATTCCGTTCCCGTTTTTCTACAGCGAGACGTATATTCCCGCATTTGGTGGTGTTCCGCTTTATATATTCGGATGGATTGTTCACACTGCCATTACATTTGCGCTGATTATTATCTATTACCGCATGTGTATGAAGAGAAAAGAATATCACACTTATGATGAGGAGGACAAATAAATGAATGGAGCAGCAGTAATTCAGCCATCACCAATTCCTTTCTATACAGTGTTAGTACTTTATCTTGGAATTATGGCATTTATTGGTTGGTATGCAGGACGTAAGACGAATAGCATTGGCGATTTCTTTGTATTGAGCGGAAAGGCTGGTGTATTAGTAAGTGGTATTGCATATTTCTCCACCCAGTTTTCTATGGGAACCTTTCTTGGTACACCGGGAACCATTTATGGCGTAGGCTATGCAGGAATGGCTATCTCTGTACCTGGAGCTGTGTTCTGTATGATTCTTCCGGCTCTTCTTATTGGCCGTAAGCTGATTACTCTTGGTCATAAATATGGTTTCCTGACTATGGCCGATTACCTGACAGACCGTTATCACTCCAAGAAGATGAGCGGTGTTTTGGGCGTAATGATGCTCTTCTTCCTGGTTCCGATGATGGGCGCACAGATTATCGGAGCAGGTGTTATTGTACATGTATTTACCGGACTGCCTGAATGGGTAGGTGTTGTGGGAATGGGTATTATCGTTATTCTCTACTGTATGAGCGGTGGTATGAAAGGTGCCATGATGACGGATGTTATCCAGGGATCTCTGATGATTGCTACTGCAGTGGTTACATTTATTGTATCTGTAGTAATGGGTGGAGGTTTCTCTAACATTAACCATACACTTCAGAGTATGAATGAGGCTTATTTGACCTTCCCGGGTGCTAACGGTTATATGCCTTGGACTTATTATGTATCCAACATTGTGCTATGGTCGTTCTTTACCATGGGACAGCCTCACCTGTTTACCAAGTTCTTTGCCATGAAGGATCATAAGACCATGTTCAAAGCAATTCTTCTTGGTACTGCAGGTATGTTTTTCTCTGCAACTCTGATTGAGTGGGCCGGTGTAAATGGTATTGCTTCCATTCAGAATATTGAGAAGGCAGATCAGATTATTCCTATGATTCTGCAGAGAGGCATGAATCCTTTCCTGGCTTCCATTTTCATCGCAGGTATTGTGGCAGCAGGTATGTCCACAATCGATGGTATTCTGGTAACGACTACCGGTGCTGTTACCCGTGATATTTATCAGAAGATTATCAATAAGGATGCTACAGATGAGAATGTTATGAAGTTGTCCAAGGTAGTAACTGTAATCATCGGTATCATCGTAATTTGCTTTGGTGTATTCCAGCCAGGCAGTATTTTTGAAATTAACCTGTTTGCATTTTCAGGAATGGCAATTTTTGTAGTGCCGATTCTGTTTGGAATTTACTGGAAGAAAGCAACAGCGAAGGGAGCAATCGCATCGGTTATAGTAGGTATTATTTCACTGTTGCTCTTTACACTGAATCCGTCTGTCAAGGCGTTAGCTATGGGATTCCATGCACTGTTCCCAACTACGATCATTGCTTCTATTGTAATGATTGTAGTAAGTAAATTTACAAAAACTCCGCCGCAGGAGACTATTGATCGTCATTTTACAGTATAAAAGTTAGGAGGCGTATTTAAAATGTATCTTGCAAAAATGACTACAGCACAAGCAAAAGAGGCTTTTGAGAAGGATCCGATTATTGTGATTCCGGTGGGAAGCACCGAGCAGCACGGAACACAGGGTGCGTTGGGAACGGACTTTATGGTACCGTCCTATCTGGCGGATCATGTGGAGGATGTAGATAACGTAATCGTAGCACCTACTGTTCCATACGGTGTATGTCCTTATCACTTAAGCTTTGAGGGAAGTATTAATATTGGTTATGAGGGACTGTATATGGTTCTGCATGGCATTATGGACTCTTTGATGCAGCATGGCGCAAAACGTTTTGTAGTTCTGAATGGCCATGGCGGCAATACTCCATCCATTGACCGGGCAGCTCTGGAGGTATATCATAAAGGTGGTGTATGTGCCAGCGTAGACTGGTGGAGTCTGGTAGCTCAGCTTGACAAGAAGTTTGAAGGCGGCCATGGTGATGTTCTGGAGACCTCAGCTATGATGGCAATTGCTCCGGAATCAGTACATCTGGAACTTAGCAAGCCTATCAATGCACAGGATCCTTCTGAGAATATGAAAGCGGCTTATATCCAGGCAGTTAATTTCAAGGGTGGTATCGTACGTCTTGTGAGAGATACCAAAGAAATTGCTCCAAGCGGCTGGTTTGGACCTTTTGATCCGAAAGATTCTTCCGCAGAACTTGGACAGGAGGCCCTTGATTTGGCAGTATCCTATATCCGTGATTTTCTGGAAGAAATGAAGCAGATAGAACTGTCTTCCTGATATATATCTGAAGGGATGGGGGTGTCGTAAAATCATCAAATTAGATGATTGAGCGATGCCCTCGCTTTATATGTGTAAAAAACCGGAAAGAATCTTTTGAACTGTTAGATCTTTCTGGTTTTTTACGTACTTTAAGCAGTTAGTCTATGAAAAATAGGTTAGCTGCTTTTTTTCATCTCAAAAACAATTATCTTTGAATCAGTTATAATAATTTTATGAAATTCATCATATTACCGCTGGATAGTTCTATGCCAAATTGCACATTATAACATACAGAACAGGAGGAATGCTTATGACATTGGAACAGGTTGTACTGACAATGATTAATGACAAAATGCTTGATAATGGACAGATTTCCGAAAAACTGCATAGTAGTATCCAGAAAGACATTATAACCTTGAGTACATTCAATACGGTAGTCGCGAAGAATGGAGAACAGATGGACAGTTCAGGTGAATATTGCCAGCGAATCAGTTGATTGGAAAGGAATAAGATGGATATTTATGCAACACGTGAGGAGCTGAAGTCCCGGCAGAAAAATATATTTGATCTGAAACTGAATGTGGCGTATTATGCCCGAGTCAGTACGGATAAGGAGGAACAGAAAACCTCTATTGAGCATCAGTGGACTTTTTTTGAACAACTGATTTCAGACGTAAAGAATTGGACGCTTGTGGATGGTTATATAGACGAAGGAATCTCAGGTATTACCGTAACCCACAGAGAGGAATTCCAGAGAATGCTCCAGGATGCAAAAGCCGGGAAAATTGATCTTATCATAACTAAAGAGATCACCCGTTTTGCCCGAAACGTATTAGACAGTATACGATATACAAGAGAGCTTCTGGACTGTGGAACTGCTGTCTGGTTTAGGAATGACAATATCAATACATTAGATGAGGATTCGGAACTCAGGCTGTCAATTATGTCCGGTATTGCACAGGAAGAAAGCAGAAAACTTTCAAGTCGTGTGCGTTTCGGTCATGCAAGATCCATACAGAACGGTGTGGTTCTTGGTAATTCACATATATATGGATGGGACAAGCGAAACGGAAAATTGTTTTTGAATCCCGAAGAGGCAAAAATGGTACAGCTTATTTTTGAAAAATATGCTCTGGGAAACTGGTCTACCCATTCACTGGAACAATTTTTATGGGAATGTGGATACAGAAATTATAAAGGGGGAAAGATTGACAGCCATGTGATTGCCAATATTATCCGAAATCCTAAATATAAGGGTTACTATGTTGGTGGAAAAGTAAAAATAGTTGATCTCTTTACTAAGAAACAGAAATTCCTGCCTGAAGATGAATGGGTGATGTATAAAGACGATGGTACCCATGTCCCTGCAATTGTGGATGAAAAACTGTGGGAAGATGCAAACAGGATTCTGGAAGAAAGAAGTAAAAATATCAAGTTGAAAAAAACTTCCTATAAGCAGGACAACCTTTTTACCGGACTTATACATTGTGCGGAAGATAAAGCTGCATACTGGCTGAAAGTCAGAACTGTCCGCGGAAAAGCTGCAAAGACCTGGGTATGCAGTCATCGCATAAAACAGGGCGCAGTTTCCTGCAGATCAAAACCGGTAAAAGAAGAAATCCTGCTGGAGATGATATCGGATGTTTATAACAATCTGGCTCAAAGCAATAAAAGTATATTGCATAAGTATCTGGAACTTTATGAGAAAGAGATTAACAAAACAGAAGGAACTGAAGAAAAAATTGACAACATACAGCATGAAATAACAGTACTGGAACAGAAGAGAGATAAGCTGCTGGATTACAATATGGGCGGCTACATTTCTGATGCGGAATTTTTAAGCAGAAACAAGGTTTTTACACAACAGATAGCAGAGAAAAAAGCGAATCTGGAACAATTGAAAAGCATGAAACCTCTTTCAAAAACAGAATTGACAGATCAGATGGACAGGATATTAGACTATGCAAAGGAATATTCCTGCGTAAAACCCAAAGATATCACCAGAGCCATGATTGAAAACACAATCAATAATATAGAAATAACTCCGGTTAATGAAAAGAAAGCAGAAGTGATGATCGTATTTAAAAGTGGAAGTCTGCACAGCTCTGAATCTGTTATTCCGGCACTGGGACAGGAAAAAACTTATACTACGGAGACAGGGTATGAATATGTTGTACATTCAGGAATTTCTATGTAGATATTGCACTCACATATGGAATTCTTTTGCGAAGGTTACGAAAAGTAAGAAGTAGTGAATATTTCAGTTTGAAATAATATATAAAACAGGTGTAAGACATGGCAAATACGAAAAAAAGATGGACAGCCGCTGAAATCGAAATATTAAGAAAGTACTATCCCGCAGAAGGAGATCAGGTCTGTGAAAGATTATCCGGAAGAACTGCAAAAAGCTGCAGGATCCAGGCATCAAAAATGGAAATATCCAAAAACATTTCCTCTTCAGCAACTGTACAGAATGATGTTAAATATGTCAGATTATGGACAGAGGCAGAGGATAAAATACTCAGAGAGTATTATGCTGCGGAGGGCAGTAAGGTACGTTATCGCTTAAATCAGAGATCAGCAGAATCTTGCAGAGGAAGAGCTGCTGCATTAGGACTTACTTATTCCGGGGCAAACAGAAAATGGAGCAGCAGCGAAGATGAAATTCTGAGAAATTATTATCCGACAGAAGGTGCTGAAGTTCAGAAAAGACTGGAGGGAAGATCCAAAGAGGCATGTAATAAAAGAGCTGCTAAATTAGGTCTTTGCATACAGGGAAGAAAAGAATGGACTGCAGAAGAAGATGAAATTATAAGAACATATTACAAAGCGGAAGGCAGGAAGGCAGCAGAACGATTGGAAGGGAGAACTCTGACTGCCTGTCAGTCCAGAGCTAAGTACTTAAATGTCAGATCAGACAATAACAGACTTCCATGGACACAGGAAGAGGATGCGATCATTTCCCGATATTATGAAGAAAAAGGTGCCGGATATGTGCATACTCTTATTCCTGAAAGATCTCTTCAGGCATGCAAATACAGAGCGATGATTCTGGGATTAAGCAGGAAAACCAATGATCCATGGACAAAAGCCGAAGAGAAGATACTGAAGAAATACTACCCGGTTGAGGGCAGTAATGTTTATAAACGTCTGAATAACCGTACCAGAAATGCCTGCATCAGCAAGGCGGCCCAATTACATCTGCAATATGGACTTCCTATGTATAAAGGACCTGTATTGGATGAATGGATCATACTGGCAGTGAAACAGGGGATCACAAAAGTAAGACAATCTATGACATACAGTGAGATAACCTTTAAACCCGGAAAACTCCCTGAACTGCATCTGAGACTGGAATGTGATGAAACCGGAAAATTCAGGGTTTATGAGAAGTCTGTTCTTTTGGATGAAAAAGAATATGACAGGCAACGGGTTGAGAATCTCGCGGATACAATGGGGCTTCAGATAGAAGGAAACAAAATTACTTTAAACAGCAGCGAAAAAGAGATAGAAGATGATATTTTCAGACTGATAGCAGGATGTTACCTGATTTATTACCTGCATTATTTTATGGAATTGCCATAATTGCTCTATTCTGTCTTATCTTGCTGTGAAATGATAAAAATTTGTCAACAGGATACTGCTTGATTTATGAGATACTTTCTCAACAGATGCAGAATAATTCTCTTGCATTTTCACATAGGTTAGGATATACTAACCAACAGAGTTAACCAAAGCAAACTATTGCGTGATTTGATCATTTAAACTTCCACTGAAGAACTGAGATGAATCGGAGGATTTTATCCGCTTCATCTGAAATGAGATGATACACAGATAGCTTCAAGTCAGGGACGAAATATCTTTTGCCCCTGATATCATATTACAGGAGGATAAAGAAACAGATGAAGAAAAGAATGGCAATTCTGATGTCTATGGCAATTGCGGCAAACATGATTGCTTCTGTACCGGTATGTGCAGCAGACATATTTACAGATTCAATGACTACGGATTCAGCGATCACACAGGAGGCAGATGATGATTCCTTTAGTGATGGATCGGGAACACCGGATTTTGCGGATGAGCAGGAGAATGTACAGGTGGCTCAGGATGAGGGTACACAAAGTGTGAAAGAACCGCCGGAGGTGATAGCAGAATATGAAAGTGGTTCTTTTGCGAATGTTTGTAAACTAAAAACTTCTCTTAACTCAAGGTATGTTGAGCAAATTACAGGAATATCTATTAATGGAACAGAGTGGAATGAAGTAACTTATTCGTGGGATCTTACAGGAACAACATATATTAAAAAAGACTCAGACGGTTATGTTGGACTATCTCCAGATAGACTTGAAGTGGGTAATGAGATTGTAATCACCAGTACCGGATACAAGGATCTTACTTTAAAGGTAACAGGAACCGGAAAACACTGGAACGTTGAAAAAGTAACTTCACAGTCTGAACCTGAACAGACCAAAGATGCGCCAACATTTGCGGGAGATCAAGTGGAAATTTCAGGTACAGACTACAAGATCATTAAACCAGCTGATGAAAATAATGTTTCTGATTATATCAGTAAAATCAAAGAAATATCTGTAGATGGGACAGTATGGGATAAAACAGATTATGCAATAGCATTATATGGCAGAAAAGCATATTGTCCAGACAGCAGTAATAATCGTGTTGTATTTGATTCAACTGTACTTCATACTGGAAATGTCATTACAATAAAAAGTGATGGATATAAAGAACTTTATCTTAAGGTAACTGCAGAAGGAAATGACTTCAAAGTTGTTACAGCTGATTCCGGTGAAACTAATATTAACGGTGCATCTAACGGAGTGAACACTCTTCATGTCAGATTAAAAGGATACTTCGAAAGCGCTGTTACAGGGCAGCAGAAATACGATGCAGTTTCAGGGGCATCCACTTCTGTTTCATCCAACAAAAACAGTAATGTAGTTGTGGAAGCAGCTGATCTTCCGGATGGGCAGGAACCTGTTGAAGCTGACTGGAAGGAGTTAAAAGAAACAGGTGTAAAAATTGACACAAAGAATACAAAGGTAAACATTGACAGTGAAAGTGGGATGGCAGGGATGTATTCCACATATGACAGTTCTCTGTCTCTCAGCGGAACTCCTGCTAAAATCGGTACATATCCTGTCAATGTTACAGTAACTGATGAATCAGGGCGTACAGTAACAAGTAATGAGCTTACTTTCAAGGTTTACAGTACTAAGGAAAAACTGGCAGATCATCTGAAGCTTGAAAATGCAACCAAGACTGCAGATGGAAAATACATGTATGATATGGATCCATGGGTAATTCCTGATTTTAATGATACAGATGATATTGTAACAGTCCCGGCAGAGATTAAAGCCTGGTATGGCTCTCACACCAGCGGTACATATGGAGAACTGGGATATGCTGTTTCAGAGGGAGAAGCTACAACCCAGACATTGATCATACCGGCTGGATGTGATCTTACAATGGTCAATATGAAGGTTCTCAGCAGTGTGAAGATAAAAGTAGAAAATGGCGGAACATTGAATCTGAGAGATTCTTCCATATATGGACAGATTGAAGTAGAAAATGGTGGAACAATATCTGTCAATCACGATGATTATAGCGGAAAATTCCTGACAGGTACTTCCATTAATGGACAGCTGATTCTGAATGATGGAGCGACCATAAAGAATTCCATGATCTACTCCAACACTAATTTCCTTCCCAATGGAACACAGGCACGTCACAATACATCACCTGTTGTTGTGATAAGCGGAAATGTAAAGGTAGAAGGAAAAGTATATATCAAAGGTGATGAAGCTGCCACAGGAACAGATCCTGCCACAGGAAAAAGCTATAGCGGACAGCCGGCCTTGAAAGTCAGCAGCGGAACACTTACTATTGGCGAGGGCAGCCAGCTTGCAGCATACGGCGGAGGAAACATAGCAACTACTTCAGTTGGCGGTGCAGCGGTGATTCTTGACAACGGAACGATTTCCGGAGCAGGAACGTTGATTGCTGTTGCAGGACGAGGAGATGGTGATAACGGTGGCAATGCAGTTGAGGGCACCGGAAATGTAGAAACAGCAAAAGCATATCTGGAGGGGGGTTCTGCTTATTCATTTATGAACAAAAATGCGGAGCCAGGTAAAGCGTATACTGAATCTGTCACTATATCTCCTTCTACAAAAGGAACAGCAGTAAATGGTAAAAAAATAACTTCCAACAGTGAATCTGCTCCGGATACATATTGGAGTGACATTACAAAAACACCAGATGATAAAATTCAGAACTGTACTATATCAGATACCACAATCATACAGACCGTAAATCCATCACCATCGGTAAATCCATCACCGTCGGTAAATCCGTCACCATCAGTGAATCCAACAGTAACGCCGGTACCAACTGTTACTCCGATACCGGATGCTTACCCGGAGGGAACTAAGAAAGATAGAAATGGAAACCTTGTTACACCGGAAGGAATCGTGATCAGTTCAGATGGAACTGTAACACTTCCGGATGGCACGAAGCTGACACCTGATGCAGATGGTAAAAAGCCAACTGTAAATAAAGATGAAACTGTAACAGATACAAAAGGAAATACCTACAGTACAGACGGAAGTATCACAGATTCAGACGGAAATTATACCAGACCTGCAAAAGCAGTTATAAAGAATGTATCTGTTTCCCAAAACTCCGTAAAAATGGTGCTGAATGAAGAGTGTAAGGGTGCTCTGAAATATGATTATGTGATCGGCACCTCTGAGGATATGCTCAAAACAGGACAGTATACAAAGGTCCTGAAAAATCAGGAAGAACTGAAGTCTGCATTTGCATATATTGATAAGGGAACCTGGTATGTAGCATGCCACGCATGGCTTAAGGGTGAAGATGGCAAAAAAGTATTTGGACAGTGGTCTGAGATCCATAAAGTAGATGTGAGTGCCATTACGCCACAAGCACCTGTGATCAGTAAGGTAACTGTTAAAGGCTCCACAGTGACAGTAAAATATACGAAGAGCAAAAACGCTCAGGGCTATGATGTAGTTCTCAGTGATACCCTTACCAAAACTAACGGACAGAAATGCCCTGCTGTTTCCGGAGAAAATTATTATGTAAAAAAGATAAAAGGAAATACAGTAACTGTTACATTTAAGAATGTTAAATCAGGCACTTATTATATTGGTTTACATGCATGGAACCGTACTTCTGAGGATAATTCAAAAACATTCAGTGAATGGTCAAATGTCAGAAAAGTTAAAATGAAATAAAAAATTGTGAATAATGGTTGAATAAATCAGAGGGGATACCGGCAATGCACATTATACATTGCAGTATCCCCTCTGATTTGTCAGGAATGTTGCAGAGATTTCGCTTTTAAGAAAAAAGATACCAGTTTTACTAGCAGTTTATGTGGAAAACCGGAAAGAACCCTACGGAATAAAAAGTGTGTATTGGAACCGTTACTGTTCAGGGGTTAGCTGGACAGTAACTTTCCATGTTTATAGATTCGATTTTATCGGCGGTATGAAAGATGGTATGTTGGAAATGGCGAATGGGCATTTTTTCCGCGGGATTAGAAAAATAAACAGCAGGTCCTCACCCACTGCTTATTGCTTTTCGTAACCTCCACAGGGGAGTTACTTGATTCGGTTAAAATATATGTAAATTTTCCACCAAAATATTATTGACGTAAGAAAAGCCACATGGTATTTTATTTTTGGAAAAACTGAAAATTATTTTAAAGGCAAACCTGTTGAAAGGCAGGGACGCAAAGCCAGAAGGGACTAAAGTCAGAAAGCTTGACCATGTCAGCCGGTTGCCACTGTTTCCATATCATCATAATATATGGAAAAGATGTTTGAACAGAAGAGATTCCGATACCTTTTATACTATATAGATGTGTGATTTTAAAGAAATATAGTAGGGACACTGGCAGAGATTTTGGCAGGTGTCCTTTTTGTATGCAAAAATGGGTAACAAAACTAGTGTACCAACAAGTTGATTTCTAGAACAATCTTGCGTCTAAATTTCTTAT
>OLPN01002818.1_pt1 | contig 12943 bp, 9 predicted proteins | sample 1672601 | NCBI WGS metagenome assembly OLPN01 (sample SAMEA3136704, study PRJEB25190) | human gut metagenome | reverse complement strand
TTAAATTTGTAAATTCTGCTAAATGTAGAAAAAAACATAAACAGACATAAATCTTTGGCGACGCCCCACAAGGCCCCGCCAAAGGTTGTCTGCTGCTTTTTAATTACTCAATATCCATTTCCTTAATAACAGCCTTAAGTGCTTCTGCACTTGCCTTAAACTTTGCAACCTCTTCATCTGTCAGCGTTGCCTCAATCTTGCCCTTTACACCGTTTGGTCCAATTACAGTTAAGCAGCTGGTACAGACATCATCTACGCCATATTCACCATGCATCATGGAAGATACAACCGTTACAAGATCCTGAGCACCCATCAATGCCTCACAGACATCAACAACAGAATTTGCTACACCATAGAAGGTAGCACCCTTTCTCTTGATGATTTCGCCGCCGGACTTGCGTACATAGGTGATTACTTCATCTGGATCAAAATCATTTGCATCAATGCCAAGTCTTCTTGCACCCTTTGTGTACTCATCAAGCTTGATGCCTTCAACCGTTACCATGCTCCATGGAATAAAGGAAGTATCTCCGTGCTCGCCGAAAACGTAGCCCTTGATGCTTCTTTGTGCAATTCCAAGCTCCTGAGAAAGCTTGTAGGTAAGACGTACTGTATCAAGCAGTGTACCAGAACCAATTACCTGGCTCTCCTTCATACCTGAATATTTTAAGAATGCATAAGTCAGTACATCTACCGGATTTGCTACGATGATGCACAGTGCATTCGGTGCATGCTTTGCTACCTGAGGTGCAATGCTCTTCATGATTGCAACATTGGTCTTTGCTAACTCAATACGGGTCTGGCCAGGCTTTCTTGCTACACCAGAGGTAACAATCACAATATCAGAACCTGCTGCATCCTCGTAATCACCAGAAATCATAGAAATCGGATCTCTAAAACCAGTTCCCTGTGCCATATCCATGATCTCACCGTCTGCCTTATCCTTAAGGATATCGATCATGACGAGTTCTGATACATATGGCTTCAGTGATAAAATATGAGCAATTGTAGAACCAACGCTGCCTGCTCCAATAATAGTAATCTTACTTCCCATTATAAACTCCTTTCGTATTTCGCGAGATTGATATTTCATTAACGAACTTGTTATAAATATAACAAATCTTGCGTCAAATATCAAGTATATGAATATAGTTTTTTATTTTTCTGTAAAAAACACCGATACACATGCGAAAATCGTATTCATTATAATTCATTTTGCAGAATCACGCAAGTGTTTTGTACATATTACCATTTATATGGCGTCGCCTGATAAACATAAAAATTCAACCAGTTCGTATACAACGTGTTAGCATGCCCTCTCCATGTAAGAAGCGGAGTTGTGGATGGATCATCGTTCTCATAATAATGAACCGGAACCTCTGCATCCATGCCTTTTGCCAGATCACGCTTATATTCTGCGTCGAGTGACATGCGGTCATACTCTGGATGACCAAGCAGATAAATATTTCCCTGATCGTCTTTAATCAGATAGCAGCCTGCCTCATCTGATTCTGCAAGCAGCATAAGATGTTCATTTGCTAACACATCATCTCTTTTTACGCCAAAGTAACGCGAATGCGGTGCATAAAACACATCATCAAAGCTTCGCACAATAGGCTCACAGCGGTCAAGAAGACGGTGGCTATACACACCTGAAAGCTTCTTTCCTGTCGGTGTCTTTTGAATACCATAATGATAATAAAGACCGGCAAGTGCTCCCCAGCAAATATGAAACGTGCTCGTAACGTTTGTCTTTGACCATTCCATAATGCTCGCTAATTCCTCCCAGTAAGAAACTTCCTCAAACTCCATTGTCTCAACTGGGGCACCAGTTATGATCAGTCCGTCAAAGTACATATTTCGTACGGCTTCAAAGGTAGTATAAAATTTATTGATATGGCTGGCAGATGTGTGCTTTGACACATGACTGCTCACATTCATACAGGTAACATTGACCTGCAGCGGCGTATTTGACAGTGCCCTAAGAAGTTGGATCTCATAATCCTGCTTTAGCGGCATCAAATTCAATATTACTATCTCGAGTGGACGGATCTGCTGCGTATCTGCACGCTCCTCTCCCATCATAAAAATATTTTCAGACTCGAGTACCTCCCTTGCAGGCAGGTCATTATCTACACGTATTGGCATAAGTTATTCTCTTTTCATATTTATTGAATACATTTTTTACGTTACTCGCCAGCTTCCATTTTTTTGCACAGATCAAGAAAATCCTCTTCTGAAAGGATAGAAACACCAAGCTCCTTTGCCTTTTTGTTTTTGGAAGAAGTTGATTCTTTGTCGTTATTAATAAGATAACTTGTCTTAGCTGATACACTCCCTGCCGCCTTACCGCCATGCTTTTCGATATAGTTTTTCAGCTCACTTCTGTTTGCAAAATGATGGACAGATCCGGTAATCACAAATGTAAGGTTTTCAAGATACTGTTTTTCATTATTTTCTTCCAAAACAAGTTCCAGTTCCTTAAGGAGCGAATCTAACTGTTTCATTTTTTCTGAATCGTTAAAATAATCGCAGACAGCCTGTGCCATAACATCGCCAATACCATCAACCGCAGTGAGTTCTTCTGCTGTGGCTGCCCTAAGCTTATCAAGATCTTGGTAGAAAGCACGCGCAAGCACCTTTGCATTTGCCACACCAATTCCTGGAATACCAAGTGCATAGATTAATGCTGGAAGCTTAACCTTTCTTGCCTTATCAATTGAGGCAATCAAATTGGAACATGACTTTTCACCAAAGCCATCCATCTTGCAAATTTCATCTGCATGTTCCTTTAAATGGAAAATATCAGCAAAGCTGTGAATAAAGCCAGAGTCGATAAACTTTTCAATGGTTGCTTCTGACAAACCTTCCATATTCATGGCATTTCTACTCACAAAAAGTTCAAAGGCTTTTGTCTGCTTTGCCGTACATGCAGGATTTTCACAGTACAGACATGTTACCTCGTCATTAGTAACAAGCTTTGTTGGTCCGCCGCAGACTGGACAGACAGACGGAATTGTTAAGTTACTGCTTTGTGTCAGATTCTCTGCAATCTGAGGAATGATCATATTTGCCTTGTAAACAGTGATTGTATCACCAATTCCAAGTTTTAAGCTTTCCACAATCGAAACATTATGGACGCTCGCACGCGTTATTGTTGTTCCCTCTAACTCAACAGGGTCAAACACGGCAACAGGATTTATAAGTCCCGTGCGTGATGGACTCCAGTGAATTTCTCTAAGGGTAGTCTCTGCCGTCTCGTCCTTCCACTTAAATGCCATGGCATTTCGTGGAAATTTAGCTGTGTTTCCAAGACTTTCACCATAGGCGATATCATCCATCAAAAGAACTAGTCCATCTGATGGCAGTTCATTCGATTCAATATGATTTGCAAACCACTTCACAGAATCAGGAAGATCTGTCGAAGTTACCATGCGGTATGTCACAACATCAAACCCCTGCGCAGCAAGCCATTCAAACTGGTAGCGTCTTGAATTATTAAAGGTCGTATCCTCTGCCGAGACGAGCGCAAATGCGATAAACTGAACATGACGGCCTGCTGTTACCTGACTATTTAACTGGCGCACAGAACCTGCACACAAGTTTCTCGGATTTTTATACTTTGCATCCGCATCAGGATTTTCCTCGTTGATTCGCTCAAAATCCTTATAGGAAATAACTGCCTCACCACGCAGCACCAGACGTCCCTTAAATGGAATCTTAGCTGGAAGATTTTCAAACTGTCTGGCATTTTGTGTGACAACCTCTCCTGTGATTCCATTTCCACGTGTCACAGCCTTTGTCAATGTACCATTCTCATATGTTAATACAATAGTAAGACCATCAAGCTTCCAGGAAAGTATGCCTGTCTGATCTTTTAAAAATTCCTGAAGCTGCGACACTTCCTTCGTCTTATCAAGAGACAGCATTGGTGATGGATGATTTTCTTTTGGAAGTGCACTTAATACCTCATATCCAGCATGTGCAGTCGGGCTTTTTGCAAGCACTGTTCCAGTCTTTTTTTCAAGTGCGGCAAGCTCATCATAAAGCTCATCATATTCCTTATTGCTCATCAGCTCTTTGCTTTCCTGATAATATGCTCTCGCCGCCGCATCAAGCTGCTCTACCAGCTCCTTCATACGCTCCAAATCGGACATAATAAACCTGCCTTTTTACAAATAATTACAGTGTTTTAATAAGCTTATCAAACTCTGCGTCAGTCACATTACGGAAGTTTCCCTGCGGAATATTTCCAAGATGAATGTTCATGATACGAATACGCTTTAATGTCTCTACACGATAGCCACATGCTGCGCACATACGACGAATCTGACGGTTTAAGCCCTGCTTTAAAATAATATGAAATTCTCTGTTTCCTGTCTTTGTGCAGACGCATGGCATAGTATCTGCATTAAGCTCCTCAAGATGCATACCTCTTCTCATTTTATCTAAGAAGCTCTCTGTTACCTGATTATTAACTGTGACAACATATTCCTTTTCATGAGAATTGCTTGCCTTTGAAATTTCATTTGCCAGATCTCCAAGATTAGTCATTAAAATCAGACCCTCAGATTCCTTATCGAGACGGCCAATCGGATAAATTCTAGTAGGATATTTTACCATATCCACAATATTTTTCTCACCCTCAAAACGAGCTGTCGTACACACGATTCCTGCCGGCTTATTGACTGCAATCAATACTGGCTTAACCTGCTTTGTGCTGACCTTTTTTCCGTCCACAACGATCTCATCTGCACTGCTTACCTTCTGTCCCATAACAGCACACACGCCATTGACCATGACCTTTCCCTCATCAACAAGACGGTCTGCCTCACGGCGGGAACAAATTCCTTTTTCACTCAAAAATTTGTTTAAACGAACTGTTTCTTCCATATATAAATATCCTTTCTTAGTGAATAAACATCGCATCGCCAAATGAGAAGAAACGATATTTCTTTTCAACAGCTTCCTTGTAGGCTGCTAAAATATGCTCTCTTCCAGCAAGTGCAGAAACAAGCATTACAAGTGTAGACTTTGGCAGATGGAAGTTTGTAATTAAGGCATCTACCATTTTAAAATGATAACCCGGATAAATGAAAATATCCGTCCATCCACTCTGCGCCTTCAAAATACCATCCTCTGTAGATGCTGACTCTAAAGTGCGGCAGCTTGTCGTTCCTACTGCAATGACACGTTTTCCAGCCTTCTTTGCTGCATTGATTTTCTCTGCTTCCTCTGGCTCGATACGATAAAACTCTGAGTGCATATGATGCTCAAGAACATTTTCAACCTTTACAGGTCTGAATGTGCCAAGACCAACATGAAGAGTTACGCTTGCGATAACAACACCCTTTTCCTCAATCTTCTTCAACAGATCCTTTGTGAAATGAAGTCCCGCTGTCGGTGCTGCTGCTGAGCCTTCATACTTTGCATAAACAGTCTGATAACGATTCTTATCCTTAAGCTGGTGTGTGATGTAAGGCGGCAGCGGCATCTGTCCAAGCTCATCAAGAATCTCTTCAAAAATTCCCTGATAAGAAAAACGAATCTTTCTGTTTCCATCCTCTACAACTTCAAGCACCTCTGCCTTTAAACGTCCATCACCAAATATAATGATTGTTCCCGGCTTTGCCTTCTTTCCTGGCTTTACAAGTACCTCCCAGACATCATCCTGCTCTCTCTTTAGCAAAAGCACCTCAATGTGAGCACCAGTATCTTCCTTAACACCCATCAGACGCGCTGGAATAACCTTTGTATTATTTATAACAAGACAGTCACCTGGATTTAATTCATCGATAATATCTCTGAAAATCTTATCCTGAGTCTTGCCTGTCTTTTTATCCAATAAAAGCAATCTTGAACTGCTACGGTCCTCAATCGGATCCTGTGCAATCAGCTCCTCTGGCAGATCATAATCAAAATCATTTATATCCATCATACCTGTTTGATGTGCTGCAGACTCTGTCTCATTTGTTGTATTTACTTTTGTTTCCATAATTTCCATTATTAATTGCCTCCAAATATAAAAAAGCCCTCTAATACTCATGTAGCATATCATAATTTTTTCGCAAATACAAGAACTGTATCAATTTAAAAACTTTTTACGTGTATTTTGGATTTTTCGTTGATTTGTTTTCTCTGCAATGGTATGATTATAAAGAAAATAATAGTTACAATTCACGTGGCTAAATAACAGGGAGGTTTTCATTATGCCAAAAAAAAGAATCGTCGTTGCGCTTGGCCGCAATGCATTTGGAAAGACGCTTCCAGAGCAAAAGACTGCTGTTAAAGAAGCAGCAAAAGCTATTGCTGACCTTGCAGAATTAAAATATCAGATTGTTATCACACACAGCAATGGTCCTCAGGTTGGTATGATTCACATGGCTATGACCGAATTTGGCAATGCACATCAGGATTTTACAGTTGCACCTATGGCAGTCTGCAGTGCTATGAGCCAGGGCTACATTGGATACGACCTTCAGAATGAGATCCGTACTGAGCTGCTTCGCAGAGGTATCTTTAACACAGTATCCACCATTATTACACAGGTTAAGGTTGACCCATTTGATCATGCATTTAGTCATCCGCTGAAATCTATCGGCCGTATCATGACAGCTGAGCAGGCACAGGCAGAACGTGACAAGGGTAATTTTGTTCGTGAAGAGGAAGGCGGCTTCCGCCGTATCGTTGCATCTCCTGCCCCGATTGAAATCTATGAGATTGACGCTATTCGTGCACTTGCTGATGCCGGACAGGTCGTAATCGCAGCCGGCGGCGGCGGTATTGCTGTATTAGAGCAGGGTCCTGTTTTAAAGGGTGCCAGTGCTGTTATTGAGAAGGATGCCACAGCTGCTAAGATGGCACACGAATTAGACGCAGATGTTCTTTTATTCTTATCTGCTACTGAACGCTTTGTCATTCATGCAGATACACCGCAGGAGTTCTCTCCAGATCATTTATCTGTTGCAGAGGCAATGGAGCTTATCGACAGCCAGACTATGGCAAAGGAAACAAAGCTGCCTAAGCTTGCTTCAGCTGTAAGCTTTGTAGCTGCAGGTGAAAACCGCAAGGCAATCATCACATCCCTCGATAAGGTAAAGGAAGCACTTGCAGGAAAGACCGGTACATTGATTACCAAGTGATTTGATTTACACCATCACAAACTGCAAAGAGGTCATGTCCAAAACGACATGACCTCTTTTTTATTATTCATAATTATTCATAGTAAACAGTCTGGAACATTCCTACACTTCCAAGGATCGTTGCCGCATAAGCAGAATCATTTCCTGCGTTTCCTGTACGGTATGCTGTCAGTGCCTGATTCCAACTGCCATATGTATGGTAATACTCCGCTAGCAAATCAATTCCAACTAAGATGTTGGATGCTGGATCATACAGATTAGTAACACCAAGCTTCGCCATACGAGATGCACTGTATCTTGGAATGATCTGCATCAGTCCCTGTGCACCGCTTCCGCTTGTAGCACCTGCATTAAAGTGGCTCTCATGATACATAACAGAGAATATTACTGAACTGTCCACACCATACTGACTGCAAAGATTTAATGTATACTGCGTCAAATCACTGCTGAGTGCAACATTAGTGACACGGATGCTTCCAGTTGGCTGTGACGGCTGCGTTTCCGGTGCCGCTGGCTGTGTCTCTGGTGCTGCTGGCTGTGTCTCTGGCGCTGCCGGCTGTGTCTCTGGCGCTGCTGGCTGTGTCTCCGGTGCCGCCGGCTGTGTCTCCGGTGCCGCTGGCGATGCTGCTGCCACTGTAAGAACGATGTTAGATGAAAAACCACCGTAAGACAATGTAATTACATTTTCACCTGCGTGAAGCATCATACCGATATCACTGCTTAACCAGCCTTCTGTGATCGTTGCATAATTTCCATCACTGTATGCTGCTACAACATATACCTCATTGCTGTAAACTACATCGCCTTCACTCTTAGTACCACCGACATAGAAAGCTTCGATACCTGTTACTGTCACAGCTTCAGTAGATGGCTGTGTTTCTGGTACTGTTGGCTGTACAGCCTCAGAAGATGGCTGCTGTGCCGACTCAGACGGTGCTGCTGTCTCACTGTTTGCTGTGCTGTTTTCGATAGCTGCTGCACTAGATGATGGCACAGTATCCTGCTGTACTTTAGATTCCTCTTGCTGGGAACTTACCGTTTCTGCCTGAGATGCCATTGCCATTACCTGATCTGGTGACAGGACTGTTAGTACTTCCTGGCTGTCTGCTGCCTCTTTTGTAGTATCTGATGAGATATCAGTACTTGTATTAACTTTATTTGCAGATGCTAACAGGATATTTTCTGCACTGCTCTCACTTACTGCAACACCTAGCTGCTTTGCATTATCCTCTGTTAAAGCAATATCAGTATTGATCCATGTCTCTCCAAGTGAGTATGAAACAGCAAGACAATCTGCTGAAAGGTACCCCTTCATAGGTCCGTCATATACACAGTATGCCCAGCCAGACTCCAGCAAGCTTACTTCATAAGCATCGTATTCGTATGCTACATCCAAAATATCTGCAGATGTTGTAGGACGAAGACGAATGTTCATATTCGGAACAGTCACTCTTGCATAAAGAGTTCCGTTCTCCTGCATATACGCTGCAGCTTCTTCTCCTGTCAGAAGGTACTCGGTTTTTACCCAGCCCTCCATATCGTCTACTCCAATCTTTGTCCAATCACCGTCTTCGCCAAGAACAGATACAAGCTCTTCTGCCTTAATGGTATTAACCACCTCTGCACTCTCATCTGCCTGTACTCGCACATTTAAGTAATTGCCTACTGTATTTGGATTTACAAGTGCCTGATCTGAAAAATAGCTTGCCAATGGACTCTGTGCAGATGATGCACTTGATGAGTACTGCTCATTTTCTGAATTTTTTTCGTCAGACTCAGTTGACTTTTCTGTTGTCTTTTTCGCCGTTAGCTCATGTTCCCACAACATGCCCAGCTGATAACGTTCAGCGCTGACTAATTCTGCATTTGCTTCTGTCTGAGGCTCCTGCTCTCTTGTCATCTCTTCCTGTGTCTCATCAAGCTCACGCGCGGCGAGAACATCATTATTCTTTGTCTGGAGTGCACCTGTTGAAGAAATAATAAGTCCAGCTGCAACTGCACCAGTTAAAAGCGTTGCTGCCGCTCCATTCACAAGAATTTTTACTCTAGCTTTCATTGAATATTTGACCTCTCCCATTTTTATTTTCATGTCTGTGAAACATTTACTTTTCGCAAACAGTATTTTTTACCGTCCTAGACATGAAAAATATCATAATTATGTAATAACTGTTTCAATTTTATTAAACTTATTACAACTTTGTTACAGACGCATTGTAACATTTTTAATAAATATTGTCAACTGCTTTCTGGGGAGAGCCGTCGCGCAAATCGACAGAAGGCCTAGTTTTGTTACAGTTCACTGTAAACTCAATTCCGTCTCTGTCTTGCTGCCTCAAACATCAAAACAGTGGCTGCCATTGCTGCATTTAATGATTCTACCTGTCCTGCCATTGGAATCAGAATCTTACAGTCTGCAAGCGCTGCTACCTCATCTGACAGACCGTTCGCCTCGTTTCCAATCATAAATGCGCAAGGCTTTTTATAGTCTGCTCCTTCGTAGCTGATTGTTGCGCCTAGGTGAGCGGCATATGTGCTTACACCTGCCTTTTTTAAGCGCTCTATATCGCCTGCAAAATCTTCTGATACGACAAACGGCACGCGGTAAAGAGCACCCATAGTGCTTCGTATTGTCTTTGGATTGTAGATATCAACACAGTCACTGCTCATTAAAATACCAGTCACGCCTGCTGCCTCAGCTGCACGCATAATTGTTCCTAAATTTCCCGGATCCTGTAAATGATCTAAGATAAGCAAAAATGATGCTTTTTCTTTTCCCAACAGCTCTTCAAATGAATACGGCTGCTGCTTTACTACTGCAAGAATACCCTGCGGTGTCTTTGTATCTGAAAGCGTCTCAAAAATCGAATCACTTACTACGTCAAATTTCTTTCCCTTTAGAAGCGCAGCGCCTTCCTTACTCTTGCAAAAAGACTCTGATGCCACTATCATTTTTATACGATCTGCCGGTGCCTCTTCAAACATCTTTCTTCCCTCAATTACAAATGCCTGCTCACGCTTTCTCTCTCTTGATTTTCGCTGCAGGTTTAAAATATATTTTTGCTGCTGATTCATAAATCGCCCTCTTTTCTTATTTTTTTAAGTTATTTTCCTATAAAAATGGCCCACAGTCAAGACCGTGGGCCACTTTATTGTTTATTTGTATTTCATTTATATTATCTGGAAAGCATCTTGCTTACTTCGTACTCGTATGGAGAGATAGTCTTCTTCATAGCAAGTGCCTCGTTAATATCGTAATCAACGAACTTACCATCGCGGAATGCTACTACACGGTTGCTTGCACCTTCACACAGAAGATCTACGGCACGAGCACCCATCATAGATGCATAATAACGATCCAGACAGGTCGGGCTTCCACCACGCTGCATATGTCCAAGAATGGTTGCTCTGGTCTCAATGCCTGTAGCAGCCTCAATTCTCTTTGCCATGCTTGCGGAATGACCAACACCCTCTGCGTTAATAATCAGATGATGCTTCTTACCCTTCTTACGATTCTCAATAATCTGATTGATCAGTGCCTGCTCATCGCCATCATAATACTCTGGAAGAAGAATATTCTCTGCACCATTTGCAACACCACACCATAAAGCGATGTAACCTGCGCTTCTTCCCATAACCTCAATGATACTGCAGCGCTCATGAGATGTAGAAGTATCTCTTACCTTATCAATTGCTTCCATTGCGGTATTGATTGCAGTATCAAAGCCGATGGTATAATCTGTACAAGCAATATCCTGATCAATAGTTCCCGGCAGACCAATTGTATTGATTCCCAGATTTGCCAGCTTACATGCTCCATTAAATGAACCGTCACCGCCAATTACAACGATACCATCAATTCCGTGCTTTCTGCAGATCTCTGCACCAAGCTTCTGACCCTCCTCTGTACGGAACTCTGCACATCTTGCTGTGTAAAGGATAGTACCACCTCTCTGGATAATATCAGATACGCTGCGAGAATCCATATCAACGATCTCCTCTTTCAGCAGTCCGGCGTAACCTCTCATAATACCCTTTACGTTCAGACCCTTCGCAATACCGGTACGAACAACGGCGCGGATTGCGGCGTTCATGCCTGGAGCATCTCCTCCACTTGTTAATACACCAATTGTCTTTACTTTATTTGCCATGACGTTTCCTCCTTGCTGTCTTGACATGTTTCTTATCTTTTTGCTTTGCATTTTGTGTTTTTCTTGCTGTCTGGTAAAGTGTGTTAAAAATTTACCAATACTTATTCTAATTGATTTTGCAAAGTTTTTCAATACAATTTAGAGCTTTTCCTTGATTTTTTTCAATGTTTTTATATTTTCTTTTCCAAATACTTGGTCAAGCTGGTCAATAAGCTGTGGACAAATGCCGACACATCGGCTTGGCGGCAGCTTTTGGTACTGTCTTGTGTTGGAAAGATAAACCACTACTGTGTCTTTTCCATCCCACGGTGCCAACATAGACAGAAGCTTCTTTTCATTCATTTGGTAGCTTTCAAGATCTTGAAACTGAATCCACAGCTCACCCGGAATCTCAGAAAATGCCACTATCTTTTCACAGATCAGTTTTCCCTGCACCTCATCTCCAAGTGACACGCGACCCTTAACAAAAATTTTCTGATCTGGACTGAGAATTGCGCGATATTTTTCGTAATCTTTTGGAAAAACAATCACCTCAAGAGTTCCTCGTAAATCCTCAAGCGTCAGAAATGCCATCATTTGGTTTGTCTTTGTTGTCTTAACTGTTTTTGCTGCAATCATTCCTGCCACCGTAACAATGGCCTGATCTCGCACCCTTGCCATTCCAGTCTCCTCATCCTGAATAAAATCATTGCTGACTGCTGTGATATTTTTCTCGATGAGACTTCTGTCAGCCTCTAGCGGATGACCACTGATATAAATTCCAAGCACCTCTTTTTCCATTGCTAGAAGTGCTCCTGGCTCATATTCTGGCACCTTGGGGAATGAAATCTTAAAGTCATCCTTCTGCGGTCCCTCTAAAAAATCCATCAGGCTGTACTGTCCTGTCATAGAGTGTTTCTGTTCTCTGGCTAATTCATCCATAATAGAGGAATAAACTTCCATTTTTTGTCTTCTGTTGCCTTCAATACAGTCCATCGCACCTGACTTTATCAGATTTTCAACGGCTCGTTTATTTAACTCACCTCCATACATGCGCTCTAAGAAATTCTGAAGATCTGTGTATGCTCCATTTTCTTTTCTCTCACGCACAATCGCTAAAATAACATTTCGTCCAATGCTTTTTATGGCAGATAATGCATAACAGATTTTTCCATCGCGCACAGAAAAATCCCACTCACCGGCATTTATATCAGGCGGAACGATTGAAATTCCCATCTTACGGCAAACCTGAATATAATCAGAAACTTTTCCAGAATTTTCAATTACAGACGTCATAAGTGCAGCCATATATTCAACAGGATAATAATATTTTAAATAAGCCGTCTGATATGCTACAACTGCATATGCTGCAGCATGTGACTTATTAAACGCATATCTTGCAAAATCAATCATCTCATCATATATATGATTTGCCGTTTTCTCATCAATTCCGCGTGAAATACATCCCGGAACACCTTCTTCTTCATTGCCGTACACAAAATTCTGACGCTCTTTCTCCATCACAGCTGCTTTCTTTTTAGCCATTGCACGGCGCACAAGATCGCTTCGTCCAAGCGTATAGCCTGCAAGATCACGAACAATCTGCATAACCTGCTCCTGATACACTATACATCCATACGTAGGTTCAAGAATCGGCTTTAACTGTGGGCATTC
>OLPN01002788.1_pt1 | contig 13024 bp, 17 predicted proteins | sample 1672601 | NCBI WGS metagenome assembly OLPN01 (sample SAMEA3136704, study PRJEB25190) | human gut metagenome | reverse complement strand
ATGAAAGCAATATCTACTTAAGCCTTGGAGGAAAAGAAGAAAAAACAAAGAATCCGGTCATGGCAAGAGTTGGAGATCGAACTAGAACACAGGAACGAATTTTGCGCAATGATCCTAAGGTAAAGCAAACAACATTAGAATTTAACAGCGGCGGGCATTTTGCTGATGCCCAAAAGAGATTAGTGAAAGCTGTCAAATGGTTATTAGAATGTACTTAAGTCTTGCAGACATTAAGAAATCCAGAATTAAGGAAACAGACGGTAGGAGTTGTTACATTTAATATCAACCGGATGTTTGGAAAAAGCAGAATTGATCAATTGAGGAAAGTACAAATGAAAAAAGAAGAATTTAAAAAAGTATTAATCTTATCAGCAAGTCCAAGAAGAAAGGGTAATTCTCAGATTTTATGTGATAAATTTGCAGAAGGCGCCAAAAGTACAGGTCATCAAGTCAAGATGATTCGCCTGTCAGACAAAAAAATTAATTTTTGCATAGCTTGTGATGCATGTATGAAAAATGGAGGATTTTGTGTTCAACGAGATGATATGGGAGATATTTTAAAAGAATATCAACAGGCAGATGTATTAGTTTTGGCAACACCAGTTTATTTTTATGGAATTTCAGCCCAGATGAAAACATTCATTGATCGTACATATCCAATTTGGCAGAATTTAGGACACAAAGATGTTTATTATATTATTTCTGCAGGATTAGGAGAAGACATTATAAAAAGATCCTTAGGGGATTTGGACGGATTTGTCGAGCATTTGGATGATTCAAAAGTAAAAGGAAGAATATACGCAACAAATGTTATGGATGCAGGGCTTGTGAAAGAACAAGAGGACTTATTAGAACGTGCTTATGAAATGGGCAAATCAATATAATATACAAGTAGTTTGGAGAGGCTTCCAATGAACAACAAAACCATAAATTATTATAACAAATACACTAAATCATTCATACAAACAACAAGATCCGTAGATTTTACAAACATACAAAATAAATTTTTATCTTATCTTCCATCGGGAGCATCCATCTTAGATTTTGGTTGCGGTTCTGGTCGTGATACAAAATATTTTCTAAAGCGAAACTATAATGTAACGGCGATTGACGGATCCGAAGAGATTTGTAAGGAAGCCTCAAAATATACAGGAATCAAAGTAAAACAAATGTTGTTTGAAGAATTAAATGACCAGAATATTTATGATGGAATCTGGGCATGTGCATCAATTCTTCATTTATCAAAAAATGATCTTTTTCTTGTATTTCATAAGATGAACAAAGCATTAAAAGAAAATGGAATCATTTATACATCATTTAAGTATGGTGAATTTGAAGGGGAGAGAAATGGGCGTTATTTTACGGATTTTACAGAAGATTCATTGAAAGAATTTATCTTGCAGATCCCTCAATTACAGATCAAAGAAATATGGACAACAGGAGATGTCAGAGAAGGACGAGGTGATGAACGGTGGTTGAATATCCTGATTTGCAAGGGAAAAATATCTTAGAAATTGAAGCAAAATATTATAACAATCTAAATATTGATGGATTTTCTAAAATGATGAAAAGTCCATCCTATTGCTATAAATTTTATTGGCTGGAAGCGATCATACAGTTAATCTCTGAGGGAAAAACAGAATCGACATTTGATGAAATCATAGATGAGATGATCACAAATGCATGGTATTCTGTAAGAGAGTTCCATATTCACTTAAGTGGAATGCCACTGGACGGGCAGATCAAGGATGGATTGGAGAGAGCAGTCCTTTTGCTAACAGAGCTTAGTGAATTATCGGCGAATGCTTCGAAAGTAGAGATTAATATGATACCCGTATATGATTCCGCACGTCGACAGGGGTATGAAATATGGGATTATTCATAAGGATTTTAAAAGGGCAGAAGAATATGTGGTCAGAAAAGCAAAGAAAATATCAGAAGAATATATGTAGTAAATTAATGCTAGCTATTTTGTTACTCGTAAGTGTCATAACACTTACAGCATGTAGATCATCAAATATAAAAGAAACAACAAAACAAACAGATTATAAGACAAAGAAGTGGAAACCATTGGTGATAACAAAGCGAGAAAAAGCTCAGGCACAAAAAGAAGTTAAGCAAATTTCAGACATTTGTCAAAACATAAAAATCAATGAGAATAAAGTTACAAAAAAAGACTTACAAACACTATATGATACATTAACATCCAAAGGTTATCCTGTTGCCCAGATTGGGGAAGAAAAACATAGTACAAAAAATGCACCAGTAAAATTCAAACCATCCAAGACAAGTCATGGTGAGAAATTGAAAACATTTTATGAAAAAACAAAAGCTGGAAAACCAACAACGATAACATTGTTACAGCAAAATAGTTCCGGAGGATTTGCAAATATCCGATTACAAAGCAACAATGGAAAGACAGAAGGAATTTTGACAACGATCTATAAAGAAGATGGTAAATTTTCTATGAGTGAAATGGTAAAGTATCAAGTGAAAAAACTGGAATTGAATGAAAAAAATATTATGACTTTGGAATTTTACTTATCCGATCAAGCAGAATTACAGACGGATGGTACGATGGAATTTCAATGTAATTGAATGTTAAATTTTCGCCATTCGTTGCATAGAAATGCATCAAACAGCAGATAATACCATCATAAAAATTTCCAAAGTAGAAAGGAACTCATATCATGGTATTAAAAGAGACAGAAAGAACAGCAATTGAAAACCTAAGAACACAGGAGAAAAGCTGCATAGAAAAGTATCAAAAATACGCACAGCAGGCGATCGATCCAGAACTTAAAAATCTTTTTGAACAGTTACACAAAAAAGAGCAGACACATTACGATTCACTCACACAGGTCTTAGATGGAACAGTACCGTCAAGTGACTGCAATGACAGTGATGGAAGAGACTATGAACCAAGAGCAATCTATACAGCAGCGAGCCAGTCCGAAGATAAGATGCATGATGCATTTCTTGCAACTGATGCAATTGGAACAGAGAAATTGGTTTCCGGAGAGTATAATACAAATGTATTTATGTTTGGTGACAGTGATCTTAGAAAGTTGATGGCAGACATTCAGGTAGAAGAACAGAATCATGCCGAAATGCTATATAAATATAAGACAGCAAACGGAATGCAGTAATGCAATAGATATATGATAATTTTAAAGGACTCAGGAGCCGTGGACTTCTGAGTCTTTTGTTATCATTACAAAAACATCAATAATGTATGGATTGGATAAGATATGAAAATATGATAGAATTAATACAAATAAAGTACTATACAAGAGAGGACATATAAAAAGATAATGAAGACAGAGCATCATACATTAACAAAGACTTGGGTTGTAGCAGCGCTGGCAAGTTTATGCTGTATTCTATGGGGAAGTGCTATTCCGATGATCAAGACAGGATATCGACTGTTACAAGTAGATACGACAAACACAGCCAGTCAGATCGTATTTGCAGGAATAAGATTTGCGTTGGCAGGACTTTTCGTCTTGATTTTTGCTTCTATACGGGAAAAGAAAGTGACACTGCCCGATGGAAAGATTCTAAAATATGCAGTTCCTGTCTGCCTTGCTCAAACTGTTGGACAGTATTTTTTCTTTTATATCGGCGTGGCACATACATCTGGAGTGAAAGGTGGAATCATTACAGGTTTAGGAAATTTTATCGCAATCCTAATGTCATGTTTGATCGTACGAAATGAAAAACTAACGGGAAGAAAATTAACAGGATGCATCTTAGGATTTGCAGGAGTTGTCGTGATCAATCTTCTTGGGAATTCTTTGGATTTCGGCTTTACGATGATGGGAGAAGGATTCGTTTTGATTTCACAGTTAGCCTATGCAACATCCACGATATTGATCAATTACTATTCAAAAAAAGTATCACCAGTTATATTAAGTGGAACTCAGTTTTTTATTGGTGGAATTGTATTATTTTTAATCGGAAACGCAATGGGTGGACATTTAGATCATGTAACAGTTGGTGGAATTACGGTCGTGTTGTATCTTGCATTGGTATCTGCAGTTGCCTATACACTTTGGTCTGTATTACTTGCATATAATGATGTGTCAAAGGTAGCAATCTTTGGATTTGTAAATCCATTATGCAGTGTAATCTTGTCAGCATTGGTATTGGGAGAAGTCAAACAGGCATTTAATATTGGAAGTCTGATTGCACTCGCACTTGTATGTGTTGGAATTTATATTGTAAATGCAAAGAAAAATAACAAATCAAATGTTGAGTAAGGAGGAAAACATTATGAGATATGAAATTTTAGGTGAAACACTTCCAGTAGTTGTCTGTTATCTGGAATCTGGAGAAAAAATGGTTACAGAAGGTGGAGGAATGTCTTGGATGTCTCCAAATATGAAAATGGAAACAACTTCGAATGGAGGAATAGGAAAGATCTTTGGAAGAGCGTTTTCAGGAGAAAAGATGTTCCAGAATGTTTATACCGCACAAGGCGGAGAAGGGATGATCGCCTTTGCTTCATGCTTCCCGGGATCCATCAAGGCATTTGAAATTGCACCTGGACAGGAAATGATATTACAAAAAAGTGCTTATCTTGCCGGTGAGAATGGAGTTGAGTTATCTGCATTCTTTAATAAAAAGATCGGAGCTGGATTATTTGGCGGAGAAGGTTTTATTATGCAGAAAGCATCTGGCCATGGTATCATGTTTGCAGAATTTGATGGTCATGTTGTGGAATATGAATTAGAGGCTGGAGAGCAGATTGTTGTAGACACTGGACATTTGGCCGCGATGACAGCAAGTTGTACGATGGAGATCAAAAGTGTTCCGGGTGTAAAGAATATGTTGTTTGGTGGAGAAGGAGTGTTTAACACAATACTTACAGGTCCTGGGAAAGTATGGCTGCAAACAATGCCGATCAGTAATGTAGCTGGAGTATTAAGCCCATATTTTCCAAGCTCTAGTAAATAGAGAAAAATATGAATAGGCTAAGGAATGGGGAGTGATCAATATGGCCTTTTTTGATTATGATCGAAATGGGAAAAAAGATTGGAAAGACAATGCCAGAGAATATTATCTTTATAACAAATTGAAAGAAGATGATGCATCGAAGCATAACCGAGAAAAGGAAGAATCATCCGATGATGGGAAATCAAATGTTGGGTGTGGTTCTGTACTATTGTGTTTTTTATTTATGTTTTGTATGATGTGGTTCGCTACGATGGTTAATTCATTATGCAAATAGAGGAGCATAGAATAATGACAAAGACAAAGGCTTATATTGCGATCGACCTCAAATCATTCTATGCTTCTGTGGAATGTAAGGAGCGAAATCGCGATCCTTTAACGACAAATCTTGTGGTTGCAGATCAAAGCCGGACGGAGAAGACGATCTGCCTTGCGGTATCTCCATCGCTGAAAAGCTATGGAATACCAGGCAGACCACGTTTGTTTGAAGTCGTGCAAAAGATTAAAGAAGTCAATAATACCCGCAGGTGGAAAGCTTTAAACAGAACATTTACAGGTTCGTCGGATGACAGCACAGAATTAAATGCGGATCCGGCATTGAAGGTTGATTATATTGTTGCACCACCACGTATGGAATACTATTTGGAATATAGTTCCAAGATTTATAATATCTATCTGAAGTATATTGCTCCAGAAGATATTTTTCCGTACTCAATTGATGAAGTATTTATAGATGCAACAGATTATCTGAATACTTATCAGATGACTGCAAGGGAACTTGCCATGACTATGATACGAGACGTTTTAAAAACAACGGGAATTACAGCAACCGCCGGAATCGGAACGAATATGTATCTGTGCAAGATTGCGATGGATATCGTAGCAAAGCATATTAAACCGGATAAGGATGGCGTAAGGATCGCCGAATTAGACGAAATGTCTTACCGTAGGAAGCTATGGAATCACAGACCGCTTACGGATTTCTGGAGAGTAGGCAAAGGCTATGCGAAGAAGTTGGAAGAACACGGTCTTTTCTCAATGGGAGATGTTGCAAGATGTTCCATCGGAAAGCCAAATGAATTCCATAATGAAGAACTGCTTTATAAGATGTTTGGGATCAATGCGGAACTGCTGATCGATCATGCCTGGGGCTATGAGCCTTGTACTATGGAGCAAGTCAAAGCGTACAAACCGGAAACCAACAGTGTATGCTCCGGGCAAGTACTTCACTGCCCCTATGACTTTGATAAGGCAAAGTTAGTTGTAAAAGAAATGACTGATCTTATGACACTTGATCTGGTAGATAAGAGACTTGTTACTGACCAGATCGTATTGACCGTAGGTTATGATATAGAAAATCTAACGGATCCAGACAGATATAGGAAGTACAAGGGATCTGTTACGATTGATCGGTATGGGAGGAAAGTTCCCAAACATGCTCACGGAACAACAAACCTAAAAAGGCAGACATCATCTACCATGCTGATCACAGATGCAGTGATGGAATTATATGATCGGATCGTGGATAAAAATCTGCTGATCAGAAGAATCAATATCACAGCGAACAAGCTCGTGGATGAAAGTTTTTCAAAGGAAGAAGAAACGTATGAGCAGATCGGCGGACATAAAGCATAGAAAGTAAGTATTCAGTGTCAATGGAGAAAGATTATGAAGGATCAGTGCAATCATAAATACGATGATATTATCAATCTGCCGCATCCAACTTCAAAGAAGCACCCTCGTATGTCACTTTATGCCAGGACAGCACAGTTTTCGCCTTTTGCGGCACTTACCGGACACGAAGCAGCTATTAAAGAAACTGTAAGACAAACAGATGCAAAACAGGTGTTGAGTGAAGAAGTTATAGCAGAATTAAATAAAAAGTTATATCTGATTGCTGAAACGATCGGTACACAGCAAATGGTTGAGATCACGTATTTTGTACCAGATGCTAAGAAAGATGGGGGAGCATATATTACCTGTTCTGGTTGTGTAAAGAAAATTGATAAATATAAACATACAGTTGTTATGACTGATCAGACGATCATCCCTATTGAACAGATAAGTGATATAGAGGGAGAAATGTTTGAAGAATAGTAATGGTGCCTGATTCGATCAAAAAATCAGGCACCATTGCTGTTTCATAAAAATCTACATACTCTGATGGAATGTACGACGAATCACTTCTTCCTGCTGTTCGCGGGATAATCGATTAAAGTTTCTCTATGCATAACATTTACATTCAAATGATGTGCACCTTGAACAAAGTATCCGTCTAAGATTGTTGTAAGGTTTTGTACTCGTTGTTCCTGATCTTTTCCAAGATCATCTGCGCGGTCGTCATCATTTCCATACTTAGGGAAATCACCAATGGTTTCAAAGTCAATTGCTACACCATTTTCATTGCGGATTGGTTTTACAGTTGCATATTTGATCGCTGATAGAGAGTCTGCGGCAATAGACAGACCAGCAATTCCATAAGCTGCGATTCGCTCTAAGTTTGTATCATGAAGAGCAAACTGGCTGGCTTCATATGCGTATTTATCATGCATAAAATGAATGATATTTACTGTATCAACATATAATTCAGTAACATAAGTCATAACTTTCTTATAGTTTTCCCATACTTTGTCAAAATCAAGAACGTCATCTGTGATCGGTTCGATTCCAGGAACAACCTGGATTCCTTTTTTCTTGTCAATTCCTCCATTGATCGCATAAAGCAGTGATTTTGCCAGATTGCAGCGGGCTCCGAACAGCTGTGCCTGTTTTCCAACCTTCATTGCAGATACACAACAAGCGATCGCATAATCATCCCCATAGACTGGGCGCATAACATCATCATTTTCATATTGGATAGAGTCCGTATCAATAGAAACTTTAGAGCAAAAATGTTTAAAGTTGTCTGGCAGTTTTTCAGACCATAAAACAGTTAAGTTAGGCTCTGGAGCAGTTCCAATGTTATATAAAGTATGAAGATAACGGAAAGAGTTCTTAGTAACCAGAGGTTTTCCATTAATACCAACTCCACCGATAGATTCCGTGATCCACGTAGGATCCCCCCAAAAAAATAGTTCGTCATATTCAGGAGTTCTTAAATGTCTTGTAAGACGAAGTTTGATGATAAATTGATCGATCAATTCCTAAGCTTCTGTTTCTGTGATCACTCCATTTTTAAGATCTCGTTCAATATAAATATCAAGGAATGTAGAAGTACATTCAAGGGAAGTTGCAGCTCCATTATTTTCTTTTGTTCCCGCAAGATATCCCATATAAACCGACTGAACAGCTTCTTTCGCATTTTTTGCAGGTTTTGAAATATCAACACCATAAGATGCAGCCATTTCTTTCATTTTAGAAAGGGCACGGATCTGCTCAGAAATTTCTTCACGCAGACGGATGCGGTCTTCTGTCATAGGTCCATCTTCAAAGTCTAAATCTTTTTGTTTTTCTTCGATCAAGTGGTCGATTCCATAAAGAGCAACACGACGGTAGTCTCCAATAATACGTCCACGTCCATAAGCATCAGGAAGTCCTGTTAGAAGTCCAGCAGTTCTTCACATTTATTCCAGACTTTTTTTGTTTTCTGAGATACATCAGCTAAGAAAGAGTCATCTCCTTCATAGAGAGTGTAGTTTTTCTGTATAAAATTTCTTACATTGATTTCTTTTGTCCAGACACCATCGTTGAATCCATTCCATTCGTTTAACATGATTTTTCCTCCGTAAAATAAACATGATCAAAATAGGTTTGTTATAACATCTCTGTTTTCTTTTTATCCATGGCAGGTACACCTTCTAAAGAATAAGGAATATCCATAACTTTATATTTGTTGGTACCAAGTAAATGATAGGGAAGCAGTTCAACTTTCTTTACATTAGGAATCGTTTGAATATAAGCTTTTAACTGATCCATATGATCTTCGCTGTCAGTAATTCCTGGAACAACGACATGGCGAATCCATATCTTAGTCTGATGTTTTTTTAAAGCATTCAAAAATTCTTCAAAACGATCCATTGATCTTCCTGTCATTTTTTCATAATCCGTTTTATGGATGTGTTTCAGATCAAGAAGAACAAGATCTGTATGATTTAAAATCTCATCATAATCAGAAAGTCCATAACCTGCAGTGTCGATGCAAGTGTGAATGCCTTCATTCTTGCATAGTTTTAAAGTCTCTTTTAAAAAATCAGGTTGTAATAAAGGTTCTCCACCAGAAAAAGTAACACCACCATCTTCTTTAAAATAAGGTTTAAATCGTCGGATCTTTGCAACGAGTTCTTCCGGTGTGTATTCGGTCCTGCCAGATAATTCCCAAGTATCAGGATTATGGCAGAAACAACATCTTAGAGCACATCCTTGTAAAAAGATAACGGTTCGTATCCCTGGTCCATCAACCAGACCCATGGATTCGATGGAATGGACATGACCAACTGTCATAATATTCCTCCTTATGGATGATACGTACTTAGGACAAATACGTAAAAAGTTAACAGGATCAATATCTGAACGATGAAGCGTTGTAAAAATAGAATAAAAAAACGCCGCACGTCCAGACAGATTGCCCAGACGGTCGGCGATTAATGATCATACTTCCATGTGGTTAATTCCACGTGCTCCGTCAGTTATATGACCTTATGGCTATAAGATACTATAGAAAATGAGATTCATCAACCCCCCCCTTAATTTTGTCGAAAGACTTCACAAATTGTACAAAAAATGATACAATATACTTATCAAAACAACTTAAAGGAGGATATGCCTATGAAGCTAGAGAAATTGCAGTTCGTTGTAGAAGATGGAGTTGGTATCATCACAATGAACTATATGAAGAATCTTAATGCAATTGATGATCAGATGGCAGACGAGTTGATGTACGTAGTAGATACTTGTGAGAATGACCCGAATGTAAAAGTTGTTGTTTTAAAAGGAATGCCAAAGGCATTTTCAGCAGGAGGAGACATTGGATACTTCTATAACCTGATCCAACAAGGTGGAGAAGTGAATATGGATTCTCTGATCAGTAAAGTTGGCAATGTAACCGATGGTCTGAAGCGTATGAGTAAGCTTGTGATCTCAAGTGTAAGTGGAGCGGCAGCAGGTGCAGGAGTAAGTCTTGCATTTTCAGGGGACTTTGTTGTATGCGCAGACAATGCGAAGTTTATTATGGCATTTGTGAATCTTGGACTAGTTCCAGATACCGGTGGAACGTACCTGTTTGTTAAGAGTCTTGGAATTCAGAAGGCAATGGAACTGTGTGTTACAGGAAGACCAATGAAAGCACAGGAAGCAAAAGATGCCGGAATGGTATATGATGTAGTTCCAGCGGAGGAATTAGATGATACCGTTATGAAACTTGCTAAGAAATTTGCTAGTGGACCATTACTTTCTTATAAGAATATCAAGAAACAGATTTATCAGGCAGGGCTTGCTGATTATAAGAAATACCTGGATGAATGTGAGATTCCGACACAGCGTGAATGTGCGGCATCTTCTGATTTTATAGAAGGAGTCAAAGCTTTTATGGAGAAGAGAAAGGCTGAATTCAAAGGAGAATAAAGCCAGGATCAAACCATGAACATAGAAGGGAGGTCACGCCTTTGAAGTCAAAAGTTGTAACAAGAGAGGAAGCGCTCTCAAGAATTCATGATGGACAGACGATCATGTTTGGAGACTGGCATGGAGAATTTGCAGCAGATGAGATCATTGATGGAATGTTAGAAAAAGGAATCAAAGACATTGATGCGATCGCTGTATCTGCTGGAATGGCGGATCAAGGAGTCGGAAAGCTGATCAAAGATCACAGAGTTAAGAGTTTGATCACAACACATATTGGGTTGAACCCGATCGCCAAGGATCAGATGTTTGCAGGAGAACTTGCGATAGAATTTAGTCCGCAAGGAACCTTTGCAGAAAGAATCCGTTGTGGTGGAGCAGGCTTAGGTGGCTGTCTGACACCAACAGGACTTGGTACAGAAGTAGAAGAAGGTAAACAAAAACTAACGATTGATGGCAAAGAATATCTTCTGGAATTACCATTGCGTGCAGATGTTGCTTTAATCAAAGCAACGAAAGCAGATACTGCAGGTAATATTTCATTCCGAATGAATTCCAGAGCAACAAACAGTACGATGGCTATGGCTGCTGATACGGTGATCGTTGAAGTCGAAGAGATCGTGGAAGTGGGTGAACTAGGACCAGAAGAGATCGATGTTCCAGCACCTGTGATTGATATGATCTATGAAAGAACCGGTGAGAAACGACCAATGTGTCCAATGTGGCAGCGAGCCAAAGCAAAAGCGGAAGGAGGTCAGTGATATGGCAGGATTGACAGGAAGAAAGCTGATCGCATCACGATGTGCAAAGTTTTTTAAAGATGGAGATTTTGTAAATCTTGGTATCGGAGTTCCGCTGATGTGTGTAAATTATCTCCCAGAAGGTGTGGATCTGTGGCTGGAAGCAGAGATCGGAACCGTCGGAAGTGGACCAACCCCAAGCTGGGATAAAGTAGATATTGATGTTATTGATGCCGGCGGACAGCCTGCATCTGTGATCAAAGGTGGAAGCGTGTATGATCATGAGATGTCTTTTGCATTTATACGTGGCGGACATATTGATGCAGCAGTTCTTGGTACACTTCAGGTAGACCAAGAAGGCAATATCGCTAACTGGACGATTCCAGGGAAGATGGTGCCAGGAATGGGTGGTGCCATGGATCTGTGTGCCGGAGTGAAGAAGATCATCGTAGCAACAGACCATTGTGAAAAGAGTGGAAAGTCTAAGATATTAAAGAAATGTACACTTCCTTTGACGGGAGTTCATTGTGTAACAGATATCGTAACAGAACGTTGCTATTTTGAAGTTACAAAAGATGGTCTCGTGTTAAGGGAACTTGCAGAAGGATATAGTGTAGAAGATATCCTTGCATGCACAGAAGCTGATGTGATCGTACCGGATGAAATTGGTGTTATGAGCTGATAATAGACGCAGGAAAGCATATAGAAAAACAGCACTGTACAGGAATAAAATTCCCAATGCAGTGCTGTTTTTATTAGTTTATTTAATCTTCTTTTGGTAATGCAATATTTAAAATAATTGCAACAAGTGCCGCAGGTACAATACCAGATCCTCCAAAGATTAACTGAATTCCTTCAGGAAGTCCGGAAAGAACTGTACTGTTTGCACCGATTCCGTATCCAAGTCCAAGTGCTACAGATACGATTGTGATATTTCTCATACCCATTGGTTCTTTTGTGATCAGCTGAATACCACTGATTACGATAGAAGAGAACATCATAACGGCTGCTCCACCTAATACGCTCTGTGGCATGATAGAGATCAGGGCAGCAAGTTTTGGAAATAACCCACAAAGAATTAAGAAGATTGCTCCTGTAGCCAGTGCAAAACGGTTTACGATCTTTGTCATAGTAACAAGACCAACGTTCTGGCTGAATGATGTATTTGGTAAAACACCAAAGAATGCTGCGAGTGTAGATCCGATACCATCACAGACAACACCACCAGAAAGCTCAGAATCTGTAGCTTCACGATCCATACCACCTTCGATAACACCAGAAATATCTCCGACTGTTTCTACAGCGGTTACGATAAACATGATAAGTACAGGAATGATCGCTCTTGCATCAAAAACAATTTTTACAGGCATAAATTTTGGAACGGCAAACCAGCTGGCTTGTGCAACTTTATCCCAATTTAATACCCATGCTTTTGTGTATTCTACACCATCTGCATTCACGGCAGTTGTAGGAAGTACAACACCCATGATTCCCGCAATGATATATCCTGCGATAATTCCAATCAATACGGAAGAAGCACTTGTCATACCTTTTGTTCCATGTTTTAATGCGATGATGATCACAAGAACAATAGTTCCAAGTAATAAGTTCTCAATTGATCCGAAATCATTAGCGGAATTTCCACCACCAAAAGAATTGACACCAACACCGATCAGTGACAATCCAATGGAAAGTACAACCGTACCGGTTACAACCGCTGGGAAAAATCTTCGAAGTGGTTTTAACATAAATCCTAATACAGATTCAAATAA
>OLPN01002771.1_pt1 | contig 13099 bp, 12 predicted proteins | sample 1672601 | NCBI WGS metagenome assembly OLPN01 (sample SAMEA3136704, study PRJEB25190) | human gut metagenome | reverse complement strand
TCGTAAGATTTAAGTGGTGGGAGCATGTCACGATTTTGTTGTTGCCCGTCGTCTCCTGGAAAACATCCTGAGCAATGCAGTGAAATACAATCAGCTCAACGGAAGCATTGAGTGCCGGGTGGAAGAAGAACCCATGGATGAAAAGCATGCTCTTTATCGTTTTATCGTGCGGGATACGGGAATCGGTATGAGCGAAGCGTTCCAAAAGAGGATGTTTGAGCTCTTTTCCCAGGAAGACGGCGAAAAAGGAGTCAGTGCCTTACTCAACGCTGCTCCCGGAACTGACCGGGAGAAAATGAACAGAAAAAAAGCGCCCCTGCTGACAGGTAAAATCAGCAGGGGTTTTGTAGTTTCAGGCTTTTTTCAGTGCCTGGATTCCGAGAATCATCAGAATCGGGAAAATGATGGCTGCCAGGATTCCCATGCGGAGGTTATCGCCGAGGGCGCTGGAAACCATACCGGCAAGGGTCGGACCGCCGGAGCAGCCGAGGTCTCCGGCCAGAGCCAGGAGGGCAAACATGGCGGTTCCGCCGTTTCGCACGGAAGCGGAAGCTTTGCTGAAGGTTCCGGGCCACATGATGCCGACGGAGAGACCGCAGATGGCGCAGCCCGCCAGGCCCAGAGCCGGAATCGGGAGAAAGGCGATGCAGAGATAGGAGAGAATACAGAGGAGAGCGCTGTATTTCATGAATTTATCCAGATCGATACGGTCGCCGTATTTTCCATAAAAAGCTCTGGAGATTCCCATGAGAAGGGCGAAGGACATGGGACCGGCCAGGTCGCCGACGGTCTTGCTGACACCAAGGCCCTTTTCAGCGAAGGTGGAGGCCCACTGGCTCACGGCCTGTTCGCTGGCTCCGGCACTCAGCATCATCAGGAAGAGGATCCAGAAAATTTTCATGGAGAAAAGCTGCTTCATGGTAAGTCCGGTTTCACCTTCTTCGATGATGGGAGCGATGGGCGTCCGGGCGAAAACCAGGGTGTTGAGGATCGGAACGATGGCCCAGATCAGAGCCAGCAGTTTCCAGTTGGAGATTCCGGCCAGTTTGAAGAAAATGGTGGAGATCAGCACCACGCCCATATGGCCCCAGCAGTAAAAGGAATGGAGAAGGCTCATGGCCTGTTCCTTGTTGTCTGTGGGACAGGACTCCATGATAGGACTGATGAGCACCTCGATGAGGCCTCCGCCCACGGCATAGATCATGACGGAGATCAGAATACCGATGAAAGAATCACTCAGAAGATCCGGCAGGATCGTGAGAAGGATCAGCCCGGCAGCAGCGCAGATATGGGCTGCCAGAATGGAGACCCGGTAGCCGATGCGATCCACGAATTTCGCGGAGAACAGGTCCACGATGAGCTGGATGCCGAAATTCATCGTCACAAGCATCGTGATTTTGGCCAGCGGAATGTCATAAGTGCTCTGGAAGGTCAGAAAAAGAAGGGGAACAAAGTTGTTTACAATGGCCTGAACGATGTACCCCAGAAAACAGGCATAGATGGTTTTCTGATATCCGTTTTTCATAAAAAAGCCTCCTGAAATAAAAAAATCTGTCTCTGATTTTACCATAATCTTTCTGAAATCTCAAAGAAATTTCTTGCGGTGCGGGAGTCTTTTTGCTATGCTGAAATTATCGAGAGATATCCACGAAAAAGTGGAGGATATTTCAGGCAGGCTGTGGAAAACCCAGTGCCTGTAGAAAAGAATTGTGGAAAAAAGGGAGGATGCAAAAATGGAGTTTAAGACAGATGTGCTTCTTCACGGTGGTGATTACAATCCTGATCAGTGGCTGGACCGGCCGGATATTCTGGAGAGAGATGCGGAAATGCTGGCGGAATCCGGTTGCAATGTGGTGAGCCTGGGGATTTTTGCATGGTCCACGCTGGAACCGGAGGAAGGGGTGTTCCGGCTGGACTGGATGGAACAAGTCATCGACCGGCTCTATGCGAAAGGAATCCGCGTGATCCTGGCGACGCCCTCCGGCGCTCGGCCGAAATGGCTGGCTGACAAGTACCCGGAGGTGCTCCGCGTGGACAAGGCCAGAAGGCGGCAGCTTTTCGGAGTCCGTCACAATCACTGCTACACCTCTCCGGTTTACCGGGAAAAGGTGCGGATCATCAACCAGAAGCTGGCAGAGCGTTTCGGCAATCATCCGGCGGTAATCATGTGGCATATTTCCAACGAGTACGGCGGCGAGTGTCACTGCCCCTTATGCCAGGCAGCTTTCCGCGACTGGCTGAAAGAGAAATATCAGACGATCGGGAATCTCAACAGCCGCTGGTGTACGACTTTCTGGAGCCATACCTACCAGAGCTTTGACGATATCGAGAGCCCCTCTGAGATCGGCGAGACTCAGCTTCACGCCCTGAATCTTGACTGGAAACGCTTTGTCACCCATCAGACCCGCGATTTCATGCGCTGGGAGATCAAAGCTGTTCGCGATGCAGGAAGCAGTCTTCCGGTGACAGCCAATCTGATGTACTACTTTGACGGTCTCGATTATTTCAAGATGGCGAAAGACATCGACGTGGTTTCCTGGGACACTTATCCGACCTGGGGAAAGAAGGAGGATATCGCCATCGCCCGGGACAACGCCATGTGCCATGACCTCATGCGTTCCCTTAAGAAGAAACCCTTCTTCCAGATGGAATCCTGCCCCTCCTCCACGAACTGGCAGGGTATCAGCAAGCTGAAAAAGCCGGGCATTCTCTTTGCCCAGTCCATGCAGCCCATAGCCCACGGCGGTGAGGGAGCCCTTTATTTCCAGATCCGCCAGAGCCGCGGCGCTTCCGAGAAGTTCCACGGGGCCGTGATCGACCATTATGGCGGAAGTGACACCCGGGTGTTCCGGGAAGTGACGGAGGTAGGCGATACCCTGAAAGCCATCAGCGAGGTGGCAGGCAGCCGGGTGGAGAGTCCGGTAGCCCTTCTCTATGACTGGAGCAGCAACTGGGCCATGGAGGACAGTCAGGGTCCGAGAAACAAAGGCCTCCATCATCATGAGGCCCTGCTGAAAATGTACGGCGGCTTCCGCAAACTGGGCTTGAATGTGGATCTGGTGGACGAGGACTGCTCGCTGGAGAATTATAAAGTGCTGGCCATCACCATGGGATACATATTTAAGGAAGGTTTTGCGGAGAAGGTCAAAACCTTTGTGGAAAACGGCGGCACTCTCATTACGACCTACTGGAGCGGTATTGCCGACGATACGGACCGCTGCTATCTGGATGGCGTGCCCTATGGTTTAAGGGATGTGCTTGGTCTTCGGAGCGAGGAGATCGACGGCCTCTATGACTGGGAGGAGAATCATCTGATCCCCGTCGGCGGCAACGACCTGGGCCTTACGAAGACCTACAGCTGCCGTTACCTCTGCGATCTGGTGCGGGTCAATGGCGCAGAGCCTCTGATGGTCTACGGCGACGATTTCTACGCCGGTCATGCGGCCCTCACGAAAAATACTTACGAAAAAGGAACGGCCTGCTATGTGGCCGCCGATGCGGAGGAAGCCTTCTACGATGACTTTATCGCAGCGCTGATGAAGGAGAAAGGCATCAAAGCTCCCGTTGCCGGAGCGATTCCTGCGGGCCTTGAAGTGACCACCCGGGAGACCGATACGGTGCGCTACTATTTCTACCAGAACTTCTCTGCTCATCCGGTGAAACTTCCGCTGCCGGAGGGGGCTTTCGAGACCGTTTATGGCGACGCAGAGACAGAAGTGAAACCGCTGGGAATGGTAGTTTTGAAAGCGGAAAAAGAAATTTCATTTGTATAGAAATCGATTTTCTGAATCATTACAACAAAAAATCCCCTGAGAATTTTCTTAAAAGAACGATTCTCAGGGGTAATTTTTTCTCAAAAACCGCTTCATCGATAACTCGACGGCGGCATTCCCATCACTTTCTTAAAGGCCCGCCGGAAAGACAGCGAGTTGGTATATCCAACCTCGGCGGCGATGGCCTCGATGTTCAGATCGGAATTTCGAATGAGCTCGCAGGCTTTTTCGATCCGAAGTCCCTCGAGGTATTTGCTGAAGGTCACGTCCAGGTGCTTCTTAAAATAAGTGCTGAGATAGGACGAGGACATGGAGAAGGCTTCCGAAGCGGAGGTGACGCTTAAGGAAGAGTCTCCGTAGTGCTCGTTTATGTAGGCCATAATCTTGCGTGGCGTGTCGTCGGACTCAGTCTTCGGAGCGAGATCCTGTATCATCTGTTTATAATATGACAGCAACACAGGAAGCACAGTACACAGGCCAGGATTATCTGACCCCGCTCAACGACCTGATTAAAGAGAACATGCCGAACTTCTCCGCGCTGATGGAAAATGATCCCCAGATCGAGAAACTGATCTCCCAGAATGATGGAACGATCTACTCCCTGCCCGGCATCAACGAGTGCTACCACTGCAACTACTCCCAGAAAATGTACATCAACAAGACCCGGCTCGACAATTTGGGACTCCCACCACCATCGACGAGTACTACGAAGTGCTGAAAGCCTTCAAAGAGCAGGATGCCAACGGCAACGGCGATCCGGACGATGAGATCCCGCTGATCACCGCAGCAAACGGCTGGCATGTACAGCTGGACGGTTTCCATGCTGGTAAATATCCCCTGCCCTATCATTCTGGCTCTCTCCATCAACTCCTCCAGAAGCAAAAAGGCAGGAAAAGCCGTTCAGATGCTGACCTACGCTCCTTACTTTATCTCAACGGTTATCGTCGTTCCTGATCATCCAGCTCTGCGATGTGAGAAGCGGTCTTTTCAACATCCTCCGCGACATCATGTCCGATGCCCAGACACAGGCAAACATGGTGCAGGCCACCGGAAAAATGTCAAGTTCCGCTGTTCTTGCTATGACGGAATCCCTGAAATACACAACGATCCTCTGCGCAAGCGTTCCGATGCTGGTAATTTATTCTTTTGTGCAGAAATATTTCGCAAAAGGTGTTATGATTGGATCAGTAAAAGGTTGATAAGGAGGTTCCAATATGGAGAAAAAGACACTCTATCTCATCTGCAACGCCCATCTGGACCCGGTCTGGCTCTGGAACATGGAGGAGGGCATTTCCGCGGCCCTCTCCACCTTCCATACGGCGGCAGATTTCTGCGAGAATTACGACGGTTTTGTTTTCAATCACAACGAGGCTCTGCTCTATCAGTGGATTGAGGAGTACGATCTGCCGCTGTTTGAGCGGATTCAGAAACTGGTGAAGGCCGGAAAATGGCACATCATGGGGGGCTGGTACCTGCAGCCGGACTGCAACATGCCTTCCGGCGAGTCCTTCGTCCGTCAGATCCGTTCCGGTCAGGAATATTTCCGGGAAAAATTTGGCGTGACGCCAAAGACGGCCATCAATTTTGACCCCTTCGGTCACAGCAGAGGCCTGGTACAAATCCTAAAAAAAGCCGGTTACCATTCCTACCTCTTCGGCCGCCCCTCCGAGGGGGACTGCCCCTTAGGCGGCGACGATATCATCTGGGAAGGCTTTGACGGCTCTCTGATTCTGGGCCACCGGACCAGAGAGGGCTACAATTCCCTCATGGGCGAAGCAGGGAAAAAGGTCCGCGAAAAGTTGGAGGCTCTCCGAAAGGAGCCGGAGCGCACCGAAGCCATCCTCCTCTGGGGCGTGGGCAACCACGGCGGCGGCCCTTCCCGCCAGGATATGGCGGATATCGCGAAACTCATGGAAAATGAGAAGGAATGGACGATTGTCCATGGCATCCCCGAGGACTATTTTGAAAAAGAGGACACCACGAAGCTTCCGGTGATCCGCCGGGACTTAAATCCCTGGGCTGTGGGCTGCTATACCTCCCAGATTCGGACGAAGCAGAACCACCGGAGACTGGAAGGCCTCCTTACGGAAGCGGAAAAAATGGCCTCCGAGGCGGTTCTGGCCGGTGTGATGACCTATCCGGCGGAGGAGCTTGCCGATGCGGAGAAATCCCTGATGTTCTCCGAGTTTCACGACATTCTCCCGGGAAGCGCGATTCAGAGCGTGGAAGAGCAGGCTCTGGGCATTCTCTCCCACGGTGCGGAGATCGCAGACCGGGTGAAGAGAAGAGCTTACTTTTCCCTGCTTTCCAGAGAGAAAAAGGCAGGCGAGGGCGAGTATCCGATCCTGGCCTACAATCCCCATCCCTGGCCAGTCAAGGGCGTTTTCACCTGTGAGTTTCAGCTGAGGGATCAGAACTGGAGTGAAAAATATGCGATGCCGGTGCTCTATCAGAATGGTCAGAAGATCCCTTCCCAGCTGGAAAAAGAAGAGTGCAACATGAATCTCGACTGGAGAAAAAAGGTGGCCTTCGAGGCTGTCCTTCCGCCCGCATCCATGACGAGAATTTCCGCCTATATCGAGTGGCTGTCCGGGAAACCGGACCAGACGCATCTGCTTTCCGGAGAGGAATTTATTTTCAGGGGCGAGGGGCTGGAAGCTCATATGAGCAGAAAGACCGGCTTCCTGACGGCGCTCCGGGTGGATGGAAAAGAGTATCTAAAGGGCGACGCAGGCCGACTGAAGGTGTTGAAAAGCGACAAAGATCCCTGGGGCATGAACCGGAAATCCTACCGCGAGACGGAAGGGGATTTTGAACTTCTCACCGGAGAGGAAGAGAAAGACTTTACCTCCTCAGGAAAAAATCTGGAGGGTCTTCGGATCATTGAGGACGGAGAAGTCCGCACGGTTGTGGAGGCAGTCTTCGGCTACGGAAGATCCAGGGCGAGACTCCGCTACAGTTTCCCGAAACACGGAACCGCTGTGGAATTAGAGGTAAAGGTGGAATGGCTTGAAAAAGGCGCGTTCCTGAAGCTGGAGTTCCCCACCGTTCTGACGGAGGGACAGGCCCTTAGCGAGACCGCTTTCGGGGTACAGGAGCATGAAAAAGACGGCCTCGAGAAAGTCAGCCAGCGCTGGAATGGTCTTTTCGATTTTGAGAAGGATATGGCGGTGACGCTTATCAATGACGGCACCTATGGCATCAGTTTTGTGGAAGGCTGTATGGAGAGCTCCATGGTTCATTCCGCAGCCTATGCTGCCCACCCTATCGGGGACCGGCAGCTGATTCGGGACGACCGGGCACTGGATTACATTGATCAGGGAGAGAGAACCTTCCATTATATTATTGAGGCCGGTTCAGCGAAGGAGCTGAGAAAAGAGATCTCCGCGAAAGCATTGTCCGTCCAGGAGGCGCCGATGATTGTCAACGCCTTCCCGGCAGGCAAAGTGGAAAAAGTGGAGAAGGTGACACCAGTCGTTTTGAGTGGCGAGGGTGTGATCCTGACTTCTCTTCACCGGACTTCCGATGGTACGGCTTATGTGGTCCGGCTGGCGGAGACCTGTGGCCGGGAAACAGAGGCGGAGCTCCATTTTGAAGGCTTGAGCAAAGTAATTCGGCTTTCTCTTGGCAGATACGAGGTGAAAACCCTTCGGATTTCACCGGAAAAAGACAGCTGGGAGGAAAGCTCTATTCTGGAATAAACGATATATAAGGAGGCAGAAGAGATGAAGAGCGAAAAATTTCATGGCAACAGGCGAAAGGCAGGATGGAATCAGGCGGTCGGAGCGCTGCTTTTTCTGCTCCTCTGATTCCTTCCTTTCGCTTCCGTGAAAGTGGAGGAGGAAGAAGTTCTGGAGATCTGCTATTTTTACAACAATCCCTGCGAGACCTGCCATGAGGTGGAAAACTTCATGGCAGACGTTCGGGAGAGCTTCGGAATTGCGGGCGCGGTATGAAGCCTTTTTGGAGGAGCATCAGGCGGACTACCGGAAGCTTTACGACCGGGTGGACGTGGATCTCGGAGAGGATTTAAGTGCAGGTCTGCCTACAAGCCGCCGCCTGGCCTACGGAGCCGAGGGTGTGGATGATCCCTCACTTTACGGGCTCTATCTCCAGTATTCCCGCTATCTCATCATCGCTGGTTCCCGGCCGGACAGCCAGGCGCTGAATCTACAGGGGATCTGGAATGATACCGTGATGCCACCCTGGTCCAGCAACTACACGAATAACATCAACGTGGAGATGAACTACTGGCTGGCGGAGACCGGAAACCTCTCCGAGTGTCATCTGCCTCTGACGGACCTTTTAAAAGAGCTTTCCGTGACAGGAAGACAGACCGCCGAAGGATATTATCATATGAAGGGCTGGGTGACGCATCACAATACGGACCTCTGGCGTTCCAGTGAGCCGAGCTGTGAGGACGCTTCCTGGAGCTGGTGGCCCATGGGTGGAGCATGGATGTGCGAACACATCCGGTCTGTGATCCGGAAACCTTTGAGAGAAATCTCCAGGCGGAAGGATCCCGTTTTTCTCTGGTCAACGGCAATTTCTATCTGGCAGGAGGCCATGATGACGATACCTCCGTCCTTGGCCATCCGGAGCAGGGCTGGGGCTGGCTCATGGACAGAGGTTTCGACATCATTCAGACCGACTGGGCGAGGGAGCTTTCCCTTTACCGGGCCAGCAGGCTTTCAAGCTTCTGACGGGCATCTTCATAACCCGTAAACTGGATACCGTGGAGACCAACCTGGCAGGCGGCTTCGGCGTTGGCAGCATTGTCATCGAAGAAGACCGCTTCCTCACGGTTGATACCATAGCGGTACAGCAGTTCCTCGAAGATCCAGCGGCTGGGCTTGATCATTTTCACTTCATAGGAGAAGATACCGCCGTCCATCAGCTCGCGGAAATCCAGTGCTTCCAGGGTTTCCTGCACGCCGAACTCTCCATAGTTGGAGAGGTAATAGAGGCGGAGGCCTTTCTCTTTCAGCTCTTTCAGCCACGGTTTGGTATAGTCGTACTGCTGAGCCATATCTTTATAATTATAGATGGCCTGGCGGATCTCTTTTTCATATTCCGGTGCGCGTTTGATGAAGCGCTGGAGCAGTTCCTCCAGGGTCAGAACGCCCCGGTCCATCTCATTCCAGTCTGCACTTCTAAAGACCGCATTTCCGATGATTTCCCTTGTTTCCTCAGAATATCCGAGACGCTTCAGCGCGTCCTCCCAGTCGTAAGCGGCCAGTACATTTCCAATGTCAAAGATGACAGTCGTAATCATGATAAATCCCTCCGTAAAAAGTGATAAAAGATAGGTTTATTGTAGCAGATGAAGACCGGATATGCCACCGAAAAAGCAGGATTTTTTCAGTTGCTTTTACAGGAAGCGCTTTGTATAATAAACAAAGATAAGGGCAGGAAAATGGCTGCCTGTAAGAAAAGAGGAAAGTAACATGAAAAAAGAATTGAAAGAGGGCTTTGTCTTTTATCTGGACCAGATCCGGGAAAATGTGACAAGCCTGGGAAAATGGCTTCTCCTTGCGGTTCTGACCGGCTGTGTGGTGGGAGGAGCCAGCACACTGTTTGCTTTTGTGCTCACAGCAGTGACCAGCTTCCGTCAGGAAAACGGTTGGGTATTTTTCCTGCTTCCGGTGGCCGGCCTGATCATTGTCTTCCTGTATCAGACCTTCTGGAAGAATGATGGAGGAGCCAATCAGGTCTTTGCCACGATCGCATCGAGAGACGATGTGCCCCTTCGCGCGGCTCCACTGGTCTTTGTCTCCACGGCGCTGACCCATCTCACCGGCGGTTCTGCCGGCCGCGAGGGAGCCGTGATCCAGCTGGGTGGAAGCATCGGAAACCAGCTGGGCCGGTGGCTGCCCCTGGACAAGGAAGACCGACACGTCATGGTCATGTGCGGCATGAGCGCGGCTTTTGCAGCGCTTTTTGGAACGCCGATGGCGGCGGCTGTTTTCGCAATGGAAGTGGTGAGCGTGGGCGTCATGTATTACACCGCTCTGGTGCCCTGTGTGATCTCTGCCCTGATCGCCAGTAATTTCGCCGCAGGCATGGGGATCCATCCGGAAGTCTTCCATGTGAGCGAGATCCCGGCTCTGACTGTTGAGACCGGAATCAAGATCGGCCTCATCGGCCTTGGCTGTGCGGTGGTCAGTATCCTGTTCTGCCTGGCTTTAAAAGGCGTGACGGAAGGCTATAAAAAATGGCTGAAAAATCCCTACATCCGGGTGGTGGCGGCCAGTGCCCTGATTATCGTTATCACCCTGCTTCTTCACACGACAGATTATATGGGAGCCAGCACCGGTCTCATCACGAAGGCTGTGGAAGAGGGGGAGGCAAGACCTCTGGATTTCTTCTGGAAGCTGGTGCTGACGGCCCTCACGATGAAGGCGGGCTTTAAAGGCGGCGAGATCGTTCCCTCCTTCTGTATCGGTGCAACCTTTGGCTGCGTGCTTGGAAACTTTTTAGGAATGCCCGCGTCCATCTGCGCGGCTGCCGGAATGGTGGCAGTCTTCTGCGGCGTGACCAACTGCCCGCTGACTTCCATTCTCATCGCCTTTGAGCTTTTCGGCTTTGAGGGTGTGGCTTTTTATCTTATCGCCGTCTCCATCAGTTATGCGGCCTCCGGCTACTATGGTCTTTATAAGGAGCAGACGATCCTGTATTCAAAATACAAAGCAAAATTTGTAAATCGCAAAACCAGAACATGATTTGTATTTGAGGAGAAAAGAAAAATTTTATGCAGAACGACATGACAAAAGGCAGCCCTCTTCGGCTGATCGTTTTCTTTACCATTCCCGTATTGCTGGGAAACATTTTTCAGAATGTATACAACCTGATGGACTCCATTATCGTGGGCCGTTTCCTGGGCGTCAATGCCCTGGCGGCGGTGGGAGCCACCGGAACGCTTACCTTCCTGGTCTTTGGCTGGGTCACGGGTATGACGGGAGGCTTCGGCATCCTTCTCGCCCAGAGCTTCGGGGCGGGAGATGAAAAAAGACTCCGCCACTACACGGTGATGTCCATTTACCTCTGTGTAGCCATGGCTGTATTGATGACAGCCGGTCTTCTTCTGGCCAACCGGGGAATTTTAAAGCTGATGAATACGCCAGATACCATTCTGGACGACACGGCGGGCTACATTGGGATCATTTATGCAGGCCTTCCGGTCACGATTGCATACAATATGCTTTCTTCTGTGAGCCGTTCCCTGGGAGACAGCCGGACCCCGCTGATCTTCCTGATCATTTCTTCGGTGCTGAATATTATTCTGGATATCGTGCTCATCACCGTGATTCCGCTGGGCGTCCGGGGAGCGGCTTATGCCACCGTCATCGCCCAGGTCGTTTCCGCTGTGGCCTGCTTCTTCTATGTAAAGAAGAAATATGAGATTCTTAAGATCCGGAAGGGCGAATGGGGATTTTCCTGGGCCAGCGCGGGAAGACTTCTGATGATGGGTCTTCCGATGGGCCTTCAGTTTTCCATCACCGCCATTGGTACGATGATGGTGCAGGCGGCAGTCAATCTGCTGGGAGCTACCTATATTGCGGCTTTTTCCGCCGGAGGAAAGATCTGCAACATTGTGACGCTGCTGTTCCCGTCTCTTGGAGTGACCCTGGCTACCTATGTGGGCCAGAACATGGGCGCCGGAAAGATCAAAAGGATCCGCCAGGGTGTCCGGATCACCCAGGTTATCACAATCATCGCCGGAATCGTCTGCGGTCTGGCGGTATTTATCTGGGGCGGTACGGCTTCAAGACTCTTTGTTGCTGATCCCACCGGTGAGATCAAGGCCATCTGTGATGAATATTTCCATGCGACGGCCTGGTGCTATCCGTTTCTCGGTTCCATTTTCATCTACCGGAACACGCTTCAGGGAATGGGAGACGGGCTGGTGCCCATGTTGGGCGGCGTCTTCGAGCTGGCAGCTCGGGGCATCATGGTAACGGTTCTGGCCGCACCCTTAGGTTTCCTGGGAATTTCCCTCTGTGACCCGGGAGCCTGGATCTCCGCGTTGATTCCGCTGGTACCTGTATACATTATGCGTATGAAAAAGATCACGAAAACTTACAGCTCTGCTGAGGTAGAATAAAAAAGGAGAAATTTTATGATTCTATGGGCGGTCCTGATGGTTGTCCTGTTTGTGGCGATGATCGCGGGAATGGTATATCTCATCACGAGGATACGAAAATTTACGTTTATGAAAAAGCTGGCCGGAGGCAGCAAAAAGAAGGCGACGCTTCTTAGCACGGCTGTGATTACGGGAGCTGTAGCTTTTTTCTGGCTGCTCTGGGGCTTTATAAATGCGGTAATTATTCTTCTGCATCTCATCGTTTTCTGGCTGGTGAGCGAGGGGATTTTCGCTCTCGTCCGGAAAAAGAGGGGTGGAGAGTTCCAGCGGTATTATGCGGGAGTGGTGGCTGTTCTTTTTACCATCGGTTATCTTGGTGCGGGCTGGTATCAGGCCCATCACGTCTGGGAGAAAATCTATACGATCACTACAGATAAGAAGGTTGGCAATTTCCGGGCCGCCCTGATCTCGGATTCCCATACGGGAACCACCTTCCACGGAAAAGGCTTTGCGGAGCATTTAAAGGAAATCGAGAAGCAGAATCCAGATGTCCTTCTGGTGGCAGGGGATTTTGTGGACGATGATACCACGAAGGAGGATATGATCCGCTGCTGTGAGGCGCTTGGGCAGGTGAAGACCACCTATGGCGTTTACTATGTGTTCGGAAATCATGACAAGGGTTATTATTCTCCGGATTACCGGGGCTACAGTGGGGATGATCTTGTGGCGGAGCTGGAGGCCAACGGCGTTCATGTTCTGCAGGATGAGAATGAGCTGATTGACGACCGGATCTACATTGTCGGCAGACAGGACCGTTCCGAGGAAGCAAAACAGGGACGGGTAGATATGGAGACGCTGACGGCAGACCTGGACGATTCTCATTTTTCCATCGTTATGGATCATCAGCCCTGTGACTATGAGGCTCAGGCAGCTTCCGGCGTGGATCTGGTGGTTTCCGGCCACACTCATGGCGGTCAGCTGTTCCCGCTGATGCAGTTTGAGAATCTTATGGCTCTGGGCGGGGATGACAAGGTCTACGGCTATGAGAAGAGGGAGAATACGAATTTTATTGTGACGTCCGGTATTTCTGACTGGGCCATCAAGTTTAAGACCGGCTGCCGGTCCGAGTATGTGCTCATTGACATTCAGGGGGAAGCTTAAAATTTAGGATTTCTTTAGGAAAAATACAGGAACTTCTTTAAAGGAGCATGATAAAATAGGAAAAAAGAGTGGAAAGAAGTGA
>OLPN01002765.1_pt1 | contig 13111 bp, 6 predicted proteins | sample 1672601 | NCBI WGS metagenome assembly OLPN01 (sample SAMEA3136704, study PRJEB25190) | human gut metagenome | reverse complement strand
TCATCATCTCGTTTTTACGGGACTCCGGCTGGATGAAATCCGGATGTGTGTTGATATAGTCAATAAGTTTATCTGCATATTTGCTCATTTTGAAGAAATATGCCTCTTCTTTAGCCGGTACGCATGGACGTCCGCAGTCCGGGCATTTACCGTCTACAAGCTGAGACTCTGTGAAGAAAGACTCGCATGGGGTACAGTACATTCCCTCATAATGACCTTTGTAGATATCTCCCTTTGCATACATTTTTTTGAAGATCTTTTTGACCTGCTCTTCATGGTCTTTATCTGTTGTACGGATAAATTTATCATAGGATGTGTTCATCAGATCCCAGATACGTTTGATCTCACCGGAAACGTTATCTACGAATTCCTTCGGTGTAACACCAGCTTCCTCGGCCTTCAGCTCGATCTTCTGGCCATGCTCATCAGTACCTGTCTGGAAATATACGTCATATCCCTGCTGTCTCTTAAAACGTGCGATGGCATCTGCAAGAACAACCTCATAAGTATTTCCGATATGCGGTTTACCGGATGTGTACGCAATGGCAGTGCTGATATAATATCTCTGCTTTTCCATTTTTCTTTCCTCCATAATATAAAAAATAATTGTATGCTTACTCATAACTGACTGAAAGTATATTCAGCCAAAACAGGAAAAATCCTGTCGATGCCATTGGAAGATTACAATGTAATTTCCTGTGACATAAAAAAACGTCTTCTCATACCACTTGCGATATGAGAAGACGAGTTATTACCCGTGTTACCACTTCTGTTCGTTCCTGCCTCGCGGCAAAAACCTCATCAGGTACAGCAAACTCTATACCCTTCCGCTATAACAGGCGGTCCTGTCACTGCCTGCCGGTGTCCATTAAACGGGACATTCGCATTCCGCTTATCGCATTCAAACCGGGTCAGCAATGCCTCTCTGAAGCCATCTTCCATCTGCACCTGCACATCCCTCTCAGTCTCGGAACTCTTGCACAAAATGAATCTTCACATTTCACTCTGTTGCATATCCATAAACGCAATCGCTTCATAATCTGCGTTCAAAAAAGTCCTCCGGGGATTTCCCTGTAGTGTGGTGTACACATGTACTCTCTTCTTCCACGAGTTTTCCATATAGGAAAATCGTAACACATTTCCAGTGGTTTGTAAACGGGGAAATATTAATTTACGGTTACTTTACATTTCACAGTTTTGGTTCCGGATTTCACGGTGATCACTGCAGTTCCTTTTGCTTTTGCGGTGATCTTACCGTTGGAAGCTACAACTGCTACGGATGTTTTGCTGGATGTATAAGTTACTTTTTCCTGGCTTGTTACCGGAGCGAGAACTGGCTGTAATACCCTGCTCTGGCCTTTCTTTAAAGTTACTCCTGCCGGGATTCCGGAGATTTTTGTTGTTTTTACAGTTGTCGGCTGAACAGTAACTTTCACTGTTTTCTTAAGACCACTCTTTAATGTGATCGTGATCGTTGCAGTTCCCTTCAATGCACCGGCTGTAACTGTGCTGGTTCCATTCGTTTTTCCGGATACTGTGACAACCTTTGTATTACTGGATTTCCAGGAAACGATGGAGTCACCGCTTTTCAGGCCGGAAACTTTCAGCACTGTCGTTTTCTGTTTTGTCTTTAAGAGAAGTGAAGTTACGGAAGTTTTCATATATGGTGTTAATTTCTTTCCATAATCTCTGGTCTCTGTTTTCTGACAGGTATCGCAGATACGTGTCTGAACTTCCGGTTTGAATACTGTTGCTGCTGTTTTTGTAGTCCATGCTGTAAAGCTGTGGCCAATTGCAGGAATTTCTTTCTGCTCGCCAAGGATCTTTTTGCAGACACTGCAGTACGGAATTTCCATTCCTTCTTTTTCACAGGTAGCTGCTTTTATCACAAGCATTGTTTCTGTATGACCCAATGCCGGAATCTCCTGCTGCTCTTTCAGAGTTTTTCCGCAGGCTGTACAATGGCTTCCTTCCGTTTTTCCTGGTGTTTCACAGGTTGGCTCTACTGCCTTATCTGTAACCGCTTCTTTATGACCGGTTGCCGGAACTTCTTTCTGTTCCTTCAGTATTTTACCGCAGATAAAACAATGACTTCCTGCCGTTTTTCCTGCCTCCTCGCAGGTCGCTGCTACTGCCGGATCAATGGTTTCTGTATGGCCAAGAGCCGGAATTTCTTTCTGCTCTTTCAGTACTTTGCCGCAGACGGAACAATGACTTCCTTCCGTTTTTCCTGGTGTTTCACAGGTGGCGGCTGTTGCCTCATCGGTTACTTCTTCTGTGTGTCCGGTTGGCGCAATTTTTTCCTGTTCTTTCAGTACTTTGCCGCAGGTCTGGCAATGGCTGCCTTCGGTCTTTCCGGATTCTTCGCAGGTTGGAGCTACGGCTTTATCGATCACTGCTTTATGATCTGTTACCGGAAGCTCTTTATGGCTGTTCAGAATTTTGTGGCAGGTGCTGCAGTATACCAGGGCATTTCCCGGTTCCTGACAGGTCGCTGCTTTTGTTACCATTTCCGCTTCTTTGTGTCCCTGTGCCGGAATTTCCTTCTGGGCTTTCAGGATCTTATCGCAGATCTTACAATGACTTCCCTCAGTTTTTCCTGCTGTTTCACAGGTGGCTTCTATGGCCTTATCAATGACTTCTTTATGTCCAAGAGATGGCGTTTCTTTCTGAACTCTCAGTACTTTACCGCAGACTGCACAATGGCTTCCTTCGGTTTTTCCTGATTCTTCACAGGTTGCTGCTACTGCCTCATCGGTTACTTCCTGATGCTCGATCATCGGAAGTTTTTCTGTTCTGGTTTTCTCGCAGTTTGTACAGGTGTAGCTCTGCTCACCTTCTTCGGTACAGGTTGCTTCTTTGACAATTTCTCCTGCTTCCCAGTTATGTCCGATGGCTGGAATTTCTTCCTGTTCCTTCAATATTTTACCACATACTGAACAGTGGATTCCTTCGGTTTTTCCTGGTTCTTCGCAAGTTGCTGCTACTGCCTCATCGGTCACTTCCTGATGCTCGATCATCGGAAGTTTTTCTGTTTTTGTTTCTTTGCAGTTTGTACAGGTGTAGCTCTGCTCACCTTCTTCGGTACAGGTTGCTTCTTTGACGGTTTCTCCTGCTTCCCAGTTATGACCGGTTGCCGGGATTATTTTCTGCTCTTCTAATACTTCACCGCAGACGGAGCAATGGATTCCCTCAGTTTTTCCATCTTCGGTACAGGTTGGTACTACAGGATCAACCGTTATCGGATCATGGCCTGTCGCCGGAATTTCTTTCTTATCGGTCAGGATCTTATGACAGGTGCTGCAAAATACCATCGCATTTCCTGGCTCTGTACAGGTTGCGGCTTTGGTTACTACTTCGACTTCTGTATGTGGAGATGCCTCAATCTCCTCCTGGGATTCAAACACTTTACCGCAGACAGAACAATGGCTTCCTGAAGTTTTTCCTGGTTTCTCACAGGTTGCATCTTCTGCTTTATCGTCCACGATCGTATGGCCGGTTGCCGGAATTTCTTTTTCATCCGTCAGGATTCTCTTACAGCTGCTGCAGTATACCAGGGCATTTCCCGGTTCTTCACAGGTCGCTACTTTGGTTACTACTTCTACTTCTGTATGAGCAAGACGTGGAATTCCCTTTCGTGGTTCCAGGACTTTCTGGCATACAGAACAGTAGCTTCCGCCTGTCCATCCCATGGATTCACAGGTTGGTGCGATCTCTGCATCGGCTACTTTTCTGTGGCCGGTTGCCGGAATCTTTTTGTGATAATTTAAAACTTTCTCGCAGGTGCTGCAATATACAAGAATGTTTCCTGCCTCTTCGCAGGTCGCTTCTTTTGTTATGATCTCAGCTTCTTTATGACCCAGTACCGGAATCTCTTTCTGGGCCTTTAAAACTTTCTCGCAGGTCTTACAGTGGCTTCCCTCTGTTTTTCCTGTTTTCTCACAAGTCGGGTCTACGGCCTCGTCGATTACTTCTTTATGACCGGTTGCCGGAACTTCTTCCTGCGCTTTTATAATTTCGTTGCATACAGAACAGCGGATTCCTGCTGTTTTTCCTGCTTCCTCACAGGTCGGTGCTATAGCTTCATCGATCACCTCTGTATGACCCAGGGCAGGGATTTTTTCTGTTTTGGTTTCCTGGCATTTTGTACAGGTATAACTCTGTTCACCTTCCTCTGTACAGGTTGGCTCACGATGGGATTCTTCTGCTTTCCAGTCGTGGCCGGTTGCCGGAACCACGTCCTGGAATTCGAGGATTTTTCCACAGACAGAACAATGTTTTCCCTCGGTTTTTCCATTTTCGGTACAGGTTGGCTCTACAGCTTTATCAATGACTTCGGTATGGCCTGTTGCCGGAACTTCTTTCTGATCGGTAAGGATCTTATGGCAGGTGCTGCAATATACTATTGCGTTTCCTGGTTCTTCACAGGTTGCTGCCCTGGTTACCAATTCTACTTCTGTGTGACCAGTTGCTGGAATCTCTTCCTGTTCTTTTAAGATCTTTCCACAGATCTCGCAGTGGGTTCCTTCGGTTTTTCCTGCTGTTTCGCAGGTCGCTTCTATTCTTTCATCTGTTACCTCGGCATGTCCACGAGCCGGGATCTCTTCCTGAGCCTGGAATACGAAATCGCATCTGGAGCAGTGGCTTCCCTCGGTCTTTCCTGGTGTTTCACAGGTCGGGTCTATGGCTTCATCCTTTACTTTCTCATGGCCTAAAGCGGAAATACTTTCTGTCATGGTGTTTCCACAGTTCATACAGATCAGTGTACGCTCGCCATCTTCGGTACAGGTTGCTTCTTTTGTAATTTCTTTTTCTGTCCAGCTATGTCCTGTCGGAGGAATTTCCTGCTGCGTCTGAAAAACAAATCCACATTCAGAACAATGGCTTCCTTCGGTTTTTCCCGGCGTCTCGCAGGTCGGTGCTACATATGCATCTTCAACTATCGTATGTCCGGTAGCCGGAATTTCTTCCTGGGCTTTGAGCACAGTACCACAGACAGAGCAATGGCTTCCCTCGGTTTTTCCTGCTGTTTCACAGGTCGCTGCTACACCTTCATCAATCACCACATTATGTTCCTGAAGCGGAATCTCTTCTTCATAAAACTCTCCGCAAAGACTGCAGATCATCTTTTTCAGGCCGGTTTCTGTGCAGGATGCCGGATGTATGATCGTTTCTTCATAAGAATGGTCGTGGTTCGGATCATAATTATAGTACACCGTTGCATGGTTAATATCATCTTCTGTTAAACCATATTTATCCCATTCTGCCTTTGAGCCGGTGTATCGGATCGCGGAAAGGCCACTGCACTCTGCAAAAGCGGTGTTTGCAATATCAGTTACCGTATTCGGGATTGTGATAATATTAAGATTCTCACATGATTTAAACGCATTCTGGTTGATATCAGTTACACTTTCCGGTATTTCAATTCTTCTGATACCGGAGCAATACTCAAATGTGTTATCACTGATTTCTGTAAGCTTCTCTGAAAGTTTCACAGTTTCAAGACTGGAACAACCGGAAAATGCACTGCTTCCAATGTTGCTGACTTTGTCCGGAACTGTAATTTCTTTTAAGCTGCTACAGGAAGCAAATGTTCCACTTCCAATATTTTTCAACACAGCTGGAAGTATTACTTTTTCCAGCGAAGAACACCTTTCAAACGCATTATCACCAATGTTTCTTACATTTTCCGGTATCACAATTTCCTTCAACGCCGTACAATTGGAAAATGTCCCTTCCTGTATATTGATAATACCGCCCGGTAATTCAATACCTGTCAGACTGCTGCAGTTCTGAAATGCTCTCTGATCAATCTCTGTTACTGTTTCAGGGATTGTAACAGTTTTAAGACTTTCGCAGGTATTAAACAGATATTCTGGAAGAGTTGTAACACCTTCCGGAATTGTGATCGAAGTGATTTTTTTGCAATCCCCAAAAGTCTCTGCTCCAAGTTCCTTCAGATCTTTTGGCAGTGTCAGTTCAACAAGATTTTCACAGCCATAAAACGCTTGCCTTCTTATGTACTTTACATTATCCGGAAGCGTTACACGCTTTAAGTTCCGGCATCCGTCAAAAGTACCTTCCTGAATTTCACTGATTCCCTCCGGAAGTTCCGCTTTTTTTAGTTTACTGCATTCTGCAAAAGTTCTTTCTCCAATTTTTGTAAGGCTTTCAGGAAATATAACCTCTATAAGGTTACTGCAATTCCGGAACGCCTGGCTGGAAATACTTTTAAGTCCTTCCGGCAAACTTATTTCTTCAAGACTTATGCAGCTATAAAATGCATTTGAACCAATATCTGTAACATTTGTAGAAATTGTAACTTTTTCAATATTATTCCATCCTGAAAAAGCAGATTCTCCTATCTCCGTGATCCCATCTTCTACACTTACTTCAAATATGTAATTTTTATAACTGTTCCATGGCTCCAGAGTATCACTTTGATTCAATATTGCTCCATCGCCTTTAAATACCAGTTTCCCGTCTTTATACAGAATCCAGCTGATCGAGCCATTATAGCCTGATGCACGGACACTGTTATCTTTGTCAATTGCCTCTGTTCTGGTAGATCCGCAGGATTTACAGGTATATGTCCTTTCTCCTGCTTCTGTTGCCGTAGGATATTTGGTTATTTTTCCTTCGTCCCAACTGTGTCCGGTTGCCGGAATTTCTTCCTGTTTCTGATAAACCTCACCACATCCGGAACAATGGCTTCCTTCGGTTTTTCCCGGTTTTTCACAAGTTGGTGCTACTGCTTCGTCAATGACTTTCGTATGGCCTGTTGCCGGAATTTCTTCGGTTTTTGTTTTCTGGCATCTTTTACAGGTGTATTTTTTCTCACCTTTCTCTGTACAGGTTGCAGGAGTGACTTCACTCTCTCCCCAGTCATGTCCCAGCGCCGGGAAAAGTTCCAGCTGTTCCTGAAGGATTTTTCCACATACAGAACAATGACTTCCTTCAGTCTTTCCATTTTCTTCACAGGTCGCCTCTATCGCTTCGTCTTTTACCACTGTGTGTCCGGCAGGTGGAACTTCTTCCTGTTCTTTCAGGATCTCATTACATACAGAACAGTGACTTCCTTCTGTCTTTCCACTTTCTTCACAGGTCGGTGCTACTGCCTCGTCAATAACTGCTTTATGCCCGGCAGCCGGAATCTCCTCATTGTAGGAATCTCCGCAAAGACTGCAGATCATTTTCTGGAGACCTTTTTCTGTACATGTACTTGCTTCTATAATGTGTGGCTCATAAGAATGTTCATGGTTTGGATCGTAATTATAATAAACGGTTGCATTATGGATATTGCTACTCGTTAATCCCAGTTTATCCCATTCTTCTTTTGAGCCGGTAAATCTGATAACCGAAAGATTACTGCTGGAATTAAAAGCATATTTGCTGATACTTGTTACCGTATCCGGAATCGTCAGGATTGAAATTCCAGTATAATAAAAGGCATCTTTCTCTATGCTGGTTACTCCCGCCGGTATCGTAACTTCTCCAAGAACAGAACAGTATTCAAACATATTCTCTGTAATACTGGTGATATTTTTGGATAATTTTACGTTTCTGAGGCTGGAACATGCGGAAAATATCTGATCCCCAATATTTTTAATACTGTCCGGCATTGTAACTTCCTTCAGGACTAAACACCCGTAAAATGTCATATTTTCAAGACTTTCTACTCCATCCTGGATTGTTACTGTTTTCATTGCCTTACAGCTTCGAAAAGCTTCTCTTCCAACAGTTTTTACATTACCTGGGATTTCTATAGACTGGAGACTACCGCAATTTCCAAATGCATAAGCTCCTATAGTTGTTACATTACCCGGGATACTTATGGACTGAAGGCTGCCGCAATCCGCAAATGCGTCATTTCCAATATTTTCTATTCCATCTGGCAAAGTGACTGTCGAAAGATTTGTACATCCATCAAATAAATGCTCAGGTATATCTGTAATTCCTGATGGCAGCGTTATATCCGTTAAGTTTCTACAATATGAAAACGCATATTTTCCAAGATTTTTCACTTTATCTGGAACTTTTATTGTTTTCAGAGAAGAACAGCTTCGAAAAGCATTTTCGCCAATACTTCTTACTCCATCCGGAATATTGATCGACTGAAGACTACTGCATCCGCAAAATGTATCCTGGTCTATATTGGTAATATTTTCCGGAAGCACAATTTCTGTTATTTTTTCACAGCCGGAAAATGCATTATCCCCGATCGTTGTTACTACTTCCGGAATATCAATATTTTCCAGACTGCTGCAGCCGTAAAATGTATATGACGGAAGCGTTGTAATATTTTTCGGAATATTAACTTTCGTAAGTTTCTTACATCCAGAAAAAACATTCGTTCCCATGCTTTCCAGATTTTCCGGCAATACAACTTCGGTAAGATTTACACATTCCTGAAACTCACCGTTTCCAAGACTCTTCAATCCTTCCGGAAGTGTTACACTCTTAAGGCCACTGCATCCCCAGAAAATACCCCATTCCATTGTTGTAACTTTATCCGGAATTTTAATGCTTTCCAGTTTCGTACAGTTTTCAAATGCATTCTGTCCAATTGCTGTAGTACTTTCAGGCAAAACAATATTTTTAAGGCTGATGCATTTTTCAAACATATACTCGGGAATTCTTTCCAGGCTCTCCGATAATGTTACATTCTCCAGACTTGTACATTCCTCAAATACATGCGTTCCGATCGTTATAACACTATCTGCGATCATAGCGCTTTCAAGAGCACCACATCCGGAAAAAGTATAATCTCCAATACCTGTAATACCTGCTTCCACTGTCAGACTGGTTATCTGCCCCTTATAATTATTCCATGGTACAGATGCTCCATAATAAGAAGGCATATCACCGGTGCCCGAAATTGCCAGTTCACCGTCTTCATACAAAGTCCATGTGATATTATCAGCCACAGCTCCACTGGCCTTAACACTCTTCGCAACCTGCGTATCTGCAGGATCTGCACTCTCCCCGTCCGAAAACATATCAACCGCAACTGCATCCGTTTCCTCTTTTTCCAGAGAATCACTTCCCTGCGTATCCTGCTGAAGTTCTTCATCCTGAGATATCTCCCTGCACCGCACTTCCATCTGCCGCTACATCTGCATTCTCTTCCTGCGCCGTACCTTCGTCAAAAATTCCATCTGCTTCAGAAGAAGCTACACTGGCATTTCCATTCTCCAGTTGTTCTGATCCTTCATCTGCTGTCCCTCCGGAACTGTCCGTCAGAAATCCCGGATCATCAAAAGCAAAAACCTCTGTCGGAGCCGCAGACAAGACCATCACAGATGACAGCATAACTGCCAGAACCTGTTTCAATTTCATTCCCCATCCTCCTGTCTTTTGTCCAATAAAGCGGACATTCACATTCCGCTCTGCTACATGTATATGAACGCAAACACTTCATAACTTACGTTCACACTCTATATCACAATTCTACCCTACATCCCCAAATAAAGCAAAACCAAACCAGGCATTTCCGGCAGATTTGGCACTATTGCTGATTGTTTCTGCGAGAATTTGTCTAATTTTTTCAACAGTGTAAATCCCTTCCGACGTAAGTTGATCCTGTCCGGAAGCCAGCTCCATATCCCTGGAACATTCCCAAATAATCTCTTATAAGTTAATCAAATATTCATACTACACATTCGGCATAAAAAAAACACACAGCAGTTTTCATTCCTGCCATGTGTCATTAACTATCATTCCAAATCTACATCCAGATCAGATAGATATCGCCATCCAAATTCCACCTTATCATACGTTTCATACACTCACATCCGTCTCTGCCTGTACATCCACCGCCAAACCATCCGAAAAGCAATGGTCGTCAACGTCATACCTGCAGCCATGCTCGCCGCAAAAAGGATCGTATAAATCCCGTCCTTCTGAAAATTCGCCCAGTCCTTCATCATCATCCAGTTCATAGTACGATACAATGCCGCCCCCGGAATCAACGGAATCGTAGCAGAAACCAGAAAAACCGTAACCGGCGTCTTGTGAACCCTCGCCATACACTCCGCATACAAAGTAATCGCCACCGTTGACCAGAAACCACAGACATATGGACTGGGAGTCACAAACTCCACCGCCAGATAAACCGCCCAGGACAAACAGCCCCCCAGAGCCGCAAACCACAATTTTTTACCATGTATATTAAACAACGCCGCAAAACCAAGCGACCCTGTAAAGGATACAATCAGCTGTATGATCTCTCTCATATTTTTCCTCCATATTCATGGACACACCGTTGTCTCTGTTACCGTTCTTCGCCATGATCACATTTCTGCCTGAACCCCCTCAGAACAACAGATTCGCCGCTGTAAAACCAAGTCCCACAACCAGCGCCAGCAAAATCGACTCCATACACCGGATCAAACCCGTGATCGTATCCCCGGAAAACATATCACGCAGCGAATTAGTAAACGCAATACCCGGAATCAGCAACATAATATTACCAATACTGATCAGATCCGCATGATGCCCCAGCCCGATCAGCACAGTAAGATTGGAAAGGACACCACCCGCTCCACAACACAAAAGCACCGTAAGCAGCGAATTCAGCGCCCCCCTTTTCACAAAAGCCTCAAATAACTTCAACGCAATACCGATCAACGCCGAAGCGATCATATCATTAAGATCCCCGCCAAAAAAAACAGAAAACGACCCGGAGATCACCGCATAGATCAAAATCTGCGTCCGAAAAGAATATCCCTTTTTATTCCGGATCACATCCAGCCGCCTCTGAATCTCCTCCGGCTTCGGTCGAAACTCACAGATAAATCTGGAAAGCTGATTCAGATCATCCAGCCTCCCCAGATCATTCGCCATCCCCGGCACCCGCCGCGTCTGCGTACAAATCCCGAAATCCTCACCATAAATCGTCGTCACAATACTGGAAGTAATGGAAAAAACATCCGCCCGGGAAGCACCATAAGCCAGGCAGATACGACGGATCGTATCCTCAACACGCCCAACTTCAGCACCACAGCAAAGAAGCTGCTCCCCAATCGTCATCGCATAATACAAATACTGCTCCGCCTCATCCCTCGTCATCCGGCACACCTCCCTGTACAACTATTTCATCCCCATCTATTTTAGGACAGCTAAATATCAAAAGCAACCAAGTTCCCCACGTTTAAATATTCATTTCTTCTATATTTCCTCAAAGCAACAAACTCCCAACGCCCATCAAGCCGACAACGAAACACCCAATACCTCTAAGCCAACAGCAAAGCGCCCAATACCTCTAAGCCAACAGCAAAGCGCCCAATACCTCTAAGCCGACAGCGAAGCGCCCAATACCTCTAAGCCGACAGCGAAGCGCCTCGGCCCCCACCACCTCCCGTCAGACCACAAGGAAACTCAGCCTTTCCTCCCAGCCGTCCAGCGAAGCGCTGACGGCTCATCCAACCTCCGGGAAACCACTCAACCTCACACCCTAATCCAACCTCCCGAGCAGCCGCCTCATACTCTCCGTCTTGAAACACCAGCTGTCAAGGCGTCCGTACCTTATTATCAAAGAAAAAAGCCGCCCAGACAAACAATCCAGGCGACTCCCAAAATCCAATGCTCAGCTCTATATTCAATTAATCACATCTTAAGCCAGCTTGCCACCAAGCTCACGGCAGGCAGCCAATCCCTCATCATCAGGAGTATTATTGCAGATAAGCCCCTCATCCTCAACAAGCTCAGCCCCAGCATCCTTAGCTCTGTCGCACCAGGTTCTCATCCATTCACCATCGCCCCAGTCATAGGAACCAAACAGCGCAACCTTCTTACCAGACAGTTTACCCTCAAGATCAGAGAAAAACGGCTCAAACTCACCATCCTCAAGCTCCTCATCCCCCATAGCCGGACAACCAAGAGCCAGAACATCAAAAGAAAGCGCTTTATCCACATCAGCATCAGCCACTTCCATAATCTCAACATCTGCACCAGCAGCCTTGGCACCTTCCTCAACAGCCTGCGCCATAGCCTCTGTGTTACCTGTAGAAGACCAGTAAATAATTCCTACCTTGCTCATCTCAAAAACCTCCTGTTTTAAACTTTATATTATACGCACATCTGAGATGTACAGAGATGCTTCATACCAACAACCTGCAAAATCGAATACCCCGCACGGATCTGCGCCGCAGTAAACTCCCGGCACTTATCATAACTGTCAAAAACCCTGCGAGCCTGCTCCACGTTATCATAAACCTTCCAGTAACCACACATCTTGCAGCCACTGCCCCCGAACTTCCGAAAGCCCTTCACATCCTCAATAGGATACCCCAGAAAAAGCCCGATCTCATGAGGAAACTCCGTCTTATGAAAAAATCTCTCCTTCAAACGGACAATCATCTCATCCAGAGAACCATCTATATTATAGCCATCCTGAAGCAAAAGATTCCTGGCCTCATCCTGCGCCAGATATTCCTGCAGCATATCCGGCCGGTACACCAGAAGTAGATAATGCTTCCTGCATCCACAGATGATCTCCATACGGATACCCTCCCGTTCAAGACCCTCCTTATAATCCGAAATGATCTCCGGCAGCTCCGGCATCCTCTCTTTGGAAAAAGAAACAAGATTCGCCGGTTTCATTCCCATTAAAACAGGGGAACAATGATAACCTATGACAGATTCAAATTTTTCACAAGTCATTTGCATTCTCCTTTACATATTAGTTAGATTTCTCTAACTATTGTAAATATACTACTAAAGTTAGTCTCTGTCAACTTATTTTTTAAAAATTTTCAATAAGAATTTTTTACTGATAAAATCCCATCATTATGGGCAAAATATACCTGATAAAACAGTCTGACAGATACTTTTTTTATTTCCGATCAGAGCAGACAAATAAAAATATCCTTACTTCATCTGACCATGTAAAGCAAATATACACAAATATATAATAGAAAATTAGTATAGAATTTTATCGCAAAAACTCTTGACAAAATAAATCCTGTCGTATATTATAATATCAGTAATAATTACTATTACTGATAGGGAGGAAATATTATGGCAGCACTTAAATACAGCCGTCAGAGAGAATCGATCAAGGAATTTCTGAGATCCAGAACAGATCATCCAACGGCAGATACAGTATACG
>OLPN01002755.1_pt1 | contig 13153 bp, 9 predicted proteins | sample 1672601 | NCBI WGS metagenome assembly OLPN01 (sample SAMEA3136704, study PRJEB25190) | human gut metagenome | reverse complement strand
TTCCTTGATCATCTTTTCGTCTTCCTCGTTGGCCTTGACGCTGGAAACGCCGAAGGAGACGATTTCAAGTCCCCGCAGATCCCGCCACTTTGCAGACAGCTCCTGGTTCAGTGCTTCTGCCAGCTCCGTGGTATGGCCGGGCAGGGCAGAATAGCGAATGCCCATTTCAGAGATCCGCGCAAAGGCGGGCTGAAGCGCGGTCAAAAGCTCACTGCGGAGCTGACTGTCCAGCTTATCCCGGGTGTAGGCTTCGGAGACATTGCCGCAGACATTGGCATAGAACAGCATGGGGTTGCAGATCCGATAGCTGTATTCGCCGAAGCAGCGGATGGTAATGTCCATGTCAATAAACGCCCGCTCATCCACCACCCGGAAGGGCACGGGGCTGGGGGTGCCGTATTTGTTGCCCATAAGCTCTTTGATGTTGAAATAATAGACCCGCTGATCCTTGGGCGCCTCGCCGCCAAAAGTAAAGCGCTTGCCCATGGTTTTGAAGGTATCCATCAGACTGGTGCTGAGATCGCCGGAGAAAATAGTGGGCTCCGTGGAGCTGTCGTATGTAAATTCGCCGGGTTCGGCGCAGATTTCCACCACTTTGCCCTGCTCCACAATCATCATGCACTGACCGTCTGCCACCGCAATGATGGAACCGTTGGAGATAATATTGTCCGAGCCGCGGTTGGAACCCCGCCCAGTGGTGCGCTTCTGGCCCTTCAAGGCCAGCACGGTTTCGGGGATGGATTCACAGTAGAAGTATTCCTTCCACTGGTCGGCCAGCACGCCGCCTGCCGCACCCATTGCTGCTTTGATAAGTCCCATATGTCATTTCTCCTTTTTTGATTCAATGATTCTTACAAGGTATCCAGCACAGCGGCCAGATAAGACGGCGATACAGAGGCATAGATAAAATTGTCGATCAGTCCGTCCTTCTTTGCCTGCTTGACGGATACGGCCAGGTCTGCATTTGCATTTTCATCCACCAGCAGCAGCACCTTGCACTGGGGAAGACTACGCCGCACCTCCTGACAGAGCCGCAATCGCTCAGACAGCCGCCATGGGGAAAAGCCCGTAACCTCCATAATCAGCGCATGGGCCAGCACAGACCGGCATAGCGATAGGGTTTGAGCGGGGGATTCGCTGCGCTGGACGGCGAAATCCGGGTCATTGCCGGAAAGGGATTGGGAAATCGCCTCTGCAAACATCGTACACTGCATATCCAGCACGATTCTATACACATATATCACGCTCCTCTCACCTTTTTCAGGACTAATTAGAGTGTATCGGTTTCCAAGCGGGATTTCCCCCTACTTTTGGATAGGTTCCGAAGAATCTCTGAAAAAGATAGAAAAAAGTGCGCCGCACTTTCTGCCGCGCACTTCTGTCTGTATCAATGATTTGACAATTACTTCTCCGCCAAATCCGCAATCATTTTGGCCTCGCTCACCGCCAGGGCCAGCTGGAGCTTATTCTCCAAATTGGTTTTCTGGAGCATATTGGTGACATGGTACTTCACCGTGGTCACCTCCACGCCCATGGCCTCGGCGATTTTTCCGTAAGAAAGTCCCTGAACCAGATACCGCAGCACCTTCCGTTCGGCTCTGGTGAATTCCGTACTCTTTGCGGTGCCGATTTCCGCAGCAGGTGGGCGATCCGGGAAGATATGTGCCCCGGCCGCAGTTTTTCGTACCACATCCATCAGGGCTTCCTGGGTGCTGTCCTTATACCAGAGACTGTCGGCCCCGGCGGCTTTCGCCCGGGAGAGCACCTCATAGTCCAGCAGAGATGTGACCACCACAATCTGAATATCCGGGTGGCGCGCCTTGATTTTTTCCACAGCAGTCAGGCCGTTTTCCCGGTGCTCTGTCTGCACGTCCATGAGAATCAGGTCAATGCCCATGGTGTCGCAGAGTCCCGGCGCCTGATTTGCCCCGGGGATGGAAACCGCCACCTGATATCCCGGCTCCTTTTCGATGTAGCTTTCCAGCAGGCTGCGAATCATCTTCTGATCCTCTACAATCATCACCTGTTTCATGGGGCATTCTCCTCCTTATCAGGTAACATCACGACCAATGCAAATCTTGGGTGGCTATAGACGGTCATGCGTCCTCCGGCAGCAGAAACCCGCCGCCGAAGACCGGATAGTCCGCCGCCCTCCCGAATGGTTCCCTCGGGTACCGCACCATTGTTGGTGATGGTAACATCCAGCGTGTTTCCGATATTGCGCAGCCGGACATACAGTTCCGTTCCTCCCGCATGGCGAACACAGTTGGTGACACATTCGCTGATTGCCAGGGCCAAAAGCTGACGATTTGCAGCAGAGGCCGGATGCATTCCGGTGATCTTCACCTGTACGCCCAGTGCTTTCCCCCGGCTGATGGCATATTCCAGCGCATCGTCCGGTTGGGGCATTCCATTGGCCCGGTGCAAAAGAGAAATGGCACTCTCCCAGACAGCGGCGTTTTCCTGTATGGTGGACAAGTCTGTCTCTTGCAGCAGCGCACGGCGAGCGGAGAGAATGCTGTGTCCAATGTCGTCATGAACCCGCATTTTCATCGCGAGGATCTCCTCCTCCCGGACGATCTCCGGCATCTGTGCCATCAGCTGCCGCAATCGTTCGTTTGCATCCTCCAGCCGCCGATTTTCCGCCGCCAGGGTATACTGCTGGCGAACCAGCTCCGTTACATCCGACGCGGTCACCTGGGTATATCGGTGGCCTTCCTCGTCCCGGATTGCCTCCCGGGTAAACCGCAAAATGGAGCCGTCTGAAAAGCGATAGGTAGGCGGTTGGGTCTCCAGCTGCGCCACGGTATCGGGCGGTGATTTCAGCGCCCGCTCCAGCTCCGAAAGTGTTTGGACGCTGCTGCCCAGCAGCTGGGTGCTGACCCAGAGCATCCGCCGGTTCACCAGGCAGGCAATGCCCCGGCGGTTGAAAAAGCACAGAGCCATGGGCAGATTGTCAAAGCACTCCTTGATGATGTTCATCCCGCCGTCTCTCCTTCCAGCGTGTAGCTATAGTAGCGAATGCCGTCCTCATCCGTTTCTTGACTTAGCCGTGGAAACCGTTTTTGCAGTTCGGCATTCTCTTCGCTGCCGAGCACTCCGATGCGCACTGAGACGGCATCGTCCTGCGCCCCGGCATAGAACAGCAGGGAGGAAAGCTCTGGAAGCATTGCCTCCACGATGGCCTCAAACAGGTCGTAGACCATATAGGCCGTTTCCTGCCGGAGCTGACCCTTCAGCTCCAAATTGGCCTGACATTCCACTCCGTAGAGCCGAAGGTTGGAGATGGATTCGCTGAGGCACAGCCGCAGCTCCTCCGCTGCGACAGTTTGACGCTGGCTGGAAACAAAAATCAGGTTGCTCCGGCGCTTGATGTAGGTACCGATCACCACGATCTGTCCCAAAATGCGTTTGGCCCGTTCAAGATTCTCGGCATTTCGGAGTTCTCCCAGCAAGCGATCCAGCAATTGCATCTGGCAAGCGGTCTGCTGTTCGATGAGATCGTAAAGACGGTTTTGCTCCGTGAGCCGAAGCCAGCGGGCCCTCTGTTCACTTTCGGCCTTCAGCACATCCCCGGTGTCTCGCAGCTCGGACTGGGTGATTTGCAACGCATCGGCCACCTCCACCAGCTCCGTGATGTCCTCCTGCCAGAACACATAGCCCTTTTCCACCGGATGTCCCTTGAGCAGCGTGTGCTGATCCATGCAATAGGTTTTGGAAATCGCCTGTTCCATGGCTTCCTTCGAAACAGAACTGACCGATCCGGAGGCATAGCAAACCTGATAGGACTTGTCCGTAATCTGCGTGGGCACCGTAGTCAGCGCCAGCAGGGTTTCATAGCCCTGATTGGACAGGATCAGCCGGCACTGAATGCAGCTTTCAAAAATCGCCGTAATCAGCAGGCACAGCGACACGGTAATATCTCCCGCCAGCAGCCAGACCCAATAAACGCCCCGGACATAACAAACCGCATACACAATCGCCAGGGCAAAGGGAATCATCGGCAGCCAAAGGAAAACATTCGTATGGGGAATCCGGCACTTATAGAGAATCAGCCCCAGTGCCAGGGCGGAACAAACCCCTTCCCATCCAGCCACCACATAGTATCCCACGCCATAGCTGTATGACCGGCCTGACATCAGCCCCTCCGGGAACCGGAATACCAACTGATGAACATCGTTGGTCAGCACCAGCCCCAGCAGCACCAGCGCCGGAATGTACAGGAGATTCAGCCACCGGGGCAGCTGATAGTCCTCGGGCTTCCCCAGGCTCATAGCCGCTGCAATGGAAAATGTGGGGATCAGCAGCATGGGCAAGTAATAGAAATACCACAGGTAGCGCTCCACATCTATATGATATACGGAATATTTGACCGTCCGCAGAGTCAGCCACAGTACCATTAGCCCTGCAATGGCGGTGAGATAGCGGCGGGTCTGATTCTGGAGGATCCGCCGGTGCAGCGACACCCCCCAGGCTGAGATCATTCCGATGTATATGCCGCTGCGAATCAGCCGAAGCCAGACGATTTCATAGGTTCGATCCACATAGCGGATTAGCATGGCCACAAGAATCAGAAAAAGCACCCCAAGTGATACAAATATTTTTCTTTTTTTCTTGGATCGCACCAGTCATCCCCCCTGCTGCCAGTTCTATCTTATAGCTGGATTATATCATACAGCGAGAGAAATGTCATACTGCATTTTGCTCATTCAGGTCCTTATGAAGCAAACGTTGTTGCCCACGCCTGGCTTTCCTCCCGTATAGGTCAGCGTTTGGATCAGCCATCACGCCTCCGAAAAACGCCATCAAAAAGTTCGGAAAATAAGAAAATACCGCTGATTTCTTGCGAAATCAGCGGCGTTTTGTATTTTCGTAGTATGATAGATACGAAAGCGATCAGCGATTCTATAGGCAATTTGAGGCAACACCGAACAAATTGGCAAAAGAGACTGACGATTTACGCGGTGTTGCCTTAATTATTCTGCACGCAATTTAGAGCATCCTTGCCGCACTCCATCCGGCAGTAACCGCCTTATGAACGTCTCCCGCCCGGTTGCAGTCCCCCAGGAATCGCACAAGCGGCGCCGTGCCATAGAAGGCCATGGCTGCCTGATGCCGGGGCTCCGTGCCCGTAGCGCAGACCACCAGCGGCGCTTCTGCGGTCTTCGTCTCACCCTCCGCGCCGACATAGGTCACGCCCGTCTCGGTGATCTCCACATAGGACTTCACGCCGGTCTCGTAGGAGAAGCCCTGCTGGTGCCGATACGCGTCCTCCAGCATAGAAATATAGTGGGCGTGGGGTGCATCTGCGGCCAGCATCCGCTGCCGGGACAGGAGCTTTACCTGCTTGCCCTGGCGGCAGAGATACATACCGGTCTCCACGGCGGTCTCGCTTCCGCCCATAATGACGATCTTCTCCGGCAGTTCCTGGGCACGGTCAAAGACCTCCATGGGCACCTTAACATTGGCCCCGTCCGCCCCGGGAAGATCCGGGCGCTTGAATTTCGGGCCAATGGCCACAAACACCGCATCGGCATCCATGGCCGCCACCTGTGCAGGGGAGGCCTCAGTATTCAGCCGCACCTCCACGCCGTTTTGATAGAGCTGGCGGATCAGATAGTTCTTATAGTCCTCCAGGGGCCACTTGAAGTCCGCATAGTCCGCATGGAGCAGCTGGCCGCCCAGCCTGGAATCCTTCTCGATCAGGGTCACCTGATGGCCCAGCTTGGCTGCCGTCACCGCCGACACCATGCCTGCGGGACCGCCGCCGATGACCACCAGCTTCTTGGGGGTGGTCTGCCGGGGGAACAGTCGCTCCAGCTTATCCTCCAAACCGATCTCCGGGTTCACGGAGCAGTAGGAGCGGAATTTATCCGTATCGTTGGGCACATGACACTTATTGCAGCGGATGCAGGGCCGCACGTCCTCGCCCCGGCCTGCATAGAGCTTCTCGCCGTACTGACTGTCACAGATAAAGGCCCGGGCCATGCAGAGCATATCCGCCTGATTCTCCCGGATGATTTTGTCGCAGAAGGCCGGATCCTGGAGTCCTGCGGATACGCCCACCAGGAGCTTCCCGCCTCGTGCCATCACATCCGCCTTCACAGCGGCAGCCGCAGCCAGGTTGGGGCAGGGATTCTGCCGGGTGGAGGTAAAGCCGATGGGATGCTGGGGATCCTGTTCCCCCTGACGGATGGTCAGGAGGTCGATCTTTCCCTCTGCCAGCCGGGACAGCTCAATGGTATCCTGAACGGTGATGCCGCCAGCTTCCTCGCCGCTGACCAGGCATTCCAGCGGGAAATCCCGGCCCAGGGTCTGCTTCAGTGCGTCGAAAATCTCCAGCAGCAGCCGAGCCCGGCCCTTTACGTTGCCGCCATATTCGTCGGTACGGTGATTGCACCGGGGAGACAGCAGCTGGCTCACCGGGCCGTTCCGGTAGGCGTTGTGAAGGGAGAACATCTCAAAACCCAGCTTTTTCAGGAGCACTGCCTCCTCCACCACGGAGTCAATGTGCATCTGCATATCCTGTTTCGTCAAATCATCGCAGACAGGCTTGGAGCCGGGGCCGCCCTCACCGGGCTTGGGGGTAAAGGGCACGTCCATATGGGGCCGCAGCTGGAGCCCCATGGGACTGGTCATGGCCACCGAGCCATAGAGACGGATGGCGTCGATCATTTGGCAGAGATAGTTATGGGTAGACGGGTCGCCAATATCCAGGGTGGAGAAATGGGCCGGGGTCATGTCCACCAGCTTCAGATCCGGCTGCATGGGATGGGGGTGCTCCAAGTGGTTGATATGAATCACGGCCGCACCGTTTCTGGCCCGGTTTGCCATCAGGGTGATCCACTTCTCCGTGGGGAAGCTCTCGGTGCCCTGGATAAAATGCGGGGTCGCCGCCGAAGAAAGCAGGCGGTTTTTCATCAGCACGCCGCCCACCTGCAGGGGAGACAGCATGGCGCTGTAGCGGTTTTTCATGGGATTCACTCCTAAGTAATGGGATGGGTTCAGCGGGCCAGGTAACGATCCAGCGCATCCTGGTAGATCTCCACGCAGCGCTGGGCGTCCATGGCCTTCATGTCCTCCACAAAGGCACCCCAGTCCTCCATGGGCTCGTCGCCGATGATGAACCGGATCAGCTTCTCGGAGATCATGGTGGACAGGTCGGAATAGATGGAGCTGAGCTCGTTGTTCTCGTCCTCGGTCATGGTGATCTCCGGCAGCACATAGGCGTCGTCGATGTTGCTGGACCAAATCTCCTGGGCCTCCAGCTGTGCATCGCTGTATAGGCTGAAGGAGGCGCTGGTATCCACCACCGTGGGCACCATCACCATGGTATAAAGCAGCTGGCAGGTCTTGAAGGTGTCGCCGTTGGGATTTGCGGTCATCAGCTCCGTATACTGGGGCTTGCCGTTTTCGTCCAGCGTGTAGCTCTGGCCCTCGATTCCGTAGTTGGCCAGGGCCACGCCCTCGTCGGTAAACCAGTAGTTCACCCACTCCATGACCACCTCCGGGTCCTCACAGGTGGCAGCCACGGAATAGCTGGTAAGGCCCGTGCGGTCAGCGTCGAAATGGGTCTTGTCCCCGGCCTTCTGCACCGGGTCGGTAATGGCTACGCAGTGGAAGCCGTCATCGTTGGCATTGTCGTCATAGGACTGCATCTGGCTCACATCGCCAAACCAGATGCCGGTCTGTCCGGAGGTGACATAGCCCGCCAGATCCGGGCCGTTGGTATCCGCTTCACAGCTCACGAAATCCCGGCTGATGAGGCCCTCGGAATACCACTGATTCAGCAGAGCGATATAGTCCCGGAATTCATCCTCCAACAGGGAGAACTTCACCTCGCCATCCACCTGATAGAAGGGATCGGTGACGCGGCCCCGGGCGTTGGCGGTATAGCTGAGCACCCCAAACCCGGATGCAAAGTAGTTGTTCTGGGCAGAGATGGTGTTGGGCAGCAGGAAGGTATAGGCCGGGTCGTAAGCGTCCTTGAATGCGGTCAGCACCTCATGCCAGTCGTCATAGGTCACAGGGGTGTCCAAATTCAGGGCATCCAGCCAGTCCTGACGGATCATGGGGCCGGTGGAGGGACCCAGATCCTCGCTGAAAAAGGAAGTCAGCTCCACCACATAGCCGCTGTCGGTGAGGGAGTCCTGTTCATCCTGGGCGGTGCGGGTACGGTAGTAGTCATAGTCCGGAGCATATTCCAGGTATTCCGACACATCCATCAGAATATCGTCGGCCACAGCCACCTCACCGCCGCCGGGATAGTTGGCTGCGGCATTGGGAATTAGATCCGGCAGGGTGCCGGCAGCAGCCCAGAGCGTCAGGGCCTCTGCATCGCCCATTCCGCCGGCGGATACGAATTCCACATGGACGCCGGTGCGCTCCTCCACCGCCTGGAACACAGGATGCTCATTGAAGTCGGTAAAGCGGGTGCCCACCCCTCCGGGCATATCAAAGGACATGGTGATGGTCAGATCATCCCCGGAGAGGGGATAGGCGATCACGGCGCGGGGCGATTCCGGTTCCTCTGCGGAGACTTCGACAGCTTCGGGGGTAGAGCTTTCGGTCTCCTGAACCGGCGCCGCAGCAGTCTCAGCTGGTGCTTCCGGAACGCTCTGGTCGGATTGGACAGAGCTTGCGCCGTTATTGCCGCAGGCACACAGGGACAGCGCCATGGTGAGACTCAGCAGCCCGGCAAGGGTCTTTTTACATTTCACGGATAGTTCCTCCTGTCTTTTCTGGTATGCTTCCAGTATATCGGACAGGGATTTCTCCGTAAACCGGCAGAAAGTGACGGCCAGCCGTCACTTTCTGAACAGAATATCACGCTCTCTCCCGATTCCGCAGTGTCCGGTAGGCCGAAGGGGTGCTGCCCGTGACGCTTTTAAAGGTTCGGGTGAAAGTCTGGTCACTTAAATAGCCCACCTGCATAGCCACCTCCCGAATCTTGAGATTCGTGGTGCTCAGCAGCACCATGGCCTGGGTCATGCGTTTATGCTGGAGATAGGGCAGCACGCCGGTACCCTTCTCCCGCTTAAAAATCCGAGAGAGATAGGAAGGGCTGATCTTGAACATACCGGATAGCACATCAATGCTGAGATCCGGATCCGCATAGTGGCGATCCACATAGTCCGCAATCCGCAGGGCCCGGCTGGCCCCCAGATCCTCCTGGGCATGGGAAAAGTAATCGCATAAGCCCAGCGCCACTGACCGGAAGGTGGCAGAAAGCTGCTCCGCTGCCGGGGCGTCCATGATCCTCCGAAAGGCGTCCAGCTCTGAAAGGAAATCCGCGTCGCCGCCGGATGTAATCTCTGCCGTCATCTGGTTCACCAGCCCCAGCAGCCGCCGCTTCTCCAGCATCAGGGTGTTCCGGCTGTCCAGAGCCCCGGAAGCCGCCTGGATCGCCAAGGCCTCCAGCAGCTTTTTCCGATTTCCCTCCAGTACGCTATTGATGAGCCTCCGGTCTCGCTCAAAGGTCGTATCCATCTGCTGATAGGTGGCTGCATCCAGCTGATCGTAGGACAGCGCCCGGTTCTCGATCCGCTGCATATCGATAATCCCCAGAACCTCCAGCACCTCATAGTAGCCGTCATTGAGACCGCCCAGTCCCTGCTTCTCCCGGCTCACCGCCACAGATATTCCATGCAACGGCGAAAGCCGCTGCACCAGCTGCTGTCCCAGCTCCAGGGGTGAGGCTCCCATGGCATCGTTTCGGCACAGTACCGCAAAGAACATATCGTCCTGGAACAGCTCCCAGGCATCCCAGCCTGGGGCGTCCGTTAGAAAGGCCCGGGCGATCCCATGGATATCCGGCTCCGGCGGCGGCCTCCATCCGCCCCCCTGTGGCACCGGGCCGCAGAGCCGCAGTCCCAGCACCGCAAACCGATCGGACCGGAAGCAGACGCCAAACTCTCGGAGCAGCTCCGGCAGGGCCTCCACCTCCCTTGCTCGGCCCTTCAGCAGCCTCTGAAGCAGGGTGTCCCTTACCGCCTTCTGGATAAATCGTGCCTTCTGATCCATATCCAGCGCCCCTTTCCTTTGGATTCTATAATCAGTATGAACGGAAAATAGCTGTATGTCAAGGCAAACCTCGAAAGCCCGCAAATGTGCCCAAACCGCATTGTAGCTGTACATATTTACCAATTCAGCGCGCATACAGCACCCTGGATAATCTCCCCGGCGGGAATCGTCTGCCGCCGAAAAGCTGCGCTCGAAAGTGGTTCACCCGCGAAATAGAAGGTTAATTGTAAAAAAGTTGGACACAAAAGGCAACACCGCACAAATCGGCAAGAGAGACTGACGATTTACGCGGTGTTGCCTTTTGTACATACGGGGTTAGGAGAACGGCAGCTTTTTCACCACGAATTTCTGATAGCACACACCGGCGGCCAGGCAGAATGCCGCAACCAGCACCCACCAGACATTCGAAATCTTCGTGGTGTACTGAATGACCTTGTAGATTGCCATGTGAATCATCAGAATCTCGCTGGAGCTTTCACCCAGCCATTCGAAGGGCCGCAGGATAGTTTCCATCGGGGAGAACCGGCGAAGCAGGGCGGCAATGTCGGAAATCAGAATCACCACTCCGGGGGTAAACATGGCGTAGGGATACCACCAAATACCCAGCCGATAGCCGAGCCCCCAGGCGTCATAGCGGTAGACGATGACCATATACCAAAGGCCCAGCACCAGGAACAGATAGGAGATCACCCGAATCCGGTTTTCGTGGGGGCATTTCAGTTGTTCCAATCGGCCAAACAGCATACCGGTCAGGAACACCATCGCACGGCACATGAGCATACTGGCCTTATACCCCGGGAAAATCCACTGAATGACCACGGTTACGGCGCACAGCACCAGCCAAAGCACCACCGGATGCTTCGTGCGGCAAAACAGCCGATAGAGGGGCGCCGCCATCAGGAAAAATGCCCAGACGGCGGAGAAATACCAGTTGAGCTGCTTATACTGTCCCAGCCACCAGCCAAGTAAGGTGATGCTGCCGAAGAATTCCTTCCAGTTTAAGTACCCGAGGAAGTGCATGAGCAGGCTCCAGAGCACCAGAACGGGAATCAATCCCGGGAGAATCCGGCTCAGGCGCTTTTTGAGATATCCTTTGCCGCCGTGGGAACGGATGGAGTGGCAGGCGCCCAGTCCGGAGAAGAACAGGAATAAATCCACGCCGCAGCACAGGTTGTCATGAATCACCCGCAGCTTATAGTGGGAAATCACAAAGGGCGCGTGGAAAATCACAACCCCCAGGATGGCCAGCCCCATCAACAGACTGCGGCTTTCTCTGATACGGGAAAACAACGGCTTATCGCTGTCCGGAGATCAGCCAGGGAGCAGGCTCCCGGTCGAAGGCACCCTTGCTGTTAAGCCGGGAAACGCCAACCTGCACCAGCTCCTGAATTTTCAGCCCCTGGCTGGAGAAAATACCGGGCAGGGCAGAGAGCTGATGGAAGTCCAGAGTGTAGACGAAAATCCGCATCTCGGGATTCCGGCCCAGCAGGAATGCAATCTCGCTGGCAGTATACTCCGACGCCACCAGAAATGCCAGAGAGGGAACCGGCAGACGGGCGGAATCGCTGACGCTGCCCAGACAGGTGACGTTGTTCAGGCCAAAGCCCTTGGCGTTTTCCTCCATGGTGGCAAGGTCGCTGGGGTTGTGCTCTACGGCGATGATGGTGCCCTCGGCTGCCACCAGCGCGGCCTCCACGGCGATGCTGGCGGCCCCCACGGTGAGAATGGTGTCCCGCAGCTCCACCTGGAGTTTGGATAAAATCACCGAGCGGATTTCGCTGCTGACATAGCGGATGGAGCCGGCGCAGAACCTCTGATTGTCCAGACCGATCTGATAGGTGCTCCGGTAGTTCTCATTGATAATCAGCATAGCGGCGGGGGCATTGATACCCCGGTCGATCATGTCCTGCAGCTTGTCGTGCTTGATGGGGCCGGTGGGTTCACTGCCCTCGTTATAGAGAATGTCGCAGTCGCCCAGACCGGCGTCCCACATATCATAGAAGATGTTGGGGTGCCCGGCGTCGGTGAGCACCATTACCTGGCGGGTGGACTGTACGGCGGGAATCAGGTTCTTATTCTGCCGGGTGATATCCAGAATCAGCAGGGTGGCCAGATCCAGCTCGTCGTATTCGGAAAAATAGCTCAGCCAGCGGAGAATCGCCGCATTGCCGAAATCGGTTCGTTTCATAAAAGCTCCTCCTTTGGGAATCAAATAATCCATATTGCCCATTATATCACACCTTCTCCCGGGAGAAAAGAAGTCCCGACATTTTTTACAAATGTTTTGACTCCGCACCATTGCGTCCAAAAAAAAATTGTGATATGATGAATGCACCGAAATGAAGGAGGTATACGAATTATGGAGCTTCTGCATACATTCTTTGCGCCGGACGGCCCCGGCTTTGGCGGTCCTGGTGGTCCCGGTGGTCCCGGTGGTCCTGGTGGTCCTGGTGGTCCCGGCGGTCCTGGTGGTCCTGGTGGTCCTGGTGGTCCCGGTGGCCCTGGCGGTCCTGGTGGTCCCCCGCCCATGGGGCCCACAAAACCCGGCACTGCCCAGGAACTGAAGGATTTTTCTGAGGCCAAGTATCCCGATGCTGTGTCCCTGTGCTATACTCTGGGACTGGTAGAGCCTGAGAATCAGGGGGAGGATTTCTTCCTGAAGCCCCAGGCACCGGCAAGTGAGGAAGCACGCAAGGCCATGGCAGAAAAGGCAGCTGCCCTGGGCGGCAAGAAGACGGACTTTGTTCCCGCCGGCCCGACCCTGGACGAGGCTTGCCAGCAGGTGGCCGATGTGCTGCTGAAGGGCAAAAACGGCATGCCCACCCTGAAGCTGGTGGACAAAACCCAGGAGCTTGCCACCCTGACCATCGGCGCGGACGAGATCTACATGGCAGTTCCCGGCAAGGAGCTTAGCATGACCGTCTCCGGTGTGGGCACCAACATGAAGCCCGGCACCTATGAGAATGTCACTCTGACCGTAACCGATTCCTATCTCAAAACCACCGGCGGCCCTGGCGGCGTTCACACCCATCACTTCCGCACGGCGCTGTTTGTAAAGGACGGCGAGATTGTGGAGGATAAGTCGGTGAAGGCGGCCATTCTCGGCGGCACCGTGTCCGGCGAAAAGGCA
>OLPN01002749.1_pt1 | contig 13176 bp, 10 predicted proteins | sample 1672601 | NCBI WGS metagenome assembly OLPN01 (sample SAMEA3136704, study PRJEB25190) | human gut metagenome | reverse complement strand
GTTTGCCGGAAGGATGGTGGTTTGATATTGAAGTCCTAACCACGACCGGCAAATCAATCTTTTCCGGTTAAACCTTCTGTCTTCTCCGGCGTGTCCGCTGTCGGAGGAAGTAAATAGCGGACAATTAAAAAATGGAGGAACTGTTATGAAGAAAAAACTATTTGCAATCCTATTCAGCATTGTAATGGTAGCTGGATTGCTACCAACCGTAGCCTTTGCTGCGGAAAACTACAATCTGTATGTAAACGGCGAACAGTTCACAAGCGAAAAGCTCTCTATCGCTTGTGGAGAAGGAACCGCAAGCTATGACCCGAATACAAAGACCCTTACGCTTAACAATGCCACAATTACAAACGGCGGCAAAAGCGATGAAAGTCCTAAGTACGGTATCAGAGTAGTCGGAGACACCGATTTAACGATCAAACTTTCCGGCACAAACAGCATTACTTTAGATAACGGTGGCGGAATTTTTGCAGACGGTAGCAGTGATAATTACAATATTATCGGTGACGGTAAGCTTACAATCAATGTAAAATGGGATGCACTCTATACGCTTAATGGCAACATCAGCATATCCGAAGGTGCAGAGCTTGATATAACTTCTGCCAAGGGCTGCGGAATTACTTCTTATAACAAAGGAATACTTTCCATTGACGGCGCAAAGGTTGCGGTTTCTTCCTATTACACTGCTGCAAGCGCCAAGGAACTGGAAATCAAAAACAACAGTGAGGTTGTTTTGATCGCAAGCGCGGATCAATTTAACGCAGTGTATATGGGCGATGAAAACGGCGCGGGCAAAATTGAAATTATCAACTCCAAGGTGGAAGCAACAAGCGATTATCCCGCTTTGTTTACCGAGGGCAATCTGACGGTTAACGGCGGCGAGGTAAACTGCACCTCTACTGCGGACGGTGCGATATGGGCAAACGGCAATATTCTGATCAAGGGCGGCGCCAAAGTAACCACTGACGGTAAATCCCCCATGGGCGGTAACGGTACTTTTACCGTAGAAGAAGCAGAGATTGATGCAAAGAATACGAATGAGAATAATACCCCTGCAATTTACGATAGATGTGTGCCTGTGATTGCCGATGGCTATCATCTGAACTATGCAAAAGCTGTAGACTCGGCAGGAACAGAAATTGACCTGCTTTCCAGCGGTACTCAGGACTTTGCAAAATATAAAAATGTTCATTTTATCACAAAGGCTGTCTATCCGGTTTCTTTCAATGTAACGCCAGACGGTTTGACCAATGTTGTTGTTAAAGTGAATGGTCAGGAGGTTACCGGCTCTGTCAGTTTGGAAGCAGGAACTTACCCTGTTGAAGTAACAGCCGATAACTGCAAAGCATACACCGGCAATATAACGATCACCGCCGATACGGCAACGCATACGCAGACGGTTGCAATGACTTATTTACCTGCCGACTACACTAAGGTCGACGAAGCCATTGCCAAGGCAAATGCACTGAACAAGGACAACTACAAGGACTTCACCGCCGTGGAAGCTGCCGTCAAAGCTGTTGTCCGTGACAAGAACATCACTGAACAGAGCGAAGTTAATGCCATGGCGCAGGCTATCGAAGATGCAATTATTGCTCTGCAGTACAAGGATGCTGACTACACCAAGGTCGATGCAGCCATTGCCAAAGCAAATGCACTGAATAAGGGCAACTACAAGGATTTCTCCGGTGTGGAAACCGCTGTCAAAGCTGTTGTCCGTGACAAGAATATCACTGAACAGAGCGAAGTAGATGCCATGGCAAAGGCTATCGAAGATGCGATTGCTGCCCTGCAATACAAGGACGCCGACAAGACCACCCCGGCACCTGCTGCAACGGCCACTCCGGCACCTGCCGCCACGGCTACCCCGGCTCCTGCTGCCACGGCCACTCCGGCACCTGCTGCAACAGCCACACCTCAGTACACCATTCCGCAGACCGGCGACACAAGCAACCCTGCTTTGCTGGTTGTCCTTATGCTTGTCAGCGGTAGTGCAGCCATTGGTACAGCCGTTGTTGGCAGCAAGAAAAAGCACAACAGATAACTGAACAGCCCCCGTTCCATCTTCCGGGCAAAGCAAAAGCGCCGCAGCGATGTGGCGCTTTTCTATTGCCACAAAGCAGCAAATAGAGGGCTTCCCCACCACCGTAAAGCCATATCAAATAAAAACGTCCAAAATCGCCCCGAAAGCGAACAGTTCGGGAGATGTTGGGCGTTTTTCTATGCTCTACTTGCGGACAATTTGAGAGAGCATAAGTCCATCTCTTTACGCCCGTTCGCCACTTGTCTTGCGCCCATCCAGACAATATGTTATAATGTATAATAATTCATGGAATTGTTGGGGGCTTACTATGTTTGCTTTACAAGTGGTCTGGTTCTACTTACTTATGCTTGCCGTTCCGCTAGCCATTGGCGGGTTGTTTTTTCCTGAGCGGAGCATAATTTCTCCTGTGTCATATCTGGCAGGACTTGCCACTGCTTGGGGCACATATGAGATCATCGGTTTGCCCTGTGCTCTGTTGTTTAAAACATCACTTACCACCCTTACTGTGTTGTGGAGTGCAGTAATGATCCTGTTGACCATTGCTGGTGTATTGGTGCGGTATACCCACGGTCGAATGGCACTATTACCTGCAAAGGGCTTGCAACTATCCCGGACAGCTCGGATCTTATTGACGCTGGTTATTGTAATGGTTGTGTTACAGACAGCCCGCACCGTGACTGGATATTTTCTCGCCTTCGATGACTCAGATTACTTGGCTCAATCTACAACAGCCCTTTACACCAACACCATCAACCAATATGAGCCGCAGACTGGCCGCCAAGTTGATATTTTGGATCAAATCGAGCCACATCATAAAATCGCACTCTGGGGCATCATATGGGCCACAATGACCCAACTTACAGGCATCCACCCCTCCATTCTCTGCCGGACGCTCCTACCTGTTATTGTTATACCTGCTGCCTATATCATCATGTACCTGATTTTGAAGGACATGTTTGGCGGCGAAGAAGAAAAGCCCCTGGCTGGTCTACTATTTCTACAGATTGCTTATGAGCTAGGTAGCTGTGGAGGCGGCGTCCGACAATGGTGGCTGCTTATGTACAGCTGGTACGGCAAAACTGTGACCGCAATGCTCATTTGCCCGTTTATTCTGTACCTGTTCCTTATTCTCGAAAACGAAACCAACAAAAAACATCAGCTACAGCTCTGGGTTCTGCTAGCCCTGACGGCCTGGGCCGGCTGTATGGTAGCAGCTTCGTCCTTCCTTATGGTTCCCTTCCTCTTAGGCGTACTTGGCCTGTGTCATTTTGTCCGAAAGCGGAATTTGCTTTTCTGCATCAAGTTAGGCATCTGCATCATTCCCTGCCTGGCTCTTTACTACATCACTCGCTAACTGGTGGAGGCAGGAAAAATGAATCGTTTACATGAATTGTTTTTAATTGCGCTTGATGTATTTGATCTTGCCACATCCCGTGGGTTTTATTTCCTTCCCTTTTTGTTTGCTATAGCTTATCTCATTTTATCAGATGATGAAAAGCACAAACGCACCATCACATTTCTTTTGGCTCCGACTGCATTGGGAATGCTTATCCTGCTTTCCCCATTCGTAGGTAGCTACGCCGAGGGACGCGATTATATACAGATATGCCGCTTTTACTGGACATTACCGTTCGACCTAATCGTTGCATACTGCATTGCAGACAGTCTGTGGAAGGCCAAACGTCCAGCAGCCAAGGCTGCGCTTATAGCGGTATTAGCTTTGGGCGTAATGTCCTCCACTCGTCAGTATAACACCATCCTCCCTAAGGTAGACATCGGCTGGCCTTGGGAAGTAGCTGCGAACCTGTATAAGGTACCCGCATCTGTTGAGAAAACCTGTGATATTATTCTAACAGAGCAAAACGGTGAAGCCTGTCGTGCTGCTTTTCCTCACGATCTAGCCATGTATGTCCGTCAGTATGATGCAACAATCATGATGCCATATGGCTCTTATGTTGAATGGAGAAATTCTGAATCTCCTTGTTTTGGGCCTATAAACGCTGATCAGATCAATTTGGATGAGGTCGAGCAGGTTGCTCTAGAGGACGGGCTTGACTATTTTGTGCTGGACCAGAGCAAAATAGTCAGTGGTTCTTTGGAGAACTACACAGAGATTGATTCTGTCCTGGATGGAGAAGTATCCTACGGAGTTTACAAAAAGATTTCCTCTGCAGCATAACTGACGCAGCCAATGTTCACGTACGAAGCCCCCAAACCGGATAAAACGCAGACCTTGCTTTAGGCTACATACAAACACATTGATGCAGGTCACCATGTGATTTTGAAGCGGGTCTCTGGCAATGAAAAGACATATATTGCTTCTTTCTTAGGAATACAGTCTGCCGCTATTTGAAAATGGTTGGCCCTATTTGACATTCCAGGCACAGAAATTCACTGCCCCTTAGTAAAAATGTATTGCCCTACCCAGGTATAATCTGATACAATATATATGGTATTTCTATACCGTGGTCCTAGGGTGCGATCTTGCAGGAGGGTGTCCTGGGACTTTTCCTTTTTTCGTTCTATATGGACAGTATACTGATCAATCGCTGGACACGCAAGTAGATTGTCACAGACAGCGTATATTGTCCGGAAATAGCCGGTGTATCTTGTCGCAAAAATCAAGAATAGCCGGCATATTTTGTCGTTGAATTGGTGTGTTCAAGTGCCCCAAGCCTCAATTTTCAAAGATAGGTGCGTCTAAATCAAGCGCTCTTGTATCTTCTCTGGAATCGGGACTCCATACGTGTACATAATTTTCACCAGATCAGTGCATATATCGAAGTCAGAACCCCACGTGCACGGACTTTTAGCCCCGCTTTCACGCGCTAAAGCCCCAACCCATGTAATGGAAACAAACGGATAATATAATAGGTCACTCTGCCTGAATGTTAAAGCCACCCTCACCGGTGACCATGGCAGCAAAAAGCTCTGCCAGCGTTTTTGCTGGCAGAGCTTTTTACCGGCATGGAGGTCGGACGAGGTGGCCTAAACATTCCGACAGGGTGGCCCAATCTGTTCGTGCAGATGGAACTTCGGTTCTTGGATGTACGGCTGTGTCGCTGTTTCCCCGATACGGTGTCGCTAAAACTCCGTGCAAGCGTCGCTACTGCACCGATATATGCACTACTCCTCTAGCACAGTCCAGATAGGTCTGTCTGTCAAATTGTTGCTCATTATCACTGTTTTTTCAACCCCTTTTACTTACTTTTTCACCCTTTTCCAATCTGCTTGCACGAATAAAAGAATCAAAGTCAATCCATAAACGCATCCACAAATCACAATACTAACCAAGAGTGAAATCAATGAGTTTGTTATCCAAGTTTTAACTATTAAACAAGTCAAGCAGACTTCAACAACTCCTAATCCAGCAATAGACAAATACTTTCCCATCTTCAATCTAATAGTTCCCCTTGTGTAATAAATGCCCATTGCCAACATAAGACATTCCGAAACGAAAGTTGTAAATGCTGCCGCATTATAGCTAAACCGAGGAATCAGCAAAAGATTTAACGCAATATTAATGATTGCGCTCACACAAGATGCGATTAGTATTTCTTTATCTCTCCTCTGTGCAAGCATAATAACACTCACGAAAACACATGCATAGGTGGAAAAAATCAAGGCTATGCTAAGAATAGCAAGAGCTCGATATGCCTCGATATATTCTTTCCCCGCAATCAAAAGAATTATTTCTTTACCCATGCATATCATCCCCGCCACAACCGGGAATACTATTATCGTCAGTACCCCCAATACTGCACTTATATTGTTATTAGATTCAACACCAGCTCCAGCTTCCAAGTCATGGCTCAAACGCGGTGTTAGCACGTTTGCAACAGCATTAATCAACTGCTTTATAAGTGAATATATCTTGCTGGAAACCGTGTAATATCCAACAGCAACATCTCCAACTATAATTCCAAGCATAGTTGTATCGGAATACAAATAAATCATACTAGAAACCATATTTCCAAATAGTAGCATTATTGGTTGGAGATGCTTCTTTAGATTCATTTTTATGGTAAATTTTGTATTAATACTCAGCTTTTTTCTTATATAAAACAAATTAAGAAAATTTGCAAGCATCGTACCTAAATTACTAAAAATCGCATATAAGATGACATCGCCTGGTCCTTTCACAAATAAAACTGTTGTAACAACAGCGATAGACTGGCAAATTACATATCGAATTGTCAAATATAAAAAGTCTTCGTATATTGTATTGACCCAGTCTGTTCCCAACGTTGTCAATATAACATTCAGACTCAGAATCACTAGCAATGCTCTATATGAATTGAGCCTATTCCATGCCAAGATTATAATAAATAACGCAATGTATGCAAATGCTGTTGAAAGCACATTAATCGAAAACACTTCATTTGCGAATGCCTGAAATTTGTCCTTATCATCACGTATCCGGGCACCTTCTCTAATTGCATAGCTACTCACGCCTAATCCAGCCAGCAAAGAAATATAACTGACAATAGAACTGCTAAAATTGACTTTTCCATATGCCTCTACTCCTAATGTTCTCGATACATACGGAAATGTTATTAGTGGAAATATAATGGCGCAGCACTGCTTTATTATATTTAGTACTGCGTTGATTTTTATTGACTTTTTTCCATTTGACATCTTATTCTATTTATCTCCTCGATAAGTCTTATTGGTGAAAAATCTCCTTTGTAATGGTAATTTACTGCATTTCTTTCTTTGACCCATTTCCAGTCAATATCTTCAACAGATTTAAACACCTTCATATAGGATGGATTATAAAATTGAAATTCCTTTATGTGCTCATTATTTGTAAGCAGTTTTTTATTATAAACCACAGCTTCAAACGTTCTGAGCGTAAATCCTACCTGCCCAGGCCGCACAATCTCCAAAACACAATTTGCCTCAAGGGTTCTTTTCAAAACAACTTCGTAAGGCATTATTTCATCAACTGTATGGGTGGAGATTCTCTCATCCTTATACTGGTTATTATTTTCTATTTGAATCAAGTCCATTGAAAAGTCAAGTTTCTCTATCTTAGATATGGCATTGATAATAGCAGTCCTATCTGTATCAACACCACAAAAATATAAGTCAATTTTACTTTCTGATTTTTCATTCCGAGCAGAATACGGAGTCTGCCAAAATCGTATGTGATATTTATTTGCATCGGCTTTGTCGAATGTAAACACCGCATCAAACACACTTTGTTCTCTTAGATAATTTGCATACGTCGAAACACCTCGATCTGCTGCGTCAATATAATATAGAGCGAAAAATGCATCATATCTCCTTTTCAGATACTTTAAAGCATCAGGGGGATACCGCACTTCCGTAAACAACGTATTCAAAAAAAGAACAATGGGTTTTCTGTTTTCAGCCGTACAATCCTTTAAATAATTTTCCAAAACCGTATTGGCTAAAATTTGAGACTGTAAAACTTTTCCGATATATTTTTGAATTTTACGACGAGAAAGCAAAGTCTTCATTCTTGTAAAATTAGTTTCCGAAGCACAACATAATATTCCTTGTTCTATGGCCTCTGCGAAAATTTGTCTTTCAAGAACAATAGCACACGGATTATTATGCTGCAACAATAGTATATCGGCTTGCTTGCTTGTCAGTGTATTGTTCATCTTTATCATTGTCAAGTATTGATTCCTCACCGCTACATATATTTTTTAGCCAAGTTTTTGCAGTATATTTTTCCAAAATACACTGACCATAATTTGCAAATGGTTTCCGCAAAAAGTCTTCCAGCGTCACACTTTCCTTTCCGAGAATATATATATTCCCAAACCGATACAAATCTGTATTTCTAACCGCTATATTATTTGTAATAACTTTTTTCTTATAAAAAACAGCCTCCAAGGTTCTTACAGTAATTCCAACCTGCCCTTCTTTCACCAAGTCTAGAACTGCGGCACATTTACGAACGTGATCAATTACGGATTCATCATCCATTCTGTCTTTAAGTAAATACTGCTTATCTTTTTGACTGTATTCTTTATTTGCATCCGGCAGGATATAAAAATCACCTTGAAATCCGATGCTGTGTAAATCATCAGCAATATAACATAGTGATTTCATTCTATTTTTATCCGCTCCCACAAAAAAGACAGACTTACTGTTTTGATTCAGCACTTCCTCTGTGCTTTGCGGAAAATGAAATTGATTGCTAAAATGCAATCCGTAATTATCTGCATCACCCTTATCGAAAGTCCATACATCTGCAAATTCTTTTGCTATTTGTATCCGTCCCACATTGTAATCTTCTATGATATTCCACATCCATAAATGAAGCTTGCACTCCCTCTTTTTTGCTTTGTATATGGCAGGGACAAGAAATACGGCATCGAATAGAATAATCTCATCATATCTATTCCAGTTATTAACGTTAGCATACTTATCCACATGGCTATACATCTGGATATCAAGTATTCCTTCCCTAGAATTTGAATTCACCAAATCCCGTAAATCGCATACATCGACACCACAGTTAGTTAACTTTTTTAAATACCAATTTTCAAAACTACTGTTGTTCAATTTAATTATAAGAATCTTATTCACTGCACTAATTTTCAACCCCTCTTATCATCATGAAAATAAAACTCATACGCTTTGTCATAATAGCCCGTGTCTCTCATTAGTTTTTCTTTATCTGTAATCACATCATCATCAAAAAAAGCATATTCCCTCAAATACTTGTTCTTTGCCTCCTGCGAGGTCCCTACGATATTTTCAATTTCTTGTATACGTTCAGCAGCAACCTTTTTTCTTTTATGATAAAAATCTTCTAAAGACATTATTTTCTTTGCTGGGACACCGGCATAGACAGAATTACTATCGCAGTTTTTTGTCACAACACTACCTGCTCCAATAATAACATTGTCTCCAACAGTCACGCCAGCGGTTATTATTGAGTCGATTCCTATAAAAACATTATTCCCTATCTTAACCGGTGCAACTCCTCCGACGCATTCTCCATAAACACCGGTTATTACACTCCATGAATAATCGTGCGTTAATATCTTAACTCCCGCAGTAATTCTCACATTGTCACCCAAGATAAGCAATTTTGGATTTTGAACATCAACAATATTTGTCGTTGGTTCATAAAACACCGTGTTTTCTCCTATCTGAACTCCCTTTCGTTTCAGATATTCAATAAATGTACCATTTGTATATCTTGATCCATATAAAATTCTAGATATCAACTTGCTAATCAAATTCATTTCTCTAAATCTATCCCCCTCATGCCTTTTTTAGGTTGTGTAACGCAAGATACAATCTAGTATAGATTAGTATTCCCTTGATTCGTTCCTTGGGTGGCATTCTTCTTCCGTAGTTTGTCGCTTTGAACGCCCTTTTAAATTTGCTATAAGCTCTTGCATAATCGGCTCGATTTTCGTCAAGTATTTTCTTGTCGTTCAACAGCAAATATAATAATCCCTGACAATATCTTGCCTCAAGATAATAATAATCTTCTATGAGAGCAGGATAATTCTTACTTATATAGGAATAAATTGTTTCCAAGTGCTTCAAAACAACAGCCTTATTTCTGTTATAGCCAGACTTCGTAATGCTACCGCTGTTCTCACAATAATAATACAAAGCTCTTCCAACATGCACGATTCTGCCACAGCTACCCAAGATATTTATAGTTTGAACTATATCCTCATTTATTTCTCCCACGGGAAAGCGCCTGTTGGCAAGAATCTCAGCTCTATATAGTTTATCCCACGCTGCTTCTTCGACTGCTCCGCCAACAAAAATTTCTTTAATTGCTTCCTCTCCTGTAAATAGCCTTTCTTCCGGCAATGTAAACATTTCTGCTTTTGTTGATGCTGTAACACGTATTCTACCGCAACATACCACTGGAACACTATTTTTCTCTGCAGCATTAAGCATCAATTCCAGCATTTGATTGTCAATATAATCGTCACTGTCTACAAAAGCAATATACTCTCCAGATGCGGTATCCAAACCTGCATTTCTGGCACTGGATAATCCACCATTTTCTTTATGTACTACTTTGATTCTATTATCTTTTTTTGACCATTCATCGCACATTTGTGGACATTGATCCGGCGATCCATCATCAATTAGCACAATTTCCAAATTTTGGTATGTTTGTTGTACAATGCTACTCACGCATCTGTCCAGATATTGTTCGACATTATATACTGGGACGATTACACTTATCTTTTTACACATAGTTAATTGTCAATTCCTTGTTTGTCCTCTTTTTCATTGCCAAAACCAATGCCATTGCTAATGGAATTGCAACCGAATTGTTAAAGGCAGGCTCTGCAATGGAAGATATCATCAAATAAATGAACACAAACAGCGCAGCCATATACGAATTCTGGTTTTGTCTGTACATCCCTTGGATTCTCCTAAATAGCTGAACCAGTAGATATATATAACTTACTGTACCAACGAGGCCTGTTTGTCCAAAAATAATCGGCCAGAATTGATCATCAAAAAACGTTCCCTTCGATGAATTTCGCAATTCATATATGAGTTCAAAGCCATATTTTATATATACTGGCGAATAATTCACCGCTGCGCTATGTGATGCAAATGTTCCAAATCCAGTTCCTATCGGGAAATAGTCTTTTATTATCAAGAGCGATGTCATCAGCATCACCGACCTTGCTGATTGCCCCGCAAGTGAAAAGAAATAAAAATAAATCTGAGACCATGCACAAGCCACGCCAACAACACCAACAACTACCATTTGCCATGTTTTTAGCTTACCCTGCAGTTTTTTTATCACCACGTATAGCACGACATAAATTATTGCGCTCGCAATTGCTTTGCTCCGAAGCGTAAAAATCAAAAGGATCAAATCTGTTGCTATAAAGAAACCATACTTTTTCGTATTATATAGAGACAATATTGCGATTAAAAAAGCGCATATCCCCGCAAGGTACGTTGGGTGGGCATAAAAAAGTATCGCCGATTTCATTCCATACCTGTATTCTGCGGGAAATATATTGATAGCACGATCAATCAAAAAAAGCAGTAGAAATGCTATAGAAATATATTTTGCAGTCTTGGGTATCCAATCACCTTCTAAATCGCTTTCTCTCACCAAGCCAGAAAAATATGCTATGGCACCCCAAAATTTCAAGTTTGCAATCAAATCAATCAGTACAAGATTAAGAGGCTGATAATGAAAAATCATATTACCTACCAGCCCAGAAAACGCAAACAGTGAAATTGCTACAATATATTTTCTATTCTCTTTCTTAAAAGTAATTTTTCCCGTCTTGAAGATTTGAACTATCAATTTTATTAGAAACAATATGACTGGTGCTTCATCTATATAGGAAAAAACAGACGAGATATTAGTCAATGCATCTTGAAAAACAAATAGCAGTATCCACAATAAAATCAACCACTGTTTTTTCTCTAGTTTTAACGTTCCCACTCTTTATTCCTCACTATCTTCTTGCACTGATTTTCAGCAGCAAATAGCAACACCTGTACATTTTTCTTGTAATAAGGAACATAAATATTCTTCTTGTTTTCTTTTGTTTCCTTTTCAAAAGATTTTTGGCTACTTCCTGCAGCGTAGAATCATTTATGATATCCTTTATATTTTGCTTCTTTTTTCTCGTTTTTTCATTCGATATCACTGCCATCTTCATTGCAGCTATCGTATTTGACATAAATGGCTCCGCAAGTCGCTCTTTAACGTTCCTGTTATACTTAAGTTCGTCACAGGCCATAACACTCACGTTATAAAAATGTTTAATCCGCTTGAAACGATCCGACTTATACGTGTGTGTCAACGATGTTGTATTCTCACAGTAGTAATAAAAGGCTTCTGGGATTATCGCCACACGTCTTACATGTTTGTATAATAAGAGCAGCGAATAAACATCTTCTGAAATGATATCTCTTTCTGAAACGAACCTCCACTTTGCTTCTGAAATCATTTTCATGGAATACATACAGAAACATGCGCTAAGCCACAGATTTGTAGTATTTCCTGTTTTGGGATCATCCGAAACCAAATCAGGTAACAACCTATTTTGAACTTCAGTATCTTCGTAGAGATTCTTTTCTGTGTTAGGTATATATGTTCGCACAATAGTTCCCTGCGCATTCACATCATAGTGGCCAAATAAAGCCATATCACAGTCTTGTTTTTTAGAAATATCATATGCTTTTTCTATCGTATCTTTTTCTACATAATCATCACTATCAAAAAAGCAGATGTATTCACCTGTTGCATTTTCTATGCCAGTATTCCGCGCATAGCCAAGTCCTGCATTTTCCTTATGTATAACCTTTATTCTTTTGTCTCTTTTTGCCCAATCTTCACATTTTTTAGGGCAACCATCTGGAGATTCATCATCCACAAGGATAATTTCCAGATTCTTGTACGTTTGACCTACAACGCTTTCTATGCATCTATCGAGGTATTTTTCCACATTATATATTGGTAAAACGACACTCACTAACCCTTGTATCATTTAACTATCCTCACATTTTTCATCACTTATTCTCCATCTGCTGTGCGATATCAGCATCCACGATTTCTTCTCCGGTCTTATGCTTCAACTGTTCTTTGGATGCTTCACTCAGACCGTTGTTGATCACACAATTCATATCGCAGGTACTGCACTTATCGAGTTCCTCTTTGGTGACCTTTCCATCACGGTAATCACGGCAGATCTTCAGCTCGTACATGGAGTACGGATGTTTGGTGAACAGTGCCTTGAACTTATGTACCAGAACCCAAGTCGCAGGCTTCCAGATGTACTTGTGCATAGCCGGAGAAACAGAACCGATCATCCAGCAATCGCGGTCACAGCAGCGAACCTTCTTACGGACTTCTTCTGCCTGCGGGCTGTTCCACAGCTCATCCCAGCTCTGGGTATTCAGGTTGCCCATGACTTCTTTGTCCTTAGTACCATTACAAGGCATAACATCTCCATACGGGTCGATAAAGAAAGTATCAAAGCTCATATCGCAAGGCAGCAGACGCTTCTGGCCGTAGATGTAGTTGATCAAGCCATGGTTGAAGTAAGCGCGGAACCACTTCTTCGGACTGTTGCTTCGGAGCAGTTCGTTGACCAGATTCTCGAAGTTCTTAGCAACCATCGGACGATCAT
>OLPN01002740.1_pt1 | contig 13233 bp, 16 predicted proteins | sample 1672601 | NCBI WGS metagenome assembly OLPN01 (sample SAMEA3136704, study PRJEB25190) | human gut metagenome | reverse complement strand
ACGGCGGTGTCGCCCGGCGAGGGGACCATCGTCGGTCTCGCGGGCGGCATGGTCGGCGGAACGGTCGGCACAGTGGCTGCGGGAGTAGTCGGCGGGATACTGTTCGAGGGCGACAGCGCGTCTTTTGGGCGGTACTTCAACGCCATGGTGTCGTGCATGGCGGTCGAGTACCTGCTCGACGGACGAGAGATGGATGAGCTGCTTGCCGTCCTAAACTGCGTAAAGCCGGAAGAGTTCAGGACGCTGATGGAGGAAACACTCTCATCGCGGGACCAAGAGGCGAAGGTCCGGGCGTTCCTTGTTCCGATGTTCGATGAGACTGTGTCGCGCAGAGAGCGCTTCGCGCTTCCCACCAGCAGACAGATATCCGATGCCCTTGTCGAGTTCGAGCAGGATGCCGAGGAGAAACCGACAGCTTAGCACGTTGCGCTCGACGGAATCGAAGAGGTAGGCATTCCTTGTATTCTTCCAGTCCCACGAATCGCTTTCCGGGGAGTCGGACTTGACTGCGATTTCGCACATCGCCATGGTCGCTCCCGTCAACTCCGTCATCGAGGTGAGTCCATTATCCACCCACCGCATACTCCCTGAGCTCGAAACGCCAACCAGGATGGGCTCGTAATGGCGGGGGAGTGCGGCAGACGCTCTGAGAGCCGCTGTATGGCCCCATTTTTTCCTCAAACTAGCCACCTGTGCCACGAACCTCAAATTGTTCGAATAATCGCCAAAAGAAAAGCCCGCACAGCCTGTGCGGGCTTTCGGTATGAGCACACAGAACTAGAAGCACCAAGCAGGGCAGACGCAAATCGAGGTCGTCGCAAAGTCGCCGTCCAACGGACCGCCGCTGACGTTGACACGGAGGAAGTTCGCAGGGTAGCCCGGACTCACCGAACGCTCCCACCAAACGCTGCCAATGGAGATGGCGGAGTTGCTCGAATAGTTCGATTTCACCTTACCCCTGAAGCCCTCGTACTGGGCGCCCTCGGAGGAAGTCCACGGGAAACTGGAGACCCAATAGGAAATGGGGACGATCTCGGAATCGCTGAGTAGGAACAGCTTGTCCGTTGTCGCCGTCACGGTGTCATCCTTTTCCGTGTACCCGCTGACGTTGTGCGAGAGCTTCCTGACCGGTTTCACCTTGGACTGGAAATCGGAGGGCATCGGGTTCCAGATCTCGCCGGAATTCATTTTCCGGCGCAAGTCCGACTGCTCCCAGCCGCCGGCATTCGTTTTCGTGGCGTTCATGCAGGATCTGATACCCGTCGAGGTGGTGAGGAACGTCAGTCCCGCCTTGCCCGAACCGTCCGTGAGGTCGTCGTGGTTGATGCCGATGATGCGGTACTCGAGCGTCTGCCCATCTGTCAGCTTTATCGAGAACTTGGTGGCGGCATCCATGGCGGCCTTCGCCTTGGCGTAGGCGATAGACGATGTACCGTTCTTGGCAATGTCTCTGGCAACCGCCTCCTGCTCATCGAGCGTCCAATCCTTCGCATCCTTGGCTACCGCCGCTTGGACAGTCGCGGAGTCGGCCCCAGTGGAGCTGTCGCCGGACGCGCCTCCCTCGGTGCCGCCGGTCGCCCCGCTGTTCACCGTGTTGCCGACCAGGTTGAACTGGTTTCGGATGGCGCCCGCCACGCCGGGTCCGGCGAACACTATGACCAGGCCGATGATCGCGATGATCAGGACGTACTCGATGATACTTTGACCTCGGAGGCGGGTATTCCTAGGAGATACCCCCCCCCGAAGGTTCCGCGCCGCTGCATACATATGCGACACTCCCTTCGTATGGGGATTGATATTGCATGCAGAGCGTACGTTAGAGCGAACCAATCAGCCCGTAACGTGCCGCTGCGGCAACAAGTGCGGCGGGGAAGGAGTCAGGCGCCCTCAGAGCGGCTATGACGCTCGCTTCGGGCGTTGCCCGCATTCCTATCGAGGCAACCGTTTCACACCTTTAGATAGACGAATGAAAGCCATAGAAAAGCGGGGTCCGGCTACAAGCCGAACCCCGCCCAAGAGAAACATTTAGAGTCGGGGAAGACACTACGTGTATCACTCGGCCTCCGCTGCCATGCGCACGACCTCTTCCATTGGGTAACGTATTCCATCATCCGCGTCCAAGGCTTCGTCGTAGGCCTCGGTGTCCGCCATGTCCTCAGCCTTCTCGAGGGCGGCCCTTTTCACGAACTCAGGAAAGGACATGCCGGCGGTGTCCGCAAGGCTCTGAATCAAGGCCCTTTCGTCCTCGTCGAACTTGACCGCGATCTCGCACATCGCCATGGTTGCTCCCGTCAACGCCGTCATCGAAGTGAATCCATTATCCACCCACCGCATACGCCCTGAACTCCAAATGCCAAGCAAGGGAGAAAACCGAGGACCCGAAGGCATTATCAAATCGGGCGATGAAGGGAGTGAACAGGACGACGTAATCGGAGTCCGTCCCGCCATCTGGGTCAAATTGAATTAGAAGCCGGCTCTCAAAACGGCTGAAACGAAAAGCCGACCTCGATGCGCTTGGGGTCGGCTTCTCGCAGTGAGTTCGGTTCCGGTTACCGCCAGGCCTTGGGGAGAATTACTCCGGGGCCTTGCTATTGAATCCAAAATGATAAGCATCAGCGCGGACATTCCAATTCGAGCAATCGAGATTGAGCTTGTCACAGCACTCGAACATGAGACCGAAATCTGTTGCCTTTTCGGTAATTTCGAGCTGATCGACAGCGGCTTGCATTGCGCCGTCGCTCATTGCGCGGCAATTGTGAAACAGACAGTGGAACGACAGCACATTGGATGTTTCCCATCCGCCCAGATAGGGCGATTTCATCCGTTTGCAGCCGAGAAAGGTACCGTTAAGCCTTATGAGCGACTGAGTGGACCAGTTCGACGCGTCGATAGAAGTCAGGCTACTGCAATCCCCAAAGGTCAAGAAGAAATCTGAACATCTGGACGTATCGAGCTTTTGGACATCGATGCTCGAAAGGTTCTCCATTCTGTAAAACCAGTAGTCGATTGAAGTCGGAGCTATGCCGCTATCGGCGACCTTTACCGTGCGGACCACAGTTCGAACCGACCACCAAGGAATATTTGGCTCATGCGCGAGCCACTCACCCCGTTTATCCCAATTAAGGTTCACGTCCTTCTCTGACTCGAACCCCGTATAAACATCGGTCACCCTGCGGCAGTTGAACATATCTCCCACTTGCGGAACTCCACGCCTCTTGTAGAACATGAGGCTGTGGTCGTCCTCACTGTAAATCGCGAAGGCCGTGCCGTTCTGCGTGGAACTGATATGCCGCTGCGGCAATCACACTAAGAAGGTAAGGCGTTCGGAGTGACATCCCGTTCCAAAACGTATGGGCTCAATATGCCCATGTCGGGTCGGCGGATGTCTGACGTCCGCTATGCACGCGATCTCCTGTCCGACAGGAACCATGCGCAGAAGCGCAGGACGGGCAGGGCCGGCCCCGGCTGCCGTCCGGCCGCAGGAGATGCCAGGAGCCACAGGGCGAGCGCTGCGGCCTCGGGCGATGCGTGAACCTCCTCCGCGGCCGCTGCGACCTCGTCCTCGAGTTCTTCGGTGGCCCTGAGCCACGAGCGGTTGATCGATAGCCCTATAAGTTCATCAGGTACGCTAGAGCCAGTCGTCATTATAGACGAACCCCCTCGTATACAGCTCATCGACGAAGCGCAGCGCGTCGTGCGCGGACCAGTCCTTCTGGGCCAGGCCTTCTATCGCGATGGCGATGCTCTCGAAGATTCCGACACCATTCCTGAACAGGATCTTCAGCGCCTCGTCCCTCGCGGCCTGGTTGTTGCGGAGGGACGGAAGGAACGCAGCCGGGATAACGGCCTCGTAGAACATGTCCCGATCGAGTACCGCGAAGCGGCCGGGGACCCTGTTCCTGGCGTTCATCTCGTTGGCGAGCGCGACGAAGCGGGGCCGGGTCGAGGGTGCTATCCTGCGCGGCGAGAGGAATGTCGTGGCAACGATCCCGCTACTCTCCATGTTGATCGATATCTGGATCGAGGGGACCGAGCTCACGATGAAGTGGGCGGCGTCTGCCCTGAGCTCCACGACGTTGCCGTGCATGACGATGCCGGGGCCGTGTGCGGGCCTGTACCTGCCGTCGGCGCTTGCCTGGTCACGGACGATCTGCCTCAGCAGGTCTTCATTCGAACACTGCCCGCCATTTATGGCCTCCATAGACGACCTCCTTCGGACATAAATCTCAACTGTTCTCACTATACATGTTGCAGTCACTGCGAACAAGAACTATACTTCGAACAGCAAAACGCATGCTACCTATTAAAGGAGATAACAACATGGCGAACCAGACTCCCCCCATGCGCAAAGCAATCCGCACTGCGAACGAGAACGCGTGGCTCCTGTCTGAAGCAACGTCTCGCGTGATTGCAGAAACAGGCAAGCCCGCCCCAACGCCGAGCACGGTGCTCGCATATGCCTTAGACAAGTTGGACGATCAGATGACAATAGCCGCAGCCGCCAAGAAGAGGATCGAGTTTGATCAAGTTATGTGCCCGATCGAGGAATTCTGCAAGCTGGCCCAGCTTCCTCCAGCAACGACCAGCAGCCTGAGCGGCCGCTATGTCTTCACGGTAACGGGTCAGAAAGTAATCACTCATCTAATGCAAATGAACGCTCGCCTGACGCTCGACCTTCTGCCCTGCGAAGTTAAAAGTTGCTACACCATCCGTTGCGCTATGCGCGTCTTTCTGCTGGACGCATACGGCACGGTGCCGATGGTGTAGTAGACGCCTGGACACGCAGAAACCGCGCGCCATCCCATCTAGCCGCCCGGCCGGTGGTTTGCCAATTCGTCCCAAAACGTATGCCACCTGGAACTCGGCAATCAAGCCGTAGATGTCATGCTAATCGATTGCCGAAACCCAGTGCCAAAACCTTCCCGTCAATTCCCATCTGAAATTCGAATATGAGGCGATAGATCTAGCTGTCAGGCCACTCCTCGACCAAAATCGCCAAAGGAATAGCCCGCGCGGAGCGCGCGGGCTTTTATCCAAATGTCGGCCTATACGACATAATGTCTAGAAGCACCAAGCGGGACAGACGCAATACGAGTACGCCGCGTCGCCGTTGTTGCCCGACGCATCGCCGTCGCTGCCGACAAAGAGGAAGCTCACAGAGTAGCCCGGATTCACCGAACGCTCCCACCAATAGTCGCCAATGGCAATGGCATAGTTGGAATTATAGTTATTCGTCACCTTGCCCTTGAAGGCCTCGTACTGGGTGCCCTCGTTGGAAGTCCATGGGTAGTCAGATGCCCAGTGGGAGGTGGGGACGATCTCGGAGTAGCTGAGCAGGAACAGCTTATCCGTGGTCGCAGTGACGGCGGCATTCTTGTCGGTACCGCCGACGTTGTTCGTGAGCTTCCTGACCGGTTTCACCTTGGACTGCAAATCGCTCGGCATGAGGTTCCAAATCTCACCAGAGTTCATCTTCTGGCGCAGCTCGCACTTCTCCCATCCTCCGACGTTGGTGTCCGTAGCATTCATGCGGGACATGATGCCCGTCGATGTCGTGAGGAACGTCAGTCCCGCCTTGCCCGAGCCGTCGGCCAAATCGTCGTGGTCGATGCCGATGATGCGGTAGGTCAGTGTTTTGCCGTTCATCAGCTTCAACGTGAACTTGGTGCCGGCATCCATCGCGGCCTTAGCTTTCGCGAACGCAGGCGACGCCTCGCCCTTGGCGGCGATGTCCTCGGCGACCGCCTTCTGCTCATCGAGCGTCCAATCCGTCGCGTCCTTGGCGATAGCCGCCTGGACGGTCGCGGAATCGGCCCCCGCGGAGCCGCCACCGGACGCGCCTCCCTCGACGCCGCCGGTCGTCCCATTGTTCACCGTGTTACCCACTAGGTTGAACTGGTTGCGGATGGCACCCGCCACGCCGGGTCCCGCGAACACGATGACCAGGCCGATGACCGCGATGATCAGGACGTACTCGATGATACTTTGCCCTCGGAGAAGAGTGCCTCTAGGAGATACCCCCCCCCGAAGGTTAATTGCCGCTGCATGCATATGCGGCTCCCTTCGCTCAGGGTTTGTAGATACATTGCCGAGCGTAGGACTATTCCAAATATTTGTATCGGTCTTGCCGCAGCGGCAACCGCACCGATGGTCAACAATCGAGATTGCGCTATAATAGAACACGCGTTCGTTATTGATTCGAAAGGGGAGCCATCGTGGGGGAGAGCGAGAAGTCGATACGTTTGGTCACGGCCCTCGTCGAGTGCCGCCCCGACGGCGAGTACGCCCCGTGGGACATCAAATGGTACGACGGCACCGTCTACCCGTTCGACCGCATCGAGTCCTACAGCTCCCGTTCGTGGGCGCTCGGCAGGAACAGGCGGTCCGAGTCCTGGCACGTGGTCGTCGGGGACGGTACGTGCCGCGACATCTGCCATTACCAAAACAGCTGGTATGCCGTTCACGACCCAGACGATGACACCCCAGCGGCAAGCGCACCGCAAAAATAGCCAAAACGCCCATTCGAAACCAAACGCCAAGGTAAACGGCTTAACACAATCGCGAATACGACCCCAAAAAGACCTACATGGATACCCGCTAGGGGTACCTGTTTTCAGGCACCTTAAATCGCCTCTCGTTGCCTCGTTTTTTCGGCTACTCAGTAAAAAATAGGGGAGTACGCCAGTACTCCCCCTAAATCGTTTATATCCCGGTTGCTGCCTGCCAGTCTGCTCTCTCAAGCCTAGGCTTGAGCGCGGGGGGCTTAGGCCCCTAGGCTTGAACGTACTTGAGGTCAAGCTCTCCAGGCGCGTCCACGTACACCCCGCCGAACGTCAGGTTTACCAGCCGGGGCTGAGCTCCATAAGAGCAAAATCATTCTAGCGCTTACTATCAAGGATATCCGTCGTAGTGGCGGCTATCCGGCAAACGATCGTACTCTCGTGGTCCCGTTTCGAGTAATTCTTTGGCACGGTCAGGAGCATAGCGAACGGTTTCCGCTGTTCCGCTCATGTACATGGACGATGAATGAACTTCGATAGCAAACGCAATTTGGTTTTTGAAATATGGACGAATTCCTTGTCAGGAGGGTAGAATGATGCCGACGGCAGCCCAAGTTGTAGAGAGCTGGGCAGAGCCGTTGCTTAATGAAGTTGGGTCATCGTCTTAGCGACGGTGGCCTTTCTTTTTGGGCTTCGAGCCCTGCTTGAGTGCCTTGGAAAGGCCGACAAGGGCCGTGAGAAGCGAGACCATAGCGGTCAGGAGCTTCACGAGCTCGGTGAAATCGGTCATGGGCATCACCTCCCATCAAATGGAGGGCTCTGCCCGGCACGAGGGCTGCCGACAGCAAGGACGATTCTATCAGGGCGGCTGACTCCCGCCCGATATTACCATCCCACCGCGCCTGTGCAAAAAAGGGGGCCGCCAAACAGCGACCCTCCAGCGAAAGTGCATGTTATTTAGGACAGTCAAATTCTTTGAATAACAAATGACTGCTGTATAATTACATAATAAAGTTCACCCGGAAGGAGCGATCGATGAAAAGCAAACGATTTGCCCTGAATGCACTTCTGGTAGTAGCAATATTGACGCTCTTCGTCTTTTCGGACTCATACATGAATCAGCCAAGATTTGGATATGCTTTATACGCTGTGTTTTCCGGCGAAACAACTTACAACACTTACAACACTATTGGCTTCATTGACGCAATCTTTTTTTATGTAGTCGGCCCCTTATCAAGCGAACTGGTCGCTTTCCTTGTCTGCCTCAACCTGAATCAACGAAGCCAAAATCATTCAGCGACTTCGGCCAAACAAGGAATCAATCTCTTCGCAATAACGATAATTCTGCAAATTCTGACAGTGTTGATTATCGCCCTGACCGCAACAAACGTTTTGAAGTATGAGTTCGAATTCATCGCGAGCTGCCTGATGGCAATTGCCGCGGGTATAGCGGTCTCGTATACGACACCGGCAAAGAAGTGGCTCAACTAACAGGGCCTATTTGGAATCCGAATCGTCCATGGAGCCGTCGATGCCGGTTTTGGTGTCGTCGTCCGTATTGGAATCGTCATCCTTGGGGCTTATAGGACAAAATGTGTATATCTCATAATGTATACGTTGCACCATGAGAGAGGGGTCTGTCATGAGCTGGAAACCGAGAAAATGCGTTATCGCCGGTCTCGTGACAACCGGTCCCGGCGGCGGCTTGTTTGCAACCGCAATGACATCGTACCGACTTTTCACTTGCATGTTCTGAAAGGAAGTTGCCATGCTGTCGCAAAATCAATCGAGATACTTGACCACGATCGGCTTTGCCCTGCTTGCATTACTCTTTGCTAGCGACCTTTTGCTGAAACCGCCCAAGGAACTCGTTTCGCTTGCCATAGCCTGCATTTCCGCCCTTTACTTTACGGCAACCCTATTCGTCGGACTAAAGGAGAGGAAAAAAGGCGCAGTCGTTGCATCTGCCGTAGGCGTGATCATAGCCATTGCCTCATTCTTTATCTGACACATTGGTGATCTAGGGGCGATATCGTAGGATTAGTTTGAGAAGAAGTCGACAGTACATTTAGAAGCACCTACATTTCTCAAAGCATCGTTAGATTAATAATGACAGACCGAATGAAGATGCGTGCGATGGGGGCGAGGCGAATGGCTGAGCGGTATCGATATGCTGGTTCAACGGTATTATATTGACCACATAGATTATTAACTTGCTTGACTTGTAAACCTAATCGTCCTGTCATCATATTCAACTTCGAAAAAAGGGGAATGGGGGCATCCAGATATATCGAGTATTACTGGAACCCCGGCGATGCGCGGAATGATTTGTGACGAATAGTCATGTCCATCAAGAAGGCTCGACGCTTCGGATAACTCGTCAATCGATATATCAATTCTTGGAGACATGTATTCCTACCATTTTTAAAGAAACAACGACGGTAATCGCTATCGCGATTGCGCCAATAATACCGAGCGCCATCTATTTATACTTGATTTAAGGCGGAGTGGAATGTGGGCGCGCAAGGAGATGCGGAATCGATGAGAGCCTCAAAAAAAATTACTGCAGTGTTATCATCTTTCATCCTCTCTATTCTTCCATTTCTGATTCTATGGGCGGCTTGGTCAGTCCTCCCTGATACAATTCCCGCTCATTGGAGTGGGGGTGTGGTTGATCGATGGGGTAATAAGCTTGAATTGCTGGTTGTTCCGCTGTTTTCTCTGATTGGTTCTATTGCAATTTCTGTGTACCTTATTGTTTCCACGCGGCGAAGAGAGTTCGCGGATTTCTCTGTTCGAATGCGACGGGACTTTGTTGCGTGCTATATTTCTAGTCTTCTTTTATCGACAACCTGCTCAGTGATAATTGCCGTTTGGGTTCAGTTGATTCTTACGCAAAACACTGCGGTTGATGGGGGGCTTGGACTATCGATCCTGTATTCCCTTCCCGGGCTATATGTGATCTTGTGCGCTTTGCCGCCTTTTTATGCGAGCGGCGAGAGTAAAAAGGCAGAGCGCCTGATAACAGTTCTTATTGGCGGCGCGGAGATTGTTCTTTGTGGAATAGTGCTTGAAGGTTCGGCTGCCTCTTATGCGATGATTGGACTGATGATTCTGTTCTGTGCGTTTGAGATTGTGTCACAGGTAAGGGATAGCCGGTCCTTATGAGTTGAATTACGCGCGTGCGGATATAAAGGGTGGCATGTTAAGCTGGTCGTTTTCTCATTCTGGGACATTTGCAGTAGGATGAGTGGGACTAGGCGCGCTGCGGTGTGATGGTGACGGTTGAGACTTGTATCGCTGCAAATCCGCTGATGCACATTTTGCTATTGGGCTTGAAGGTGGGACCGACAGGCCTTTGTTTGGGTTGTTCTGGTCGTCCAACGCGTGTTGCACGGCTTTATATTGTTACCCTCGTTCGGCGCTCCGTTGGAGCATTTCCGGGTTTGTCGGCATCATGACTTGGCCAAGTGACACGCTTGCCGGGACGGTTGTAACGCCGCGCCGGTTCCGTGTGCTCCTTCGTTGTTGGCCTGTCCAGCCGGGGGCGGATTCGGCCTCATGTTGTGGCGCACGGCCTTCAGGGGCTTCCCCTGGCGAGTTATGTTCGTCCGTATGGGTAAGGGTCGGGTTGAGCTGACAATCCCGTGTCGGAAGGGGCTTGGACCATGCGCGCGATGACAGAGATTGAGTGGCTGGACGGCCGTGTGACGAAGGTGCCGGAGCTCGCCCTGGGCGATGCGTTCGGCGAGAGCGTCCAGGCGGAGCTCGATTTCGGGTTCGACAATGTGTTGGAGGGCCTTTGGGTCGAGGTGCGCCATCATGAGCCGGATGAGGACTCGGACGGCGACCCGCGCGGGAGGGGCTGCGCACTGTACGCGGACTGCCGGTACAGCCTGGTCGAACCGTCGGACCTCGACCGTGTCTTCTGCATCCTTTACGAGGGGCAGCCGAGGGTCTGCCGCGTCGCGGGGGAACTCGTGAACCTTTCGCGGGCCTGCGCGTTGTCCTGCCTCATGCTCGGATCTCCCTACCCGCCAGGCGCCCTCGAGGCCCTGGCCGCGTGCGCTCGATATCTCTGCGGTCCGGCTTTCACATCCGACCTCGCCGCCCGCGCCCGCGCCGCGGGGGAGCTAGGGCCCCCATGTGTCGGGACCTCATTCAGGGCATCGACCGCATCCGGCCTTTGGCATTCGCCGCCCGGCCCTCCGGTCCCGCCCGGCCGACGGGTTTCCCGTCTATGGCAAGACGATTGCACTTATATATGTGCATTCCCGGTTTGGGAATATGTTTCGGCATACGCCGCACGGGGCTACACCCGCAGCGCGCTACATCGCTACACGGCTACACGCCTACGGGGCTACACGCCGCCGCCGGACGAACGGCGGGAGGGCCGACCATGGGCGCCCTCGGGCCATGCTCCCATTTTTGAGAGAGGTGCCGTCGGGGCCTCCCGAAAGCCGTCTGCATCTGCAGGCCCTATTTCGAAATTGGGCTTCGCGGCTGGGAATCCCCGGCCTGAGACGCGGGACCCCATCTGCATTCCCGCGGACGCATTGCGCAATCGTAAAAAGAAGGGCACGGGCGTCCGCGTCGCGGAAACCCGTGCCGCATTTGCGTAACCGGGAAGACCGGGTAGAATCTACCTAAACGCTATTCCACATTCCCGTACTTGCACTACGGATTCGGGAAAGCGCATGCCTCAGCCTCTACTCGACCACGGTCGCCTCGGTCGGGATGGCCCCCAGCACTGCCGCGTACTCGGTGGGGTAGAGGCGGCTGATGGTCTGGACGTCGCGGATGAGGACGTTGCGGTCGTCGGGCTCGGTGATGCCGTAGCCGAACGCCTCGAGCGTCTCGATCGCCTCGCGGATCTTCTGCTGGAACATGGGGCCGGGGTCCACCCTCAGGCCGAGGTAGCCGCGCCACAGGCTCGGCGACACGCGAAGCATGTTCTGGATCTTGGACATCGGCTCGATGTCGGCGTAGACGTTGAGCGTGACCATGGCGTCCTTGTGCCCGAGGATCGACTGCAGCGCCTTGATGTCGCCGCCGTGGCGGATCCACTGCGTCGCGAAGGTGTGGCGCAGGCCGTGGAACGTGATCAGCTCGTCGTTCGTGCCCATGAGGCCGTTGGTCTCCGAGAACGTCTTGAACGCCCTGCGGATGTAGCTGGTTGTGGCGAAGGAGCCGTCCGGCCGCGACACGACGTAGCTGTCCGCGAGGTCGCGCAGGCCGAGGGTCGACGCCTCCCGGAGCCTCTGCGAATCGATCTCGTGGATTTCTTTCAGGAAGGGGAGCAGGCCCACCGGGTCGATGGGGATCGTCCTCAGGTCGTGGTTCTTGGTGTCCTTGATGAAGGAGCCCCTGTCCTTGACGTATGCCACGGAGTGCCTGACCGTGATGAGCCCCGACTCGAAGTCGACATCGCACCACCGAAGGCCGCAGACCTCGCCGATGCGCATCCCGGTGTGCAGGGCGAGCACGACCGCCCTCCTGAAGGTCGAGTCCGACATCATCGAGGTCACCGAGTTGAGCTTCGGCACGAGGTCGGAGCGCAGCGCGTTCCTGGGCCTGGCGATGACCCTGGGCGCGAGGGCGCCGTCGAACGGGTTCCTCCCGATCGTGTCGTTGCTGCGCTTCAGCAGGACTGCGTAGAGCCGCTTGCCGAGCTTGAAGGACTTGTTGAGCGTGTGGGGCGCCGTGCCCAGGGCGATCCTGCGCCTCGACCACGCGTTGACGTCGTCGGTCGTCACCTCGTTGACGGGGACGAGGCCGAGCTCGTCTCGCTCGATGTGCAGGGCGCTGTAGTGGTAGTTGTCGCGGGTCGTCGGGGTGATCCTGTTCATCTCCAGGCAGAAGGCGATGAACTTCTCGAGCGCCTCGGAGAGCGGCAGCGCGGCGTAGTCGTCCCGCTTCCCGCCCGTCCGGGCGGCCCTCGCCTTCTCGGCCGAGGCGAGATCCAGCTCGACCTCCGACCTGAATTCCGAGAGGATGCGCATCGCCGCCGCCTTTCCCCTCATGCCCTGCTTCAGGCAGGGCACGCCGGTGTTCTTGGTCCTCTGGACCTTCTTCCCGGTCACCTCGTCGGCCACCGTCACGACGGCCTGCCATTTGCCGTTGTTCTTCCTCACGCCGCCGTTTCCGCATACGCGCAAGGTTTTATTGCTGCATTTATCGTTTTTCATGTCTGCTCCTGAATCCGCAGTTGATTAGAAACAGATGGGCCCACCTGCGGGAACCCGGGAAGGCGACGATTCGGGGCTCCCACCCCCGTTGATTAAATCATCGGCTGCACCGCGCTCCGCAAAATCGATATTATTCTAACTTGACAAACCGTGCTGAGCTGGGTTAATCTACATACGTGAAATTGCTCTACTTGCGCTATTTGCGCGTGTTTTAACAAAATAACCACAGGTCAGCCTTATTTGGGCCCGCTGGGGGTCAAGGGGTCTCTGGTTCGAATCCAGTCGTCCCGACCAGAAGTTTGCAGGTCAGGCACCTAGTGCCTGACCTTTTTTGTTTTTAAGTACCATGATTATTTTGCTTAAAGCAACAACGTTCCCGCTCGATGTAATCACCGAATCAAAACGTGTACATCAGCCACCAAAATCGACATTTTTCAACATGTTTGGAGGCTGATGTACATGAATGCGAAATCCCTCGCCACCCAAAAGTGCCCTCCACATGTCTGGACTCTCTATGCTTACGCTGGATAGACATCGCCGGAACG
>OLPN01002731.1_pt1 | contig 13272 bp, 9 predicted proteins | sample 1672601 | NCBI WGS metagenome assembly OLPN01 (sample SAMEA3136704, study PRJEB25190) | human gut metagenome | reverse complement strand
AAAAAAATCAAACCATCCAATTTCCTCTCACTTCAAAAGGTGAAAACTACAATCCCAAAAAATCAAACTATCCAATTTATCTCACTTCAAAAAGTGAAAACTATAATCCAAAAAAATCAAACCATCCAATTTCCTCTCACTTCAAAAGGTGAAAACTACAATCCCAAAAAATCAAACTATCCAATTTATCTCACTTCAAAAAGTGAAAACTATAATCCAAAAAAATCAAACCATCCAATTTCCTCTCACTTCAAAAGGTGAAAACTACAATCCAAAAAAATCAAACTACCCAATTTATCTCACTTCAAAAAGTGAAAACTATAATCTAAAAAATCAAACCACACAATTTCCCCTCACTTCAAAAAGTGAAAACCATAATCCAAGAAGCAAACCACATAATTATAGATTCAAAGGAAGTCGTCCCACAACCTCCTTTGTCAACCCACCTATGAGAATCCCCGCCAGGACACCTGACACCAGCAGTGCCGGTGCATAAACCATCAAACTCGTATTGCTCACCACGATCATGGCAACGATCAGCTGCCCGATATTATGTGTGACACCACCGGCCACACTGATACCGATCAGACTGAAGCCGGAATGTTTTTTCAAAAGATCCATCACAGTCAGGCTAAGCGCAGCGCCAGCCAGACTATACAAAATACTGAACAGATTTCCAAACATAAATCCGATCACCAGGATTCTGACAACGGACACGAGAGCCGCTTCTTTAAAGGAATATCGGTCCAGTATAAAAAGTACCGCCAGGTTTGCAAGCCCGAGCTTGATACCCGGAATTCCTGTAAATACAGGGACCAGAGACTCCACATATCCAAAAATGATCGCTACTGCGGCAAATAATCCGAGATAAGCTGTTTTTCGTTTCATAAATAAATCCTTTCATTTGTTGCAGGAATATCGTTGCAGAAACAGCACAGACAGAATACCGTCTGTCAGAGAAAACTCTACGGAGAACACGTATTACGCATATTCTCCGGAAATTTTATGTCACCGCATCAATTTTAGGCGAACTCTCCGAATCCAAATCCTCTGCAGTATTTTCCCCTTCTATCACAACCTTATTAGGAAGGCAGATGATGGAACCGCCGTGCTCGTCCACAGCCTTCTGTTTCATACAGTAATGATCCGGGCAGGTTGCTTCGATCATTGTAACTTTTCCATCTTTGATTTCGCAGACATTGGTGTCTCCGATGTGGATGATCTGGTCCTGGGAAAGCGAATAGGTTCCGAATTCTTTTCCGTCAACGGTAATACGGATCGTATTATGGGAACGTTTCCCCGCAATCTGAAAACCAAGCCAGAGAACCCCCGCCAGAATCAGGATCCCGGCAATAAAAATCAATTCTTTTTTCTTCAAAACAAATCTCCATTTCTGTTACAGATTCAGAAAAAATCATATCATAATCGAAATTAAAAGGCAAACATAAGTTAATGATATCTAACCATAATTCATACAGCTGTTCCCAACGGAAAGGGAGGAGTGGCGATGATTTTTCTTTTATAAAAGACATAAAACAGAAAAATTCATATTGGAAAAAGTTATAGACTACTAACAAAAGTGTAGACAAGAAAAAAAACAGGTGATATAATACCTAACTGTAAGTTAGCATCGTCTAATTTTACAAAAAAGATTAATCAAAACTAATTTATGTATATGGATAAAAACTATATAATTTATCCAAAAGACAGTTATACGCAGATTACAGGACTGGATCGAGAGCATCTGACGTAGCAATATATGTTCGCATAGCGTGAGTCTGATGCAGCAATTTACAGAATTGTTAAAAATACAAGGGAGAAAAGAGATGAAAAATCAGAATTTTTATATGAGAGTGATCTCCTTACTGTTGGTGATCCTGGCTGTACTTTTTTATAACAGCAGCATGAAAGCCCAGGCAAATGAAAAAGAGATCGCGGCTCTGACAGATAAGGTAGATACACTTCAGGAGCAGCAGAATGAACTTCTCAGTGCGTTGGAGACGAGTTATGTAAATCGTATGCAGAATCAGGCAGCATCTGCAGGATCAGGCAGCAGTGATACAGATACAGCAGGCGATGACAAAACAACAGACACTTCAGACGGCAATGTATCCGATGCAGACGCAGAGGACACAGCAACCGCAGATTCCGATAATGTATATAAAGATGGAACCTATACAGGAGAAGCCGAGGGATACGGCGGGACCATTCAGGTGGAAGTGACACTTGCCGGTGATGAGATCACATCCATCAACGTAGTCAGCGCCCCAGGCGAGGACAGTGCATATCTTTCACAGGCAGAGAGCGTAATCGATTCCGTCCTGAGTGCTCAGAGTACAGATGTGGATACCGTATCCGGAGCAACGTTCAGCTCCACAGGAATCCTGAACGCAGTGGATGCGGCACTTGGAAAGGCGGAAAACTCATGAAAAAAAGACAGCGGGAGGTAAGGCTGATGCGTGCGGGAATACAGCTGGCATTTTTTATTGCCGCCCCGTCTCTGTTTTCTACAGCCTTTGCAGGTATCAAATCGATCTTTCTTGCCATTGCGGCCGGTCAGCCGGTGGAGTGGAATTCCTTTCTGACTGTAACGGCAGTGCTTCTGATCTTTACCTGCTTTTTCGGAAGACATTTCTGCGGATATGCGTGTGTATTCGGATCTTTCGGAGATGCCGTATATGAAGGCTTTTCCTGGATCCGGATGAAATGCTTTCACAAAAAAAAGAAACCGGTTCTTTCCGAAAAAATGGTTCACGGGCTTCAGAAAGTCAAATATATCGTACTGGCACTGATCCTGCTTTCCTGCCTTACAGGTGTATACGGAAAGCTTACGGGAACCAGCCCGTGGGATGTTTTTTCCATGCTCACGGCAGGACGGCTCCCGAACAGCAAATATCTGGTGGGAATTGTGCTCCTGGTGCTGATCATTGTGGGAATGTGTACACAGGAAAGGTTTTTCTGCCAGTTTCTCTGTCCCATGGGAGCGGTTTTTGCATTAATGCCAATCCATCCGGGTGCACTGTTTCGGAGAAACCGTGAGAAATGTCCGCCGAAATGTGGTCTCTGTAAAAAAAGATGTCCGGCTCATCTGGATATCGACGGCGATACAGGCAGATCCGGCGAATGTCTTTGCTGCCACGCATGTGCCGCAGCATGCCCGAGAAAAAATATTCACATTGGAACAATTGAGGAAAAATGATCTATGAGATATCAGGCTCTGAAAAAGAAAACTTTTCTGGCAGCAGCTACATTTACAGGAATTGCGGTGTTGTTTCCTGTGCTGTGCATGGCTGCTTCGGAAAATGATGTACAGACATATACCGATACAGATTTTGCAATGGATACTGTGGTATCAGAAACACTCTATACCACAGGTGACGATATAAACAGTAAGCTGACAGCTGTGCTGACAGATGTGGAGACGAACCTTCTTTCCTGGACCAATGAGAAGTCCCAGATCTATAAGGTGAATGCAGACAGCGGAAAAGATACGGAGATTTCCGACGAGCTTTCCGGATACCTGAAACGTCTTCTGAAGATCGCAGAGGATTCTGACGGAGCCTTTGACCCAACCATCGGGAAGCTGATCCGCCTGTGGGATATTGGAGGGGAAAACCAGAAAATTCCGGAAGAAGCAGAAATTAAGAATGTTCTGAAGGATTCCGGATATCAGAAGATTTTTCTTGACGGAAATACGGTCCACATGGAGGAGGGCTGTTCTCTGGATCTTGGAGCAGCGGGAAAGGGTATTGGCTGTGACCTGATCCTTAAAGAACTGGAAACAAAGAAGGATGTAACAGCAGCACTTATGAATCTGGGAGGAAGCAGTGTCATGACCTACGGAAGCAAGCCGGATGGTTCTTCTTGGAATGTGGCAGTGACAGATCCCAGAGCTGAAAATGAGGATGACTATCTTGGTGTGGTTGCCTTAAATGGTACAGAATTTCTTTCCACATCCGGAGATTATGAGAAATATTTTATCGAAAATGGTGTAAGGTATCACCACATTATGGACCCGTCTACCGGCTATCCGGCAGAAAGCGGAGTGACCGGGGTAACGGTAGTCTGTGACTCAGGTCTGGAGGCAGATGCGCTTTCCACAGCATGTTTTGTGCTGGGGGTGGAAAAAGGGACACAGCTGTTGAAAGCTTACGGTGCAGACGGACTTTTTGTGGATGAAGACCATCATGTATATCTCACTGAGGGGATGAAGGAGCGGTTCAGCCTGCTTGCGGATTCCTATAGTGTGGAGGATATTGCAGAGTGAAGCTGATCTCCCGGCGATCCGGTTTATGATTGTTTGGCAGAGGGGAATGCTCATATCCGCAGTACTTGCGATAGTAAACCTGGAAAGGGTTCTATAAATATATCATATTTTTAGGAGGAATAAGCAATGCAGAAGTGGAATCTATTGAAAAAAACAGCTCCATGCATTTTAAGTCTTGCAGTGGCAGCAACAACCTTTCCGACCGCTGTAATGGCATCTGATCTTGATGCAGCCGTGGTTTCCGAGGCAGAGGCAGGAGATACGGAGGATTTTAGCACAGAGGAAACGGCAGAGGATACTGAAGCTGTAGCAGAAGAAGCTATAGAGGATGCTGCAGACATAACAGAAGAAGCAGCAGAGGATGCAGCAGTGCCAGAAGCTGCTGCAGACGAGACAGAGGATATCCAGCAGGAAGATACAGCAGAGGAAGCAGACCCGTTCTCTACAGGGGAAGAGGATTTCACAGAAGGCGATGAAGTGGCGGAAGCATTTTCCGATTCTGACCAGCTGACAGGCGAGTATCAGTACGTATATGCAGGACTTACCTGGGGTGAGTACTGGGCAGCAGAAGGCGTATATGCAGCTGGAGATACAAGCTCTTCAGAAGAGAAGGATTCACATAGTGAGTTTGATATAGGAGCTTTTGATACAGTAACAAGAGCGACTGCAAATCATGGACTTCACAGAGGAAGCTATCAGACAGAAGCTACGATCATTGCTGAAGACGGAACCAGATTCGACGTATCCTACTGGGAGGATAAAGGAAGCACACTTTATCTTACAGACGGTTCCAAGGTAAAATGGAACAGAGGCAGTATAACAACAGAAGATGGAAAAACCTATACGATGGATCATTATGAGATATATGGTCTGAAATATGTCCCGGTAGCAGTTAAGACCGCAGATTTTGCAGATTTCTGCAAAAAGTATAATGTTGTACAGGATGGAGCTGTGCTCTCCGGAGGATACAGTGAAAACAATCTCCAGTATTACAAAGGCCTTGTGGCAGACGTAAATGCACAGACAAATGGTCTGAAATATGCGGAGAAAAATGGTGACGGCTTTACATTTACAGCAAGAAAATCAGACGGAACAGCTTCCGGTATCAAGAATCAGGCGTTAAAAACAGCAACAGGGATCAAGCCGAGTGTAAAAGCAGCAAGCGGAAGCTACGGCGAATTCCTCCGTGTGGATCTCAATGGAAATTATGGCGATCTTGGTGCAAATATGCAGGCTGTACGCTGGGATTATTATGGAGATGATTCCACATATACAAAATGCCTCGCTTCTTATGGGACCAAGTTTGCCGCAGATAACTGGATGCATAAAGCAATGGGAATCCAACTTGGACTTACAAAATCTGCACGCTGCAAGCTTCCGGGAGGAACAGACGGAACAGGATACTGGAAACTGACAGTGTATGCTCTTGGATATAATGACTATACCTACAGCTTCCAGGCAACTGCAGAGAATATCGTAAATCCTACAATGGAGCCAACTGATTTTACAAGTCTTAAAACAGAAGTGGAAGCTGCAAAGGCTCTGGCAGAGGCAGATTACACAATTGCAACCTGGAAGTCCTTTGCCGGTGAGCTTCAGGAAGCAGAAGACATTCTTGCAAAAACAGATGCAAGTCAGGCTGAGGTAAATGAAGCACTTGAACATCTTCAGGGAGCAGAGAAAGAGCTTCAGAAGGTAACAGTTACACTTGATAAGACAGCAGCAGCTGTATATACAGGAAAAACAACGACTCTTAAGGCAACAACAAATGACAGCGATGCAACAGTGACATTTGAGTCCGGCAATACAAAGGTTGCAACGGTAAGCAGCAAGGGTGTTGTTAAAGGTGTAAAAGCCGGAACAGCAGTTATTACAGCAAAGGTCGGAAATGCCACAGCAACCTGCAAGGTAACAGTAAAAGCTTCTACAATTAAATTCGCAAAGGCTTCCGTAACGATCTACAAAGGAAAAACAGCAACTGTAAAAGCAACTGCAACACCATCTGCAACTGTAAAATACACAAGCAGCAACACAAAGGTTGCAACCGTAAACAGTAAAACAGGTGTTGTAAAAGGAATCAAAGCAGGAACCGTTACGATTACAGCAAAGGCAGGAGCCCTGAAGACAACCTGCAAAGTAGTTGTCAAGAATCCTGCATTCAGTCTTGTAAAATCTTCTGCAACGATCAAAAAAGGTAAAACAACAACCATCAGATCCAAAGCAGCACCTGCAGGCAAGGTTACATATACAAGCAGCAATAAAAAAGTTGCAGCTGTAAACAGCAAGGGTGTTGTAAAGGGAATCAAAAAAGGTAAAGCAACGATCACAGTGAAATGCAACGGAATTACAAAGAAATTTGTGGTAACAGTTAAATAATTTCGCTGTTGAACCGAATGCGAGCACAGATATCCGGGAGCCTCTGCCGCAGACATAGAGCAATGTCTGCGGCAGAGGTCTGCTGATTTCTGAAGAGCAATGTCTGACAGAGGCTGCAAGAAAAGAGGAGAGAGTAAGGAAGCATGGAAAAAGATCTGAAAGATAAAAAGCAGAAGGAAAAAAATACTCCGAAGATACCCTGGACCAAGCTGGTCCCTGCAGCTGCTGTGATTGCGGCGCTTGTGTTTTCAGGCATAAAGGCGAAGGGCTCTGATGGAGAGACAGAAGCAGTCGGGCAGGCAGAGACGACCGTAATGTCCGCTTCAGAGCTGGAAAAATATCTCGGGTATGAAAAAGAAAATACTGTTTCTGACAGCACAACTGCCACAGCTGAGAAAAACAGTACAACAAAAAAGAAGAGCTTATCTAAAAAAAGTTCAAAAAAAACAGCAGCGAAAAAAAGCTCAGGTACAAGAACGGTTTCCGAATCTGCAAAAAGCAATGCCAGCGCCGCAGGACAGGGAACCACGCAGACACCGGTAGCAAGCGTTCCGGCAGATGGATATAAGGACGGTACGTATGAAGGAAGCGGAACCGGATTTGGCGGGACGATTCGCGTGAGAGTAACAATCAGCGGTGGAAAGATTGCAGCCATTGATATTCTGGAGGCATCTGGAGAAACTGCGTCGTATTTTGCGTCAGCTCAGGGTGTGATCAGCAGGATGATCGCCGGAAATACACCGAATGTAGATGCAGTAAGTGGAGCAACCTATTCCTCCAACGGAATCATCCAGGCAGTTCAGAATGCCCTCTCCCAGGCAGCGGCAGATGGAAACAGCCAGCAGGTCACCCCTACACCTGCAGCAACTGCTTTACCAACTCCGACATCAGCTCCGTCACCTACAAAAAAACCATCTCCTACAAAGAAACCGGAAGATCCGGACAGTCCCCAAAAATATCTGGACGGTAAATATACAGCTTCGGCAAAGGGCTTCAATGGAGACGTGAAGGTAACTGTGACCATCAAGGATGGAGTGATCGAAGCCCTGAAACAGGAAAATACGGACACGGAGCAGTTTTTTGAAAAAGCATGGAGCGTGCTGGAGGAACAGATCATTGGTACGGATTCTGTAGATGATATTGATGCAGTCAGCGGAGCAACCTATTCCTCCAACGGAATTCTCAACGCTGTAAAAAAAGCTCTTAAAGAAGCGATCAATCCGGAGTATGGAAAGAAACCGACACCAACTCCGACAAAGAAACCGACACCAAAGCCAACAGCCACACCGAAACCTACGGCAACGCCGAAACCAACAGCCACACCGAAGCCAACAGAGACGCCGGCAGCAACCCCGACGCCGGAGCCGGACGACCCGGATGTGACGCCGGTTCCTGAAAAACCCAATGTAACTCCAACACCAGGGACAGATGAGCCGGATGCAACACCGGAGCCAACGGAAGCACCGGAACCGGTGGGAATGTACAGAGATGGAACGTATACAGGCTCGGCTTTTGGATATGGAGGAAAAACATATCTGACAATTACGATCTCAGGAGGCCAGATCGTATCCATTGAGCAGACAAATCAGGATACACCGGAATTTTTTGATCCTGCATGGAGCACGATCTATTCTCAGATCATGGCAAACCAGTCGGCGGATGGAATCGATACTGTCAGCGGAGCCACATATTCCTCCGAAGGGATCCTGGACGCTGCACAAAAGGCCCTTGCCCAGGCAAAGAATTAACCGGGTGAACGTTGGAGCAGCTATAAACATCTGAATCTAAGCCAATAATAAGAGGTGAAAGAAACCTCTGGACTTCTTGATTTTTTTGAAGTTCAGAGGTTTTTTGCTAGGTTTCTTAAATTGCTTCTATAAATCGATAAAAAAATAACAGGAATGTATACAGAATAATAGGAAAAATATCAGAAAATATAAGCGGTTTAAATAATTTGAAATGCAAATTAGCGGGGATTAACCTGAGAAATACAATAAAATTTTTATTGCACAGGGCAATGTTTTATGTTATGTTTGAATGTGTGTAATTAAAGTTGTTATTAAAATGACAAACAATGCTGAAAGGAGAACAAATATGAGCAGTAAAATTACGATCATCGGAGCAGGAAGTGTAGGAGCAACTATCGCTTATACCTTATCACAGAGGAGTATTGCATCAGAGATCGTTCTGATCGATATTAACAAAGATAAGGCTGAAGGTGAGGTTATGGATATTGAGCAGGGAACCAGTTTCCGTGAGCCGATCTCCATCGTGGCAGGAGATTACCCGGATGCTGCAGATTCTGACATTGTGATCATCACTTCCGGTATTGCCAGAAAACCGGGACAGACTCGCATCGAGCTGACACAGACCAACGTCAACATTATGAAGAGTATTACTCCGGAGATCGTAAAGGTGGCTCCCAAAGCGCTTTATATTATCGTAAGTAATCCATGTGATGTTATGACTTATGCATTTGCAAAGCTTTCCGGACTGCCGGAAAATCAGATCCTTGGTTCCGGAACCGCCCTGGATACGGCCCGTCTCCGCTGCAGACTTTCTCAGTATTACGGCGTATCTGAGAAAAATATCCACGCCTATGTATTCGGAGAGCATGGAGATACTTCCTTTGTACCGTGGTCCAGAGCCTTTGTTGCAGGTGCGACCCTTGATGAATTTGACAAGATCGTTCATGAGGATCAGAAAGATCTGCCGCCACTTGACAGAGAGGAAGTTCTGGAGTATGTTCATACTTCAGGATCAACTGTTATTGCCAAGAAAGGTGCCACATTTTATGCGGTAGCCGTATCTGTCTGCAGACTTTGCTCGCTTCTTCTTGCAGCATCTGATACAATAGTCAGTGTATCAACCATGCTTCACGGAGAGTACGGTGTTGAAGACGTATGTCTTAGTACCATGGCTTCTATCGGACCGGAAGGTGTAAAACGTATCGTTCGTGTTCCGCTGACCGAGGAGGAGACAGAGAAGCTTCATGCAAGCGCCAATGCTCTGAAGGACGTGATCGCACAGATTGATCTTTGATAAATGTCAGAAGCTGTGTAAAGAGGAAAAAGCAGCCTCAGGCAAATTTGAAACAACGGGAGAAAGATAAAAATGGATATTATTCAGGTAATTACCAGAGAATTGAACGTTGAGAAATGGCAGGTCGAGGCAGCGGTTAAGCTGATCGATGAAGGCTGCACCATTCCTTTTATTTCCAGATACCGTAAGGAAGCAACCGGTACACTGAACGACGAACAGCTTCGTAATCTTAATGAGAGACTTACTTATTTAAGAAATCTTGAGGATAAAAAGGCTCAGGTTCTGGGCAGCATCGAGGAGCAGGGCAAGCTGACTCCGGAGCTGAAGAAACAGATCGAGGCAGCGCAGACACTCGTTGTGGTAGAGGATCTTTACCGTCCGTACCGCCCGAAGCGCCGTACACGTGCCATCATCGCCAGGGAAAAAGGTCTGGGACCGCTGGCCGACATCATCCTTCTCCAGATGACGAAGAAACCTCTTGAAGAAGAGGCAAAAGCATTTCTTTCTGAGGAAAAAGAAGTTAAAACTGTGGAAGAGGCCATCAGCGGTGCCAGAGATATCATTGCAGAACACATTTCTGATGAAGCAGATTATCGTATCAGTATCCGTAAGAGAACAATGGATAAGGGAACTATATGTTCCACCGCAAGAGATGAGAAGGAGCAGTCTGTATACGAGATGTATTATGACTTTGAGGAGCCGGTGAAAAAGCTTGCAGGTCATCGTGTCCTTGCTCTGAACCGTGGTGAGAAAGAGAAATTCCTTACTGTGAAGATCCTTGCACCTGAGGAAGAGATCATCCGTTATCTTGAAAAACAGGTGATCGTCCGCGATAATCCATACACTGTACCTGTTCTGAAAGAAGCCATTGAGGACAGCTATAAACGTCTCATCGGACCGGCTATTGAGCGTGAGATCCGAAGCGCCCTTACAGAGGCAGCAGAGGACGGTGCCATCCATGTCTTTGGCAAAAATCTGGAGCAGCTTCTCATGCAGCCTCCAATTGCAGGACAGGTAGTTCTTGGCTGGGACCCTGCCTTTCGTACCGGATGCAAGCTGGCAGTGGTAGATCCTACCGGAAAGGTTCTGGATACCACAGTTATTTATCCCACAGCACCAACCAATGAGACCAAGATCCGTGCCGCAAAGGAAACCCTGAAAAAGCTTATCAGCAAATATCATGTGACACTGATCTCTGTAGGAAACGGAACGGCATCCAGAGAATCCGAGCAGATCATCGTGGAGCTTCTTAAGGAAATCCCTGAAAAGGTCCAGTATGTTATCACCAACGAGGCAGGTGCTTCTGTATATTCCGCAAGCAAGCTTGCTACGGAAGAATTCCCGAATTTCGATGTTGGACAGAGAAGCGCCGCATCCATCGCAAGACGTGTACAGGATCCGCTTGCAGAGCTTGTAAAGATCGATCCGAAATCCATCGGTGTCGGTCAGTATCAGCATGATATGAACCAGAAAAAGCTGGGAGAAGCCCTTAACGGCGTTGTGGAAGATTGTGTAAACAAGGTCGGAGTGGATCTGAATACTGCGTCTGCATCCCTTCTGGAGTATATTTCCGGAATCAGCAAGGCCATCGCAAAGAATATCGTAGCCTACCGTGAGGAAAACGGCCGTTTCCAGACAAGAAGAGAGCTTCTTAAGGTTGCCAAGCTTGGTCCGAAAGCCTTTGAGCAGTGTGCAGGTTTCACACGGATCACAGGAGGCAAAAATCCTCTGGACGCAACCAGTGTCCATCCGGAAAGCTATGACGCAGCAAAAAAACTCCTGGAAAAGCTGGGCTACACACCGGAAGATGTGGCAGAGCGTAAGCTTACCGGTATTTCTGGGCAGATCCGCGATTACGGAAAACTGGCAAAGGAGCTGGAGATCGGAGAGCCAACCTTACGTGATATCGTAAAGGAACTGGAAAAACCTGCCAGAGATCCACGTGACGAGATGCCGAAACCGATCCTCCGTACCGATGTCCTGGATATGAAGGACCTGAAAGAAGGCATGGTCCTCAAGGGAACTGTCCGCAATGTTATTGACTTCGGTGCTTTTGTGGATATCGGTGTGCATCAGGATGGCTTGGTCCATATTTCCGAGATGAGCGAGAAATTCATCAAACATCCGCTGGAGGCAGTCAGTGTGGGAGATATCGTGGATGTCCGTGTTCTTGGTGTTGATATGAAGAAAAAACGTATCAGCCTTTCCATGAAGGGAATCAGTAAATAAAGAGAAAAACTGAGTAAAGAGAAGCAGGCAAGTATATTCTGCAGCATTCTGCGGCGGATTACCGGACCGATATACAATAAAGCTATAACAGAAATACAGCAGTGGTTTATACCCTATACTTTATAGAACCGGAGAAATCAGGTTTACAGGGAAAAACCACTGCTGTATTATTATATTACCAGATGCGGATTATAGGGAATGTTTATATCAGAAATAAGCTTTGAAGCTCATAGATCGATCCGCATATGTATATCGAATGATCGATCAGACAGGAGGGATTATATTTGGATAGTACTGTACAGACCGTGCAGGAGGTCGGAAATCAGGTAAGCCAGTACAGGCAGATGTTTGAAAATTATCTGCCGGACATCACGAAATTCGGAATCAAGGTTGTTCTGGCTATTGTTGCTTTCTGGGTAGGAAGCACGGTAATTAAATGGATCGTAAAGTTTGTGAGGAAATCACTGACAAAATCCAGGCTGGATACAGGAGTGGCACAGTTTATGTCCTCACTGGTCAAGATCGTACTTTACATACTCCTGATCTTTAATATATCCACAAGCTTTGGAGTAAAGGAATCATCTCTGGCAGCACTTCTCGGAACTGCAGGTGTTACTATGGGTCTTGCACTCCAGGGCGGACTTGCCAACCTGGCAGGAGGTATGATGCTTCTTCTGTTCAAGCCTTTCCAGGTAGGGGATTACATCATCGTTAACGGACAGGACGGAAGCGAGGGAACGGTAGCCAAGGTCGAGATCTGTTATACAACGCTGTTATCCATTGATAACAAGCACATCGTGATCCCGAACGGTACTCTTTCCAATGTGACCATCACCAACGTAACAGCAAGGGATCAGCGAAGGCTGGAGATCAAAGTGGGGATCTCTTACAATGCAGATATCCAGAAGGCCAAGGATATCCTGGAAGATATCCTCACCGAGGATCCGGATACAAGAGAAGACGAAGAGATGGTGGTATTCGTAGACGAGCTGGCAGAAAGCTCTGTGATCATGGGCTTTCGTGTCTGGGTAGATACCGACCGCTACTGGGCAGCCAGATGGAGATTGAACCAGAGGATCAAGGAAGATTTTGATTATTATGGAATTGAGATTCCTTATAATCAGCTGGATGTGCATATCCATAAATAATATGCATAAAGGAAGAAAGCTAAAGCCCTTTCACATGGCAGAGAAATTGCTGTGTGGGAGGGCTTTTTGGTGAAAGTAACTGGTTTTGGGATTATTACTGCCATTCACGATAATAGAGAATATGAAAATTATTGACAAACCAGGGTCGGGGTGCAATAATACCCCACAGAGATAGTATTTGGACTCAAAACTATACTCTGGCTGAAATCA